>Ga0187784_10000244_pt1 | contig 37963 bp, 35 predicted proteins | sample 1015_SJ02_MP15_2_FD_132964 | JGI IMG/M metagenome (GOLD analysis project Ga0187784, IMG submission 132964) | Tropical peat soil microbial communities from peatlands in Department of Meta, Colombia - 1015_SJ02_MP15_20_MG | ecosystem: Environmental > Terrestrial > Soil > Wetlands > Peat | place... | reverse complement strand
TCACCGACGAGGTGATCAAGCGGGAGGTCGCGGGGCACCGGCCCTATGCCGCGTGGCTTGCCGCCGGCCGCACCCGCGTGCCCGCCGACAGCACGCCCCCGGCCCTCGGCGCTCCGCCGGGGCGTCACCTCGTTGCGTTTGGATACACCGACGAGGAGATCAAGCGCATTCACACGCCGATGTTCGCGGAGGCGAAGGACCCGGTCGGCTCGATGGGCGACGACACGCCGCTCGCCGTGCTGTCGTCGCGCCCGCGCCTGCTCTACGCCTACCTGAAGCAACGATTTGCGCAGGTGACGAATCCTCCGATCGATCCGCTCCGCGAGCGCCTGGTGATGTCGCTCGCGACGCTGTTGGGGCCCCGCCGCAACCTCCTGGAGGAGACGGCCGGGCACGCGCGGCTTGTCGAGCTGCACTCCCCGGTGATCACCGCTTCCGAGCTCCGGGCCCTCGCGGCGCTCCCGGACGATACGCTGCGCGTGCGCTTTCTCCCCGCGCTCTTTGCGGCCGCAGACGGCGCCGATGGACTGGAGCGCGCGCTGGTGCAGCTGTGTGACGAGGCGGCCTATCACGTCGACGACGGCGCGACGCTCCTCGTGATCTCCGATCGCGGAGTCGATGCGGGATGCGCGCCGATCCCGATGCTGCTCGCGGTCGGGGCCGTGCACCAATCGCTGATCCGCCGCGGCAAACGCATGCGCGCGAGCCTTGTGGCCGAGACCGGAGAGGCCCGGGACGTGCATCACATGGCGGTGCTCATCGGGTACGGCGCGAGCGCGGTCTGCCCGTACCTGGCGCACGAGATGGTCGTGGAGCAGGCCCGCCGCGCGGGCGCGGATCCTGCGGCCCATCTCGCCCGCCACCGGAAGGCCGTCGAGGCGGGTCTTCTCAAGATCATGTCCAAGATGGGCATCTCGACGATCTCAAGCTATCATGGCGCCCAGATCTTCGAGGCCGTGGGACTCGACACCGCGCTCGTCGAGTTCGCGCTCACCGGGACACCGTCACGGCTCGGCGGCATCGGGCTCGCCGAGATCGCCGAGGACGTGCTCGCGCGCCACCGGAAGGCGTTCGGCGGGGACGGCGTCCCCGCGCTGGAAGATCCCGGGTTGTTCCGCTATCGGAAGGACGGAGAGTACCACGCGTTCCACCCGAACGTGCTGCGGACGCTCCACCGGCTTGCGCTCGCAGGCAGCGACGAAGAGTATCTCGCGTATGCGTGGGAGGTGACGCACCGCCCGCCGACCGCGCTGCGGGACCTCCTCGAGCTCCGCGGCGGCGTTCCGCTTCCGGTGGAAGACGTGGAGCCGGCCACCCAGATCGCCCGCCGGTTCGTCGTCTCCTCGATGTCCCATGGCTCGCTCAGCAAGGAAGCCCACGAGACGTTCGCGATCGCGATGAACCGGTTGGGGGCAAAGAGCAGCAGTGGGGAGGGCGGGGAGGATCCCGACCGGTACGCGCGACGACCGAACGGGGACTGGCCCAACTCCGCGGTCAAACAGGTGGCCTCGGGACGGTTCGGCGTCACCGCCTCCTACCTGAACGCGGCTCAGGAACTTGAGATCAAGATGGCGCAAGGAAGCAAGCCCGGCGAAGGCGGGCAGATCCCCGGCACCAAGGTCTCAGAGGAGATCGCACGGATCCGGCACACCCAGCCGGGTATCGCGCTGATCTCCCCGCCGCCCCACCACGACATTTACAGCATCGAGGATCTTGCGCAGCTGATCTACGACCTGAAGCAGGGGAATCCGCGCGCGCGCGTGTCGGTCAAGCTCGTGAGCGAGGCGGGCGTCGGCACGATCGCCGCGGGCGTGGCGAAGGCGTATGCCGACACCGTTCACATCGCGGGCGCCGACGGCGGCACGGGAGCCTCCCCGCTCGACTCGATCAAGAACGCGGGCGTGCCGTGGGAACTGGGGCTCGCCGAAACCCAGCAGACGCTCGTCCGCAACAATCTTCGCGGCCGGGTCAAGATCAGGGTGGACGGAGGGCTGAAGGTGGCGCGGGACGTGGTTATCGCGGCGCTGCTGGGGGCTGAGGAGTTTGGTTTCGCGAGCGCGGCGGTCGTGGCGCTCGGATGTGTCATGGCCCGGCAGTGCCACCTCAACACGTGCCCGGTAGGGATCGCCACTCAGCGCGAAGATCTTCGCGCCAAGTTCCCCGGCACGCCGGAGCGCGTCATCAACTTCTTCCTGGCGATCGCCGAGGACGTGCGCCGGCTGCTCGCCTCACTGGGCGCCCGGAGTATCGACGAGATCGTCGGCCGCCAGGACCTGGTGCAGAGACGAACGGACATCGTCCTGCCCCGTGCCCATCGTCTCGTGCTCGACGCCCTGCTGGCGGACCCGGATCCGTCCGGCACCCGTATCCGGCGCCATCAACAGGAGCGGAACGACCGGCCCGGCGAGCCTTACGACGACGCGATCTTGATTCAGATCGGGGAGGACTTGGCGGCGGGCCGGCGCGTGGACCGCACGTTCGAGATCCGGAACGTGCACCGGACGGCCGGCGCCCGGATCGCTTCGGCGATCGCCCACCAACACGGAGACGCCGGCCTGCCCGACGAGACGATCACGCTGCGCTTCGTCGGAAGCGCCGGCCAGTCGTTCGGTGCGTGGTGCGTCGGCGGGATGCGTCTCGTGCTCTACGGTGAGGCGAACGACTACGTCGGGAAGGGGATGGCGGGCGGAGAGATCGCGATCCGGCCGCCCGACGTGTTGCTCGCGCAATCCCACCGGCATGTCATCATGGGGAACACGGTACTCTATGGTGCTACCGGGGGCCGGTTGTTCGCCGCCGGACGGGCCGGGGAGCGCTTCGCCGTCCGCAACAGCGGGACCGTCGCCGTGGTCGAGGGGGTTGGTGATCACGCGTGCGAATACATGACCGGCGGTATCGTCGTGGTGCTCGGGGAGACGGGCCGCAATTTCGGCGCAGGAATGACAGGTGGGTGCGCGTATGTGCTCGACGAGCGCGGTACGCTGGAGCGCCGCCACAACCCGAGTCTTGTCGGCCTCGCCAGGGTGTCCGACGACGAGGACGTCCGGGCGCTGCGAAGGTTGATCGAGGCCCACCGGCGCGCCACCGGCAGTGAACGCGCCCGCGAGGTGCTGGACTCTTGGGACTCGTGGCTCCCGTTGTTCTGGAAGGTTGCGCCGGATGCTTTGCCCACGGCCGACGTGGGCGCGAGCCACGTGCCGTCGCCTGAACGAGCCTGAGATCCATGTGAGCGCCTCGGGGCGTCCGCGACGCCGGCATGACGAACGCACTCGTTCGCGAAAGGGGACGGGCCCGCCGGAGCCACGCGGGGCTGTGTTACAATGAGCGTGGTGCAGTTTAAGCGGCGAGGAGTCGGCCGTCGTGACCGCGTTTGAACACCTGACAGGGTTCTTGCGTGGAGAACAGGAGATCGCGGCCGCCTACCTGTACGGGCAGCCGGCCGTGAGCCGCACGTGGCCCGACTCGGACATCGAGATCGGGATCCTGTTCCGCGAGGGGATGGAGAGCGAGGCGATTACCGAGTACCTGGAAGGGCTCGGAAGCAATCATCCGCTCGGCGATTTCCCTGGCGTCTTGATGCCCTTTGCGCTGAACCTTCACCTGCTCCCGGTCGTGTACGAGGTGTTGACCTGGGGGTCGCTGCTCGCAAACAACGATCCAGTGGCCCGTGAGGCGTTTGTTCGCCAGACGAACGAACGGTTCGTGCAGGAGCGTCCGCGGTTGCTGGAAGAGGCGCACGAGACGATCCTCAAGGCCAGGGCGTTCGGCTTGCCGTCGTCCGACGACGCATTGCGTACGGTCTCCCAGCCGGCCCGCCCGCTCGACCCGATCCGCGCCGGCTGGCGGCTCGCGCGGGTGCTCACATCGGTGCCGATTCTCGAGATGTTCACCAGGGACGTCGAGGCGGTGGCGCAGGACGCCGAACGGGTGGGTCAGATCATCGGCGTGTTCAGCAACGCGAGCGGCGCCGTGACCGGGATCGCGAAGGCCCTGCTGACTACGTTCGGCACCGCGCGCCCGTCCCGCCGGTGGGAGGTGTTCCTGCCGCTTGCCGATGCCGGTCTCATTCCCATGGAGCTGGCGCTGCACCTCGCCGCCATGGTCGAGACCCGATGGACGCTGTTGACGGGCAGCGGGATCATGTCGCCCGAGCGCGTGATCACGTTGATCCGCGGATATCTTCCTCCGATCATCACGTTCGCGCGCCGGGCATCGTGGGCGACGGAACTGCCGGGGATGACGGCCACGCAGCGGCTGCACTGAGCGCATGCCCATGGCATCGGCCCGGCGCTGGCTTCGGTATTCCCGGACCTGGGCTCCTTCTGCGGCTGCACGGTGCGAGCAAGGCCGTCTTGCGAGCGCACGGACGTCGGCCGCTCGCTGCCTCCCCTACGGGCGGGACGCTGCACCCGGGCTTCCGGAGTAGCCGCATGGCTGAGAGGCGAGGACATTCCACCCCGTCTCAGGCCGCGCCCCGCACATCTGCGACGCTCGAGAGCGGATCGGTGCTTGCCGGCCGCTTCATGCTCGGTACCCTTCTCGGTGCGGGCGGTATGGCGACCGTCTACCAGGCGTGGGATCAGGTACGTCACGTTCCGTGCGCGGTCAAGGTGCTCTCCGACTCGCTCTCGCGCGACGAAGAGTCTCGTGCCCGCTTCAGCCGGGAGGCCGAAGCCGCCATGAGCCTGGTGCACGAGAGAATCGTCGAGGTATATGGGTGCGGTGAAGACGGGGGACGCCAGTACATCGCCATGGAGTATGTGCCGGGCGGGACGCTGCGTGAGCTGCTGGCGCGGCGCGGGCCGCTACCGGAGGCCGAGGCGCTCCGGATCGCGGCCGAAGTCGCGGATGCGCTCGCGTATGCGCACGCGCGCGGTCTCGTCCACCGTGACGTGAAGCCTCACAACATCCTGCTCACCTCCAGCGGACACGTGAAGGTGGCGGACTTCGGCATCGCCAGAGCGCTGGACGCGGCGAGGCTCACACGGACGGGTAGCGTCGTCGGGTCGGCACACTACATCGCGCCCGAACAGGCCCGAGGCGACGCGGTCGGTCCGGCCGCGGACCAGTATGCACTCGGAATCGTGCTGTTCGAATTGCTTTCCGGGTGCGTGCCGTACGACGGCGAGGTCCCCGTCGCGATCGCGCTCCGGCACCTGCACGAGCCCGTCCCCGATCTTGCGGCCGTTCGCCCCGGCGTGACCCCGGAGGTGGCCGAGATCGTTCGCCGGTTGCTGGCGAAGTCCCCATCGGACCGCTATCCGTCGGTCGAGGAGGCGGCCGGCGCGATGCGACGAGCCGGTGCCGCGCTTCCGCCGGACGGGAACGCGACCGCGATCCTCCCGGCCATGGGCGAGGCGGGCCAGGGACGGCGCGATGCGCGGTCGACCGAGCAGATGGCCGCCGCGAACCCGTTGAGCGGAACGAGGCCGGGTGAGACCGCCTCCGTCGCGCCGCGGCGTCGCGCCGGCACGGTCGCGGCGTGGGTGCGCGGCTTTGTCATCGTCATTGCGGCCGGCTGCGCAGCGGTGTTGGCCGCCGCCGGATACCGTGGCGCGTGGCTGGCTGCCCACACGGCCGTTCCCTCGCTCGCAGGGCATACCGTGCAGGAGGCGGCGCGCGAGGTCGTTCCGTTGCAACTCGGCGTCATCGTGACGGCGGAGCGCCAGGACGCGCACCTGCCGGTCGGCACTATTCTCGCCCAAGATCCGCCGCCAGGACGGGACGTCCTCAAGGGCGTCGTGATCCAGTTGACGGTGAGCCAGGGCTCCGGGTTGGTGCCCGACCTGCGGGGGCTGCCTGCGTCGGGCGCGATCCGTATGCTCGAAGGAGCCGGGCTCCGGCTCGGCGCGGTGGCCTACGCGTACGATGCCGAGCTTCCCGCCGGATATGTAATCTCCCAGATTCAGCCGGGCGGGACGCGCCTTGACCCCAACGGTGGGGTGGACGTCGTCGTGAGCGCTGGCCCATCGCCGACGTCCTCAGAAGCTCCGTCCGACGCGACGATACCGGACAGCGGAAGCGCCAACAAATGATCGTGGGGAGGCGGACGTGGCCGAAGCGTTGACCGTGACGATGCAATCGACGCCCAACATCAACGCGCTGAAGTTCGTGGTCAATCGTCAGATGACCTCGGGACGCAGCCAGACATTTACCGACGCCGCCACGACAGAGTCTCCGCTCGCCCGAGACCTGTTGGGCATCGCGGGAATCCGCCAGGTGTTCTTTCTCAACGACTTCATTACCGTCACGCGCCAGGACGGCGCCGACTGGGACGCCATCGTCCCGCACGTGGAGTCGTTCATCCGCCGGCACCTGGGGAACGCATAACGCGCCGTCGCGCGGCCAGGTGGCCGCCGTCGTCCGGCACGGCGCGCCTATCGGAGGGCTACCGCTGCGCAAGGCTGCCTTTGAACGGCTCGTTAGGAGAGCGCTCGACGGGTTGCCCGCCGCGTTTGCCGGGCGGCTTCGAAACGTCGTGGTACTTGTGCAGGACCGTCCGTCCGGCGAGGTGGCGGCAGAACTGGGGCGAGATATACTCGGCTTGTACCACGGCGCCAGTGAACTGGAGCAATCTCCGTTTGCCCCGTACGAGCTGCCCGAAGTGATCATCATCTACCAGCGGAACATTGAGGCCGTCTGCGAGACCGACTCCGAGGTGGTCGAGGAGGTCCGCAAGACGGTGATCCACGAGGTCGGCCACCACTTCGGGCTGAGCGACGCGGAGATGGAGGCGTGGGAGGAAGAGAGGTAGCCCCCTCCCCCAGAGGATGGTTTCCGCGGGGCTCCTTGGGCCCCCACTCCAGTTGATTGGCATCCATCCGCCATTCGTACATCGGGTGGAGGTCCGATTGACAGTGCATGGGGCGAACCCTATACTCCCGATGGGAGACTGACTGGTCAGTCTAAGGGGGGACGAATGGCGACCGCGATAGACCGCCTGGGAAGGTTCTCTCAACGAGAAGAGACACGCCGCAAGATTCTCGCATCTGCGGCGCAGGTCTTCTCGGAGAAAGGCTATTATCGCTCAGTCGTTGACGATATCGTGAAGGCCTCCGGCACGTCTAAGGGGGCCGTTTACTTTTATTTCGACAGCAAGGAACAGATCTTCATGTCGCTCGTCGAGGACTACGCGGCCATCGTCGCGCACGAACTGCAGTTCGCCGTCCAGCACAGTCGGGGTCTGGTCGCGGAGGTGGAGGCCACAGTTGCGACCCTGATCCGCAACTTCCAGGCGCATCGCACGCTCGCAAGAATCGTGCTGATCGACTGGCCGGCGGCTGGTGCCGAATTCCAGGGCAAGCGGATTGCGCTAATGTTGATGCTCGTGGAGGTGCTGCGGGGTTACCTGGATAGAGCGGTCCAGGACGGGAAGATCCCCGCGCAGGACACGGAGATGGCCGCTCACGCTTGGATAGGCGCGATCGGCGAGATCGTCTCCCGGTGGCTCCACACCGGCAAGCCGAATCCGCTGGAGGACGTTCTTGCCCCTCTGACACGTCTGCTACTCTCGAGCGTCGGGTTTGTCGCCACACCGGCGGCGGTGCAATAGCCCCGGTGGAGCCCATTCCCGCACAACTTGCGCCTGCACTCCGCGCCCGTACGTGGGCGCGCATCGTGCGCGCGGCGTTCCTCCGGGGTACCTTCACGCTGAGCTCCGGGCGACAGAGTTCCTATTACATCGACAAGTACCTGTTCGAAACAGACCCCGGGGTGCTCCGAGATGTGGCCCGCCTTCTGGTCCCCTTGCTCCCGGTCGCCACGACCCGCCTCGTTGGGCCCGCGCTCGGGGGAGTGCCGCTGGCCACGGCCGTCGCCCTGGAGACGGGGCTCCCGTTCGCCATCGTCAGGTCCGAGGCGAAGGAATACGGGACAGCACGTGTCATCGAGGGGCGCCTCCAGGCGGATGATCGAGTCGTGGTGCTCGAGGATGTCGTCACAACCGGCGGTCAGGCCTTGCGGGCCGCTCGTACGGTTGAGGCTACGGGCGCCGCGGTCGTGCTCGTCCTTGCAGTCGTGGATCGCCACGAGGGAGGGGGGGACAGCATCACTGCCGCGGGATACCGCTTTGAGGCACTGTACGATCTCAATGAGTGGTCGACGGACGGGACCCGCGTGCCAGCTAGGAGGACGTAGGAGAGCAAGGGGTTGGGGCCCCTGTCCCTGGTGCAATCGTCCCGGGGCGTCTGAGCCGATCGCACGAATTCGACATGGATGTAGATCGTGCCCGCCGCCGTGACATCCCCTGGCAGGTTTTCCGCCACTGCGCCTCGTCTAGACCATTCGTTACCCTTTCGGGAGGCCATTGCCGCGTTCTTGCGCCGGGAAACCCACCACATTCGATTGACAGCGGAAGCCCCGGGTGGCTATACTAAAACATGACTAAGTTAGTCGAGAATATCAGGTTAGGGCCGTGGAGTCAGGTTGCACTGCGGTCGTAGAGCTGGTCTTCCGGGGCTGTGTCTGTGGCGTGAAGTACTGCGCGCAGGCTGGAACGCCGAGGCGATGACGCCGGGAGTAACGGTGCGAACGGGAAAGGCGTTCGACCGCGGGTGAGACCAGGGGAGTTGAGGAGACGGAGGGGTTGATGGGCGCGGAGCTCGTGATCAAGAACCTGTGGGCCCAGGTCGAGGACAAGGTCATTCTCAAGGGCGCGAGCCTCGAAGTGCGGTCGGGTGAGATTCACGCGCTCATGGGGCCGAATGGCTCTGGCAAGACCACGCTGGCGCACGTACTCATGGGGAATCCATTCTACCAGGTGATCAAGGGCGGGGTCGTCTACAACGGTGAGGATCTCCTCGGCATGGCACCGGACGAGCGGGCGCGCAGGGGCCTGTTCATCGCCTTCCAATACCCGGTCAGCATTCCCGGTGTGACCATGGCCAGTTTCCTGCGGACCGCCGTGAGCGCCCGCCGAGGCTACGAGAAGGACCAGTTGATGTCGCTCTCCGAGTTTCAGAAACTCGCACGGGCCAAGGTCGAGGAGTTGCAGGTCGACCCGGCGGTACTGGGGCGGTACGTCAACGAAGGGTTCAGCGGCGGAGAGAAGAAGCGGGCCGAGATTCTTCAGATGGCGTTGCTCGAGCCGGAGATCGCGATCATGGACGAGACCGATTCCGGGCTCGACGTGGACGCGGTAAAGATCGTGGCGGCCGGGGTCAACCGGATGTACGAGACCTCGGGGAACAAGATGGGTGTCCTGGTGATCACGCACTATCCGCGGATCCTGAAGTACATCAAGCCTACCAAAGTGCACGTGATGTTCGACGGGCGGATCGTGACATCGGGCGACGCCGAGTTGGCGGACGAGCTCGATCACATCGGGTACGACGGCATTCGCGCGCAGTACGAGCGTGTTGCCGCCGAGGTCGTTGGCGAAGGCGAAGTGCGAAGTGCCGGGAAGGTATTCTGGGTGCAGCACTAAGACGCTCGAGGAGGATCTGCGATGGCCGTAGTCAACCCGCTGGGCATCGATCTGGACCAGTACAAGTACGGGTTCCACGATCCCGTGGACACGTACGCGTTCAGATCCCAGAAGGGCTTGAACCGGAAGATCGTGGAGCAGATCTCGCACCTAAAGGGTGAACCGGACTGGATGCTGGCGTACCGGACGCACTCGCTGGGCGTGTTCGAGAAGAAACCTCTCCCCACGTGGGGCGGCAACGTCGGCGAGATCAAGTTCGACGACATCTACTACTACATGAAGCCGGCCGAGAACCAGGGCCGGACCTGGGACGAGGTGCCGGAGAACATCAAGAGGACGTTCGACCGTCTGGGAATCCCGGAGGCCGAGAAGAAGTATCTGGCCGGCGTCGGCGCGCAGTACGAGAGCGAGGTCGTGTATCACAGTCTGCGTGAGGAGTGGACGAAGCAGGGTGTGATCTTTCTCGACATGGACTCGGGGCTGCGCGAGCATCCGGACATGGTCAAGGAGTACTTCGGGACGGTGGTACCGCCGGAGGACAACAAGTTTGCCGCGCTCAATAGCGCGGTGTGGAGCGGGGGGTCGTTCGTCTACGTGCCCGAGGGAGTGCATGTAACGATCCCGCTGCAGGCGTACTTCCGCATCAACGCCCAGAACATGGGCCAGTTCGAGCGGACGTTGATCATCGCCGAGCGTGGTTCGTACGTGCACTATGTGGAGGGGTGCACGGCGCCGACGTACAGCAGCGACTCGCTGCACAGCGCGGTCGTGGAGATCATCGTCAAGGAGGGCGCGCGCGTCCGGTACACGACGATTCAGAACTGGTCGAAGAACGTCTACAATCTCGTGACGAAGCGGGCGGTGGCTTATCGCGACGCGACGATGGAGTGGGTGGACGGGAACCTCGGAAGCAAGCTGACGATGAAGTACCCGAGCGTGTACATGCTCGAGCCGGGAGCCAAGGCGGAGATCCTGTCGGTCGCGTTCGCCGGGGCGGGGCAGCACCAGGATCCAGGGGGCAAGGTGATCCACGCCGCGCCGCACACGCAGTCGTCCGTCGTGAGCAAGTCGATCAGCAAGTCGGGCGGCCGAGCCGGGTACCGGGGGCTCGTCAAGGTGTATCCCGGGGCCCACGGCAGCAAGTGCGCGGTGCGCTGCGACGCGTTGATCCTGGACGACCAGTCACGCTCCGACACCTACCCGACGATGGAGATCGACGAGGACGACGTGCAGGTGACGCACGAGGCGACCGTCTCCAAGGTCTCGGACGAGCAGCTGTTCTACTTGATGAGCCGGGGCGTGAACCAGGACGAGGCGATGAACATGATCGTACGCGGGTTCATCGAGCCGATCTCGAGGGAGCTGCCGATGGAGTACAGCGTCGAGCTTAACCGGCTCATCGGGCTCGAGATGGAGGGCTCGGTCGGATAGTCCCGTCCACACATACGGCTTGGTGCGGGCCGTCGGCATGCCGGGGAGGGCCGCGGGCACCAGGTCGAGTAGGATATGAGGCGCGTCACGTTGGATCGGCAGTAGCGGGACGAACCATGCTCAGGGGAGCGGAAGTGCGCCACGGGGAGGGCAGGGCGTCCGCCCTGCCCTCCTCAGCCATTGGGCGGGTTCGCGAGGCGCCGGCGCAGGATCCCGGTCGGGGCGTTCACTCCGGTGCGCACCTCCGGGATTGATGCCATCGATGGAGGAGATTGTGAGCGACACGCATCCTGTCATGACCAGCACCATGAGCCGCGCAGCCGTCGAGCGGCAGAGCGCTGCGGCGGCAGAGCCCGCGTGGCTCCTGGAGAGACGCGTGGCGGCGTGGGAGGCGTTCGTGCGCCTGCCCCTGCCGTCGGCGGCCGAGGAGGAGTGGCGCCGCACCGATCTCAGCGCACTCGACTTCGACGCGCTGCGGCCGCTCGTCGCCGAGTCCGGCCGCAAAGCGATCCCGCCTGCGCCACTCAGGCAGCTCGTCGGCGATCCTGCGGCCGCCGCCGGGCTTCGTCTCGTGGTCGGCGGGACGCAGATCCAATCCCGGCTGGCGGCGAACCTCGCCCGAGACGGCGTCGTGTTTACCTCGCTTGGCGAAGCGGTTCGCAGCCATCCGGACCTAGTCCGGCCGTACCTTGGGTCGGTCGTTCGGGACGATGAGAACAAGTACCGGGCCCTGCACGGCGCGCTATGGTCGGACGGAACGTTTCTCTACGTGCCGGACGGGGTCGAGGTGGATCTTCCGCTCGTGAGCGGAACCTGGCTGGATCAAGACGGTGTGCTCTTCTCGCCCCATACGCTGGTCATCGCCGGTGTGCAGAGCCGGGTCACGCTCGTGGAACTCTCGGCATCGGCCGAGGGTCAGGCACGGACGCTCGTCAACCACGGGGTGGAGCTGGTCCCGAAGGAGGGCGCCCAGATCCGGTACGTCAATCTGGAGGATTGGGGGCGGAACGTCTGGGAGCTGGGTATCGTGCGCACGCTCGTCGAGCGCGACGCGACGGTCCACACCCTGATGGTGGCGTTTGGTGCCGGCCTCGTGAAGACCAACGTCGAGTCGCGTTTGACCGGGCCTGGGGGGACGTCCGAGATGCTGGGCGTGCTGTTCGGGGACGGGACTCAGCACTTCGATTATCACACGTTGCAGGAGCATGTCGCGCCGAACACCACGAGCGATCTGCTCTACAAAGGCGCGTTCAAGGACCGGGCACGCTCCGTCTTCGCCGGGCTGATCCGAGCCGACTACGGGGCGCAGAAGACCAACGCGTTCCAGCTCAATCGCAACCTCATTCTTTCGGACGGTGCGCGGGCCGACAGCATGCCGAAGCTCGAGATCATGGCGAACGACCTCCGGTGCACCCACGGGGCGAGCACGAGCCGGCTCAACGACGACCAGATCTTCTACCTGATGAGCCGGGCGTTGCCGCGGGCGACCGCCGTGCGGATGATGATCGACGGGTTCTTCGCGGAGATCTTCGATCGGATCCCGCTCGACATGGTGCGCGACCGGCTCAGCCGTGCGATCGAGCGGAAGATGTCGGAAAGTCGATGAGCGAGTTCGTCCGGGTCGGCCGCGTCGCCGATCTGACGCCGGGGTCTGTGATGCGGGTGGAAGTCGCGGGACACGCGGTCGCGCTCGCCAACGTGGACGGAGAGTTCTTTGCGGTCGACGATACGTGCACGCACGAGGAAGCCTCGCTCGCCAAGGGAGGGCTCCTCGGCGAGGTCCTGATCTGCCCGAAGCACGGGTCCCGTTTCAACGTCAAGACCGGCCGGGTCCTCTCGCTGCCCGCCGTGCGGTCGGTCTCGGTGTACCCGGTTCGCGTCGAGGGTGACGACGTGCTCGTCTCGCCGAACGCGCACACGCCCAGGGGGATGCCGCATCGGCGGTAGCCGGCGGGGAGGCGTCCGTGGCGCCGGGGCATACGGCCGCCGGCCGAGGAGGAAATGCGATGCCGATTCCGGCGACGATCCGTGACGACTTCCCTATCCTGAAGCAGCGGATCCACGGGAAGCCGCTTGTCTACCTCGACAGCGCGAACACGTCGCAAAAACCGCGCATCGTGCTCGACACCCTCGTGCGCTACTATGAGGAGTACAATGCAAACATCCACCGCGGGGTCTACGCCCTCGCGGAGCGTGCCACCGCCGAGTACGAGGCGACACGCGCCAAGGTGGCCCGGTTCCTCGGCGCGGCCGAACCGGCCGAGATTGTCTTCACCCGCAACATTACCGAGGCGCTGAACCTTGTGGCACACTCGTGGGGGCGCCGCCACGTCGGGCCGGGAGACGAGATACTGACGACCGAGATGGAGCACCACAGCGACCTCGTGCCGTGGCAGTTCCTCGCGCAGGAACGCGGCGCGCGCTTGCGCCATATCCCGTTCGACGACGAGGGGCGGCTCGTGCTGGACGACCTCGACCGTTTGATCAACGAACGGACCAAGGTCGTGTCCCTCGTGCACGTCAGCAATACGTTCGGAACGGTCAACCCCATCGCGGAGATCTCGCGGCGGGCGCACGCGCGCGGCGCAATCGTCGTCGTCGACGGCGCGCAGAGCGCGCCGCACCGTCCCGTCGACGTCCGTGCGCTCGGGGCGGACTTCTTTGGGTTCACCGGCCACAAGATGCTCGCGCCGATGGGGGTTGGCGGGCTGTACGGCCGGCTGGCGTTGCTTGAGGAGATGGAGCCGTTCCTGGGCGGCGGCGAGATGATCAGCGACGTGTGGCTCGACCACGCCAGCTGGAACGAGGTCCCGTGGAAGTTCGAGGCCGGCACCCAGAGCGTCGGCGACACGATCGCCCTGGGCGCGGCAATCGAGTACCTCCAGCGCCTCGGTATGGACGCGGTGGCGGCGCACGAGCGGGACATCACCGCCTACGCGTTCGAGCGGCTTCGCGACGTGCCCGGCCTTCGGATCCTGGGCCCCACGAGCGGAGACCGCGGCGGGGTGATCTCGTTCTCAATGGAGGGCGTCCACCCCCACGATGTCGCGCAGGTGCTGGACGAGGAGGGCGTGTGCGTGCGGGCCGGGCACCACTGCACGAAGCCGCTCCACCGCCGGTTGGGGATCGGCTCGTCCGTCCGCGCGAGCTTTTACGTCTACACGATCCGAGAGGAGATCGACGTGCTCGCCCGGTCGCTCCTCAAAGTAAGGAGCCTGTTCCGTGTCGCTTGAGGGATTGTACCGGGAGGTAATCCTCGATCATTCCAGCCACCCGCGGAACAAGGGGGCGCTGGACTCGGCGGACGTGGTCAGGGAAGGCGCCAATCCCCTCTGCGGGGACGAGATTCGCGTCTCGATCCGCGTTCGAGACAGGATCGTCGAGGACGTCCGGTTCGAGGGCAAGGGGTGTTCGATCAGCCAAGCCTCCGCGTCCATGATGACCGAGCGCGTCAAGGGGAAATCGGTCGAGGAGGCGCGACAGGCGATCGCCGAGTTCAAGGGGATGATGCACGGCCAGGAGGCGCCGCCGGACGAGATGGGCGACCTCGAGGCGCTGCAGGGCGTGCGCAAGTTCCCGGTCCGGGTGAAGTGTGCGACGCTGTCGTGGATCACGCTGGAGCTTGCGCTCGAGGACCTCAGCAAGACGTAGTCCAGGGTCGGCGGCGTCTTCTCATGAGGGGCCGCGCGAACGCGTCTCGATTGCACGGTCTGTGGTACCGATGTTACGGTGAACCCTGGCGCGAGTGAGACGCGGAGGAGGAGTCATGCCAACCGGAGTGCCGTCCGTGCCCGGCGTGGTCTCGGCTGACCCACAGCCACGCCGCAGCCAGATCGCCCCCCTGGCGCAGGCGGTCGAGATCCTGGACAGCTTGCCCGGCGGGGGCCTGATCCTGACGACCGTGGAGGCCGCGCTCAATTGGGGCCGGGCCTCGTCGTTGTGGCCCTTGACGTTCGGGCTGGCGTGCTGCGCGATCGAGATGATGGCCGCGTTCGCGAGCCGGTTCGATCTGGACCGGCTCGGGGTCATTCCCAGGGCGACGCCTCGCCAGGCGGACCTGATGATCGTCGCCGGCCGGTGCTCCATCAAGATGGCCCCGATCGTGCGCCGGCTCTGGGAGCAGATGCCCGAGCCCCGCTATGTGATCTCGATGGGATCCTGCGCGACCTGCGGCGGGCCGTTCTTCTACGACAACTACTCGATCCTGAAGGGCGTGGACCAGGTCGTGCCCGTGGACGTCTACGTGCCGGGATGCCCGCCCCGTCCCGAGGCGTTGATCGAAGGCATCCTGAAGCTGCAGGAAAGAATCAAGAAAGAGCCGTTCCTCCGCCGCCAAGCGTTCTCCGCGATCGAGACGCGCACGGGAACACGGTAGGGCGAACCCGTGTCGCTTCGGACCGAAGAACTCCTGCTCAACATGGGGCCCCAGCACCCGAGCACCCACGGCGTGCTCCGGCTTGTCGTCACCCTCGACGGCGAGAACATCAAGGACGTGCGTCCGGACATCGGTTACCTGCATTCCTCGGTCGAGAAGATGATGGAGCACCGGACTTACGTGCAGAACGTGGCGCTTACCGACCGCGGCATGGATTACCTGATCGCGCTCAACAACGAAGCGGCGTACTGTCTCGCGGTCGAGGCACTCGCCGGCGTCGAGGTGCCGGAGCGTGGACGCTACATCCGCGTGATTTTCCAGGAGCTCAATCGGATCGCCAGCCATCTCGTCTGGCTCGGGACCTGGGGGATCGATCTCGGGGCGACCACGGTGTTTCTCTGGTGCTTCCGGGAGCGCGAACGGATCCTCGACCTGTTCGAGCAGGTCACCGGCGGGCGCCTGCACCACGTGTACTTCAGGATCGGCGGCGTGTACGCGGACCTGCCCGAGGGGTGGGCCGATGCCTGCCGGGAGTTTCTCGACTACTTCCTCCCGCATGTGGACGAGTATCATCAATTGCTCACGCAGAACCCGATCTTCGAGGCGCGCACCCGTGGAGTGGGGGTGATCAGCCGGCGGGACGCCGCAGCGATGGGGGCGTCGGGGCCGGTCGCGCGGGCGAGCGGGATCGCCTACGACGTGCGCAAGGCCGTTCCGTACGAGGTATACGACCGCATGGAGTTCGACGTGCCCGTGGAGACCGCCGGCGACTGCTACGCGCGGTACCGCGTGCGGCTGGAAGAGATGCGCCAGTCCGCCCGGATCATCCGTCAGGCGCTGCGGGACCTGCCGGGCGGCGAGATCCGCACGCGCGTGCCGGCCACGATGAAACCGCCGCGGGGCGAGGTCTACCTGCGGACGGAGTCGCCGCGCGGCACGCTGGGAATATACATCGTGAGCGACGGCGGGGAGACGCCGTATCGCGTCAAGATCCGGGCGCCGTCGTTCAGCAATCTGTACGCGCTGAGCGAGATGATGAAGGGCTGGAAGATCGCCGACGTGATCGCGATCCTCGGCAGTACCGACATCGTGCTGTCGGACGTGGACCGCTGATGGACGGTCGATCACGGATGCACACGTCCCCACTCTGGTCGACCGGAGGCGCAGGATGAGCGTCGCCGAGCGCGTGATCAGGGGCGCCACGGCGCTGGGGACCGGCCTCGGGCTCACGTTCCGGACCATGTTCCGCCGCAAGGTCACGATCCGCTACCCGGTTGAGAAGCTGCCGATTTCGCACCGCTTCCACGGCCTGCTCTCGCTGCCGATCGATCCCGAGACCGGCAACGACCGGTGCATCATCTGCTTTCAATGCGAGCGCATCTGCCCGGACCGGTGCATCCATATCGAGGCGGAGGGCAAGGGCAAGGAGCGTCAGCTCAGCCGTTTCGACATCGAGATAGACAAATGCTGCTACTGCGGGTTGTGCGTCGAAGTGTGCCCCACGGAGGCGATCGTGTTCGTCCCCCACTACGAAACGTCCACGTACAACCGCGCCCGACTTCTCTACTCGCACGAAGATCTGAACCGCGCCGCCCCCAAAGAGCCGATCGCCACCGGGATCATCTCGAGGAGGCACGAATGACTCCCGACCGCGTGGCCGCGTTGCTGCAGCGATTTCCGACTCTGCGCGACCTCGTCGCGGAGATGCGGGCGGCCGCGACAAAGGCTGACGAGGCCTGGGCGGCCAAGGAGCGCGAGTGGCAGGCCGCGGCCGAGCAGGCCAAGGCGGAGGGGAAGCCTGCCCCGCGCCCTCTCCGGCGCGAGGACCCGCCGGTCTACCGATACCACGCAGCCTCGTTTGAGGCGTCACGCCAGGAGATCGTCGACGTGTGCCGCTGGCTCCGCGACAACCCCGAGTTCGACATGGCGGTACTCGAGTACGTCTCGGCGGTGGACTTGCCGGACCGGTTCGACGTGGTCTATCATCTGGTATCCCTGACGCGCTCTCACAACGTGACGCTCAAGGTCCCGGTGCCGAAGGGCGACGCGCATCTCCCGTCCGTCGTGGGAATCTGGCGGGGAGCGGACTGGCACGAGCGCGAGACCTATGACTTGTTTGGGATCGCCTTCGACGGACATCCGGATCTCAGGCGCATCATGATGAGCGAGGACTGGAAAGGGCATCCGCTCCGTAAGGACTACGTCTACGAGGATCCGGAGTGGCTGAGGGACGTGGCGGCGGAGCGGCAGCGCGAGATCGCGGCGACCTCGAACGGTGACGACCATGGGGCACGAAGCTGAGCGCAGACCGTGCGTGCGCGCCCTGCCGGGTCATCCGATCCACGGCTGATCATCGAATCTTTACATACGTCGGCTTAAGTGAGAAAGGGTGGGCGGTGGGAGCGCTCTCGACCCGATGTATCGAGGGGGACGACGATGGGGCGTGAACGCGTGATGTGGGCGCGAGGATTCTGGGCGGGGGCGGCCGGAGGTACGGCGGTCACGGTGGTGCTCTTCGCGTACCGGTTCGCGACGGGGATGCCAACGCTCCAGGAGGCGTTGGCCGAGCGCATGATCCGTCTGCTGCCCTACCAGGTCTTTGCCTTCATCCTCGCAAAGTTGCAGCATCAGGCCAAACCGCTGGGGCTCGCGCTCGCGGTTCTCGCGAGCATCATCGGCCTGGGCCTCGGGGGAATGGCGTATGCGGCGCTGGCGCGCCGGAGTCGGCGCTCGCGCCTCGCGCTGGCGGTGGCAACCGCGGCGGTTACGTGGACGGTTCTGACGTTCGTGTTCCTTCCGGCGATCGAGGGCGGTCTCGGGGGGATTCCCCTGACCACGGTCGTCACCTCGCCGGAAGTTCCGATGGCGATCGCGAGCATCGTTTACGCGCTGGTGGTGGTGCTGCTGTACGGGCGTCCCGGGGAAGCACGCGAGGTGGCGCACGGAGCGCATCCGAACGGCAGGGCTGCGCCCGCGCCAAATTGGACCGGGGACTCTGCGGGCGACGGCACGGTCGTGAGGCGCCGAGAATTTCTGCGCCGCTCGTCGGTGATCGTCCTCGCGGCTGCAGCTGGCACGGCCATAGCTTCGTGGTTGACGACCGCCGGCGCCGCGGTCGCGCGCGCGGCCGGGCAGACGTTCCGGCTGCTCAAGGGCATGCCCGACGAGGTGACGCCGGTCGCGCAGTTCTACCAGGTCTCGAAGAACTTCTTCGACCCGACGGTGGACATCCGGAAATGGAGCCTCGAGGTCACCGGGATGGTCAACAAGCCACTCCGCCTGTCGCTCGAAGAGTTGCAGAAGGTCGCGACACCCGTGGAGCGCTACCAGACGTTCGAGTGCATCAGCAACGAAGTCGGCGGGGATCTCATCGGCAACGCCAAGTGGAAGGGGATCCCGATGAAGGACGTGCTGAGCCTCGCCGGGCTCAAGCCGGGGGTGACCACCGTCGTCATGCGCAGTGCCGACGGCTACGCGGAGTCGGTGCCGCTCGAGGTCGGGACCGATGCCACGACCGTGCTCGCCTACGAGATGAACGGCGAACCGATTCCTCAGAAGCACGGCGCGCCCGTGCGCGTGCTCATCATGAATCGCTACGGGATGAAACAGCCCAAGTGGCTGACGAGTATCGAGGCGACTGAGGGTGACTTCACGGGGTACTGGGAGCAGCAGGGTTGGAGCAAGGAGGCGATCGTCAAGACGAACAGTGCGTTCAAAGTCGAGATGAAGGACGGGACGGGGCTTGCGCTCGGCGGGTGGGCCTTTGCCGGCAGTCGCGGTATCTCGAAGGTCGAGGTGAGCGCAGACGACGGCAAGACATGGATGGAGGCGGCGGTCAAGCCGCCGCTCGGTCAGAATGCCTGGCAATTCTGGTCCCTGGAGTGGATGCCGCCGCAGAAGGGCGAGTACGTGCTCAAGGTTCGCGCGACCGATGGGAAGGGTGCGCCGCAGCCGGCGTCCCCCGAGCCCACGCTGCCGGACGGTGCCCAAGGATACCACACGGTCCAGGTGAAGTTCGACTAGCGAACCGAGAGAGACAGGGTTTTTCGCGTCGGCCACCCAAAGAATATCCACGTGGCTCTATCAAGCACGGCTCGACGCCGAACGGCACGACGCACCGTGTCTTGTAACCCGCCGCAGTGGCCGCGGGGACGGGTGCGACGTATCGTCACGGTCGGCGCCCCGGACGGACTGGTGTTGCGCAGGCGTAGCCGGCCCGTCGAGGCCGTCGGCGCGGCGGTGAGGGCGCTCATCACCGATTTGGTGGTCACGATGCGGCGGGCCCGGGGAGTCGGTCTCGCCGCGCCTCAAGTCGGGGTGCCGTTACGGGTGCTGGTGGCCGACGCCGGAAACGGGGCGATCGCGCTCGTAAACCCCCGGGTGCGGCGCCGGTGGGGGATGCAGGTCGGTCCGGAGGGATGCCTCAGCATCCCGGGCGTCGTGCGGCAGGTCCCGCGCGCCCTCGGCGTGGAGATCGAAGCCGTGGCCGCGACCGGCCGTCGCGTCATCCTACGGGGAACGGGATTCTTCGCCAGGATTCTCCAGCACGAAATCGACCACCTCAACGGGATCCTGATTCTGGATCGGATCTCGAGGCGCGGACAAGTGCGTCCTCGCCGCGGCTCCAGAAACCTCCGCGCCGCGCCGCGCGCAACGCGGGCACCCGCACGTGGGCGTTCCCTCAAGGCAAGACCTGCCCGGAGAAAGGCGCAACGACCGCGATGACCGGGCCGGCCGCCGGGTTGCCCATAACTGCGGGAGGGCGGACGCCGTCCCGGAGCGTTTTCTAACGCGGGACGGCAGCATAGACACGGGAGGAGATCGTCGTGGCCAATCCTTTTGACCTCGTGGTCGTCGGCGGCGGGCCGGCAGGGTACGTCGGGGCGATTCGCGCGGCGCAGTTGGGCCTGCAGACCGCGATCGTGGAACGCGACAAAGTCGGCGGGACGTGCCTCCACGTCGGCTGTATCCCTACCAAGGTGCTGTTGCATACCGCGGAGCGGCTGGAGGAGTTGCGTGCCGGAGCCGAGATCGGCATCCTCGCCGAAGGGGTACGGCTGGACTACGGGCTGCTGCAGAAGCGCAAGGATCGCGTCGTCACCACCAACTTTCGCGGCGTGGAATATCTTATGCGCAAGAACAAGATCGCCGTGTTTCCCGGGGAGGGACACCTCACCGCGCCGACGCGCGTGCACGTATCGGCCGGCGACGGTTCGGAGACGGACCTCGAGGCCCGGCACATCCTGATCGCGACCGGCTCGCGGCCCCGCGATCTCCCGGGCGTTCGAATCGACAACGATCGAATCTTGGACAGCACCGGTGCGCTCGCGCTTGCGGCCGTGCCGAGGTCGATCGCGATCCTGGGTGCGGGGGCGGTCGGCACGGAGTTTGCCAGCATCTTCGCCGCCTTTGGCGCCGAGGTCACGCTGATCGAGATGCTCGCTTCGGTGCTCCCGCTGGAGGACGAGGAGTGCTCGGCGGTCGTGGCCAAGGCGCTCGAGCGTCGCGGCGTGAGGGTGCGGATCGGCACCTCCGTGACGGGCGCCGCGCATTCCGGCGACGGCGTCCGAGTGACGATGCGCGCCAAAGACGGCCCCGAAGAGTCCATCGAGGTCGAGTACGTGCTCGTCGCCGTCGGTCGGGCACCGCTGACCGAAGGGCTGGGGCTCGACGAGGTCGGCGTGGAGGTCGGGCGCGGCGGCATCGAGGTCAACGCGCAGATGCAGACGTCGGCACCGTCCATCTACGCGGCCGGCGACGTGATTGGCGGCCTGCTCCTCGCCCACGTCGCATCGGCGGAAGCCGAGGTTGCCGTCGAAGCGATTGCCGGGCACGCTCCGCGGCCCCTCGACCCGTTGCTCATGCCCCGCGCGACATTCTCGATTCCCCAGATCGCAAGCGTCGGCCTGACGGAGAAGCAGGCGCGCGAGGCCGGACACGACCTGTCGGTGGGACGCTTCCCGTTTACCGCGAGCGGGCGTGCGGCGATCCTCGGGCAACGCGAGGGGCTGGTCAAGATCGTAACGGACAGGGCCGTGGGCGAGATTCTCGGGTTGCATCTGGTGGGCCCCGAGGTGACCGAGTTGCTGCCCGAGGGGGTCCTGGGGCGGGCGCTGGAAGCTACGGCCGTCGAGATCGGCCAGTCCGTGCACGCTCACCCGACGCTCTCGGAGGCTGTGCGCGAGGCGGCGCTCGCCTCACTCGGCCGCGCCATTCACGGCTGAGACTTTGGACCGCCCGGACCCGTTGCAGCCCGGGAGGAGGGGCCCGGTGGGGCGAGGAAACTTTGGAGGACTTTGACGGTTCGCGGCTGTCCGCGAGGAGTGCCTGAGGCGAGTTGATCGAAAACGGGCGGGGAGAAAGGAGGCTGCGTGAGCGCGAAAGAGGCCAAGGCGGTCACGCCACTGGACCAGCGCACGCCGAAAGGCCCGGACGTCGCCGACGAGGAACTGCTCGAGATGTACTACTTCGTGCGGCTGGCCCGGGCTGTGGACGAGCGGATGTGGGCGCTGCAAAGGTCCGGCCAGGCGGCATTCGTGATCTCCGGACAGGGGCATGAAGGCGCCCAGGTGGGGGCGGTCTACGCGATCGATCGCGAGAAGGATTGGCTGGTACCGTACTACCGGTCCCTCGCGTCGGTGCTGGTCAAGGGGATGCCCCCGACAGAGATCTTTCTGATTCAGCTCAGCAAGGCCACCGATCCGAGCAGCGGCGGCCGGCAGATGCCTGGGCACTATGGGCACTCCGGCCACAAGATCCTTTCGACGAGTAGCCCGGTGACGACCCAACTCCTGCACGCCGCCGGCCTCGCCTACGCGGCGAAGCTGCGGCGGACGGGCGAGATTTGCATCACAGAAGTGGGCGAGGGATCGACGAGCGAGGGGGACTTCCATGAAGCGCTCAACTTCGCTTCGGTCCACAAGCTCGGGGTGGTCTTTCTGGTCGAGAACAACGGATACGCCATCTCGGTGCCCGCCTCGAAACAGATGGCCGTGCCGAACGTTTCGGCCCGCGCGGCGGGGTACGGGATCCCAGGCGTGACTGTGGACGGGAGCCACGTCGTTGACGTGTACGCTGCCGCTCGAGAGGCGGTGGCGCGCGCGCGCCGCGGCGACGGCCCGACATTGCTGGAGGTCAACGTGCCGCGTCTGACGGCGCACAGCAGCGATGACCGACAGGAGAAGTATCGCTCCGCCGAGGAGATCCTGCACACGAAGGCGCGCGACCCGATGCACGTATTCGAAGCGGAGCTGCGGGCCTGGGGTGTGCTCGACGACGCGCGCGCCCAGGAGATCGCCGACAGGATTCGGCGTGAAGTCGATCTCGGCACGGAGATTGCGGAGGCTGCGCCGCTCACCGACCCGGCGACCGCAACGCGCTACGTCTACTACGAACCCGACATGCCTTCCGAGCGGGGACGTTGACCGTGGCGGACAGGCGCTACCTCGACGCGATCCGTGACGCGTTGCACGAGGAGATGGCGCGCGACGAGCGCGTGATCGTCCTTGGAGAGGACGTCGGGCGCAAAGGCGGCGTGTTTGGCGTCACGGACGGCTTGTTCGAAAAGTTCGGCGGCGACCGCGTGCTAGACACGCCGCTGGCGGAGTCGATGATCATCGGCGTCTCGGTCGGCATGGCCGCAAACGGCCTGATTCCAGTGCCCGAGATCCAGTTCGCGGACTTCATCCACCCCGCCTTCGACCAGATCGTCAGCGAGGTTGCCCGGATGCGGTACCGCTCCAATAACGACTACGGGTGCCCGATGACGATCCGGATTCCGTACGGGGGCGGCGTGCACGGCGCGTTGTACCACTCCCAGTCGATCGAGGCGTTCTACGCCCACATTCCCGGGCTCAAGGTCGTTGCGCCGTACACTCCGGCAGACGCCAAGGGGCTGCTCAAGGCTGCGATCCGGGACCACGATCCGGTTCTCTATCTGGAGCACAAGAAGCTGTACCGGTTGATTCACAGCGAGATACCGGACGGTGACGTGGTCGTGCCGCTCGGTCCCGCGGCGGTTCGGCGCCCCGGACGCGATCTCAGCATCTTCGCGTACGGCCTGATGGCGCACGAAGCGATCGGCGCCGCCGAGTTGCTCGCCTCCGAAGGCATCGAGGCGGAGGTGGTCGACGTTCGCACGTTGCGGCCGCTCGACACCGCCACGATCCTGGCCTCGGTTGCCCGGACGAGCCGGGCGCTGATCGTGCACGAGGACAACCGCTTTGGCGGGTTCGGCGCGGAGATTGCCGCCACCATCGCCGAGGAGGGGTTTCACTTCCTCGATGCGCCGCCGACCCGGCTCTGCGGTCCGGAAGTGCCTGCGGTCCCGTTCGCGCAGCCGCTCGAGCACTGGTTCATGCCGAACGCCGAGAAGATCGCCGCGGCGGCGCGCGCGCTCGTGGCCTATTAGATCCCGGCACGCAGAGGAGCTGGACATGCCCACCGAGATCAAGATGCCTCAGCTGGGCGAGAGCGTGCACGAAGGCACGATCGGCAAGTGGCTCAAGCAGCCCGGAGAGCGTGTCGCGAGATACGAGCCGCTCGTGGAAGTGATCACCGACAAGGTCAACGTGGAGATGCCGTCGCCATTTTCCGGCGTGCTCGGTCGGATCCTCGTCGAAGAGGGCAAGACCGTCGCAGCGGGCACGCCGATCGCGCTCATCGAGGAAATCGGCGCGGCGGCGGCCGTGGTTCCGCCCCCGGCGGCCGCGCGGGGCGGGGATGCCGGCCTGCCGTCGGGAGACGGGCGCCCGACGAGCGGTGAAGGGTCGTCACGAGGTGTCCCGGTGCGCCTGTCCCCGTTGGTTCGCAGGCTGGCCGAGGAACATCATCTGGGCGTCGAGGAGCTGCAGGCGATCCCGGGGACCGGCACGGGAGGACGTTTGACGAAGGACGACGTGCTCCGCCACGTGGAAGCCCGCAGATCGCCGACGCCGGTGGCACCCGCGGCGAGCGAGCCCGCTCCGGCACCCGGCGAGCCGGGCGCTGCAGGCGGGCCGTTCACGGCGCCCGTTGTTCCGGCCGCGCCTCCGCGCGCCCCGGGGGACCAACTCCAACCCCTGTCGATTCTCCGCCGGGCGATCGCGGACCGGATGTCGCGGAGTGCGCGGGAGATCCCGCACGCCTACGGCGTCGTGGAGGTGGATGTCACCGCGCTCGTACGCCACCGGGAGGCGTGCAAGTCCTCGTGGCGCGCCCGCGAGGGCGTCAACGTGTCGTTGACGGCATTCATCCTTCGGGCGGCGACGCGGGCGCTTCGAGCGTACCCGGTGGTGAACTCGACGTTCACGCCGGATGGCATCGTGATCAAGCAGGCGATCCATATCGGCGTCGGGGTCGCGGTCACGGACGGGCTTATTGTGCCGGTGATCAAGCACGCCGATCAGCGGAGCGTCGTCGGTATCGCGCGGGAGCTCGAATCGCTCGTGACGCGTGCGCGCGAGGGGAGGCTCATGCCGGACGACATCGCCGGCGGAACGTTCACGCTGACCAATGCCGGCGTGTACGGATCGATCTACTCGATGCCGATCATCAATCACCCGCAGGCCGCGATCATGTCCACGGATGCGGTGGTGCGCCGCCCGGTCGTCGTGGGCGAGGGGATCGCCATTCGCGAGATCATGAACGTCGGCCTCGGCTTCGATCACCGGGTCTTCGATGGCGCCCTGGCAATCCTGTTTCTCACCCACGTCAAGCGGCAGCTCGAGGAGTTCGTCCCGGTGGGCGACTCTCCTGAATTCTGAATGCGCGGCGGGCGGCAGGTCGCCCGAGTTCTAGAGGCGGTGATTCATGGGCGTGGAACGACGGCCGGAATGGCTGAGGGTGAAGTTGCCGAGCGGCCCCAACTTTCGGGAGCTGGTGGGGCTCATGCGCACGCAGGCGCTCCACACCGTCTGCGAGGAGGCGCGGTGTCCAAACGTCGGCGACTGCTGGGAGAGGAAGACGGCAACGTTTCTGATCCTCGGGAACGTCTGCACGCGGCACTGCGCGTACTGTGCGATCGCGCACGGCTTGCCGACCGAGCTGGACGTCGAGGAGCCCGACCGGGTGGCCGACGCCGTGGCCACGATGGGACTCAAGCACGTCGTCGTTACTTCGGTCGATCGCGATGACCTGGAGGACGGCGGCGCCGGCATGTTCGCACGGACGATCCGGCGGATCCGCGAACGGGCGCCGGGTTGCTCGATCGAGGTGCTGATCCCCGATTTCAAGGGCGACGCCGAAGCGCTCCGGACCGTGCTCGACGCTGGACCGGAGATTCTCAACCACAATATCGAGACGGTGCCGCGATTGTTCCGGGAGGTGCGGCGGGGCGGCAATTACCGCCGATCTCTTGAGCTCCTTGCCCGGGCGAAGGAATGGGGCCGGCGCAGCCTGACCAAGAGCGGTATGATGGTCGGCCTCGGGGAGGCGTGGGACGAGATCCTGGGGACGATGCGGGATCTACGCGGGGTGTCGTGCGACGTCCTGACGATCGGGCAGTACCTCAGCCCCGGGAAGGACTACGTCCCGATCGCGCGCTACTATCGCCCGGCCGAGTTCGCCGCGCTCAAGCGCGAGGGACTCGCGATGGGATTTCGCCACGTCGAATCGGGCCCGCTCGTACGCAGCAGTTACCACGCGGATGAACAGGCGGTGGCCGCCGCGACGTGACATCCCTTTCGTTGAACTGAGCCGGCGCGCACTCACGCATCGAGTCGCCGTCGTCTTCCCGTCATCGCCCGAATGATCGGGCGCTGCATCGCAGCACTCCCATGCGCGGGAAGGACGGCGGCCATTCGGACGTTCACCAGAGCGCACCCCTGTTTGGCGCGGCGGTCCGGCGGTTTCTTGACACCCCCGGTGGAGGGTCGTATCGTAAAGAGCAACGCCGGTGCAAGCAGAGACGATGGGGGAAGCGATGACGACGGGAACGGCGCAGGCGCGGAGCTCGCCTCCGGTACTGAACGCGACACAGATGGAGCGGTATGCCCGCCAGTTGATTCTGGAGGAAGTGGGCATCGGGGGGCAGGTGCGCCTACTCAGGTCCAAGGTGCTCGCGATCGGCGCCGGCGGCCTCGGCTCGCCCGTGGCGCTCTATCTCGCAGCGGCCGGGGTCGGCACGATCGGCATCGTGGACGGGGATCGAGTGGATCTCTCCAACCTCCACCGGCAGATCCTCCACACCACCGCGTCCGTCGGTGCGGACAAGACCATATCGGCCCAGCGGACCCTCGCCGCGGTGAATCCCGAGGTGATGGTGAAGCCGTACCAGACCGTGCTGACCAGCGCGAACGCCTACGATATCATCAAGGACTACGACGTCGTGGTGAACGGGAGCGACAACTTCCCTACGCGCTACCTCGTCAACGACGCCTGCGTGCTCCTGGGGAAGTCGCTCGTGGACGCGAGCATCCTCAAGTGGGAGGCGCAGGCGACGACGTTCCTCCCCGGCCGCGGGTGCTATCGCTGCTTGTTCCCGACGCCTCCGCCGCCCGGCGCCGTTCCAAGCTGCGCGGAGGGGGGCATCCTGGGCGCGCTGTGCGGCTTCGCCGGGGCGCGCCAGGCGCTCGAGGTCCTCAAGATTCTGTTGGGCGTCGGCGAGACGCTCGCCAATAAGCTCGTCATCTTCGACGCCCTTGAGGGTGAAACGCGGGTCGTTCGGTGGCACCGCAATCCGGAGTGCCCGGTCTGCGGTGACCACCCGACGATCCACGAGTTGATCGATTACGAGCAGTTCTGCGGCATGCCGGCGCACGACCGCGCCGCCGCGGTGGCCGGGCCGATTCCGGAGATCTCGCCCGAGGAAGCGCGGGCGATGCTGGCGCGCGGAGACGCGCAACTGATCGACGTGCGCGAGCCGTGGGAGTACCAGAACGAGCACATCCCGGGGTGCCTGCTGATCCCCATGGGCGATGTCGCCGTGCGTCTTCGCGAGATCGAGTCCGAGACCCCGGCGATCGTCTACTGCAGGTCGGGAGTGCGGAGCGGCAGGATCGTCACGATGCTGAGAAGCACGGGGTACGGCAAGGCGGTGAACCTCAAGGGCGGCATTCTGGCCTGGGTCAACGCTCGGCTCCCGACGGAGTAGAGCGGCGCGGGCGCGGCGTGCGCCTTGTTTGACAAAGGCCCGGGCCGTGCGTACAATTGTGAATACGTCGCCAAGTCGCGACACGAGGAGGCCTCGCATGATCACCGTTACAGACCGGGCCGTGTCGAAGCTGAAGGAGTTGCTCGCCGAGCAAGACGAGTCCAACCTGTACTTTCGCGTCTTCATCACTAGAGGCGGGTGTGACGGCTTTTCCTACGGCATGACGTTCGATTCGGCCCCCGAGGCGGACGATCAGGTGATCGATCGCGGCGATGTGCGTGTACTCGTGGACAAGGCGAGCCTGCGCCTGCTCGACGGTTCGGAGATCGACTATGTGACCTCGGTCGCGGCGGAGGGGTTTGCGATCCGAAACCCGAACGCAGTCCGCACCTGCGGCTGCGGTCATTCGTTCCAGACCAGAGACGAAGTAGGCGAAGCCAAGCCGTGCGGGGAAGAGGCTGACGCACGGACGTAGCCCGTCTGGGGGACGCTGATGGAGCAGAGTGCTGGGCACGCGGTATCGGAGGTAACAGACGACCTGCAGGAGCGGGTTCAACAGGTGCTCGACGGGATCCGGCCGTATATCCAGGCTGACGGCGGGGACATCGAGCTGGTGGACATCGTGAACGGCGTCGCGCAGATCCGGCTTGCGGGGTCGTGCGTTGGGTGCATGTACTCGATGATGACGCTGCAGGCCGGCGTGGAGCGCATGCTCAAGGAGCAGGTGCCCGAGATCAAGGCTGTCGAAGCCGTTCCGTTCTAGCCATCTTGCGCGACGAGCCCCGCGGAGAGGAACCCTGAGCCTCTCATGGAAAGCCATGAGAGGCTCTTCGTTTGAGACGCGCGGTTCCTGACGCATCCCGTGTGGGACGCGCCGGGGCGGAGGCGGGCGATGCGCTTCGATTATACCGAAGAGCAGCGGCTCATTCATCGCACGGTGCGCGAGTTCGCCGCCGCCGAGATCAGGCCGCACGCCCGCCGGTGGGACGCCGAGGCCACGTTTCCAGAATCCCTCGTGCCGCGGCTCGCGGAGTTGGGGCTCTGGGGGATGGCGGTGCCCGCCGACTACGGCGGAGCCGGCGTCGATACGACCAGCATGGCGCTGGCGATCGAGGCGCTCGCATGGGGAGACGGGGGCATTGCCCTCAGCGTCGCGTCGCACAACTCGCTGTGCAGCGGCCACATCGTCCGCAGCGGTACCGAGGCGCAGAAGCGCGCATACCTGCCGCGCCTCGCGTCGGGAGAGGCGCTCGGCGCGTGGTGCCTGACCGAGCCGGGGGCCGGCAGCGATGCGGGCGCGCTCACGACCCGGGCCGAGCGCCGGGGCGACCGATGGGTGCTGTCCGGCACGAAGGTCTTCGTCACGCAGGGGAGCATTGCGGGCATCTACGTCGTGTTGGCACGGACGGATCCGGCCGGCGGGCACCGCGGGATCTCCGCCTTTGTCGTCGAGGCGGGGACGCCCGGGCTTCGGATCGGCAAGCACGAGGACAAGCTTGGGATGCGTTCGAGCGACACGGCAGAAGTGATCCTGGAGGAGTGCGCCGTCCCGGACTCGCACATGCTCGGCGCTCCCGGCGAGGGGTTCCAGGATGCGATGCGTGTGCTCGAGGGCGGGCGCATCGGCATCGGAGCGTTGGCCCTCGGCCTCGGGCGGGCCGCGCTCGACGCGTCCGTGGCGTACGCGCGCGAGCGACGAGCGTTTGGGCGCGCGGTCGCCGAATTTCAGGCGATCCAGTGGATGCTCGTCGACACGGCCGTGGAGCTCGACGCCGCCGAGCTCTTGGTGATGGCGGCCGCGAGCGCGGCGTGGCAGGGGCGGCTGCACCGTCGCGAGAGCTCGATGGCCAAATTGTTCGCGTCCGAGGCGGCCGCGCGCGCGGCTTCCCGCGCGGTGCAGATCCACGGGGGGTACGGTTTCATCAAGGACTACCCCGTGGAGCGGATCTACCGGGACGTGAAGCTGTGCGAGATCGGTGAGGGGACCTCCGAGGTGCAGCGCCTGATCATTGCGCGCGAGCTGCTTCGGTGAATCTGGAGGTGCGGACGGTTGGAGACGACGGTCGTTGGTAGCTATCCCAAGATTCCTGATCCCCCTGCGCCGGGACGATGGCGGAGCAGCGTCGAGAAGCACCAGCGAGGAGAGATCTCCGCGGCCGATCTCCGTCACATCGAGGACGAGGTGACCGAGGAGGTCCTGCGCGAGCAGGCGGACGCGGGGATCGATGTCGTCACGGACGGGCAGATCCGCTGGGAGGACGGGCTCACCTACTTCGCCCGCGGCCTCACGGGGTTCACGATCGCCGGGCTGCAGCGGTATTTCGACACGAACGTGTACTACCGCCAGCCGGTGGCCACTGGCGAGGTGGCCTGGCGCGCGCCGATCACGGTCGCGGATTACGCGTTTGCGGCGGCGAAAAGCACCCGTTCCGTGAAGCCGGTGGTGACCGGTCCCCTGACGCTCGCGGTCATGAGCCGGGACGAGCACTATCGGAGCCTGGACCGATTCGTGATGGCGCTCGCGGCCGCGCTCAACCATGAGGTACGTGCGCTCGCGGCCGCGGGGGCGGCGCTGATCCAGGTGGATGAGCCCGGACTGCTGGTCCGCCGCGATCAATGGCCGTTGTTCCGCAGGGCGATGGACGTCCTTTGGGACGGTGTGGGCGCCCGGCGAGCGCTTTACACGTACTTCGGGCACGTGGACGGGCTGTACCCGGCACTCCTGGACCTACCGGTGGATGTGATCGGGCTCGACTTCGTCGCCGCTCGCGAACGGAACTGGGACGTCGTGCGCCGGGCCCCGTTTACCAAGAAGTTGGGGCTGGGCGTCCTCGATGCCCGCAACACGCGCATGGAGACGCCCGAAGACATCGCGATCGCGTGCCGCCGGGCGGCGGAGTTTGTGTCCCCTGCGTCGCTTCACGTCGGGCCGAGCGCCGGTCTGGAGTTCCTGCCTCGCCGGGTCGCGCGGAAGAAGCTCGACGCGCTGGCCGCGGGGGTCCGGCTCGCCAAGGAGGGCGTGGCATGACGGGCGTACTGTTCCCGACCACGACGGTCGGCAGCTTTCCCAAGCCGCCGTACCTGCGGGAGGCGAGGCGTAAGGCGGCCCGGAAGCAACTGGACCCCGCCGAACTGCGCCGGCTCGAGCGGCAGGCGACCGAGGAGTGGGTCCGCGCCCAGGAAGAGATCGGCCTCGACATTCTGGTGGACGGCGAGATGTACCGCGGCGACATGGTTGCATTCTTCGCGGATCAGATGGACGGGTTCGAGATCGCCGGTCTGGTGCGCTCCTACGGGAACCGTTACTATCCAAAGCCCGCCGTCGTGGGCCCGGTCGGGCGGCGAGGTCCGCTGACCGTCGAGTGGTTTCGGTTCTCGCAGGCGCTGACGAAGCGGCCGGTTAAGGGGATGCTGACCGGACCCTACACCATCGCCGAGTGGTCGTTCAATGAATACTACCCAACGCGCCGCGAGCTTGTCCTCGAGCTTGCGCGGGCGGTCCACGACGAAGCGGTCGACCTCGAGAAGGCCGGCGCACAGTACATCCAGATCGACGAGCCGGCCATCCACACGCGCCCCGACGAGGATTTCGATCTGGCCGTCGAGGCGATGGAGATCGTGACGCGGGGCCTCACCGCATACACCGTGACGCACGTCTGCTATGGCGACGTGCCACGAATCTATCCCGCAATGCTGCGGCTCGCCGTCAACCAGATCGACCTGGCCCTCAAGAACGACGACTACGCGCTCCTCGACACGTTCCGGTCGCCACGGTTCACCAAAGACATCGGCCTCGGCGTGCTTGACGCGCACAGCCACCGGGCCGAGTCGCCCGAGGAGGTCACAGAAGGCATCCGCCGGACGCTCGAGGTGATCCCGGCCGAGCAGATCTACGTGTCGCCCGACTGCGGGCTCAAGACCCGGACGGCCGACGAGACCGTGGCGAAGCTCCGGGCGATGGTGGAGGGGACCCGCCGGATGCGGAAGGAGTGCGCCTCGTAGCCGTGCCCGCGCCGTCCACGTTGGCCATCGAGGCGCACCGGCTGATCCGGGCCCCGGCGGACCACATCTTCAACCATCTTGTCCCTCCCGATCAGATGGTCCGGTATGGCGCACCGCTGTGGATGGTTGCGGACGCGGTGGAGATGCGGGGTGCGGGCCAACTGGTGGCCTTGCGGGGATATTTCATCGGGCTGCCGGCCGAGTCCCTGATCCGCGTGACGCTGCGCCCGCCGTCTTCGCTCGAGTTCGTGCAGGTGATTGGGACCCTGCGGGCGTTCTCCGGCCGCTGCACCTTGAGGAGTGACGAGGACGGCGTCGAGGTGACGTACCGTCTCGAAATAGATCCGGGCATTCCCATGATCAGCGACGACGCCGCCCGGCAGTTCCTGGTTCAGTTTCTCGAGCGTATGCTGGACCGTGTGAAGCTGGCTTCCGAGCGCAAGTCACCGAGCCGGCGTGCGGCGGCCAAGGCGTCCATCCTCGCGACGCCGCCCGGCGAGACCGCCTCGGGGGACGAGGAGGGCGCGGATTTGCCGGGAGCAGACGGCGCCGCCACGGGACCTGTCAAATCGACCCGTGAGGTCGAAGGTACGGCAGCCGCATCCCGGGGGGCCGGTGCCCGTTCCGCTCGCCCGCGTCCCGCGCCACAGGCCACCGCACGTCGCCGCGCTGAGCGGCCGCCGGATGGTGACGCAAGCATCGTCCAGGCTCCCGAGAGTGCGGGCAGCCAGGCCGCGGTCGCGCAGCCGGCCGGGGCAGCCCCGACCGTCCCGCCGTCTGCGAAAAAGCGGCGCCGCCGGCGGCGCGGACGTCGGCCGGGAGCGGGCGGTACCGCACCTTCAAAGGAACCACAGGGGCCGCCCGAGTCGCCCTAAGGGGAAGTCGTGCCCGCGACGCCGCGGACGATCTCCATCACGGCGTCCACGTGGCGTTCCCACGAGAACCTCTCGGCGCGGGCGTAACCGGCGGCGGCCATTCGGCGTCGGCGGGCCTCGTCACCACGGAGTCGCGTGATCTCCGCCGCCAGTGCCGCGGGATCCTCGGGAGGGTAGAAGATTGCGGCGTCGCCGCACATCTCGTGATTGAGCGGACGGTCCGCCGCGATGATCGGCAAGCCGCTTGCCATCGCTTCGACCAGCGGAAACGCGAATGACTCGCACAGCGACGGGTGCACGAACAGGTCGGCCGCGGCGTAGACGTGGTGCACCGCGCCGTGGGGAACGCGTCCCAGGAGCGTCACCCGGTCCGTGAGTGCGTGCCGCTCGATGAACGCTTCGTACCGAGGGAACCCCTCCGGCCAGTCGTCGGGCGCGATCGTCAGCCAGGTTGTGGATGAGATCCCCGCGTCCCGAAGGAGCCGGGTCGCCTCCAGCAGGATCTCGACACCCTTGTACGAGGCGGCGTGCGAGACGTAGAGCAGGCGGGTTCCCTCGGACCGCTCGATCGCAGCCGCCGCCGGGTCGGGGAGCGCTAGCGCGGTGCGGAACACGTCGAGGCCGAACCCGTGCGGCACCACGCGGAACCGCTCCTCGGGCAGATCGGGATAGAACGTCCGGATCATGTCACGCATCGCCGCAGAGGGGGTCACGATGCGGCGGGCGCCGCGCATGGCGGCGTGCGCGAGCCCGCGGACCGCGGCGACCTCCAGCGCCTGGCGGCGGGTGAGACTGCGGAGATAGTACTCGCAGAAGTACGTCGGGTTGCGCTGGAAGAGCACGTGGGGTACGGGGGGGCGGACGGGGCCGAAATTAAGCAGGGAGACGAGCACGTCGACATGCTCCCGTGCCGCGACGCGCGAGACGCCCCACTGGTCCCACGCGGCGTGCGCGAGCCGTCCGCGCAGCTCACCGGTACGGACGAGCCGGACGTTGGCCGGGAGATCGGGTGCCGGCCACCGGACGTTCACGCAGGCGACAAACGTATCCGACGGATAGCGGCGGCCCGCGGTCTCTAGAAAGTTGGGAAGATGAGTTGCCGAGCCGCCCATACGGGCAGACGCGGCGTTGACAAGGATGCGCACGACCATAGCGATTGGATGCCGGCGGGCCGGGTTCCTCGGAGGCGCGGGCATCTCGCCTTGACGCTCCGTGCCCACGATGTTACCCTTTCAAAGTGTACTGAGAATTAACTCTCACCGGCCGTCCGGCGTGTCCTCCAATCGCCGGGAACTACGACCGGAATCCACGCAGAATGGACCTGAGGAGGCATCAATGGCCGCTCGCCAACTCGCCGTGACCCGGGACCAGGTGCTGGACGCGCTGCGGGACGTGATGGATCCCGAGCTGCACCGGAGCATCGTGGAGCTCAACATGGTCAAGGACGTCACGATCCGGGACCGCGATGTGCGGGTGGACGCGCTTCTGACCATCAGCGGATGCCCGCTTCGGGAGACCATCATCGACTCGATCAGGGCCAAAGTCTCGGCGCTGCCCGGGGTCGCGCGCGTGGACGTTCACCTCGGCGTCATGACCCAGGAGCAGCGCGAGGCGCTCATCGGCCAGCTCCGCCCGGGTCCGCAACGGCAGTCGCCGCTGCTCGCTCCCACCTCGAAGACGAGGATCCTGGCCATTGCCAGCGGCAAGGGCGGGGTCGGCAAATCCACGGTCACCGTAAACCTCGCGGCCGCGCTGGCCAAGCGCGGCCGCACGGTCGGACTGGTCGACGCGGACGTCTACGGGTTTAGCGTCCCGAAGATGCTGGGCGCGTCCGGTCGTCCGACCATTATCGATCAGACGATCATCCCGCTCGAGCGGTGGGGCGTGCGGATCATGTCGATGGGATTCATGGTGAACGAGGGTGACGCCGTCATCTGGCGAGGGCCGATGCTCCACAAGGCCTTGACGACGTTCCTCACCGAAGTGCACTGGGGCGACGTGGACGACCTGCTGATCGATCTCCCACCCGGCACGGGCGACGTCTCGCTCACGATCGCGCAGACGCTCCCGCGCTCTGAGATGTTGATCGTGACGACGCCACAGCCCACGGCGACCGATGTCGCGTATCGGGCCGGCAAGATGGCCGAGAAGGTGAACATGGGCATCGTCGGCGTCGTCGAGAACATGTCGTATTTCGTGCCATCCCCTGACGCGGCCCCGATCTACATCTTCGGGCAGGGCGGTGGCGAGCAACTTGCCCGGATGGTGGACGCCCCTTTGCTGGGGCGCATTCCCCTGGATCCGTCAATTCGTGAGGCCAGCGACCGGGGCATTCCCGTGACCGTCGGCGCACCGGACGCCGCGTCGGCGCGCGTATTCTTCGAGATCACCGACGCCTTGCTCAAGGGATGAGGAGGGAGCACCGCGGAGCATGGACCCGGCTGCGGTGAACGCGGAGATCGAGAAGTACGTCCGGCCCCAGACGTTTCCGGTGGGGATCCGCATGGCTCGTCCGGGCGAAGGTGTGCCCGCCAACGCCCGGGTCCCCGCGCGTGACCTGGGCTTTCGCGTGGCGATCTGCCAGACGTTCTCGATCGCGCGGCGTTATGGGTGGACGGTCGCGGTGGGACGCGACGACCTGAGCTGCCCGCTGGCGAAGGTGGCCTTTGGATTCGAGCCGGTCCTGCCGTACTACGCGGAAGGGAACCTGGCATGTGGCATGTACGTCGAGACCCCCGAAGCGGCGGTACGGACCGAGGCGGACGTCCCGAAGTTCGGGCTTGGCGAATACGAGCGCATCCTCGTCGCCCCGCTCGGGCGGACCACGTTCGAGCCGCACGTCGTTCTCGTCTACGGGAACTCGGCGCAGGTGATGCGCCTCGTGGCCGCCGCGCTCTACCGCCGGGGCGGGCGGCTGCACAGCAGCTTCTCCGCGAGGCTCGACTGTGCCGATGCCGTGATCGAGACGATGCACACGGGACAACCACAGGTTATCCTGCCGTGTTACGGGGACAGGATCTACGGACAGACCGAGGACCACGAGATGGCGTTTACGATTCCTTGGGCGATGGTTGAGGACCTCGTAGAGGGGCTCGCCGGGACCCATCGCGGCGGGATCCGTTACCCGGTCCCGGCCTGGCTTCGCTACGCGGGTGAGTTCCCGGAGACGTATCGGAAGCTGGACTCGCTGTGGGAGGAGGAGCGCGCGGCGAAGGAACAGGCGCCGCAGTCTCCGGCCGAAGATCCGGCAGGGACGGGACGCGAATCGCGCCAGTCCCGCGGTTAGACCGTGGGCGCTCGGCAAGGAGCGCCTCACGGGAACCGGCGGCTGGAGCTGCCGGGAGTTCATCGAGGAGGAGTTGGCAGGTGGCGGTGACGACGGGGAGGGCCAGGCGGCGACCCGTCGCTGGCAGCAGCGGTGCGACGGTCGCTGACCGTCTGCGCATGCTCGAGCGGCAGGGCTATCGTGCGACGCCGCAGCGGCGCGCGATCCTCTCAGCCGTGCTGGGGACGGGTCGCGTCAATATCCCCGCCGAGGAAATCTGCGGGCGAGCGAGAGCGCTGTGCCCGACGGTCAACCTCGCGACCACGTACCGCACGCTGGACCTCTTTGGACGCCTCGGCATCGTGCGCAGGCTGACCTACGGCGACGGGCGGGGGGTGTTCTGTGCCAACCCCGAGCCGCACTACCACGGAACGTGCCTGCAGTGCGGGGCCGTCGTGGACCTGCCGCGCGGGCGAGTCGAGGAGTTGCTCGAGCGCGAGCAGCGCGGCCTCACCGACGAGACATTCGCGGTCGTCGGGCACCGGGTGGAGTTCTACGGGTATTGCGACGCGTGCCGGGCATCCGGCCGGGCGACGGTAGCGCCGTGAAGATCCGAAGGCGGCCGGTGCACCGGATCTGGGTGGGCGTCCTGGTCGGGGCGCTCCTCTCGGCTTGGAGCACAGGATCGTCGGCGGCAGCGCCGGAAGGGTCAGAGCTCCCGCTCGAGTTTCCGCTTAACCTCGCTGCCGATCAGGTGACCGTGGACAACACCGGTACCACGCTTACGGCGACCGGCCATGTGCGGGTGGACTACGGTACCGACCACGGGACGTCCGACTCGCTCCGCCTCAATCACGCGGCGCACACCGCATTGCTGTCCGGACACGTCACCGTGACCGGACCCCAGGGTCGAGCCACGGCCGACGCCGTCACATTGACGCTGACGCCCAGCAACGAAGTCACGCGGGCCGTCATGACCGGAAACGCATCGGTGGAGACCGCGCAGTACGCGCTTTCCGCCGATTCGATCGACGCCGACCGGTCCGCGCAACGCCTCGTCGCCGACGGCCATGTGACGGTGTTCGACGCGCCCGATTTGATCATCAACGGGGATCGCGTCATCTACGACGAGCGAACGCAGCACGGAGTGGTGACCGGGCACCCGACGGTCGCCAACCGGGCCGGCCGGATGCAGGGTACCGTGATCGAACTGTTTCGTGCGGAGGACCGCGCGGTGATCCACGGGCCGGTTCAGGCGGATGTGTACGGAGCGACGGCCACCAGTGCGAATGCGACCGTGGATTTCAAGACGTCCATTGTGACGCTCACGGGGAAGGTCGTCATCGTGCGACGCCAGGGCACGCTGTGGGCGGACCGGGTGACGATTGACTATAAGACGCGCCGGATGGTCGCCCAGGGCGCGACCCACGCACACTTTACCGATCTCGAGGACACCGCGAATCCCTGACCGGGCACGAGGCGCCTGGCGCCCGCGGTCCGTGCGCGGAAGCAATGTCAAGGAGGCAGAAGCATGGTAGTTCAGCGGACAAAACGTCCGACGCTAGATGAGATGGATCTGCCGATCGGCAAGAAGACACGTCTGCACCGAATCCTCTACGAGCACGGGCCGGGCCACGGAGTGGCGCTGATCCTTCCGATCGACCAGGGCGTCGAGCACGGCCCCGTGGACTTCTTCGCGAACCCTGACAGCGCGGACCCGGAGTTCCAGCTCAAACTGTGCGCCGAGGGCGGGTACTCCGCGGTCGCGTTCCACTATGGGCTTGCGGCCAAGTACCTTCGCCCGTACGCAGGGCGGGTGCCGTTGATCCTCAAGATCAACGGCAAGACCGCCATCCCGTCCGACGCGCAGGCGTTCAGCGGCCTCACCGGCTTTGTCGAGGACGCCGTGCGCCTGGGCGCCGACGCGGTCGGGTACACGCTGTACGTCGGCTCGCCCCGGCAGGACGAGGACATGCGGCAACTCGCCGGGGTCCGGCGCGAGTGCGACCGGTACGCGATGCCGCTGGTCGTGTGGTCGTACCCGCGCGGGGAAGCGATCGACAAGAAGGGAGGGCGGGACAGCCTGTACGCCGTGGATTACGCGGCGCGGCTCGCCTGTGAGATGGGTGCGGACATCGTCAAGCTGAACGTTCCCGAGTCCGACGACAAGGCCGCGGCCACTCCCAAGCCGTACAACACGTTGCGTCTGGAGTACCGGGAGGCGGTCGAGAAGGTCGTCCGGAGCGCCGGGCGGACGCTCGTGCTGTTCAGCGGCGGGAGCAAAATGGGGGACGAGGATCTGTTGAACAAAGCCCGGCACTGCATGGAGGCCGGGGCGGTCGGCCTGATCTTCGGACGGAACATGTGGCAGCGTTCGATGCCGGACGCGCTGCGGCTTACCGCGGAGATCAAGCGGATCATGTTGGCGACGGTCTAGGATCGTTGGCGCGATCCCGGTTGAGCGCCCTCGGGCGCTGGATGGCGGCGGTCGCGGCGGGCGCGATCGTGTTCGAGGGGCTGG
>Ga0187784_10000243_pt1 | contig 37971 bp, 30 predicted proteins | sample 1015_SJ02_MP15_2_FD_132964 | JGI IMG/M metagenome (GOLD analysis project Ga0187784, IMG submission 132964) | Tropical peat soil microbial communities from peatlands in Department of Meta, Colombia - 1015_SJ02_MP15_20_MG | ecosystem: Environmental > Terrestrial > Soil > Wetlands > Peat | place... | reverse complement strand
TGACGCTGGCGATGGTCTCGATCGTCCTGATGACGGCGAGCATCATCGGCTGGCTCAACTATCGCAATATCGAGCAGGTGGTGCTGCCGCGCGCCCTCGTCTCGATGCAGGCGCGGGCGAAGCTTCTCGCCTTCGAGCTCGCCGCCGCGGCGCGCGTCGCGCGCGCCGATGCGCTCGGCTTCCAGGCCTCCGACGGCGTGGCGCGCATCGTCCACGCAAGCCTTGCGCCGGCGGGCTCGGCTGAGCATGAGAGTCTGGGAGACCTGCATGCGCGGCTCGCCGGCCGCTTTGCCGGCGAGCTGCGCGCGAAGCCGGGCTATGCCGAGTTCCGCCTGCTCGGCAGCGAGGGGCGGGAGCTGCTCCGCGTCGATCGATCGGGGCCGGACGGATCGATCAGGATCGTGCCGACGAGCGAGCTGCAGCCGAAGGGCGAGCGCGACTATTTCCAGCGCGCCATGGCGCTGCCGCCCGGCGGCGTCGACATTTCGCCGATCGCGCTGCAGCAGGACTATGGCCATATCGTCCTGCCGCAGGTGCCGGTGCTGCACGCCTCCGCCCCGGTCCACAGCGCCGACGGACGCCTGTTCGGCGTCGTCGCCATCAACGTCGACCTGCGCGAGGTCTTCGAGCACATCCGCGGGAGTGCCGGCGAAGGCACCGTGTACCTCGTGAACGAGGCGGGAGACTATCTGATCCACCCCGATCGCAGCCGCGAGTTCGGCTTCGAGTTCGCCAAGCGGTATCAGTTGCGCGACGACTTTCCCTCGCTCGCCGCGGCACTGGGCATCGGCGCGGACGAGCCGCGCCTCGCGCGCGACGGCGACGGCGAGGAGTTCGGCGTCGCGCCGGTCGCCATCCGTCTCGCCGAAGGGCCGATGGTCGACCTGATCCTCGCCTGGCCGCATCAGGTGCTGTTTGCCTCGGCGATCGCGGTGCGCAATTCGAGCCTGCTGGCGACCGCGATCGCGGCGCTGCTCGCCTTCGCGCTGGCGATGCCGCTCGCGCGCTCGCTGACGCGGCCGCTCGAGAAGATGACGCTCGCCGTGACGGCGTTCGGCCGCGGCGAGGCGATGGCGGCACCGACCGACGCGCATGGCGAGATCGGGGTGCTGGCGCGCGCGTTCACCCGCATGGCCGGCGAGGTCGACGCCAAGACCGCGGAGCTGCGGCGCTATGCCGAGACGCTCGATCGCATCATGAGCAGCATGGCGGATGCGCTGGTCGTGACCGACGAGCACGGCAAGGTCCTGCTCGCCAACGCCGCCTTCCGCGCCATGTTCGGCGGGATCGAGAACGTGTTCACCTCCGACTGGGGCACGCAGCGCTTCCACAGCGACGAGGTCACGCCGCTCGAGAACGAGGAGGTCCTGATCGGCCGCGCCATCCGCGGCGAGAAATTCGACGCCTTCGAGCTTGCGGTGCGGCGCGAAGGCGAGAGCGCGTTCATGCACCTGATCGCAAGCGGCGGCCCGATCTGCGACGCGCGCGGCCGCCAGATCGGCGCCGTGATGGTCTATCGCAACGTCACCGAAGCGCGTCAGATCGAGCGCCAGCTGCGCCAGTCGCAGAAGCTCGACGCGATCGGCAAGCTGACCGGCGGCGTCGCACACGACTTCAACAATATCTTGACCGTCATCACCGGCACGATCGACATCCTCTCCGACGGCCTGACCGATCGGCCCTCGCTTGCCGCCATCGCCAAGATGATCGACGAGGCGGCGACGCGCGGCGCGGAGCTGACCCAGCAGCTGCTCGCTTTCGCGCGGCGCCAGCCGCTGGAGCCGCGCGCGGTCGATCCGAACGCGCTCGTGCTCGATGCCATGCGGCTGTTGCGCCCGGCGCTCGGCGAGCAGATCGAGATCGAGTCGATGCTCGAGCACGACGTCTGGCATGCGGTCGCCGACCTGTCGCAGCTCAACACCACGCTGCTCAATCTCGCGGTCAACGCGCGCGACGCCATGCCGAATGGCGGCAAGCTGACGCTCGAGACCGCCAACGTGGTGCTCGACGAGGGCTACGCGCAGACCCATCCGGACGTGAAGCCCGGCCCCTATGTGATGATCGCGGTGAGCGATACCGGGCACGGCATCCCGCCGGCGCTGGTCGACAAGGTGTTCGAGCCGTTCTTCACCACCAAGGAGATCGGCAAGGGCACCGGGCTCGGTCTCAGCATGGTCTATGGCTTCGTGAAACAGTCCGGCGGCCACATCAAGATCTACAGCGAGGTCGGCCACGGCACGACCATCAAGATCTACCTGCCGCGCGCCAACACCATCAGCGACGAGCCGGCGCTCTCTGCCCATGCGGATGATCTCCCGGGCGGCAGCGAGACCGTGCTGGTGGTGGAGGACGATGCGCTGGTGCGCGACTATGTCGTCGCCCAACTCAAGAGCCTCGGTTACGTGACGCTCGCCGCGGCGAATGCCACCGAGGCGCTGGCGCAGCTCGACGCCGGCGCGCGGTTCGACCTCCTGTTCACCGACGTGATCATGCCGGGCGGCATGAACGGCCGCCAGCTTGCCAATCAGGTGGCGCACCGGCGTCCCGGGATCAGGGTCCTGTACACGTCGGGCTACACCGAGAATGCGATCGTGCATCACGGGCGGCTCGACGCGGGCGTCGCGCTCCTGAACAAGCCCTACCGCAAGAAGGATCTGGCGGAAAAACTGCGCCAGGTTCTCGACGCGCCGCTCGCGCCGGCCGCCTGAACGGGCCGCGCTGGCGTCACACTTGATGTGCTAGCATCCGCCGAGGAGCGGCCCGTGAGGCGCGCCCGCACAAGGGGGAGACGCTATGCAGCCCACACGACGTGGAGTGATTTCGGCCGCGACTGCCGCGGCCGCGGTTGCGCTCGCACCCAAGGCCCTGGCCGCGTGGGAGCCGAGCGAGCGCTATCCGGATCCCGCGATCCAGACGCTCGATCCGGCGTTCAACAAGTACCGCATCGCGCAGGCGACGGTCGAGCGCATCGCGACCGGTTGCCGCTGGAACGAGGGGCCGGTCTATTTCGGCGACGCGCGCTGCCTGTTGTGGAGCGACATCCCGAACAACCGCATCATGCGCTGGGACGAGGAGACCGGCCGCGTCAGCATCTACCGCAAGCCCTCCAACATGGCGAACGGCAATACCCGCGACCGTCAGGGCCGGCTCGTCACCTGCGAGCACGATGCGCGCCGCGTGACGCGCACCGAGTATGACGGGGCCATCACGGTGCTGATGGACAAGTTCGACGGCAAGCCGCTCAACTCGCCGAACGACATCGTGGTGAAGTCGGACGATTCGATCTGGTTCACCGATCCGCCGTTCGGAATTCTCGGCAACTACGAGGGCCACGTCGCGGCCCCCGAGGTGCCGCCCAATGTCTACCGGCTCGACCCGAAGACCGCCCAGGCGACGGTGGTGGCCGGCGGCGACTACCGGCCGAACGGGATCGCGTTCTCGCCGGACGAATCGAAGTGCTACGTCGTGAATGCGTCGGCGACGCCGCGCGAGATCCTCGTCTACGACGTCACCGACAATGGCACCAAGCTCGCCAACCGGCGCGTCTTCATCACCTGCGAGCCGGGCGAGACGCCGGACGGCTATCGCGTCGATGTCGACGGCAACCTGTGGTGCGGCTGGGGCATGAGCCCGCAGCAGGACGGCGTGAAGGTGTTCGACAAGACCGGCAAGCCGATCGGCTTCATCGCGCTGCCCGAGCGCTCCGCCAATCTCTGCTTCGGCGGGCCGAAGCGCAACCGGCTGTTCATGGCGGCGAGCCACTCGGTGTATTCGCTCTATGTGAACACGCAAGGGGTGAAGGGCGGGTAGGGTCGCGGACAGGCGCTGCTTGCCAGCGCGGGCGCATCTTGCTTAGGTGCCTGCCATGCTGCCCTCGCAACGCGCACTGTTCGATATCCCGCCCGATGTCGCCTATCTCAACGCGGCCGCCTGGAGCCCGCTGCCGCGCGCGACGCAGGACGCCGCGCGCGCCGCGGTCGCGCGCAAGGGCCAGCCGTGGAAGCTCAGCCCCGACTTTCCGGAGACGCAGCACGCGCGGGCGCGCGCCGCGGCGGCGGCGCTGATCGGCGCGCAGGCGCACGACGTCGCACTGGTCTCCTCGGTCGCCTACGGCGTCGCGATTGCGGGAAAGGTGCTCAGTGTTGAACGCGGCTCGCGCGTGCTGGTGCTGGAGAACGACCACACCTCGCCGGTGCTCGAATGGACCGCGCGCGCCGAGGCCCAGGGCTTTGCGGTCGAAGCCGTGCCGCAGCCGGCCGACGGCGATTGGACCGCGGCGGTGCTCGAGGCGATCGCGCGTCCGGGCGCCGCGCCGGTGGCGCTGGCGTCGATCTCCTCGGTGCATTGGTCGGATGGCGGGCTTCTCGACATGCAGAGGATCCGCGACGCATTGCGTCCGCTCGGCGCGGCGCTGCTGGTCGACGCAACGCACAGCGTCGGCGTCCTCGCGACCGACGTGAAGACGCTCGATCCGGATTTTCTCGTCTTTCCGACCTACAAATGGGTGCTCGGTCCCTACGGCCGGGCCTTCGTCTACGTCGCGAAACGCCATCAGGAGGGCATCCCGCTCGAGCAGACCGCCTTCGGGCGCCGCGACGTGCGCGCCGAGAGCCCGGTCTACTTCGCGGACACGCGCTATCTCCCCGATGCGCGGCGTTACGACATGGGCGAGCGCGACCATTTCATCTCGATGGAAATGGCGGCGATCGGGATAGAGATGATGGCCGCGTGGGGCGCGGACGCCGTGATCGAACGGCTGTCGGCGTTGACCCGACGGATCGCGGACGGCCTCGCGGCTTCCAACGCACTGCGGCCGGACGACCGCTTTCGCGCCCCGCATATTCTGTCCCTACGCTTTCCCAACAATGCGCTCGGCGACGTGATCGCAAAGCTTGCGCGCGAGCAGATCTACGTCGCGCCGCGGCTCGGGCGCATGCGGATCTCGCCGCATGTCTACAACGACGAGGCGGATGTCGACCGGTTCATCACCGCGGTCACGCACGCGATCGCCTGAGCGGGCGACGCGCGCGCTGACGCGGCGCGACGCGCTCGTCGCTTTCGGCGCGGCAGTCGGCGCCTTGGTGGCGCGCGGCGCCTGCGCGCAGGACTATCCCGCCAAGCCGATCCGCATGATCGTGCCCTATGCGGCGGGCGGCGCGACCGACACGCTGGCGCGGCTCGTCGCGAACCGCATCGACCGGGAGCTGCAGCAGGCGGTCATCGTCGACAATCGCGGCGGCGGCGCGAGTCAGGTCGGCACGCAGGCGATCGCGGCGAGCATGCCCGACGGCTACACCATCGGGATGATCGATACCGCCTTCACGATCAATCCCGGCCTGTTCGGCAAGCTGCCCTACGACACGGTCGCGGACTTCGCCGCGATCTCGCTGGTCGCGACCACGCCGCTGGTGCTGGTGGTGCATCCTTCGGTCGCGGCGACGAGCGCGCAGGAGCTCGTTGCACTGGCGCGGCGGAAGCCGGGAAGCATCGCGGTCGCATTGCCCGGGCTCGGCACGCCGGTGCATCTCGCGCTCGAGCAGTTGCGCCAGATCGCCGGCCTCGAGCTGATCGCGGTGCCGTATCGCGGGGCCGGGCCTTCGATCGCGGATTTCATCGCCGGACAGGTGCAGATGACATTCGCCACCATCCCGTCGATCCTCGACCACGTGCGCAGCGGACGCGCGCGGGCGCTCGCGATCGTCGGCGCGCGCGCCACCCTGCTCGGCGACGTGCCGACCGTTGCCGAGGCGGGCTTTCCCGGGATCGATGCCACGCCGATGTTCGGGCTGGTCGCGCCGGCCGCCGTGCCGGCCGCGGCGCTCGGGCGGCTCAGCGCGGCGGTCGCCACCGCGGTGCAGGCCGATCCGCTGCGCGCGCGCCTGATCGATCTCGGCTTTGTGCCGGTCGGCAGCGCGCCCGAGGCGTTCCGCGAGCGGATTCAATCGGATATCACGAAATACGCGCGCATCATCGAGGCCGGTAACATCAAGCCGAACTGATTTTTGAGAGCCCGGTCGAAAGGCCGGAAGCCGAAACGTCTTTGTGGCGGCGGCGCATGATGCCCGGCCCTAACCAGGAGCAAACCGATGCAGTATCTGTTGATGATCTACAGCAGCGAGGCCGGCATTCGCGCCGCGAGCAAGGAGCAAGTCGGCCAGATGAGCGCGGCCTATGCGGCCTATACCGAGGCGCTCAAGGGCGCGGGCGTCATCCGCGGCGGCGAGCGCCTGCGACCGGCCTCCGAGGCGACCACGGTGCGGGTCAAGGACGGCAAGACCAATGTGCTCGACGGGCCTTATGCGGACACCAAGGAGCAGCTCGGCGGCTTCTACCTGATCGAGGTGCCCGACCTCGACGCGGCGCTGTCGTGGGCGGCGCGCTGCCCCGGCGCGGCGACCGGCACGATGGAAGTGCGCGCGATCTGGCCGATGCAGTAATGCGGCAGGACGAGCTTGCGGCGCGTGACGCTGCCGAACAGGTCGCGCGCCGCAGCTACGGCAAGCTCATTGCCTATCTGGCGGCGCGCACGCGCGATGTTGCGGCCGCCGAGGATGCGCTCGCCGACGCGTTCGCGGCCGCGCTCGCCGACTGGCCGCGCAACGGAATTCCGCAGAGTCCACAAGCCTGGCTGCTCGCGGTGGCGCGGCGCCGGTCGATTGACGCGGCACGCCGGCGGCGCACCGGCGAGCAGGCGGCGGACCATCTGGCGATGATGCAGGACGAGCTCGAAGCCGCGGCCGCGCACGCGAGCGACATTCCGGACCAGCGCCTCGCGCTGATGTTCGCCTGCGCGCATCCGGCGATCGAGCCTTCCATTCGCGCGCCGCTGATGCTGCAGACGATCCTCGGCTTCGATGCCGCGACGATCGCGTCGGCGTTTCTGGTCGCGCCCGCCACGATGGGACAGCGCCTCGCGCGCGCGAAGCAAAAGATCGCGCGCGCCGGCGTGCCGTTTCGGGTGCCCGATCGGGCGGACCTGCACGCGAACCGCGGCGAGCGCCTCGACGCGGTGCTCGCCGCGATCTATGCGGCGTTCGCGGAAGGCTGGTCCGATCCCGCCGGCACCGAGACGCGGCGGCGCAATTTGAGCGAGGAAGGGATCTGGCTCGGGCGCCTCGTCGCCTCGCTGATGCCGGAGGAGCCGGAGGCGCTCGGCCTGCTCGCCCTGATGCTGCACGCCGAGGCGCGGCGCAGCGCGCGCCGCAATGCCGACGGCGACTATGTTCCGCTCGCCGAGCAGGACACGGCACAATGGGATTGCGGCTTGATCGATGAAGCCGAGGCGCTGTTGCGGCGCGCGAGCGGCTTTGCCGTCGTCGGGCGCTACCAGCTCGAGGCCGCGGTGCAATCCGCGCATGCGGCGCGCCGCATTGCCGCGACGGTCGACTGGGCGGCGATCGAGAAGCTCTACGACGCGCTGCTCGCGCTCACCGGCTCGCCGGTCGTCGCGATCAACCGCGCGGTGGCGGCGGCCGAGACGCAAGGGCCGGCGGCGGGCCTTGCGGCGCTCGACGCCTTGTCGGACGATGCGCGGCTTGCCGAATATCAACCCTATTGGGCGGCACGCGCCATGCTGCTGGCGCGGATCGGGGATGCCGGCGAGGCCATCCTGGCGTATGAACGCGCCATCGGGCTCGAGCGCGATCCCGCGGTCCGCCGCTTCCTGCAACGACGCCGTGCGGCGCTACGCAACTGACACCGGCATGAAAGAAGCAACGATCGAACGCGTCGACACCATCGCGCTGCGCATTCCCTACGATCACTGGGCACCGAAGCCGAGCTTCGGCGGGATCGCGCGCGAGACCATGGATTGCCTGTTGGTCCGCGTCACGGCGAGCAACGGCCTGGTCGGCTGGGGCGAATCCTTCTGGGGCGGCTGGCAGGCGACACGGGCGGCAATCGAGCACTGGGTCGCGCCGCTCAGCCTGGGGCAGAACGTGACGGACATCGGCATGACCGCGCGCTTCGAGCGGGCGCTGCATAATTTCGGCCGCTCCGGGCCCTATCTCTACGCGCTTGCCGGCCTCGATATCGCGCTGTGGGACCTGCGCGGCAAGCTCGCGGGCGTGCCGGTGCATCGCCTGCTCGGGGGCCGCAAGCGCGACCGCGTCGCGGTCTACGCCTCGCTGCTCGCCTATGGCGGCAATATCGAGCATGTGCAGCGCAATGTCGCGCGGGCGCTCGAGCGCGGCTATCGTGAGATCAAGCTGCACGAGAAGACGACCGAGGCGGTCGCGGCGACGCGCGCGACGACCGGGCCCGGCATTCCGGTCATGGTCGACACCAATTGCGCCTGGTCGCCGGAGGCGGCGTACGACGCCGTGATGGCGATGAAGCCCTACGATCCGCTCTGGGTCGAGGAGCCGATCTGGCCGGCCGAGGACGTCGATTCGCTCGGGCGCCTGCGCAAGGCGACCGGCGTGCCGCTTGCCGCCGGCGAGAACGCGACCGGCGCGCTCGAGTTCGTGCGCCTTGCGGCCGCCGGTATCGACTATCTGCAGCCGAGCGCGGTAAAGAACGGGCTCACCGCGCAGTGGGAGATTTGCCGGCGCGCCGAGGAGAGCGGCGCGACCTGCGTGCCGCACGCCCCCTATTTCGGCCCGGGTTTTCTCGCGACGCTGCACATCCTTGCGGCCAAGGAAAAGACCGTGGCGCTCGAGCGCTTCTTCTGCGACCTCGGCCACGTGCCTTACGGCACGAGCGTTCCGATCGAGAACGGCTCGGTCCGCATCCCGGACATGCCCGGCCTCGGGCCCGAACCGGACGAGGGGTTGTGGCGCTTTCGCATCTAGCCGAGCCGTGGAATAAATCCGGCGCCTCGAAAAACAGGGAGCGAACCGATGAGCATCACCCGCCACGAAACCGGCCCGCGCATGAGCCAAGTCGTGATCCACGGCAACACCGTCTATCTCGCCGGCGTCGTCGCACGCAACGCGTCCGGCAAGAGCATGACCGAGCAGACCAAGGACGTGCTGACGACGATCGACGGCTATCTAAAGCAGGCCGGCACCGACAAGTCGAAGCTGCTCTCGGCCAATATCTGGATCACCGACATGGCGAAGTTCGGCGAGATGAATGCCGTGTGGGACGCCTGGGTGTCGCCCGGCAACACGCCGGCGCGCGCGACTGTCGAGGCAAAGCTCGCCGCGCCCGGCTATCACGTCGAGATCATGGTGGTGGCGGCGCGCTGAAGGCTCCGCGGCGGGACCAAGCCGCCGGTCGCGCCGTGCCATCTCCCCGATCGCGCATGCCCGACCCGCAGCGCGCGGTCGGATGCGAGAAACGCTTACGCGTTATCGCGTAGGCAGTTGTCGCTAGCGATTTACTGAAACTTCAGCGCGGTCGCAGAGCTTGCTCGCGCCGAGATTCGGAGCACGCCGCACCCGGGAGGGAACGATGTTTGGGCTTTCCATCCGATCGCTGCTGATGGGATTGTTCGGTCTCCTCGCCATCATGATCGCTTGTCAGGGCATCCTGGCGCTGAACAAGGTGTCTGCCGTCAACACGAGCGTCCTCGATCTCGCCGAGAACTGGCTTCCCTCGATCAAGGCGGCGAAAGGCCTCAATCTCGTCGTTGCACGCCTGCGTATCAACACCGCGCGCCATTTGGTCGCAACCTCGGACGCCGAGATGACGGCAATCGAGAAGGATCGCGCCGAGCGGCTGGCCGACGCCGAGGCGCTGCGCAAGGTCTACGAGCCGCTCATCGTCTTGGAGGAGGGACGCAAGACCTACCAGCATTTCGTGCAGGCCTATGGCCGATTCGTGAAGCTCAGCGACGACATGATCGCGGCATCGCGCGCGCAGCGCCGCGACGACGCAACGGCATTGTTTCGCGGCGACATGCAGAGCCTGTTCCGCGACATGACTGCCGACATGGACAAGCTCGTCGACCTCAACGAGGCGGGAGGGTCGCAGGCCGCGAAAGTCGCGGCGGAGAATTACGCGGCGACGTTCTGGATGACGTTGGTCGCGCTCGGAATCGGCATCGCGCTCGCCCTCGCGGCGATCGCCTTCAGCTTCTTCGGCATCGCGCGGCCGATCGGCCACATCACCGGCTCGATGGGCGCGCTCGCCGGTGGTGACACGGCGGCCGAGATTCCATTTGCGGCGCGCAGGGACGAGATCGGCAGCATGGCGGCGGCCGTGCAGGTGTTCAAGGACAACATGATCAAGGCGCGCACGCTCGAAGCCGAGGCTGCCGCCGCCAAGGAAGCGCACGAGCGCCAGCGCAAGGCCGACATGCACCAGCTCGCCGACGGGTTCGAGACCGCGGTCGGCGGCATCGTCGAGGCGGTAGCGACCACGTCGACGGAGTTGGAGGCGGCAGCCGGCACGCTGATGAAAACCGCCGAGGTCACGCAGGAGCTTTCGGGCACCGTCACGGCCGCCTCGGAGCAAGCCTCCGCGAACGTGCAGTCGGTTGCGAGCGCGACCGAGGAAATGACCTCGTCGGTGAACGAGATCAGCCGCCAGGTGCAGGAGTCCTCCAAGATTGCCGGCGAAGCCGTGAAGCAGGCCCAGCAGACTGATGTGCGCATCAATCAGCTGTCGCAGGCGGCCGGCCGCATTGGCGATGTGGTGAAGCTGATCACGGCGATCGCCGAGCAGACCAACCTGCTCGCGCTCAACGCCACCATCGAGGCGGCACGCGCCGGCGAGGCCGGGCGCGGCTTCGCGGTCGTCGCCACGGAAGTCAAGGCGCTTGCGGCGCAGACCGGCAAGGCGACCGAGGAGATCGGCATGCAGATCGCCGGGATGCAGTCGGCCACACAGGAATCGGTTGCGGCCATCAAGCAGATCGGGAGCACCATTGCGCGCATCTCCGAGATCGCGGCGACGATCGCGGCGGCGGTCGAGGAGCAGGGCGCCGCGACGCAGGAGATCGCACGCAACGTCGGCGAGGCCGCGAAAGGCTCCGCCCAGGTCGCGTCCAGCATCACCGACGTCAACCGCGGCGCCGGTGAAACCGGCTCGGCCTCGACCCAGGTTCTCGCCTCGGCTCAGTCGCTCTCGAGCGAGAGCAATCATCTCAAGGCCGAAGTCGACAAGTTCCTTTCCACGGTGCGGGCGGCGTAGAGAAGCGGCCGCAGGCACGGTCCGGAGAAGCGCGCGGACGCCGCCCGATCCGTTCGCGCGAGTCGTTGCGGCGCATCGGAAGGCGCAAGGCTGCGCGCCGAGCTGCGCGATCTGACGCAGCGTCGGCAACCCCCGGTGCTCCCGGCCGCCGACTTCATCATCCGTAGCAATGCGGACACCGAACGGAAATTGATCGGATGTTTACCTCGCCAATCCGATAACGACGCGGTCAGAGCCGGTGGGGAGATTTCTTATGGCTGGGTTGAAGTTGCGCATCGGGGCGAAGCTCGCGATCTCGGCCGGTGTAGGCATTCTCCTGCTCTTCGGCATCATCGTGAGCAACTACATCGACGGCCGCATCCGTGCCGAGTTCGCCAAGGACGCGCGCAACGGCGAGATCGTTCAGCGCTCCGCGCTCGAGGCGATGGTCGCAACGCGCCGGCTGGTCATCGCTGGCCGCGACATCCGGCTCGCCGGCAAGGAGGAAGAAGTCGATAAGTCGCTTGGCATGGCGAGCGGCTTCGCGCAGACCGGCGCCAAGGCGCTCGACACCGCCATCGCGGCCGCGGCCGACGGCGAAGGCCGCCAACGCCTGTCGAAGGCCAAGGAGCTGCTGGCGGCCTACTATGCGGCGGTTCAGGAGGTCGGGGCGACGCAGAAGGAAATCCTGGTCGCGCGCACTCACTTGGGCGAGCAGGGCACCAACTGGACCAAGGAGATGAACGCCCTGCTCGGCTCTCCGGCGCTCGCCGCGCTGCCGAACGGGCCCGAGCTCACCCGCGCGCTCGAAAAGGTCAACTTCCAATCGAGCAGCGTCCGGCTTTCGCTCTGGGCGTATCTGTCGCTGCGCTCCGAGGATAGCGTGCCGCGCATCATGACCGGCCTCGACACGCTGACCAAGACGCTGGACGAGACGCGCGCCATGACCACCGACCAGACCGTCGGCGCCGCGCTCGACCAGTTCCGCGAGTTCGCGCCGACCTATCGCAAGTCGATCGAGCACAACATCCGCGCGGTCGCCGACCAAGCCGCGGTGATCACCAACAAGGCCGACCCGGCGCGCGTCGAGCTCGACAAGCTGCTCGAGGAGACCGGAAAGTTCGTGAGCGAGCATGCCGCGATGCTGGCCGAGCAGCTCGCCGCGCAGGAATCGCGCAGCGCGATGATCGCGCTCGCGCTCAATATCGTCGTCATGCTGGTGCTGCTCGGCTCCGCGGTGTTCGCCGCGCTCAACGTCGCGCGTCCGACCCGCCGCATCGGCGAGGTGTTGCTCGAGCTCGCCAAGGGCAACAAGGCGGTCGAGGTTCCCTATTCCGAGCGCGGCGACGAGGTCGGCGACAACGCGCGTGCCGCGCTCACCTTCCGCGACAACCTCGTGCGCATCGAGAAGATGGAAGCCGAGCAGAAGCGCACCGAGGCGGAAGCCGCGGCCGCGCGCAAGGCCGAGATGCATCGCCTCGCCGACGAGTTCCAGGCGGCGGTCGGCGGCATCGTCGACACCGTGTCGTCCGCGTCGGGCGATCTCGCGACGGCGGCCGGCACGCTGACCAAGACCGCGGACGTGACGCAGGAGCTCGCCGGCTCGGTCGCGGCGGCCTCCGAGCAGGCGTCGGCCAACGTGCAGTCGGTCGCGACCGCGACCGAGGAGATGACCTCGTCGGTGAACGAGATCAGCCGGCAGGTGCAGGAGTCGAGCCGCATCGCCGGCGAAGCCGTGAAGCAGGCGCAGCAGACCGACGCGCGCATCAACGAGCTGTCGCAGGCGGCCGGCCGCATCGGCGACGTGGTGAAGCTGATCACCGCGATCGCCGAGCAGACCAACCTGCTCGCGCTCAACGCGACGATCGAAGCCGCCCGCGCCGGCGAGGCCGGCCGCGGCTTCGCGGTCGTCGCCTCCGAGGTGAAGGCGCTCGCGGCTCAGACCGGCAAGGCGACCGAGGAAATCTCGACGCAGATCGCCGGCATGCAGGCGGCGACGCAGGACTCGGTTGCGGCGATCAAGGAGATCGGCGGCACGATCGGCCGCATCTCGGAGATCGCCTCGACCATCGCGGCCGCCGTCGAGGAGCAGGGCGCCGCGACCCAGGAGATCGCGCGCAATGTCGGCGAGGCCGCCAAGGGCACCGGCCAGGTCGCGACCAGCATCGCCGACGTGAACCGCGGCGCCGGCGAGACCGGCGCCGCGTCATCCAAGGTGCTTTCCTCGGCGCAGTCGCTCTCGACCGAGAGCACGCGATTGCGCAGCGAGGTCGACAAGTTCCTCTCGACGGTACGGGCGGCGTAAGGGAGCAACCGCTTCCCGTATCTGAGAACCGCGCGGACGCCGCCCCACCCGGCGTCCGCGCGGACACTTTCGCGAGCTCACTGCACGGTGACCTTGGCGCGCACGATCACGCGCTTCCACAATTCGATCTCGCGCTCGAGCAGCGCGCGCATCTCGCCCGGCGTGGACGGCGCTGCGATGGCCGCCTGCTGCGCGAACGCCGCGCGCAGCCGCGGCTTCGCACAGGCGACATTGACCGCGTAATTGAGCCGCTCGACGATCCCGCCGGGCGTGCCGGCAGGCGCGGCGAGGCCCCACCAAAACATCATCCGGTATGCGGGAAGACCGGCCTCCGCGAAGGTCGGCACCTGCGGCAATAACGGGCTACGCTGATCCGCGCTCAGCGCGAGACCGAGCAGCGTCCCGGCCTTCACCTGCGCGACGCCGGCGGCGAGGCTCGCGATCACCATGTCGACGCGACCGGCCATGATCTCCGTGATCGCTGCCGCGACGCCGCGAAACGGGACATGCTGGCCGCGAATGCCGGCGACATCGAGCATCAGCTCCATCGCGAGATGCGCCGACGAGCCTGGCCCGCCGGAGCCGAAGCTGACCTCACCCGGCCTTTGCCTCCCGAGCGCGACCAGCTCGGCGAGCGTGCGCACTCCGAGGTCGGGGCGCACCAGCAGGATCGAGGGGGAGAGCGCGACGCGGCTGATCTGCGCGAGGTCGCGCAGCGGATCGTAGGCAAGATCGGGATAGAGTCCGGGCGAAATCGACAGCGACGTGTCGGTGAGCAGCAGCGTGTAGCCGTCGGGGGCGGCGCGGACGACCGCCGTCGTCCCGAGCACGCTGCCGGCGCCACCGCGGTTCTCCACGATCACAGACTGGCCGAGCTCTTCGGCAAGCTCGGTTACGAGCAGGCGGGCCGACACATCGGTGAAGGCGCCGGCCGCGAACGGCACGATGATGCGGATCACCCGATCGGGCCAGGCGGGCTCGCCGCGGGCGCGGGCGATCGCGAGCGGCGCCAGCGCTGCCCCCCGTGCGAATGCGCGGCGATCGATCATGTCGTCAGGGCCCGGGCGCAAAGATCGCGCGCAACAGCGCCGCGAGGCGGAAACCCGCCTTGGCGAGCTGCAACCGCGCCTGACCCTTCGCCCAATCCTGGTACGACTTATCGAGCGTCGCCTGCCCACTTGCATTCCGGTTTACCATTGCGGCCGGGCGCGGGTGCGCCCAGCCTGCGGATCGTCAGCTTGCGGTGCGCCTGCGCGGCAAGCGGCAGGATCTCGCCCGCCCATTTGGCCGCCCAGGTTTCGACGTCGCCATCGGTCCTCCAGCCGGCAGGCGGCGTTGCGGCGAGAATGGCCGCGAAGCCGGGCTCGGCCGACGGCACGCTGCTGGTGCCGGCCGCCTGCATCGCCTGTGCGACGGCGGCGACATCCCAGTAGACATGCAGGTTGGGCGCGGGCGGCACCGCCGGCTCGGGCAAGGTCAGCGCGATGCTGTTGCCGCCGATGGTCTCGATCGAGGCCTCGCCGATGCCGAAAGTCGGCGCGTGCCCGGTCCGATTCGGATCGACGCCCTTGAGGCAGTCCCGGTCATAGTACTTGGCGCCGACATGCAGCGGCTGGTGAATGTCGCCGACGAGATGCGCGAGCAGCCAGACCGCCTCGGCATCGGTGAGGTCGACGCCTGCGATCTTCGGCGGCTTCCTGCCGCGCAGCTGCGCGACCGCGTAATTGATCATGTGCACGACGTCGATCTCATCGGTGCCGGCGGTGCCGGCCACGTATCTGCGCTCCTCGATCGGCACGTCGGCGTAGTGGAACCTGAAGTGCTCGAGGTTGCGTAGCGCGTATTGCCGCTCCTCCTCCGAAGCGTCGCGCCCGCAATACTGCTTCTCGTTCTTGGCGCAATCGGCGAATACCGCGACCTCGCTGAGCGTGCGCTTTACCTCCTTGCCGGCCGCGTCCGTGACGGCGAGCTTCGCCTGCACCTGTCTGTAGACGTCCGGATAATGCGTGCGCAGCACGAGATCCGCGATGGCGCCGACGATGCGATGTCCCGGATAGCCCCAGGCGTGAGCCTGCCCGGCGGGCGCGAGCAGGGCCGCGGCGGCGATCAACGCTGCCGCGAGAGCGATGCGCATGCGCGAGGTCGCGTCAGCTGCGCGGTCGCATCGCCTGTGAGTCGTATTCCTCCGGGTCCATCGCCCAGAGCCAGGAATCGTAGCCATTGGCGTAGTTCTGGTTCGTGGTCGCCGGATTGCGGTTCACCAGCGGGCGCAGGAACATCGGATGCGTCGCACTGCGCACCTCGTGCTCGACGCTGAACAGCACCTCGTTGGTGTCGAGATCGACGATGTCCTGGAAGCGGTATTGATACTGGTTGTCCTCGACCGAGATCAGGTTGCGCTCGCGCAGCTTGCGATAGGGGCCGGAGAAGTCGGTGATGTACATCTGCACGTGATGGCCGTCGAAGGGGGGCTGCGGCACGTCAGTCTCGCGAAACTGCAGGTACTGGTTCTTGCCCATCAACACGCGCGTCACGGTCGCGGCGCCATTGGTCATCGTTGCGGGCGTACCGAACAGCGCAGGGTAGAAGGCAGCGATCCTCTTTGCGGTGCCGACCGGCACGTCGAACTCGACATACGGGATGCCGAGCGAGATGCGTCCGAACCGTCCGGCGTCGGGCTCGTAGCAGCGCAGGCGATTGCCCCACGGACAGGTCGCCTCGACATAATCGTTGTGCTCTGAGAAGCCGAACCTCGTGCCCTCGAGCTTCTTGGCGACGCCCGCCAGGCGTTGCAGCAGCGCCTCGCGGCCGGGGATGACGAGGCCGGTATGCCCGCGCAGCAGCTGCGCGCGGCCGGTCGGCAGATGAAACTGGCTGCGCCCGACATTGATCCACATGTTGGTGTCGGAGACCATCAGGTAGGGATCGCGCGTCAGCCCGAGCCCGACCGCGTAGAACAGCTGCGCCAGCCGCTGATCCGGCACCTGCACGTTGACGTGCTCGAGATGGATCGAGTTGCCGAGGTCCTCGGCGGCGCGGTCGAATTGCTTCTGCATGAGGCGCGTTCCCAATCGTGATTGGGACACACCTTAGCACATCGGCGTACCAAGAAATCCGCTCCGGGAGAGGCCGCGGCCTACTCCGCCGCCTCGCTCAGGGTGGCGCGCACTTCCGCGCGCAGGGCATCGATCGGGACCAGACCCTTCGGCGTCTCGATGTGCCAGTACGACCAGCCGTTGCAGGCCTCGAGCCCTTGCGCGAGCGCGCCCATGCGGTGGATCGACCCGACGGTGTCTCCAAATGACACGGCGCCGTCCGCGCGCACCAGCGCCTTAACCTTGCGTTTAGCATCGGTGAGCCGGGCGCCGGGGGCGAGCAGGCCGCGCTCCAGCAGCGCCGCGAAGGGAACCCGCGGCGCCTCGCGCGCGGTCATGAAGGGGGCGAGCGTCACCGCTTCGAGCGGCGCGACCTGTGCGATGCGCGCCTCGGCCGCGGCAGCATAGGCAGGATCGCGTTCGATCCCGATGAACTGGCGGCCGAGGCGCTTCGCGGCGGCACCGGTGGTGCCGGTTCCGCTGAACGGGTCGAGTACGAGGTCGCCGGGGCGCGAGGAGGAGAGGATCACGCGCGCGAGCAGCGCCTCGGGTTTCTGGGTCGGGTGCAGCTTCTTGCCGTCGCGGCCCTTCAGCCGCTCTTCTCCGGTGCACAGCGGGATGGTCCAGTCGGAGCGGACCTGGATGTCCTCGTTGCCGGCCTTTAGCGCTTCGTAATTGAACGTATAGCCTTTGCCGCCGGCCTCGCGCGCCGCCCAGATCATGGTCTCGTGCGCGTTGGTGAAGCGGCGGCCGCGGAAATTCGGCATCGGATTGGTCTTGCGCCACACCACGTCGTTCAGGATCCAAAAGCCGAGGTCCTGCAGGATGGTGCCGACGCGGAAGATGTTGTGATAGGAGCCGATCACCCAGATCGTGGCGGACGGCTTCATGATGCGGCGCGCGGCCATCAGCCATGCGCGCGTGAAGTCATCATAGGCGGAAAAGCTCGCGAACTTGTCCCAATCGTCGTCGACCGCGTCGACCTTGGAGTCGTCCGGACGCTTCAGATCGCCCTGAAGCTGAAGGTTGTACGGCGGGTCGGCGAACACGAGATCGACCGAATTGGCCGGCAGCCGCGTCATTTCGGCGACGCAATCGCCATTGACCATGGTGTGGGAGAGAGCGGTCTTCAGAGTTAAGCGGGGCGTCCTCTGGGACGCCCCGCGACGCGACACACGCATGACAGTACATCACTTGGGTACGCGGTCGGAGACGCGAACACCTGACAACCGACGCCGCTGATCATGCGGGCCCAAGGTAAAAACTGGCTTAAGCTCAGAAAAAATCTGAACAATCGCGTTAGCCTTTAAGTAACCATAGTTTTGCGCGGAAGAATTTGCTTCAAGCTCCGCATTGCGCGCGCCACCGCCCAGATCACACCCGATGGACTTGCGCCGCGCAGCGCGCGAAATTGCGTAACGGGGGACGAGGAGAGAGCGATGCGCCTTGATGATGTACCAGAAAGCCAGAATATCGAGGATCGCCGCGGCGGTGACGATTCCGGCGGCGGCTTCAGCTTGCCGATCGGCGGCGGCGGGCTCGGCATCGGCACGATCCTCGTGCTCGGGATCATCGGCTACGCGCTCGGCATCGATCCGCGCGTCCTCATCGGCGGCGCGGAGATCTTCTCCGGCGGCGGGCAGGTTCAGCAGCAGCCGAGCGCGCCCGCCAAGGTTGGCCGGCCCTCCGACGACATGGGCAAGTTCGTCGCGCAGGTGCTCGGCACCACCGAGGTCGAGTGGAAGAAGATTTTCGAAGCCTCCGGCCAGCGCTATCGCAATCCGACGCTGGTGATGTTCAATGGCGCGACGCGCGCGGATCAATGCGGCATGGCGCAGTCGGCGATGGGGCCGTTCTATTGCCCATCGGACCAGAAGATCTACCTCGACACGTCGTTCTTCCGCGATCTCGAGAGCCGCTTCCGCGGCTGTAACGCGGGCTCGCCGAGCTGCAAGTTCGCGCAGGCCTATGTGATCGCGCACGAGGTCGGCCACCACGTGCAGAACCAGCTCGGCATCCTGCCGAAGGTGCAGCAGCAGCAGCGCAGCGTGAGCAAGGCGGAAGCAAACCACCTGCAGGTGCGCGTCGAGCTGCAGGCCGACTGCCTGGCCGGGGTGTGGGCCAACCACTCGCAGGAGGACTGGAAGAACCTGATCGAGCCGGGCGACGTCGAAGCCGCGATGCAGACCGCGGCGGCGATCGGCGACGACCGGCTGCAGAAGCAGGCGCAGGGCTACGTGGTGCCGGACTCGTTCACGCACGGCACCTCGGAGCAGCGCCAGCGCTGGTTCATGACCGGCTACAAGCAGGGCACGATCGCGGCCTGCAACACCTTCTCGGCGACCGCGGGACTTTGATCCGTCCCATGCCGGGGATCGACGCGGCGCGCGACTTCGTTCCGCTCAAGATCGCGGTGCTGACCGTCTCGGACACGCGCTCGCTCGACGAGGACAAGTCGGGGGCGACGCTCGCCGAGCGCATCGCGAAGGCTGGGCACAGCGTCGCGGCGCGCGCGATCGTCACCGACGATGTCGAGAGGATCCGCAGCGCCGTCAAGGCGTGGATCGCCGATCCCGCGATCGATGTCGTGATCACGACCGGCGGCACCGGCTTCACCGGCCGCGACGTCACGCCCGAGGCGCTCGAGCCGCTGTTCGAGAAGCGCATGGAAGGCTTCGCGACGCTGTTTTTGATGGTGAGCCACGCCAAGATCGGCACCGCGGCGATCCAGACCCGCGCGACCGCGGGCGTCGCGGGCGCGACCTACATCTTCTGCCTGCCCGGCTCGCCCGGCGCCTGCCGCGACGCCTGGGACGAGATCCTCGTGCACCAGCTCGACTATCGCTATCGCCCCTGCAACTTCGTCGAGATCATGCCGCGGCTCGACGAGCACCTGCGGCGCGCGAAAGCGCGCGGCGCGACGGTGTGAGCCGTAGGGCGGATTAGCCGCGCAGCGGCGTAATCCGCCGCTTACAACGCGGTGGGTTACGGCGCTGCGCGCCTAACCCACCCTACGCGCCTACGCCGCCGGCCGCGGCTGCAGCGGCGGCTGCACGTCCGCCGGCATCGGGCACACATAGGGCGTGACCTCGGTGCGTGCCTTGAGGTCGGCCTTGGCGTCGGCGATCAGCAGCGGATTGTTGAGCGCCTCGACCGCGACGCCGGCCATCACCTTGGCGGCATTGACCAAGCCTTTCTTGGCCTGGCCCGACTTGCCCTGCGCGGTGATCTGCCAGGAATGACCCGGCGTGCCGATCGCGTGCGTTGCGACCCGCGCCTGCACGGTCGGCACCACCCAGCTCACGTCGCCGACGTCGGTCGAGCCCATCATCGGCGCGCCCTTCGTCCCGAACGGCACGATGAAGTCGCACAGCGGCGTGTCCTTGCGCGCCGCCATGCCGGCGCGCGCATAGGCCGACGCGATGTCCTCGGCCGAGAGCGTCTTCTGGATCTCGGCCGCATATTTCCGGTCGGCGGCGTCGAACGGCGGCGGACCGAGGCGCTCGAACTGGCTCTGCATCGCCCTTTCGAGCGGCGTGTTGCCGAGCAGGTTGGAGACGCCGCTGATCACCTTCACCTCCACGGCAGTCTCGGTCATCATCGCGGCGCCGTCCGCGATCTTCGCAACCCGCGCGATCAGCGCGTTCATGCCTCCAAGATCGCGGGCGCGGATCGAGTAGCGCACCTTGGCGAAGGCCTGCACGACGTTCGGCGCGATGCCGCCGGAGTCGAGCATCGCGTAGTGGATGCGCGCGTCGCTCGGCATGTGCTCGCGCATGTAGTTGACGCCGACATTCATCAGCTCGACCGCGTCGAGCGCGCTGCGTCCGAGATGCGGCGCCGCCGCCGCATGCGAGGCGCGGCCGCGGAAGGCGTAGTCGACCCGCACGCCGGCAAGGCTCTGCGCGTCGTCGACGCGGTTGATCGCCGCCGGATGCCAGGTGATCGCGATGTCGACGTCGTCGAAGCAGCCGGCGCGCACCATGAAGGTCTTGGCGGCGCCGCCTTCCTCGGCCGGGCAGCCATAGTAGCGCACGCGCCCCTTCAGTCCGGCCTCGGCGAGATAGTTCTTCACCGCGGTCGCGGCGAGCAGTGCGGCCGAGCCGAGCATGTTGTGGCCGCAGCCATGACCATGCCCGCCGCGCTCGGCCTCCTTCGGCTCGGCGATGCCGGCGACCTGCGAGAGGCCGGGCAGCGCGTCATATTCACCGAGGATCGCGATGACCGGTCCGCCGTCGCCGGCCTCGCCCATGACGGCGGTCGGGATGCCGGCGAGGTTTTCGCCGATGCGGAAGCCCTCGCGCTCGAGCATCGCCTTGTGCTCGGCGGCCGAGCGATATTCCGTGTAGGCGATTTCCGGCATGCCCCAGACCCGATCGGACAGCGCCTCGTAGTCGTCCTTGCGCGCGTCGACGTGTTGCCAGATCTTTTCCGAGTTCTGCATCGCGGTGCTCTCCGGTTTTGCGGCCAGCTTAGCGTCCCCGGTGCCGAATCTGAACCAGTCTTGCGCAACGCCGCCATGCGCTTGACCTGCCGGTGCCCCGACGTCATTCATGCGTGATCACGGGCAAGAACACTGCGGGAGGGGTTCATGGCGCTGATCGAGAACAAGACCAAATCGAAGCTGGCGAAAGGCGAGCTCGCGCTCGGTTTCAGCGTGAACCACCTGCGCACCAGCGCGACCGCGATGCTCGCGGCCGCGGCCGACCACGACTGGTTGTTCATCGACATGGAGCACGGCGCGATCTCGCCGCATGACGCGACGCAGCTTTGCATTGCGGCGCTGCCGACCGGCATCACGCCGATCGTGCGCGTGTGCGCCGACGCGCTCGACGAGGGCACGCGCTGCCTCGACAATGGCGCGCTCGGCGTGGTCATCCCGCATGTCGACACGGTCGAGCGCGCCAAACAGATCGCGCGGGTGTTCCGCTATCCGCCGCTCGGCACGCGCAGCTGGGGCGGGCCGGCGCCGGCGTACCGTTTCCAGGCGCCCGGCAATGCCGAGGCGCAGGCCGCGCTCAACCAGGCGATCCTGGTGATCGTGATGGCGGAAAGCCCGGAGGCGGTGCGCAACGCCAAGGCGATCGCCGCGATCGACGGCATCGACGGGATCCTGATCGGAACCTCCGACCTGACGGCCGAGCTCGGCATTTCCGGCCAGATCGATCATCCGAAAGTGGCCGAGGCCTACGAGGCGGTCGGCGCCGCCTGCAAGGCGGCCGGCAAGGCGCTCGGCATGGGCGGCGTCTACGACAAGGACGCCGCGAGCCGCTACATCAAGATCGGCGCCCGCATGGTGCTGGCGGGCTCGGACCACAGCTATCTGCTCGCCGGCGCGAAGGCGCGCGCAGAGCTGCTGCGCAAGGCGGTGTGAGGAGGCTGACGGACCGCGCGTCCGTCACGCCACCGCTGCGGCATCCGTGCGGCGCAGCACCTCGCGGATGGCTTGCGCGAGATCGCGCTTGCGGTAGGGCTTGGCGAGCAGCGCGACGCCGGGATCGAGCCGGCCGTGATGGATGATCGCGTTCTCGGTGTAGCCCGAGGTGAACAGCACCTTCGCGTTCGGCCTGTGCTTCCTGACCTCGTCCGCGAGCTGGCGGCCATTCATTCCGCCCGGCATGATCACGTCGGTGAACAACAGGTCGAAGTGCGCGCCGCGATCGATGATGGCGAGCGCCACGGTGGCGTTCGGCGCGGCGAGCGTCGCATAGCCGAGACTGCGCAACTGGGCGAGCACGTAGTCCCGCACCAAATCATCGTCCTCGACGACCAGGATGGTCTCGTTGCCGCGCGGCAGCGCCGTGCCGTCCGCGGCGCCCGGCGACTGCATCGGCTGCGCGCTGGCGCGCGGCAAATAGAGCCTGATGGTGGTGCCGCGGCCTTCCTCGCTGCGGATCCGGATGTGCCCGAGCGACTGCCTGACGAAGCCGTAGACCATGCTGAGGCCAAGCCCGGTTCCTCGGCCGGGCTCCTTGGTGGTGAAGAAGGGCTCGAACACGCGGTCGCGGATGGCAGCGGGAATTCCGCTGCCGTTGTCGCTGACGGCGATCATCACGTAGGAGCCCGGCTCCACGTCCGGATTGGTCTTGGCGTAGGCCGCATCGAGCACGACATTGCTGCTCTCGAACGAGAGCTTGCCGCCCTCCGGCATGGCGTCGCGGGCGTTGATCGAGAGATTGAGCAGCGCGGTCGAGAGCTGCGAGGGATCGGCCATCGCGTGCCAGGTATCGACCTCCAGCGTCGATTCGATCTCGACGTGCTCGCCGAGCGTCGGGCGCAGGAGCTTTGCGGTCTCGGTGATCAACAGGTTCACGTCGATCGCGCGCGGCTGCAGCGGCTGCTTGCGGGAGAATGCGAGCAGCTGCTGCGTGAGATTGGCGCCGCGGTTCGCGGCCTCGTCGATCATCTTGGCGATCGCGGCAAGCTGCGGCCTGTCGGCGACGCCCTCGGCGAGAATTTCGACGGTGCCGGTGATGACGGTCAGGATGTTGTTGAAGTCGTGGGCGACGCCCCCGGTCAGGTGGCCGATCGCGTCCATTTTCTGGGATTGGCGCAGTTGCTCCTGCGCCGCCTTGCGCTCGGTGATGTCCTCGATCACCACGATCAGATGTTGCGGCTTGTCCTCATGATCGCGCACGACCAGCTTGGTCGTGGTCACGCTGCGGCGGCCGTGGCCGAGCGTGTCGAGCAGCAAGTCGCCGGTCACCGTCTGGCTGACGGATCGCAGCGCCTCTTCATCCTGCCTGGCGATGGCGTCCGCCTGCTCGCGCGGGTAGATGTCGTAGATGGTCTTGCCGACCAGCGTCTCGCGCCGCATTCCGAGGAACTGCTCATAGGCGCGATTGACCAGCGTGAAGTGATGCGTGATCGGGTCCTTGACCACGATCGGCACCGGGGCGTTCTCGATGATGGTGTTGAGGAAGCGCTGCGTCTGCGCGAGCGTGCGCTCGGCGCGTTTCGGCTCGGTGATGTCGTCGTGGGTGGTGACCCAGCCGCCGTCCGGCATCGGCCGGGTCACGATCGAGATCTCGCGCCCGTCGGGGGTCTCCATGATCTTGTGCGTGGTCTTTCCTTCGGCGACCTGCGCGAGAATCTCGCGCCGGTATAGCTCGGGATCCCTGCCGAGCTGGCCGGCCTCATAGCGGTGGCGAAACAGGTCGGGCAGGGAGCAGCCGGGCTTCACGATCGCGGGAGACAGCCGGTACATCTGGATATACTGGCTGTTGACGACGAGCACCCGCTGCTGCGGGTCGATCATCAAGAGGCCCTGCGACATGTTCTCGATCGCCGCATTGAGCCGGCTCGCCTGAATCTTGCTCTCGCTGTTGCGCCGCGACTCGGTTTCGGCGATCAGCCTTGCGTTCTCCGCCTCGAGCTTTTCCGACTGGACGCGCACGCGGTGCTCGTGCTCGCGCCACCAGCGCCACATGCCATAGGCGGCGATCAGCACGACGATCACGCAGATCGCCGAAATGATCGTCACCATCTCGGCGATGCGATACCAGCCCTGCAGCGCGGACGTCTCGGTCTGGGTGGTCAGGATGAACAGGGGAAAATCCCTGAGCACGTGGGCCGCTTCGACTCGGATCGCATGATCGATCGGACTGAGCTTGCGCAAGATGACCGCCGCGGTGTCGCGCAGGCTGTTCTGCACGCCGTCCTCGAACCGCAGGCCCACGGCCGCAGTCGCCGGGTAACGCGCCAGCACTGTGCCGTCGAGCCGATTGAGCGAGATCGTGGCGTCAACCTCCTGGGCATCCAGGATCGAGCGCCAATGGTCCTCGAAGAAGTCGAGGTTGACCGAGCCGTTGAGCAATCCGACGAAACGGCCGTCGGGGCCCTGCAGGCGGCGCGCGACGACGATGGTCCAGTTTCCGGTTCCGCGGCTGCGCAGCGGGGCGCTCACGAACAGTTTCGGCGCGGACTTGTCGCGCAGCGCCTGGAAGAAGTCGCGATCGGCGACGCTGATCGGGGGAGGCGGCCAGGCCCGCGAGGTGTTGACGAGGTTGCCTTCGGCGTCGACCAGGCCGATGAACTCGATCTGCGGAAGGCCGACGATCTTCTCCTTCATCAGCTCGTGAATCTCGGAGCCGGCCATCGCACCCTTGGTATCTTTCGTACCCTTGGGGTCGTTCCAGCTCGTGATGCCTTCCGGCGCGACGTGCTCCGACACGCTGTCGAGGACGAGCGAAACTGATTGCAGCGAGAGATTGGCTTGGGCAGCGAGCGCAAGGCTGCGGCGGGCGAGATTGCCGGCTACGTCATCGAGCGTGGACTGCCGCAGCTTCCACAACAGGACGAGGTTCGAGCCAATGATCGCCGCGACGACCAGAACGCTCGCGGCAAGCAGCAACTGGCGCCATTGCACCGATAGCCGGAAATCTCGCAGATTTTCGAGCATGAAGAGGTCCGCGGCCGAATGCCGCCAAATCTGCAAGCCTACTACTCTGCGCAATTCGAGGACCGCCGCAACGGTGGCCCAGGCGGAAGTTGGCAAACTTTCCGCTGCACCGGTGCTCGCGCCGTGTTCGCGCTAGGTATTGTTACTTAGGTTGTTGCTCTCGGCCACGACCGGGGCGCCGCATTTCTCGCTCGTTGCGCGATGGCGATGCGCCACTCGCAACCGCTCCGCGACGCGCGCGTAGCTGCTGTGCGATGCCGCGAGATCGCGCCTCGGCGGCGAGGTGGTCTCACCGAATGCGAGTTGCTCGCGGGGCGCCGCTGAAAGACGTCATGGCGCCTGCGCCGCGAGATACGCGGCGATCGCCAGCATGTCGTCCTGGTCGAGCCGGGCCACCACCGGCTGCATCAGCGCCGCATTGGGCCCGCTGCGCGTGCCGAGCTTCATGTCGTTGAGCTGGCGAAACACATACATCGGCGACCGGCCGGTCAGATGCGGTACCTCGCCGAGGCCTTTCAGGCCGGGACCGTGGCAGGAGGCGCAAGCCACCGCCTTGTCGGTGCCGCCCTTCACCAGCGCCTCGCCGCGCGCGATGCTGCCGACCGGCACGTGGGCGAGGAAGCCGATGCGCGAGTCGCGCAGATGCATGCGCTCGGGCGCCTGCGGCAGCTCGATGATGCGGTTGCCGAGCGGCTCGGTCTTGCCGTTGTCGCCGTTGCTGAGCGCAAAGCGCATGCCGCCGGTGCGCAGCTCGGTCTGTGGCACGGTGTCGGTCTCGACCACCCTGGTCCAGGCCGGGCGGGGCAGCGCCGCATAGTATCTCGCCGCTTCGCGCAGCTCCTCGTCGCTCACCGCCTTGGCGATCGGCAGCATCGAGGTCGCGCGTCCGCCCTTGCGGTATCCGTCACGGAAGTCGGCCATCTGGCGCACGATGTAGGCTTCCGGCAGGCCGGCGAGATCGGACGATTCCGGGTGCCCGCCGCCGGTGGTGACGTGACACTTGGAGCACGCCTTCACGGCCGGCGGCCGCCCATTGGCGACCGCCTTGGGCATGACCGGATGGTCCTCGGGAAACCAATCGGGCGGCGCGAAATCATCCTCGACCTGCGCCTGCGTGTATTGCCGGCTGCTGCCCGGCAGGGTCTTTGGCTCCTTGGCGTCGAACGGACCGACCTGCGGATTGACCGGATAGGCCCATTCCGGAAAGGACGCCGCCGTGGCGCTCGGCGCGGAGGCGGGGCCGCCCGACTGTGCCAAAGCCGCGGCGCCCAGGCTGAGCGCCGCAAGGGCTGCGGCGGATGCAAGTCTCATGATCGCCCCCTGGCGCCTTGTCTCGACGTCACGATCGGCGGGCGCGCCCCGCCGCCCGCACGCAGTCGACGTTGTCGCCGCAGGGAGCGACAGTCAACCGTCACTCCCAGTTCGCGACCCACAGCCCGGCCGCGACGCAGGCGACGCCGGCGATCATCGCGGCGGTGAGCGGCTCGCCGAGAAAGGCGGCGCCGGCGAGCGCGGCGGTGATCGGCGAGAGCGCGAGAAAGACCGTGACGCGCGTCGCCGCGATGTTCTTCAGCGCCCAGAGCCACAGCACGTAGCCGCCGCCGGAGGAGAGGCCGATGAACACGATCGCGCTCCAGGCCTTCGCGTCGAGCTGCGCCGGCGCGACCGTGAGGTCATCGAGCGCGGCCGGGATCAGCAGCGCGGCCGCTGCCGCCGCCATTGCGAAGGCGCTCACCGGCAGCGTCGGATAGCGCCGCAGATACGGCCGGTAGAGCACGCTGCAGAGCGCGCCGGTCGCCGCACTCGCGAGGATCGCAAGCTCGCCCAAAACTGAGCCGGCATGCGCGCCGGCGCCCGCAATCTTGTCGCCGAGCGCGCAGGCGACGCCCGCAAGGGTCAACAGAATGCCGGCGACTTTCGCGAGCGTGATGCGCTCGTGACCGGCGATCGCCGCGATGATCAGCGTGAGCAGCGGAAAACTTGCGAAGATGAGCGCGCCGCGCCCGGCCGGCACGGTTCGCAAGCCGTAGTTCAACAGCGCGATCAGCACGCCGAACTGGCCGACGCCGAGCAGCGCGATCGGCGCAATGTCGGCGCGCGCGAAGCGGATGCGCGCAAACCACAGCGCCGGCACGAGACAGGCAACGCCGATCGCGTAGCGCAGGAAGGCGAGCGAGGCGGGCGAGATCTCGCCCGCCACGAACCGCGTCGCCGTGATCGCGGCGCCAACCTGCACGCCGGTCGCGGCGGCGGCGAGGACGGCAAGTGCCGTGCGATTATTCACGGTTCCTCAAGCTGCCGCGCTAGCGGTGCTCGCTTGCGATGCGCAGGCCGAGGCCAATGAGCGCCGCACCCATCAGGCCCTCGAGCACGCGCCGCACATTGCGGCGGCGCAGGAAATCGCCCGCGCGCGCGACTGCCAGCGCATAGAGCGCGAGCCAGGTGAACGCCATCCCGCAGAACACGCCGCCCAACATCATGAGGTGCCAGAATGCGCCGTCGCCGGGAATCGCGAATTGCGGCAGCAGGCTGGTGAAGAACGCCGCCATCTTCGGGTTGGAGAGGTCGCTCGCCAGGCCCTGGCCGAACGCGACCGGCGAGGGCAGGCGCTGCGCCGGCCTCGCCTCCGCCGCCACATCATTCCAGCGGCCCGCGTGCACCGCCTCATAGAGCGAGCGCCCGCCGAGATAGATCAGGTAGGCGGCACCGCCGAGCCTCACCGCGTGGAAAACCGGCTCGGAGGCGAGCAGCACCGCGACGATGCCAAGGCTGGTCGCGAACACCCAGATCGCCTGTCCGATCACGATGCCGAGCGCCGTGAATACGCCGCCGCGGCGTCCGCCGACGAGCGTGTTGCGCACCGTGAGCGCCGTGTCGGGGCCGGGCGTGACGATCACGAAGATCGAAATGCTCGCGAAAGCGAGGAGGGACGTGTCCATTCCGGTGCTCCCTTTTGCGCTAGAGCGCGCGCTCCCAGGTCTCGCCGATCAGGTCGGCGCCGAACGAATGATGCGGCTCCTCGGCGACCAGCGTGAAGCCGGCGCGCGCATAGATCGCGCGCGCCGCCGTGAGGATGCTTTGCGTCCACAGCGTCATCGACGAATAGCCGGCCTCCTTGGCAAAGCGCAGGCACTCGTCGACGAGGCGCTTGCCGAGGCCGAGCCCGCGCGCCTTCGGATCGATGATCAGGAGCCGCAGCTTGGCGATCGCATCGGTCTTGCGCACGACGAACACCGAGCCGACCCGCTCGCCGTCCATCTCGGCGATCCAGCAGCGCTCGCGCCGCGCATCGAAATTCTCGATGAACTCGGCGGTGATCTTCGCGACCAGCGCCTCGTAGCTCAAGTCCCAGCCGTATTCGCGCGCGTAGATTTCGGCGTTCGCCGAGGTGACCCAGCCCATGTCGCCGGCGCGGTGCGGCCGCAGCAGCAGCACCGGCGGCCGCGCGTCGGGGGCGGAGGGCTGCAGCAGCTCCTCGACCGTGCGCATCGCGCCGAGCAGGCGGCTCTGCTCGCTCGCCGAGAGACGCGCGAGCATTGCGGCGACCTGATCGTGCGAGCTCCTGTTGAGCGGCGCGAAGGCCTTGCGGCCTTTCGGCGTGATCGAGATCAGGCTCTGGCGGCCGTCATTCGGGATGCGCTTCTTGCTGACGAGCCCGGTATCGCCGAAACGCCGCAGGATCCGGCTCAAATACCCGGCGTCGAGATTGAGCGCGGCGGCGAGCGCCGTCGCAGTCATCGGCGGGCGATGCGCGAGCTCGTAGAGCACGCGCGCCTCCGCGAGCGAGAAGCCGCTGTGCAACAGCTCCTCCTGCAACAGGCCGATGTGGCGTGTGTAGAAGCGGGTGAAACGCCGCACCGCGGCGATCCGCTCCTCATCTTCCTGCGACGCGGCGGTCATGCGCTTCCCCGGGCCGACACTGCGGTCAGTGACACTGTCAACCAATTGATTGACGCAGTCAAATATCCGGGAAGCTGACCGGCGTGCGCAGCGTGGTGAGGCGGGTTCGGCCGATCCGGCGCAACAGGGCGCGCTGCGGATCCGTCGCGTCGGCACGATGGCCGCCGAGCGCATCGTAAACCGACTTGCGCAGGATCAGGCCCTGCCGCGGACGCGGGAGCAACAGCCTGCCGCGAAACCACGGGAGGACGGAACCGGCATCTGCGAACACGGCGCCGCGCACCTCGATATGCGCCTTGTCGGCGAACGCGATCGTCTCGTCGATCCAGGTGGGCCCGGGAACCGCGCCCGGGGTCAGAAACATCAGCCAGTCGCCGCGCGCGCCGCGCGCTGCAGCCGCAAGGCGCGCGCCGAGTGGCTCCGCCGAGACAAGGAACTGACAGCCCGCAATGTCGGCGACGTCCTGCGTCTGGTCGCGCGAGCCGCCGTCGGCGACGATCACCTCGCGCACGATCCCGGCGGTCGCGCCCCCCACCAGCGCCGCCAGCGTTGGAACGAGCGCACGTTCCGAATCACGCGTTGCCAGAATGATGCTGAACACGGACCTCGCGTCCCTGACGGTACGCTAGCACGCAGCCTGACGATCGCAATCGCCAGTGGGGCGATCGCGCCCTGCTATCAGCATCTTGTATGGCGTTTCCGGCGCCGATCACATTTCGATTGTTCTTGTTTTGTTCACATCGCGGCAGTATATGCAGAACATGGCTCAAGCCACTGCATCAGCCTTGCGACGCCCGCCGGTGCCAGCGCCCTCCCAGGCGCCGGCGGGCGAATTCCTCGGCACCGCCGTCGATCGCGATCGGCGGCGCGGCCGGGGAACGCTGTCGAATGCGACCGGCCGCTACGAGCCGCTCACGCGCGTGGGCTTCGACGATGGCTGGCGCTCGATCGAGGAATTGCCCGCCTTCGAGACCACGGTGACCGAGGAGAAGGCGCGCAAGATCATCACGCGCAACGACTCCCCCGATATCGGCTTCGACCGCTCGATCAATCCCTATCGCGGCTGCGAGCACGGCTGTGTCTACTGCTTCGCGCGTCCGACCCACGCCAATATGGGGCTCTCGGCCGGACTCGATTTCGAGTCCAAGCTGTTCGTGAAGCCGGATGCGCCGCTCCTGCTCGAAAAGGAGCTCGGTGCCCCCAACTATTCGCCGCGCGTGATCGCGATCGGCACCAACACCGATCCGTATCAGCCGATCGAGCGCAAATACGAGGTGATGCGCGGTATCCTCGAGGTGCTCGACCGCGCCGGCCATCCGGTCGGCATCGTGACGAAATCCGCGCTGGTGACGCGCGACGTCGATATCCTGGCGCGCATGGCGCGGCGCAACCTGGTCAAGGTCGCGCTCTCGGTGACGAGCCTCGATCCGAAGATCGCGCGCACCATGGAGCCGCGCGCCGCGACGCCGGCGAAGCGGCTCGAGGCGATCCGCACGCTCGCCGAAGCCGGCGTTCCGACCTCGGTGATGGTCGCGCCCGTGGTGCCGGCGATCAACGATGTCGAGATCGAGCGCATCCTCGATGCCGCGGCGGCGGCGGGCGCGAAGGAAGCCGGCTATGTGCTGTTGCGGCTGCCGCTCGAGGTGCGCGACCTGTTCCGCGAATGGGTGATGGAGAATTTCCCCGACCGCTATCGCCATGTGTTCAAGCTGATCCGCGACATGCGCAACGGCAAGGATTACGACGCGAAGTGGGGCGAGCGCATGACCGGCACCGGGCCGATCGCCTGGATGATCGGCCGGCGGTTCGAGGCCGCCTGCGAGCGGCTCGGCCTCAACCGCCGCAAGCTCAAGCTTGCGACCGAGCACTTCACGCCGACGCGCAAGCGCCCGCAGCAGCTCGATTTGTTTTGAGCACCATCGATATCGGCGAGTCGTAGGGCGGGCAAAGGCGCGGAACGCGCCATGCCCGCCGCGAATGACGTGCGGGCACGGCGCGCCTTCAACACGTCTACGTGCATCTTCTGCACGTTATGGCGCGCCTTTGCCTGCCCTACGGATTGAGCGCGGGCGCCGCCCCCTCTACAACAGGCTTCGCAATGTTGCGGAGGGCTTCGTTCATGGAACTGAAAAATGCCGTTGCGGTCGTCACCGGGGGCAATGGCGGCCTCGGCCAGCGCATTTGCCACGCGCTCGCGGCGGCAGGCTCGAACATCGCCGTCGTCTATGCGCAAAGCGCCAACGAGGCCGGCAAGGTCGCCGACGATCTGCGCAAGCATGCCGTGGAGGCGGAGGCGTTCCAGTGCGACCTGCGCCAGCCGGCGCAGATCCAGGCGCTGGTCGATGCCGTGATGCGGCGCTTCGGCCGCATCGATATCCTGATCAATGACGCGGCCTACAACAAATCCATTCCCTTCAAGGACCTCGACGCGCTCACCACCGAGGAGTGGAGCAAGATCATCGACGTGAACCTGACCGCGCCGATGCACGCCATCAAGGCGGTCGCCCCGGTGATGCGCAAGCAGGGCCGCGGCCGCATCGTGAACATCTCCTCGATCGCGGGGCTCGGGCCGTCCGGCTCCTCGATCGCCTATGCGGTCTCGAAGGCCGGGCTCATCCACCTGACGCGCTGCATGGCGGTCGCGCTCGCGCCCGAGGTGCTGGTCAATTGCGTCGCGCCCGGCCTGCTCGAGGGCACGCGCTCGACTGCGAACCTGGCGCAGGCGCAGATCGATCACGCCAACAGCGCCGCGCTGCTCAAGCGCGCCGCCGACAAGGACGACGTCGCCGCGCAGGTCGTCACCATGTGCCGTACCGAGACCATGACCGGGCAGACCATCGCGATCGATTCGGGGCGCGCTTTCCACTAAATTCTAGAGTGTGCAAATCGCGCTCGTGCGCGATTGAGTTCTGCGGCTGATCGGCGCAAGGATCGCGTCGATGAGTCGCGCATCAGCCCGTGCCCCGCGCCTGCCGCTCGGCGATCCGGTCAGGATCCGCCCAAGCTTTGCGCGCGAGCGCGCCGCGATGAAGCGCGGGATTTTTCCCGTCGCGGGCTGCGATGAGGCGGGGAGGGGGCCGCTCGCCGGTCCGGTGGTCGCCGCCGCGGTGATCCTCGACCCGAAGCGCATCCCCAAGGGGCTCAACGATTCCAAGAAGCTGAACGCGGAGACGCGCGCCGCGCTTTACGACAAGATCTGCGCCAGTGCCGAGGTCGCGGTCGCGATCGCGCCGCCCGCGCGCATCGACGTCGACAACATTCGCGGCGCCTCGCTCTGGGCGCTGGCGCGCGCCGTGAAGGCGCTGCCGGTGGCGCCGCGGCTCGTGTTCGTCGACGGCATCGACCGCATCGACGTCGACTGCGAATGCCGCACGGTGGTGAGCGGCGATGCGCTCGTGCTCTCGATCGCCGCCGCCTCGATCGTCGCCAAGGTGACGCGCGACCGGCTGATGAGCTGCGTCGGTGCCGCGCATCCGGGCTATGGCTTCGAGCGCCACATGGGCTATTCGGTGCCGGAGCATTTCGAGGCGCTCAATCGCCTCGGGCCCTGCATCCACCACCGGCGCAAGTTCGCCCCGGTCGCGGCACTGCTCGGGCTCGACGCGACCGAGGTGGATGAAACCGCGGAGCTAGGGCTCTAAGATAGGCGAATGTCGATCGCCTTCTCCGCCACGCCCGACCGCGCGCCGATGTTTCGCGTCTCGCTCATCCTCGAGGCGCTGCGCGCGCGCCCGGGCCTGATGTTCGCCGTCGCGGCGCTGGCGCAAGGCGCGCTCTGGACGCTGGTTCCCGCGCTGATCTACACGGCGCCGCCGGGCGAGGTGCCGCTCGTGCTCGCGGTCGGCCGGGAATGGCAGCTCGGCTCGCCCTACGGGCCGCCGCTCGCCTACTGGCTCGCCGATCTTGTCTTTCGTCTGGCCGACAACAGCATCGTCGGGGTCTATCTGCTTTCGCAAGCCTGCGTGGTCGCGACCTACTGGGCGGTGTTCGCGCTCGGCCGGCGCATCGTCGGCGCTGCGCATGCCGCGATGGCGATCCTCTTGATGACCGGCATCAGCGTGTTCACCGTCCCGACGCTCGACTTCGGCCCGGCGGTGCTCGCGATGCCGCTGACGGCGGCGACCTTGCTGTTTGGCTATCGCGCGCTCGCCGACAATCATCGCCTCGACTGGGGGCTGTTCGGCGGCGCGCTCGCGCTGCTCATCCTCACCAGCTATACGGGCCTCATCCTGCTTGCCCTGATCGTGCTGTTCATGCTCGCGACCGAGCGCGGGCGCGCCCGCCTCGTCGGGATCGGCCCGCTCGCGGCGCTGCTCGCGGTCGTGGTGATCAACATCCCGCACATTCTCTGGCTCGAGAACGCGGGCTTTGATCCGCTCCCGGCGATCCTCGCGCTTCCGGGCCTCTTGGTCGGCGAGAAGCACGTGACGGCCTGGGTCAATCTCCTCATCTTCCTGGTGTTCAGCCATGCCGGCCTGTTCGTGCTCGCGGCGGTCGCGGGCGGCGTGCTCGCCGGACCGCGCGTGATCGCGCCCGCGGTCGAGCGCGTGCCGATCGAGCCTTTTGCGCGCAGCTTCGTCTACACCTTCGCGCTCGCGCCGCTGTTCGTTGCGACGCTGCTGGCGGTCCTGCTCGGCCGCACCGCGCCGGTCGGCGGCGCCGCCTCGATCGTGATCTTCTCCGGCCTCGCCGTCATCGTGCTCGCCGGCGATTGCATCCGTCTCTACCGCCAGCGCATCAGCGCGCTGGTCTGGCTCGGCCTGCTCACGGTGCCGCCGGCCGTGATCGTGGCGGCGACCGTGACCTTGCCGTGGACCGCGGCGGTCGATCTCGAGGTGAGCAAGCCCGCGAAGGCGATGGGGCAGTTCTTCACCGACACGTTCCGCCGCCGCACCGGCAAGCCGCTCAGCATCGTAATCGGCGATCAGCGCACCGCCGGGCTTGTCGCCTTCGCGTCGCCGGATCGGCCGAGCCTCTATGTCGACGGCAATCCGGCGCGCGCGCCCTGGCTGAGCGACGAGGTCGTGCGTCAGAAAGGCGCGATCGTGACCTGGGCGGTGACCGATCCGGCCGGCACGCCGCCCGCCGCGTTGAAGGAGCATTTCCCCGACCTGGTGGCGGAAGTGCCGCAATCCTTCGACCGGATGGTGCAGGGCCGGCTGCAGTCGCTGCGCATCGGCTGGGCGATGCTCCGCCCGAAGTAGCGCGGTGATAGGGGATCAGTGATAGCCCTCGCCGGCGCGGGTCTTGCCGCGGAACAGGTAATAGAGAAACCCGGTGTAGATCAGGATGATCGGCAACAGCGGCAGCGTGCCGAGCAGCATGAAGATCTGGCTCGCCGGCGCGGCCGCCGCATCCCAGAAGGTGATCGACGGCGGCACCAGATAGGGCGCGATCGAGATCGCGAGCCCGAGATAGCCGAGCATGAACAGCGCGATCGCGGCGAGGAACGGCCGCACCTCGCGGCCGGCCTCGAGCCAGCGCCAGGCCAGATACGCGGTCAGCAGCGTGATCGCCGGCACCGGCCACAGGAACAGAATGTTCGGCAGCGAGAACCAGCGCTGGGCGATGCGCGGAAACTGCAGTGGTGTCCACAGGCTGACAATGCCCATGAACACCAGCACGCCCAGCAACAACAGTTTCGCATGCGCGCGGGCGCGCGCCGCGACCGCGCCTTCGGTCTTCATCGCGAGCCAGCATGCGCCGAGCAGCGCGTAGCCGGTCACGACGCCGAGCCCGCAGACGGCGGCGAAGGGCGTCGCGAAATCGAAGGCCTGCCCCGCGAAGGCGCCGCTCTCGACCCTGATGCCCTGAATGAGCCCACCGAGGATCAGGCCCTGGCAGAACGCCGCGAGCGTCGAGCCGCCGGCGAACGCGAAGGTCCAGTACTTCTTGCTGGTGTTCGCCACGGTGCGGAACTCGAACGCGACGCCGCGAAAGATCAGGCCGAGCAGCATCACGATCACCGGCAGATAGAGCGCCGGCATCACCACCGCGTAGGCGCGCGGGAACGCGACCCACAATCCGCCGCCGCCGAGCACCAGCCAGGTCTCGTTGCCGTCCCAGAACGGCGCGATCGAGTTGATCATCTGGTCGCGGTCGCGTTCCCCGGCCGCGAGCGGAAACAGGATGCCGATGCCGAGGTCGAAGCCGTCGAGGATCACGTAGAGGGCGACCGCCGCGCCGATCAGCGTCGCCCAGATCACCGGGAGGTACCATTCCATCGGTTACCTCCCTGCCTGAATGGCTTCCCGCGCGGCCGCGCCGGCCGCCGAGAGCGGCGTGCCGATCTGCGCGGGCGCCTCGACGGCGCTGCCCTGCGGGCCGCGCACGATCAAGCGGTTGATGTAGTAGATGCCCATCGCGAAGACGATGGCGTAGACGATCACGAACAGGATCAGCGTCGTCAGCACGCTCGCCGCCGCGACCGGCGAGAGCGCGTCGGCGGTGCGCAGGATCCCGTAGGCGATCCAGGGCTGGCGGCCGGTCTCGGTCGTGACCCAGCCGCACAGCACCGCGACGAAGCCGAGCCACCAGCCATATTGCGCGAGCTGCAAGTACCAGCGCGTCTCGAACAGTCTGCCGCGCCACCAGAGGAACGCGCCGCACAGCCCGGCCGCGATCATCAACAGGCCGATGCCGACCATGCCGCGGAACGCGAAGAACACCGGAATGACCGGCGGGCGCTGGTCCGGCGGCACGCTCTTGAGGCCCGGGAACAGTCCGTCTGGATCATGCGTCAGCAGCAATGAGGCGACGCGCGGGAGCGATATCGCGAAGCGATTGGTTTCGCTCTTCTCGTCGGGCCAGGCGAAGATCTCGAAATCGCCGGGCACCGCGCCGTCCCAATGCGCCTCCATCGCGGCGATCTTCATCGGCTGATGCTGCAGCGTATTCAGCCCGTGCTGATCGCCGAGGAAGAGCTGCAGCGGCGCGAGGATCGCGATCATGCCGATTGCCATGCGCACCATGGTGCGGCCGTCGTCGAGATGGCGTCCCGCGACGAGATAGCGCGCGCCGACCGCCAGCACCACGAAGGCGGTGGTGAGGTAGGCGGCGGTGAGCATGTGCAGGAAGCGGTAGGGGAAGCTCGGATTGAAGATGATTGCGAGCCAGTCGAGCGGATAGGCGATGCCGTCGCGCATCTCGTAGCCCGCCGGCGTCTGCATCCAGCTGTTGGCCGAGAGGATCCAGAATGCCGAGATCGCCGTGCCGAGCGCGACGATCGCGGCCGCGAGCGTCGAGAGCCAGGGCGGCACCCGGTTCCAGCCGAACAGCAGCACGCCGAGGAACGTCGCCTCGAGAAAGAACGCGGTCAGCACCTCGTAGCCGACCGCCGGACCGATCACGTTGCCGGTGACGACCGCAAAGCGGCTCCAGTTGGTGCCGAACTGGTAGGAGAGCACGACCCCCGACACGACGCCCATGCCGAATGAGACCGCGAAGATCTTGGTCCAGAATCGCGCGAGCAGCTGATAGCGTTCGGCCCCGGTGCGCAGCCACAGCGCCAGCAGGGTCGCGATGTAGGCCGAAAGCCCGATCGTGAAGCTCGGGAAGATGATGTGGAACGAGATCGTGAACGCGAACTGCAGGCGGGCGAGCAGGGCAGGATCGAGATCCATGGCGGCACCGCGGAACAGGACTCTGGGACTGAAAATAGTGCGCCGGCCACTCTGAGAACAGCCCGGCTCAGCTTTCGAGCGCCTTCTTGATCGCGAGGAAATCGCGCCAGGCGAACCGCTTTTCCAAGGGCGAGCGCAGCAGATAGGCCGGATGGAACGTCGCCAATGCGCGGATGTCGCGCGTCCCGGTCGCGTAGGTGAACCAGCGGCCGCGCGTGCGCTTGATCCCTTCCTTGGCGCCGAGCAGCGCCGCCGCTGCCGGCCCGCCGAGACAGACCAGAACGTCCGGGTCGGCGAGCTCGATCTGGCGCTGGATGAAGGGCAGGCAGATCTGGCTCTCCTGTGGCGTCGGCGTGCGGTTGCCGGGCGGGCGCCACGGGATGACGTTTGCGATATAGGCGGTGCTGCGATTGAGCCCGATCGCCGCCATCATCAGGTCGAGCAGCTTGCCCGAGCGCCCGACGAACGGCAGCCCCTCCAGATCCTCCTCGCGTCCCGGCGCCTCGCCGACGAACATCACGCGCCCCTGCGGGTTCCCGTCGGCGAAGACGAGCTGCTTTGCGGTCGTACGCAGCGCGCAGCCTTCGAATTTCGAAAGGATCTCGCGCAGCTCGATCAGGCTTCCGGCGTTTCGTGCGGCCTCCCGCGCGGCCATCACGGCGATTTCCGGCGCGGCCGGCGCATTGTCGGGCGCGGCGCGCGGCGGGGGAGCCGGTCGCGGCTGCGGCAATGCGGTGCGGCGCGCGGGCGCGCTCGCCGCCTCCGTGTCGACCTGCGCGGCGGCAAGGCGATCGCGCGGTGCCTCGCCGAGCAGCGCATCGACGCCCGCCTCCAGGTAGAAGGCGAGCAGCTCGCGGGCGGCGCTGGCGCGATCGGGGATCATCGACGAACCCAATCTAGCCGCGATTGTCAGCATTGTGAAATCGTGGAAAAGCTTTCATCAGGCGCGCTTCTGTTGCGCCTGCCGGAGGACTTTTTCGCATGAGCAGCGATCTTCCCGCCCGCGACTCGATGGAGTTCGACGTCGTGGTGGTCGGCGCCGGGCCTGCCGGGCTTGCGGCGGCGATCCGCCTCAAGCAGGTCAATCCCGATCTCACGGTCGTGGTTGTGGAAAAAGGCTCCGAGGTCGGGGCGCATATCCTCTCCGGCGCGGTGATCGATCCGGTCGGCATCGATCGCCTGCTGCCCGACTGGCGCAGCGAGGACACCCCGATCAAGACCGCGGTGACGGATGACCGCTTCTACTGGCTCGGCCCGGCCGGCGCGCTGCGCGTTCCCAATCTCCTGCTCCCGCCGCTGATGTCGAACCACGGCAACTTCATCGTCTCGCTCGGCAATATGTGCCGCTGGCTCGCCGGCAAGGCCGAGGGGCTCGGCGTCGAAATCTATCCGGGCTTTGCGGCGGCCGAGGTGCTGTTCGGGGCGAACGGCGAGGTGGTCGGCGTCGCGACCGGCGACATGGGCATCGGCAAGAACGGCGCGCACAAGGATTCGTTCACGCGCGGCATGGAGCTGCGCGCCAAATACACGCTTTTCGCCGAAGGCGCGCGCGGCTCGCTCTCGAAGCAGCTGATCGCGCGCTTTGCGCTC
>Ga0187784_10000242_pt1 | contig 38048 bp, 28 predicted proteins | sample 1015_SJ02_MP15_2_FD_132964 | JGI IMG/M metagenome (GOLD analysis project Ga0187784, IMG submission 132964) | Tropical peat soil microbial communities from peatlands in Department of Meta, Colombia - 1015_SJ02_MP15_20_MG | ecosystem: Environmental > Terrestrial > Soil > Wetlands > Peat | place... | reverse complement strand
TCCGAAGCTGCCGGTCTGCTTCACCAAGTAACCGATGACCGTCGGCGCAAGGATGCCGCCGATCTGGCCTGCGGTGCTGATGATCCCGGCGTAGGCCGCCCGGGCCGTTGCGGGCGCGAAGTCGAGTACGATAGTGCCGTAGATGGTCAAGCCCGCGTAGATGAAAAACCCGGCGACTGATAGCGCGGCGACCGACATGGCAAGCGTCGCGGACGCGAAGGCAACGTAGAGCGCCAGGCAAGCAAACAAGTAGGCGGCCGCCTGTAGCAAGGGCCGGCGCGCGCGCCCGAGCCGAGACCCAATCCAGCCCGCCGCGATGCCCCCGAACAGGCCAAACAGGTAGGGCAGGCCGGCCAGCATGCCGCTGGCTTTGATGTCGATATTCCGTTCCAGCGCCAGGTAGCTCGGCATCCAGCCGAGGAAACCCCAATAGGTGACATTCCAAAACCCGTAGGCGCCACAGATCAGCCACAGCGCGGGATCGCGCAGGACGTCGCGAAAGCCGCCGGGCGCGGCACGCTCGGGTAGGTCCGTCGTGCCGGGACGCTCCGCCGGCACCAGCGCGAAGTTGACGAGTGCGACGGCCACCGCAGGAATCGCCAGCATCAGAAACACTTCCTGCCAGCCGCAGGAGGCGATCAGCCAGCCTACGAGCGGACCAGTAACGGCGGGCGCGATCGCAAACGCGGACACCCAGACAGACACGGCGCGTGCGCGCTCCTTCTCGGCGAAGTTGTCGCCGACCAGCTTGTAGCCCGCCGCGTTCGACAGACCTTCCGAAACGCCGAACAGCAACCGCGCGGCGATCAGTGCCGCGACCGTGGACACGAGCCCGGTCACTCCGGTGGACAGTGCCCAAAACAGCGGGCCAACAATTACCACGGCGCGCGCGCCCCAGCGGTCGGCGACAATGCCGCCCGGAATTTGCGACAAGAAGTAGCCGAGGCCGAATGACGACAGCACGAAACCGAACGTTTCAGTGTCGATGCCCAGCGACGCCATCATGGACGGGCCGGCGAAGCCGATCACCACGCGGTCGACGTAATTGACGAACTGCATCAGCCAGATGGCGATCAGAATTTGGATGTTTCCTCTCACGGGCACTTCCTTTTCGTTGTGAGTTGCCCAGCGTCGGGGTCAGATTGGCGAGGTCGCCTCCGGTCCGAGCAGGCTCAGCAACGGCCTGATGTCGGCCGATGCCTCGAGGCCGGTGACGGCCTCCACGATCCGGTCGCGCCGCTCGGCAGTGATGACGCCGTCCGTCATCGCGACAAATTTGCCGACAATCTCGGCGTTGGAGATGTCCGGCGACATGCGCAGCCTTTGCCGCACCTCCCGCACCGTGCCGTCTGAGAAGGTGAAGCGCAGGCGCGCGGCCGTGCGGCCGTCCGGGTCATTGAGCCCGGCCTCCTCGCGCGTCGTGATGCGAGGCACGAGTGCCCACACGTCGTCCGCGTCGATGCGCTCGGGTGCGAACTGCGGGACCCCCGCAGCACCGTCGAGGCAGGCCACTGCGGCGGTATAGATCAGGCTCATCTGGGCACCGATCGAGCTCAATGGCCGTTGCACCGCGAACCCACCGTGATGATAGACGGCGTGGCCCACACCGATCTCGAGGCTTCGCAGTTCGTCGGGACGGAATGGCCGCTCCTTGCGGACAGTCGCGATGGCGTCGACCGTCGACTGGTTCCCGCCCATGGCTGCATGGATCTTGACCACGATGCGGTCGGTCTCCCAACGCTCGCCCAGCGCGCCCGCCACCTGGGACGAATCGGGATCGTGGCCCTCGCCGAACACGGACAGAAACCCGCCGTATGGCCGCTCGTACACGCGCTTGATCCCGGTGTAGCCGTCAGCCGCAAACCACGCCGCCGTCAGCCCGGCGCGCGACGCGAAGCCGTGGTGCATGCGCTTCGACATTGCCTCGAATTGCGCGGCCATGAGCCCGGCGGACTGCGTACCGGCCATGCCGAGCGCGTCCTCGAACCCGGCAGCGTCCAGGCCGAGCAGCGCCCCGACTGCGGCTGCCGCCGCGTGGGTGCCGAAGACCGCGCCAGAGTGCCAGCCGCGCGACAGCATATCGATCCCGTGCAGCGCGAGACCGACGCGCGGTCCAACTTCGAATCCCGCGATCGTGGCTCGGAGCAGGTCGGCCCCGCTGGGCTGGGGGCGCCGCCTCTCGCTCGCCTCGGCGCAAGCGAACAGCGCAGGCAGCACGACGGACGCACTGTGCAACGGCGCGTAGGGGTGGAAGTCGTCGAGCTCGAACCCTTGGATAAACGTGCCGTTGAGCAATGAGGCGACCGACGGCGTCACCTTGCGTTCCCAGCCGATCAGCATCGCCTGTCCCGATCCCTCGAGGGCGCAAAGCGATTCCACCGCGATGGCTGACCAAGGTAGCTTCGCTCCCACCAGCGCACAGCCGATCCCGTCCAGCATCAGGTAGGCAGCTCGATCGCGCACGGCCTGGGGCACGTGCTCAAGCTGGAGTCCGGCCAGCCAAGTCGCGAGCCGGCCGGTAGGGCCGTCGGGATCGGTCGCCTGGCGGCGCGTCATGGCGGATGCTTTCACGTCCACACGCACGGTCCTTGCAGGTTCGGGATGGCCCACGGCCGATGCGCGGCGTCGGCGCACTGCCATGCGGCGATCTCTTCCGTTCGGCGCAACGTCAGGCCGAGTTCGTCCGCGCCCTCTAACAGCATCTCCCGTCGCAGCGGGTCGAGCGTGAACGCGAATACGGTCCCATCCGGCGCCACCACCGAAAGCGCGCGCAGGTCGACCGTGACGGGGGCGCCGTCCGCGGCTTGCCGGGCTAGCTCAGCAACCGCGTCCTCCGGCAGCGCCACGGGCAACATCCCGTTCGGGAAACAGTTCGAGAAGAAGATGTCGCCGAACGACGGCGCCACCACGCAGCGCAGCCCGGCGGCCTGCAAGGCCCACACCGCGCCTTCGCGCGATGAGCCGCAGCCGAAGTTTGCGCCGGCAAGCAGGATCGGGGCCCCTCGGAAAGCCGGTCGGTCGAGCACGAAGTCTGGGCCGCGCAATGCTTCGAGGGCATAGCGTCCGAGCTGGTCACGGGGTAGCTGCGTCAGCCGCTCGATGCGGACAATGACGTCGGTATCGATATCGCGGCGCAGCAGCGGGGCTGCAGGTCCGATCACTGTGGCGAAAGGCTGCATGCCTCAGAACTCTCGCACGTCGGCGATCGCGCCGGTGATCGCTGCGGCCGTCGCCATGGCCGGGCTGGCCAGATGGGTGCGCGCTCCTGGCCCCTGCCGGCCGACGAAATTTCGATTCGAGGTGCTGACCGCGCGAGCGCCGGCGGGCACCTGCTCGCCGTTGGCGGCCACGCACATTGCGCAGCCGGGCTCGCGCCAGGCGAAGCCCGCCTCGCGGAACACCTCATGCAGTCCCTCCGCCTCGGCCGCTGCTTTGACGGCGACCGAGCCGGGCACGACCCAGGCTTGGACCGTGGGCGCGACCTTGCGTCCGCGCGCGACGCGCGCCGCGTCGCGGAGGTCGGATAGGCGCGCATTGGCGCAGGAGCCGATGAACACCCAATCCACACGGGTGCCAGCTAGCCGCTGGCCTGGCTCGAGACCCATGTAGTCCAACGCCGCCTGCCAGTTGTCGCGCCGCGCCGGGTCAAGCGCGCTGCGTGGATCGGGCACGCGGCCGCCCACTGCCACTGCGTGCTCGGGCGAGGTCCCCCAGGTGATGGTCGGGGGCACGTCGGCGAGGTCGAACGACAACTCCTTGTCGAAGGTCGCGGCTTGATCCGTGCGCAACTCGGCCCAGGCGGCGACAGCCGCTTTCCAGTTGGCGCCGGACGGCGCGTAAGGGCGGCCGTGAATGTAGTCGATGGCGCGTTGGTCCGGGGCGCACAATGCGATCTTGCTGCCCAGCTCGACCGATAGATTGCATAGCGTCAAGCGTCCCTCGATCGGCATGGCATCGATCGCGGGGCCCGCATGCTCGACCGCGTGGCCTGCGCCGGCGGCCGCGCCGAGAGTACTGATGACGTGGAGCGCCAGATCTTTCGCCGTAACGCCGAAAGGCAACGCGCCTTCGTATGTGATACGCATCTGCCGCGGCTTCTTCTGCCGTAGCGTCTGTGTGGCCAAGACGTGTACCAGCTCCGAGGTGCCAATGCCGAAGGCGAGCGCGCCGAGGCCGCCATTCGTGCAGGTATGGCTGTCGCCGCACACCAGCGTCGTTCCCGGCAGCGTGATGCCGAGTTCAGGAGCCATGACGTGGACGATGCCTTGACCAGGTTCTGCCAGGTCAAAGAATCGGATGCCGGCTGTCCGCGCCCGGTCGCGCAGGCTGCGGTAGAGCAGTGCGCCCTTGTCGTAAGTCTCTCCGGTCCTGCCCGGCCGGCTGCTCACTGCGTGGTCGGCCGTCGCGAAGGTCAGGTCCGGCCTGCTGACAGGTAAACCGCGCGTCGCCAGCTCCTCCAGTCCAGCAGACCCCGACAGGTCGTGCAGCAGGTGGCGATCGACGTGCAGCAGCGCCCATCCCTCGCCGAGATCGGCGACGACGTGCTCATCCCAGATGCGGTCGAACAGCGTCCGCGGCACGGCAGGCTACTCGGCCGCCGGCGGCAAAGGATGGCGAAGCGCATCCCACTCGCCTGCACCGAGCCGGCGGAAGCGTTCGCGCAGAAGCGGCCGGGACGTGGAGGCCGGCGCCGCCCCTTCTTGTTTCAGCCGAGCGAGCGCCGCGTCGCAGACGTCCATCACCGCCGTCAGCAGGAGGCCCGGCAGGATGGCGATCCGGTAACCCATGGCTTGCGCCTCAGCGAGTGGCAGATCGGGGGTCCGGCCGCCCGGCACGATATTGAGAAGGCAGGGCCCGCGCACCAGACGCGGTACGGCGGCGACCTCCTCCAGCGTCTGCGGCGCCTCCACGAAAGCGACGTCCGCGCCTGCCTTGAGCGCCAGATTTGCGCGCGCGACCGCTTCGTCCAGATTCGCCACCGCGCGGGCGTCAGTACGAGCGACGATCGTGAAATCCGGGTCGCGCCGAGCCGCCGCCGCCGCGGCGATCTTTGCCGCGAACTCCCCGCGCGGAACCACTTCTTTGCCGTCGAGGTGGCCGCAGCGCTTGGGCGCGACCTGGTCCTCTATCTGGATCGCGGCGACCCCGCGCATTTCGTACTCGCGCACCGTGCGGGTCGCGTTGAGTTCGTTGCCGTAGGCGGTGTCGCCATCAGCGATCACTGGGAGATTCACGGAGCGGGCGAGGACGCCGGCTGCCTCGGCCATCTCGGTGAGAGTGAGCAGCCCGTAATCGGGATAGCCATGCGCAGCCGATACACCGGCGCCGGTCATATAGACCGCGTCGTAACCGGCCTGGGCCACCATCCTCGCTGTGATCCCGTCGTAAGCGCCCGGCGCGGCAAGCATGCCGCCGCCCTCTCGTAGATGCGTCCGAAGCAGGCGCGCCGCCGTCATCGTGATATCCTCCCACGACCTCGTTCGCTACATGCTATTATGCTATCTGTCAATAACAAGATATAACAAGTTAGACCATGTCAGCCCCCGACGACGCCCTGCTGCTTTACGCCCGAGTCCAATCCTCCTTGCGGGAGGCGATCCGCAGCGGTGAGCTGAAAGCAGGTATGCTTCTTCCGAGCGAGAAGGAGCTGCAGGCTTTGCACGGCGTGAGCCGCATCACGGTGCGGCGAGCCCTCGACGAGCTGGAGCGCGAAGGGCTGGTGATCCGTAGCCGAGGTCGACAGGCGCGGGTGGTGGAGCCGCTGGTTTCCGCCGCCCGCACCGAGATCGAGGATGACTTGGCGGCTATCCTAGAATTGGTGCGCGGCACCCAGGCGCGGGTGCTCGCCTTCAAGTGGCGACTGCCAGACCGCGCCATCCAGGCCCGGCTTGATACGCCGGCGGACGAGCCGGTGCTCCAGATCGACCGCGTCCGGAGCATCGCCGGTCGGCCCATCCTGCACACCACAGCCCACATGCCCGCCTGGGTGGGCACGCGGCTGCGGCGCGAGAGCCTGTCCGAACGGACCATGCTGGACACACTGGCGCAAAGCGGCATTCAGCTCGCGGCAGCAGCGCAGGAGATGCACGCCGCCCCATGCCCTGCCGCGCTGGCGCCGCTGATCCGCCTTTCCCGGGGCGACCCGGTGTTCGTCATCGAGCGGCTAGTCAGCGACAAGGATGGCCGCCCGGTGCAGCACCTGATGGCGACGTTCCGGTGGGACAGTTTCAGCTACCGTATCACCTCCACCGGATCCGCTGACGGGCGTCGGGTGGAGATCGCAGGCGCCGGCCGGATCGGCGCATCCAAATACGACAGGGGCTATGGCGCGGGGTGATCCGGAGGCCGCCAGCCTGAACTCTTGCAGATGACCGTCTGCTCACAATTGCTCGATCTGGCTGATCGACCGGCAAAGCGCGGACGCACTCGGAGTTGAATGGACTGGCACGAGCCTGTCACCAAAAAACACGTAGCCGACCATGTCGAGCGGAGCCTTTGCGAGCCGAGCTTCTCTTGCGAGGTGGTGAGATGTTACACTTTCTTTTATGAACCTCGAACGCCCGCTTGGCGTAATCGTTGTCGCCGCCTTGATGGTTGTTTTTGGTATTGCAGAAATCGCTACGAGCTTCACACACAATTTTCTCGGGCTCATTCCTACGACATCTGCCAGTCTCGCGACCGATGGAGGTGCAGGTATCGGTGCCATCTATGCGATAGGGGGTTGTTGCTGCTTCTCATGAAGAAGCAGTTGGCTCGCCTTGCTATCGTTTGTCTTGGACTTGTGGTTATTGGCCGCGTTCCATTGGTAGTAGGTGGACTGTATCCACACACAGTGTACCTCGGGGCGACGGTGCCTTCCGCTATTCGTGGTCCGAACTCGAAACCGCCATTCTGCACAACGTGAAGCCGCCCGCCCTGATCGAAACACCCTAGAAGAAGCACAGCAGGGTGGTCCGAGTTTGGGGGCGGTTCAAAAATGCCACCAGGACTCTGCTCATTGCTGGATGAACCGCGGGACTCAGACCACCGCGAACTTACCAGCCGACGCACTGTCTTCGATCTCGGGCAGGTTGGCGTTCATTTTGCCGAGCGAGCGGGTTCAAAAGCGCGTCGGCTTCAAGAAGTTGCCCTCCCGCATGGACGGATGAGACCGTTCATATTGTTTCGGATAGAAGAACTCTTCGCCCAATTCAGCGGCCGCGTGCCAAGGCCAGCGCGCATCGTAGAGCATTCCGCGCCCTAGCGCGACCAAGTCAGCCTGCCCGCTCTGAAGTATTTCTTCGGCGTGCTTCGGTTCAGTAATCAATCCTACAGCCATGGTAGGGGTGCCGGCTTCCTTCCGAATCCGCTCGGCAAATGGAACTTGGTATCCAGGAAAAACGTTGAGATTTTGCTCCGGAACGGAGCCGCCGCTGGAAACGCACACATAGTCACATCCCAATTCCCGGAGCGCCTTCGAAAACGCAATACTATCCTCGATATCCCATCCGCCCTCAGTCCAATCAGTCGCAGATATGCGCATCCCGATCGGTTTGTGATCTGGCCAGACTTTGCGAACAGCCTTGAATACTTCGAGCCCGAACCGCATGCGATTCTGTAAGCTGCCGCCGTATTCATCGGTACGATTGTTTGTCAGCGGAGACAGGAAATTATGGATGAGATACCCGTGCGCGCCGTGAATCTCGAGCAGATCAATACCGATTCGGTCAGCTCGTTCGGTGGCCTTGGCATAGCAAGAGATTTGGTCCTCAATCGCTTCCTTGTCGAGCGCGACGGGTGTATGGCGCCCCGGATATGGAATGTCAGACGCTCCAAAAACGGTCCATCCGCCCTCGTCTACTTTTAACGGGCGCTGACCTTCCCAAGCCACCGACAGCGAACTCTTACGTCCCGCATGCCACAACTGCATGCCAAGTTTCGCGCCACCATGTTTTCTGCAAAATGCGATGGTCGGCTCGAGCGCAGCCGCATTCTCATCAGTCCAAAGCCCCAGATCCCCTGGGCTCAATCTACCATTTGGATGCACCGCCGTAGCCTCCGTGATCAGGAGACCGGCTCCAGAAAGAGCAAGATGTCCAAGATGGACTAGGTGCCAATCCGTCGCGCTTCCTTCGACAGCCGAGTATTGCCCCATTGGCGAGACAACGATTCGGTTTGGTAGTTCTAGACCACGGAGTTTGTAAGGCGAGAAGAGTGTCGTCATGACGCGCCTGGCATCTCCTTTATGCAATTCTTTATGCAATGATGTATGAAGACTGATCGACGCGGTCAAGCTGACCTGTGGCTCGTAACTCAAGCTGCAGACGCCGGCAATTCCTTCCCTTTGGTCTCACTGATAAAAGGCGCGGTAACAAGACCAATGATGTAGGTGCACCCTATGATCGTAGCGGCTTTACTATAACTGCCGAAAAACACAATCAGTGTCCCGGTCAAGAACGGACCGACGCAAGCAATGAGCCGTGGCGCGTTGAACGCAAAGGCTACGGCGGTGGCGCGGTAGCGTGTAGGGTATAGCTCTGGAACCCAAACAGCCAGCCAGGTGAATTGGCCGATGCTGAAGAACGCCGCAATACTTGCGAGAAGCAGCACAGTGCGGACGTCCTCGGTGGAGTAGAACAATACGGGCGTCATAACTAAAGCGCCAGCGAGAAACAGCCATGCGACGGGTTTACGCCCGAATGCATCCGCAAAAAATCCGAAGAGGACATAACCGAGAATCCCGCCGATGTTGTAAGTCATGCCGACGTAGCTCGCCCATTGCTGCGCGGGAAGACCGGCTTTGGTAGCTAACGAGGCCATATAAGCGGGGACCCACGAAGACACGCCCCACCATCCAAGTGTCGAGGTCAACGACAGGACAAAGACGAGGACCGTACGCTTGCGTATGGCTGGTTCAGCGAAGAGTGAGCCGAGTGTAAATCTCGTAAGCTCGCGGTCATGCGCGCTCAAGGAGCTTCCACTGTTTGCCCTGTGCTTTGCTTCATCGCGTGCATCTCGAACGTGTTCCCAGAGGCGTGATTCAGACACTCCCATTCTGACCCAAAGAGCGACGAACGCCGGCAGGACGCCAATCATGAACATGCACCGCCATGCACCGGGACCAATCGCACTGATGCCAAGCCACGTGAACGACGCAATCAAAAAGCCAACGCCCATTCCACCCTGCATGAGGCCGGCACCCTTGCCGCGAGCATCTGGCGGCCATACTTCGGCAACGATGGACGCGCCGATCGCCCATTCTGAGCCGATGGCCATTCCGACAACGAAACGCAGAATAACGAACGAGATGAAATCCGGAGCAAATGCGCTAGCCCCCGTTAGCAACGAATAAGCAACAATGCTAACGACCATCATCCGCTTGCGGCCGATATAGTCCGCGAGAATTCCACCGATCATGCCCCCAATGCCCCAGCCTAGGAGCGTGGTCGAAAGAACAACCCCGGCATAGAAAGGAATTTGTGGATACGAACTCGGCGAGAGCAGATCGCGGAGCGCCACCCCAACGGTTAGAAAAAGCGCATAGGTCTCGAAGCCGTCGAAGAGCCAACCCAGGTTGGCAGCGACCAGTACTTTCCATTGAGCGCTGGTTAAGGCTCTATACCAAGCGACCTTCCTAGAATCTGCGACGGCAACTTCTGCCATGACGTTCCTCCAAGTCGCCGCTCATATTGTCGGCTCGGATAAATTTGATCATCGACGACTAACACGATCCATTTTTGCATGCAAGTTTGCATGTTATCTGTGCATCTCCGGTGAAGACCGCGGGAAAGTCGGCTTTGACCGATGCACCTTCTCAGGCCGCTTCAGCAGTGGCCGGCTGTGAGCACCAATTCCAGGGCAGCAGTTCGTGGATGCGCCTGACTGGGTGATCGGGCAAGCGGGCGAGCACGCCGGCGAGCCAAGCCTGCAGGTCGATGTCGTTGAGCTTGGCAGTGGCGATCAACTTGTAGATGGCGGCGGCACGCCGGCCGTCCTCGTCGGGCCCGGCGAAGGTCTAGTTCTTGTGGCCCATGGCGACGGCACGCACCTCGCGTTCGGCAGTGTTGTTGGACATGCAAAGGCGGCCATCATCGAGGAAGCGCGTGAGTGCCGCCCGACGGGTGAGGCTATAGGCGATGGCCTTGGCGGTCTCGCTCTGGCCGGAGAGCTTGGCGCGCTGCTCGCGCAGCCAGGCTCCAGCTCGATGACGAGGGGCAGCTACCCTCGGCGCGCACGGCCAAGCGCTCGCGTGGGGTCAGGCCATTGATCTCGCGCTCGATCGCGAACAGCGCATCGATCCGCTTGACCGCCTCGATCGCGATCGGCGCCTTGCTGATGCGTGCGATGTCGAAGAACTTGCGCCGCGCAGCGGCATCTCCATGACGCACCTCCAGCTCCATCAAAACACCTAACTCGGTGCCTTCGGAGCCGGGTGCAGGCCAGATGGAGACAACGACGACTTCGGTCGCCTTAAGCGGTCCCTACATCGCGAGCGGATCTTCGATCCGACTAACGCGGCGGACGGCATTAGCAAGGCGTTGTGTCTTCGAACGCCGACGTCACGATCGCGGCCTGATCGGCATCGTGGTCGGTATGGAAGCTTCCGGAGGGAGACGGAGATTCCGGCCGGCCGACAAAGTGCGGCTTCGGCTTCCGATGGCCGACTGCCACCGCGAGCTCCTCAAGGCGAGGCCGAATCCACGACCAGATACCCATGTTCTCGGGCTCTTCTTGAACAACAACTAGACTCGCGTCTGGCGACGCCGCAAGAAGTGCCGAGAGCGCCCCGGCCGGCAGCGGGTAGATCATCTCGAGGCGCACGATCTGAACGTCACCGCCGCCCCTCTGGGCGCGTTCATTCTCGAGCTGATAGGCGATCTTTCCCGTACAGAAGAGAATGCGCCTGGCGCGGGCGGGGCCAGATGTGATCACCGGCGAGAAGGTGCGCCCCGTGCCAAAGTCAGAAAGCGGCGACACTGCCGCGGGCAGCCGCAGCAATGTCTTCGGCGCCAGCACGATGAGTGGCTTGCGGGCACGCCGCAGCACCTGACGTCGCAACAGATGAAAATAGTTGGCCGGTGTAGAGGGATTAGCGATCTGGATATTGTCGCGCGCGGCTAGCTGCAGATAGCGCTCCGGGCGCGCCGAGGAATGCTCAGGCCCTTGGCCTTCGAGTCCATGCGGAACGAGCATGACGAGCCCCGACGGCTGTAGCCACTTTTCCTCGCCGGACACGATGAATTGGTCGATGACGATCTGTGCGCCATTCGCGAAGTCTCCAAACTGCGCTTCCCATATCGTTAAGGCATCCGGCCGTTCGAGACTGTACCCGTACTCGAAGCCCAGCACGCCATATTCGGAGAGCGGACTGTTGAGGATCGTGAACAGCGTCTGTCGCAGCTGAAGCTGGGCGATCATCGACGCACGCCGGCCGGTCTGCACATCAACGACGCCAAGATGCCTGCTTGAGAATGTGCCACGCACAGCATCTTGTCCGCTCAGCCGGACCGGCACGCCTTCCGTGACGAGCGAGGCGAAGGCGAGTGCTTCGCCCAGCGACCACGGAACGCCGCGCTCGGCTGCGTCTGCGCGCTGCTCGAGAAGCCGTCTGACCTTCGGATGAACCGAAATACCCGCAGGGGGAGTCGCGAGAGCTTGCAACAGGCGGTGCAGATAATCCTCCGCGACGCCCGTGGGCGGCTCCACGACTTGACCCGTGCGCGGCCGGAACGGCTCCCAGCGGCCGCCCGGGTAGGCGGTCCGGTTGGGACGCCAGGACGCCGCCGCATCGTAGCCCTGCTGAAGCGTGTTCTTATATTGTTCGGCCGTGGCGGCCGCAGTTTCGAGCGAGAGCACGCCATCCGCCACAAGGCGCCTCTCGAACAACTCACGCACGGAGGGATGCTCGTCGATCGTCGCGTAAGGCACCGGTTGCGTGAAGCGCGGCTCGTCGAGCTCGTTGTGCCCATTTCGACGATAGCAAACGAGATCGATCACGACGTCGCGTTCGAAGCGTTGTCTGAACGCAATCGCGAGATCTGCCGCGCGGACGCACGCTTCCGGATCGTCGGCGTTCACATGAATGATAAGCGCGTCAATCGCCTTGAACAGACCCGTGCAGTGGCGGGAGGTCCGTCCCTCGGAGGGTTCAGTCGTAAAGCCAATCTGGTTGTTGACAATGACATGCACCGTGCCGCGGGTCGTGAAGCCCGGCAAGCCAGCTAATTGGAGCGTCTCGGCAACGATACCTTGGCCCACGACGGCGGCGTCGGAATGGAAGAGAAGTCCAAGCACTCGTGCGGAATTTTTCTCTTGCAAAAGATCCTGCCGAGCACGCACGCGGCCGAGGACCATCGGATCCACAGCCTCGAGATGCGACGGATTCGGGCACAGCGTAACGCGCAGCTTGCGACCTTCGATCGCGCACTCGGCTTCTGCGCCGAGGTGATACGGAACATCGGCCGCGACCCACGCGTCAGCCGGGAAAGGATGCGCGCCCTTGAACTTCGCCATCAGTTCGGGGAGCGGCAATCCGAAGATGATCCCCATCAGGCTTGTTCGGCCGCGATGCATCGGACCGACAATGACTTCCTCGACACCACTCAGGGTCGCCGCGTAGAGGAGCCGGTCAATGAGCGAAAACAGCGACTCCGCGCCTTCTGCCCCGAAGCGCTTCTTGGTTGGGAATTTGCGACCAAGGAACCCCTCGAAAAGTTCCGCCTGCACAAGCTTCGCGTGAGTCTTCAACAAGTCCGCACACGACAGCGGCGCGCGATTACGCTCGAACGTCTCGTGCGCCCATACGCGCATCTCGGGATCGTCGATATGAGCCGTTTCTATCGTCAGCGAAGACCGGTACAGCGACGACAGCGACTCGGGCGCGTGGCGCGCTTCGCCGGCGCTCGCGAGATTGCGCTCGAAAGCGTTATCTTGGTCACGGCTCAGGCCGAGCGGATCGAGCCTCGCGCCGAGATGCCCACGCTGCCGGACAATCTCAGCTAGCAGCGCCCTTGGCGCCCCACCATTTGGCTGTCCATCGGCTCTGTCGTGCTGTGACAACGCCCGTGCCAGATCGAACGCACCGCGCCAGCTAGCATCAACCGACATTGGGTCAGCTTCGTACCGCCGATAGAGGTCCTCCAGAAACGAGACGCTGGTGCCGATCAAGCCATTCATAACTATGATACATCCCATCCTGACTGGGTCGATGCCCGTATCGAGAGGCCGGTCAATCAATTCACGCGATGACCGCGCGGAGCACCCGGGTCAACCGAACGGCGCTCATGCGGCGGCTCCTGCCTTGATCGCCGTGCGCAACGCCGCGAGGGTTCCCCCCCGCATCACGGAGCCGGGAAGCGGATGTCCGACGACATCCTCTGCAAGGATCGCCGAAGCGATCAGTTGGGCGAGATCAACACGGGTCTCGATGCCTATCTCGTCGCACATGAAAACCAGGTCTTCGGTGCATACATTGCCCGCCGCACCCTTATGGCCGGCGAACGGACAGCCGCCGAGCCCAGCGACAGAAGAATCAAAGATAGCCACGCCCATCTCTAGACCTGCATAGGCATTCGCGATTCCCATTCCGCGCGTGTCGTGCAGATGGAGAGCAACCTGCAAGTCCGGATATTTATCGCGAACCGCTCCCACCATCCGCTTCACGCTGACTGGGGTGGCCCACGCCATGGTGTCGGCGAGCGAGACAAGTTTAATGGTGAAGCCCTCCTCGCTGGCCACTTCGAGGAGCTTGCCGACTAGGCTCACAACGTGCGCTGTCGGAACGTCTCCCTGGTAGTTGCAGCCGAATGCGGCACGGACGGACGTGCGCTCGACGGGAATGCCGTTTGCCTTGTACATGCGCGCGATGCTGCGCTCGCCTTCCAGATCTTGCGCGGCGGTCCGGTTCTGGTTGCGCTTCAGAAAGGCTTCCGACGCCGTGAGCGACAGCGACCCCTTCACATCAAGTCGGGCGGTCGCGATCGCGCGCTGCAGGCCCTTCTCGTTCAGCCAGAGCGCGGTGTAGCGAACTCCAGGCTTACGGGTGAACCCAGCCACGATCTGATCGGCGTCGGCCATACCGGGCACGTTCTTAGGATTCACAAACGAAGCGACCTGGATCTGGTTCAGGCCAGTTTCTGACAGGCTGTCGATGAGTTCGATCTTTCGCGCCGTGGGGATCGGGACGCGCTCGAACTGAAAGCCTTCTCGCGGGCCCTCTTCGTTGATCTGTATCGCCTTCGGCAGATCGGACATAACGGCTCCTTCGAGAATTCGAGCTGCCCGGTGTGGACATCCGAAGCCTATTCTCAAGACCTAACGGCAGATACCGCTCCAGATTGCGACACAGATTGCGCGGAAGCCGAAATTGGCGGCTCGTTGGCGAGTTCAGCCAATATTTGAGGCCCATCACTTCCGAGCGGCCCCATCGGCCGGCGCACGACCGGCGGCGTCCCTTTGAGCCGTAGTGGACTGCTAAGCAGCGGCCACTCCTCGCCCCCCGCGTCTTTGGCGTGAAACACCAGGCCGCGTGAACGCGTCTGTTCGGATGCCAGCATCTCGGCGGCCGAAAGCACCGGCGCGGCGCGGCGACCGGCACCACACAGGACCGCCGTGAGTTCCTCTCGAGTCATTACAGAAGCACGCTCCGGCGTGATGGCGCTTTGCGAGCCGACCTGTCCGTCGTCCTCGACCATCACGAAGCCATCGCTCGCAAGCAGGACGGTCGGACGCGGCGCGGTGTCATCGCCATTCCACAACGGCATGGTGAGCCAGGACGCGACGTCCTGCATCGACAGATCGATCGCCTGACCGAGCCCGATTTGGTCTCGTGCTTCGAGAGCGGCAAGGATAGCAACCAGCGCCATTTCCGCGCCCAACAGATCGGCCGAGGAGATGCCGGACTTCACCGGGACATCGCCCGCGCGCGTCAGGTCCATAAACCCCGACATCGCCTGGATCACCGTGTCGTAGGCGGGTCTTCCGCTATAGATCGTGTCCGCGCCGAAGCCGGAGACCGCACAATAGATGAGCCGCGGATTGATGCGAGCGATCTCCTCAGTCGAGAAGCCGCGCTTCGCTAGCGCGCCGGGCTTCAGGTTCTCGATCAGGATGTCGGAGCGCGTGATCAGCTCTGTTAGGATTCTTGCGCCTTCCGCCGTTTCCAAATCCAGGACCAGGGTTCGCTTGTCGGCATTCGTGAAGGCGAAGAAGTAGCCTGTGCCATCCTTCGCGGGCGGCCACCCACGCACGGCTTCTCCTTCGGGCGGTTCGATTTTGATGACATTGGCGCCAAGATTGGCGAGATGCCGCGCCCCAAGCGGCGCGGTTGTGTAGTGGCCTATCTCAAGAACCCGCAGACCCTCAAGCGGAAGCGCTTCGGAACGGGGCGCATTGCTATTGCTTGAGACCGATATGGGAACGGCCTGAGCCAATGCAACAACTTCTTCCCTGTCCTCATCACGGTCCGGTATCCGATCGGGCGACATCCCGGGCGTGAGATTCATGCGCAGTGGGGATGCCGGCACGAACAGCGTCTCAGTTCCGCCTCGGACCGACACGCGGCAGATTGCGCGACGGTGTTCGAGATTTGCCTCCCGCGGATAACGTTCGACCTTCACCACGGGCCCGCAAGGAATGCCGATCCTGCTCAGTACATCGATGCAATGCTGGATCGTCATCTCGCCGGCCCATTCGTGCAGGAAACCGTCGACCTCGCCGTGGCGCAAAACCCGGTCGGCCACACGGAGATAGCGCGGGTCATCAGCCAATTCTGGCCGTCCAAGCATATTGGAAACGCGGCGCCACTGATCATCGCTCGCCGCACAAATCAGCACCCAACCGTCGCGCGCGCGATATACGTTCCAGGGCGACGCCATCGCATGCCTGTTGCCGACGCGGCCGACTCGCGAGCCGCTGCCGTTTAGCAAACGCGGTAGGAACGTCGCCATTGCGGCGAAGGCGCTATCGTAGAGCGCCATATCGATGGTCTGACCTCGACCACTTCGTTTGCAGGTGCGGAGTGCAGCAAGGCACGCGGCCGCCGCGTAGACCCCGGTCATGAATTCGACGATCGGGAGCCGAATGGGAGTTGGCGCCTCCTCGGGCATTCCGGTTGTATCGAGGATACCGGAAAGAGCCTGGATTTGCGCGTCCGAGAAAGCCTTGCCAGCCAGCGCCCCGCCTTCTCCGAAAGCGGTAATGTCGCATTCGATCCGCGTCACGGCTTTTGGCCAAGCAGTCGGCCGACTCGCCGGATCGAGGTCACTTGATGCGATCAAGACGTCGCTGCGCGCGACAAGTCGGTCGAGCAGCGCCTGTTCAGATGTGTCGCCGCGACGCAAGCCAATACTCTTCTTGCCTGCAACCATCTGGGCGCGGTGCCGATGTTTACCGGCATGGACATCCGACCACTCAGGCACAATCACGGTCGCGCCAAGCTGCGCCAGAAGTGAACCACAGATGCCCGCAGCGACGCGGTCGCCAAGTTCCACCACCACCACGCCACCAAGGACCGCGCGACGCGTCATAGTCGGCTACTCACTGGTTGAGACGATGATAGGGGACCGTAGACCAATGTTGCATGCAAAGATCACCCCCTGACGCCACCGGCGATGGTTGTTGGTTAAATTTCAGCGCGGATGCTATCGTTGTTGGTGCCAATTTGGGATACCAAATTGCATGAAAAACTGCACGACGCAACCGGCGCGAAAACCTCCTCGCCGGTGACATTGTGCGGCCCCGGGCCCGCAAAAAACCTAGCTCTCGGGGCTCCTGGAAAGGCGGCCGCGCGTCGGAGGTGGACTTTGTCGCTGGTCTGGGAAGGTCGGCGCGAGCGGTGGGCGGCGCATCCTGAACCCGGGGTCAGGACGTCTCAAAGCTGTATGCAAAACTGCTTTTTGCGCTGGCGGAATTCAATGGTGCGCCGTACTAAACGGTCTACGCATGGGAGCAACACCGTGACCGCAGGAGCCTCAACAACTAAACGGACCGGAAGGCGCACGCAGGCGACCCGCGAGCCCGGTGAGCCACCGAAGCTCGAATGGCAGACAGTCTGGGATATCGTCGAGGCTGCGGGCTCGGAAAATCATGAGCCGCCGAGCCGCAATTCGCTGACGTACAGCAGCATCAAACGGATGATCCTGTTTGGCCAGTTGGGACCAGGTCGAAAGCTCGTGCACGAGGAGCTTGCTGACGCCCTCAAGGTGTCGCGTACTCCGGTACGTGAAGCCCTCGAACGGCTTTACCAAGAAGGTTTCGTCACCCGCCTCCCGCGGCGTGGGTTTTACGTCACCGGCATTACGCGAGACGAGGCTTATGGCCTCTACGGAGCTCGTGAAGCATTGGAACTCTTCGCGCTGCAGGTCACCATGGAGCGTGGCCCATTGACGCGCAAGGCGCTGAACACGCTTACGGCCTACGCGAAGCGTTATGAAGGGCTGATCAACACGCAGATGCTGACCGAACGCATTCTGGCGGACATGCTGTTCCACCTGAAGCTCGCCGAGCTTTCAGGGAATCGTTATATTGTACGCCTTCTGGCTCAGACTTTCGAGCGGTCGGCGTTGAAGCGACGCCACGAGGGCTATCGCTACGATCGCAGCACACTCGCCGTGAAGGAACACGCGCAGCTCATGGACGCGATCGCGAAGCACGACAAGCGCGCCGCGATCCAGGTGTTGCGCAACCACGTACAGTCGGCCCGGGACGCACTACTATCGCAGCTCTACGAAGTGCCTCCGCTTTCTTTCGATCCGCTCTGAGGCGCGCGACCTATCCCGCCCCGGGCCCGTCCAAAGATCCGCGCGGAGTCCGCTCCCGGTAGACCCGGTAGCCGCTCCGGCCCGGGCGGCACTCCAACACGGTGTGGCGAGGATAGGATTGGCAGCTTGACACCGCCCCCTGCTTCCACGAATTGCACGAGGTTGCGGCGGCGGACTATCTCGTGAGCGAAGACCTCTCCCATCTCGAGAACGCCGACGGCCTCAAAGCCGGCTTCCTGCAGAAAGGCGACCGTCGCGTCCCGCGTCAAGGTTTTCACCCGCATGACAATGTGTTCGGGCGGCGGGCCTCCACGCATTGTCACCCAGCCGTCAGCGGTCTCAAGTGCTGCCCATGGCACAAGAGCTGGCTCGCCATCCGGCCAGGCGAGCCCGGTGACCCACGCGAGCACATCCTGCATTGATAGATCGATGTGACCGCCCGCTCCGGACAGCGCACGCTTCCGGAGCGCAGCCAGAATAAGCAGCGGTGCCGCATGCGCGGCAACCTGATCCGCGATCGATATACCGACGCGCTGGGGTCGATCGCCTTGTCCGACCAGCCGCATCAGACCGCCTTCCGCCTGCACGACACTGTCGAGAGCAGGCCGCGAAAGCGCCGCGCGACCAAATCCCGAGATCGAACAATAGATCAGGCCGGGGGACTCGCCGAGCAGCTGGTCGGGCCCCAGTCGGAGGTTGTCGAGCGCACCCGGCCGCAGGTTCTCCACCAGAACGTCGGCGGCACGCACGAGAGTCACGAAACGCGCATGATCAACCGCGTTCTTCAGGTCGAGGACTACCGAAGCTTTGCCAAGATTGCAGTTGACGAAGTACCCGCTATGTTCGCCGAAATGGGGAGGCCAAGCTCGCGACACTTCGCCGCCAGGCGACTCTACCTTGATGACCTCGGCACCGAGATCGGCAAGGTAACGTCCGGCAAGAGGACCCGCCGTATAGGCGCCGACCTCAACCACACGGATGCCCTGAAGCGGCGTCGCGCTGCTGCAAACCACTCGCTCCGATTGGGTAGCCTTTGGGCCGAGCATGGAAAGAACGGCATCGACGTCCATGACCTTGCCGGATGGCAGTGCAGCGCGCACACCACCCAGGCTAGCACTGAGAAATGAGCCGACCCGTAGTGGAGAGCTGGCGGGCGGATCGGCTTCGACCACAATGCCGCGCGCGCGCAGATCGGGATCCTGAATGACCTGGGCTACCGTTCGAACCTGCCCTGCTGGAAGCCCGCAGTTCAGAAAATCTCGAACCGCGTTGTCCGCGCTTCGCCCGGCTATCCAGTCGCCGATGACCTGGTCAACCGCATCGGCATTCTTCAAGCGATCCTTGCTCTTGGCGAAGCGAGGGTCGTCTCCCAGTTCGTCACGTCCGAGCAGCCGCGCGACCGATCGCCAGTGCTCGTCGGTGGTGGAGCAGAGCTGAATCCAACCGTCAGCCGCGTGGTAGACGTTCCATGGTGAGCACAAATGGTGGCCGCATCCGACCCGGTAACCATGGCCGCGGCCGGCTGCGACCGTGGACACGAACGTTGCCAGCAATGCGAGTGCGCTGTCGAATCCTGCGATGTCCAGGAAAGCCGGCTTTCCAACGCGGAGCGCGGCCAGGATAGCCGTTGTTGCGTTCAGTGCGGTGAACATCTCCACGATCGGCACGTTGGCGCGCTCGGGCGCACCGCCCTGCGTTCCGGTCGCCGCCATGATGCCGCCGAGAGCCTGCAGAGCGGTCTCGCCCGCGTGATATATTCCAGCTGGTGCGTCGGCCCCGAATGAACTGAAAGCGCAAACGAGCCCTCGAGCAACCTCGTCCGCGACCAGAACGCGATCTTGCGGGCCCTGATATCCAAGCAGGACGATATCGGCACGCTTGACCAGCTGCTGCCAAGTCGTCGCGCAACTCACCGCTTGATCGGTGATGAGTGTCTTGCCGGCGGTGGTGAGTTGCTTCGCTTTGGCGTGAGCCGTCGCGGTCAAATCGACGTCGTAGTCGGCGCCCGTGACCTGCAAGACCGTTGCGCCGAACTCAGCGAGCAGACTTCCGCAGACCGACACGCAAAGCCGATCCGCCCGTTCAAGGACTACGACTCCAGACAAGGTAGAGTGTGGTGCCGAACTCATACCCTGTATGCCTGCGTGCCCGTCAGTTCGCGGCCCTCGATTAGCGTCAGGATCTGGTTCGTGCCGTCGGGGATCGGCAGCATGCGGATGTCGCGATAGTGCCGCTCCAGTCCCAGTTCACGGCTGATGCCCATCGCGCCGTGGACCTCCATGGCGAGCGAAACCGCGCGCTGACAGGTCGCAATCGCATAGCGTTTAGCCATCGCAGAGATCTGGTTGGCGCGATCGCCGTTGTCTATGCAGCTCAGTGCATAGTAGCAGAGCAACCGGCTTGTCGTGACCGCGGTCGAAATGTCTGCGAGCAACTCTTGTACGAGCTGCGTTGAACCGATCGGCCGGCCGAACTGCACGCGCTCCCCCGCATATTTCAGCGCAGCGCTCAGCGCCGCATCCGCCATATGAACCGCGCAGAGACCAAGAATTGGCCGGTTGGCGAGCCACGTGAGCGTAAGGATTCGCGCTGCGTCTCCTACCTCACCAAGCTGGTTGTTCTTCGGCACGCGGCAGTTCTCGAACAGGACTTCCCCAAGGTGCCCTTGACGCAAGCCGAGAGCTGGGATGTCGCGTGCTTCGAACGGCGAAACCTCGCGATCGACGACAATGCGCATCATGCGGCTGAGACCGCGCTCATCCTTGCCGACAGAGGCTGTTACATTGATAAGGTCGCAGATGCTGGCGTTAGTGATCCACATCTTGCGGCCATTGAGGATGTAATAATCGCCGTCCGCTTGCGCGCGCGTCTTCACGCTGCGGGGGTCCGAACCAACGTCAGGTTCGGTCGTGCCGGTGCAGGTGATCTTGCGAGCGGAAACTAGATCGGGAAGCAAGCGCTCGCGCTGCTCGTCCGTGCTTTCAAAGTAGATCCGCGCAATTGTGACCTCCTGACCGAGTACTGCCAAAGTCACGACCGGTGGAAGCTGCTCCATCATTAGGCCGTAGACGAGCGTCGAGAGCCCCGCTCCGCCCGCTGACTCGGGAATACGCGCGGATATAAGGCCTTGTGATGCACAAGACTGCAGGATCTGTCGCATCGCTTTCTTCGGCAACGGCTCGTCGGCGTTGTGGGCATCGAGAGTCGGCTGGATTTCGCGATGCACCATGCGGCGGATCGATTCCTGGATCATCCGCTGCTCGCTGGTGAGCTGGAAATCCATGCAGTTGACTCCGAAGGTCGCTGTTGATGGCTAGCAAGGCAGTTGGGCGACTTTCCGCGGGCGCTCGCGCAAGGGGCGTCAACCCGAGATCATCTTCTCTCTAAAGCGCGGCTTGCGCTTCTCGCGAAACGCGTTGCCGCCTTCCTTCGATTCCGCGGTGCCGTAATAGAGGGCCAGCGCTTGCAGTCCCATGCTGGCGATACCACGGATATTCTCCGAATCTGCATTGAACGATCGCTTCGCGATGGCGATTGCGGTGGGGCTTCGTTCGACAATCTCGGCGCACCAGCGGTCGACCTCGGCATCGAGCTCGTCATCCGGCACGACTTTGTTGACCAGACCCATGGCGGCGGCTTCGGCGGCCGTATAGCGCCGGCACAGATACCATAGTTCCCTCGCCTTCTTCTCGCCGACGATGCGCGCGAGATACGCCGTGCCGAATCCAGGATCGACGGACCCGACCTTTGGTCCGACCTGACCGAAGGTGGCACTCTCGGACGCGATCGTCAGGTCGCACATTGTCGCGACGACATTGCCTCCGCCGATGGCATAGCCGCGGACCTTCGCGATAACGGGCTTAGGCACGTCGCGGATTGCCGCATGCAGATCCTCGATCGGCACACCGATCGTGCCCCGTCCCACGCGCTCCGACTTCTTGTCTGACGCATCGCCGCCGGTTCCGAACGCGCGCGTGCCGGCGCCGGTCAGCACGATGACGCCAATCTCTTTGTTCCAGCCCGCCCGATAGAGAGCGTTCGTCACCTCATCGTATGTCGCCATGCGAAAGGCGTTCATGCGATCGGGCCGGTTGATAGTGATCGTCGCCACGCCGTCGCGCTCGTCGTAGAGGATGTCCGAATATGTTGTCTCGCTCACGTTCGCTCTCCTTGCGGCACGATGGCCCTCAGCGCGTCGTGTGACGCATCCGGGCGCACTAACGCGCAGGCTTGAGGAAATCACCAGCGCGCATCACCGGATGCGAACGCTCGTACTGCTTCGGATAAAAGAACTCTTCGCCAAGCTCGACCGCTGCGTGCCAAGGCCAGCGAGGATTGTAGAGCATGCCACGGCCAAGCGCGACGAGGTCGGCCTTGCAGGAGGTCAGGATCTCCTCGGCCTGGCGAGGCTCGGTGATAAGTCCGACCGCCATCGTGCACATGCCGGTGGCTTTGCGGATCTTCTCACCGTTTGGCACCTGATAACCCGGATAAACGTTGAGTCGCTGCTCCGGGACGGACCCACCACTCGAAGCCGTTACATAGTCACAGCCGAGCGCTTTGAGCTTGTGGACGAACTCGATGCTGTCTTCGACCTCCCATCCCCCATTCACCCAATCGGTCGTCGAGATGCGTACGCCGAGTGGCTTGCGCTCCGGCCACACGTCCCGCACCGCGCGGAACAGCTCGAGGCCGAATCTCATGCGGTTCTCAAGCGAGCCCCCGTAGATATCCGTGCGCTTGTTGGTTGTTGGCGACAGGAAATTGTGAATGAGATAGCCGTGCGCCCCGTGGATCTCGATGAGATCAAGGCCAAGAGCATCGGCACGCTTGGCGGCATCCACGTGGTCCTGGATCGTGCTGCGGATGCCGTCGGCATCCAGCGCGGCGGGCGTATTGCGTCCCGGGTACGGAATGGCCGATGCGCCAGCCGGCGTCCAACCTCCTTTGTCGATCGCGATTGGCCTCTGGCCCTCCCAGGCGACTGTGACCGATCCTTTGCGACCCGCGTGCCAGAGCTGAAGGCCCAGCTTGGCGCCACCGAACTTACGACAGAACTTGATGGCAGGTTCTAGCGCCGCTGCGTTCGCGTCAGACCAGAGGCCCATGTCGTTCGGGCTCAGCCGCGCACGCGGATGCACCGCGGATGCCTCGATGATCAGAAGACCGGCGCCCGATACCGAAAGGTTGCCGAGGTGCATCAGGTGCCATTCGGATACGCATCCGTCCTCCGCGGAATACTGCGCCATGGGCGAAACCACGATACGGTTCGACAACTCCAGCCCGCGCATCATGAGTGGCGAGAACAGTGTCGATCCCAAGACCCACCTCCCCTTAATCTCAGTCAGACGACGTGCGTCGAAACTGGCGTCCAGGATGCGCTGCGAAGCACTTTGGCTCACTTGCATCCAAGCCTGGATGCAAAATCCCAGATGAATATCACCGCGTCAAGCAAAAATATCTGCGCGTCTACCGCGATCTAGCGTCATTGCGATAGGGGGTGACTTGTAGTCTCAAACATGATTGCATGCAGTTTCGAATACGATATTTAGAGATATCAATTCTCGAGGCGGTGCAGTGGAGGGACCTCGGCTGCCTTTGCCGAAGTTGGGGAGACGTCGTTATGGATCTTGGAATTCGAGGGCAGGCCTGCCTGATCGTAGGTGGCGCACGGGGGATCGGCTATGCCACGGCTGAAGTTCTCGCGCGCGAAGGCGCCGCTCTCGCGCTTGCAGACATCGACGGCGATGCTGCATCCACGTCGGCGCAACGCCTCGCGGAGGGCTCTGGCGCCAGAGTAGCGGGGCTCAGGGCGGACATCACTGATCTCGACGAGGTGCGCAGGTTGGCGGCGGACGTGGAGGCCAAAATCGGGCCGATCTCGATCCTCGTTAATTCCGCGGCTGTGCTGGACGACAAGCTATTCGTCGATTCCCGGCCGTCCGATTGGAAGCGCATGATCGATGTCTGCCTGTACGGTCCGATGAACGTGATCCATACGGTTCTTCCTGGCATGATGGCTCGGCGCTATGGCCGCATTGTGTGCCTCGCTTCTGACGCGGCCAGAATGGGACAGGCCCGACTTTCCTATTATGCGGCCGCAAAGGGTGGCATTGTCGCCCTCACCAAATCGATCGCACAGGAAGTGGGATCGAGCGGCGTGACGCTGAACATCCTATCGCCGGGCGCAACTAACACCCAGTTGCGCAACGAGCGCGAAGCAAAGATGCGCTCCGAGATGGGCGAGGAGAAATATGCCCGCCGCCAGAAGACGGTCCTGCGCATGTACCCCACGGGGCGCCTGGGCGAGCCGGACGATATCGCGTCAGCAGTATCGTTTCTCGTCAGCAAGCGCGCATCTTGGATTACGGGGCAAGTACTAAGCGTCAACGGTGGCTTCGCGATGCCTTAGCGAACATCGCTGCGACAGCGGGCTGGAGACAGCTTGCTCGGACTTAAGTCACGCCGAACAGCCGCGCAAGGTCGCGACCACTTGCGGTATCCCATAATTTGCCGCGGGCTGCACCAAGATCGATCGCTGGGTCGATTTCGCGAATCAACCCTTCCGCCTTGGCATACAGGGCTTTGGTCGACAATGGGTTTGCCGCGGTCCCGCGGCTGTTCATCACAGTTACGCTGCGCTGCGTCCCGTCCGCACGGGTGATTTCCACCGTCGTACCCATCTGCGCCGGATAGTGCGCTTCGATATCCGCGTCGGGCTCGCACTCTACGCGATCCGCAAGCGACAGAATGCTAGAGTCAGCAAGTTTATCATCGCGATAGCTGTCGTACCGATGCGGACCATAGACGAGCGTCGCGCCGACAACGAATGGCAGACTGTATTGTGCAGCCATCACGGATGTCGGCCGCCGCATCATATGTTGGTCGGCGAGAACAGCCGGACCACGTACCGCAATGCGCTTGATCGCGTCGGGTTTGAGCTTGAAGTCGTCACTTACCTCTCGCAATCCATCAATCAACGAATGGAAAAGGCGGCAACAGGAATACGGCTTGAAGCTGACGACATGAATCTGCAGTGGAGCATCGGTAGGGACGAAAAGCTCGTGCATCTTGGGAGAACGGGAGTACAAAGCCATGAATCCGTATTTTCCGTCGAGCGCGCGCGCGGGCGCACCAATGCCGCGCGCTGCAAACTCCGCCGCGAGCACGCCATTTTGCGCCGCATAGCCCGCGTGTAACCGCTTAACCGTCGTGCCTTCAGGCTCGTCGGAAAACTGCATCGAGCCGCCTGTAAGCGAGAGCGCGTGCCCCCAAGCGCGGGCCAGCTCATGCTCGTTGAGCCCCATTAGCCGCGCGGCTGCCGCGGCCGCACCGAATGGCCCGAACAGCGCAGTCGGATGATAACCGTCGTGGATCACACGCGAGGCGTCAGCCGCCATGCCGACCCGTGCCATCGCCTCGTAGCCACACGCGATCGCCATCAGCGTATCGTCGGCCGATGAGCCTTGCTCAGCTGCGACCGAGAGCGCGGCTGGAATCACGACGGCGCCTGGATGGCTCATCGAGGCATCGTGCGTGTCGTCGAGTTCATAGCCGTGAGCGGCCGTACCGTTCACCAGCGCGGCGATGCTGGCCGCGACCGACAGGTTCGTTCCCACCACGGGCGCGGGGCCGCTGCCGCGAAAACGTTCCGCCCAGGCAATCATCTCCCGAGTCCAGGGCAGCGTCGCGCCAATACGGGAAACACCAAGCAAGTCAAGAATAAGCCGCCGCAACTGCTCGTGATCGGCCTTCGTCAGACCACCCCGGCCGATCTGCAGGACCTGCTTCGCGAAGGTGAGCGTGTTGTTCTCGATTGCGATCATCGCTTGCTCCCGCTGCCTGAGGCGGATGGTGTATTCCGGCTCGCTGCTTCCAGAACCTGGCGGATCTCATCGTTGTGCTCGCCAAGTCGCGGCGCCGCGCGGCGCCGAGGATCGGCAAGACCGGCGCGCGTGAGTGGATCGAACATCTGCGGAATAGGCCCTTCGACGGGATGTTCTACCATCCGAACAAGCCCCCTCGCCTTCGCCTCCGGCGACGCCAGCACCTCGTCGGGAGAATAGACGGGACAAATCGCGATATCGACCTCGACCATCCTGGCGACGAGGGCGTCGCGATCGTACGCGAGACAGAGTTCGGCGATGACTTTTCGGAACACGTCCGCGCGGTCACCGTGGCTCGTATGCCGGTCGGCGTGGGTCTCCTCGTAGATCAGATCTGGCCGACCGGTGAACCTGCAGAATCGCTCCCACGTCCGCGTCTCGAGCAGGCAAACGGTCACCGCTTTCCCGTCACGAGTGGGATAGATCGCGTAACGGGGATTGGAACCCCACACTTCAAGTTCTGGTTTCCCGGAGAAGCCGGCGATCCGCGCGAGCGCACTGGCGAGAGCAATGTTCGACAGGGCAGCAAGGCTATCATAGAGCGCGATGTCGAGATGCCGGCCACGCCCTGTCTTGAGCCTCTGGATATACGCAGAGAGGACCGCAATCGTCGCGTAAGTGGCCCCAGCATAGTCGGCCGCCTGGAAGCCTGGCATGGCGGGCGTGCCCTCCAATCCGCCGGGATTGAGGATGCCCGCCGCGCCTTGGATCGACAGATCGTGGCCCGGAACCCGAGCGAACTCACCGTCACAGCCGAAGCCGGTCACCGAACAATAGATGACGCCCGGATTGATTTTTACGAGGGAGGAATAGTCGATGCCGAGCTTTTCGGTGACGCCAGGTCGATAGGACTCAACCACGACGTCGGCTTCGCGCAACAGGTTCAGTGCAATATGCCGGTCTTCCCCGCGCTTGAGGTCGAGCGTGATGCTTCGCTTGTTGCGATTGATGCTGTTGAAATAGACCCCGCCCTCCCGATAGTGGGGCGGATTGAACCGGCCGTAGTCGCCAACCTCCGGCTGCTCGATCTTGATGACATCGGCGCCCAGATCACCGAGGGTCTGGCTGCACCACGGGCCCGGCAGGAGTCGACTCAGGTCGATGACCTTGGTGCCCTCGAGCGGAAGCGGCTCCGCCCTCTCAGCTGACTTATCGCTCATCGTCAGCGACCCGTGAACTTCGCATCGCGCTTTTCGAGAAACGCGCCGATCCCTTCGTTTTTGTCCGCCGTGTTGTAGATCGCGGTTACGAGGAAACGCTCGAACTCGATACCCGAGGTCAAGTCCATCTGCATGCCGGCGCGAACCGCGCGCTTTGCATAGGCAAGGCTGAGTGGCGCGCGCTTTTCGTAGACTCTCACCAGCGCCTTCGCGGCGTCGAGAGCACCGCCGTTTGGTACCACCCGGTTCACGGCACCAATGCGATAAGCCTCCTTTGCGTCGATGGGCTCGGCGGAAAAGAGGATTTCCAGCGCGCGTCCGATACCGACCTCGCGCGCCAGCCGCTGCGTACCGCCCGCCCCGGGAACGGTGCCGATGCGGGATGATGTCAGCGCGAAGGTCGCGCCCTCAGCGGCGATCCGAATGTCGCAAGCCATGGCGAATTCCCACCCGCCGGTCATGCAAAAGCCTTCGATTGCAGCGATCACCGGCTTAGTAAGCCGCTCGACTGCGTTGTTGAGCGTCTCCCAGTTGGTCATGTAGGCCACGCCATCAGCTGTGGTCTTGATCGCCATGGCTTCGTTGAGATCGGCGCCAGCGGAGAAATATTTTGTGCCTCCCGTTACGACAATCGCACGAATCGCTGGATCCTTTTCAGCCTCGTGGCACGCCTCGGCAATCTCCTCCATCATCCGGACACTGAAGGCGTTGCGCCGATCCGGGCGGTTCAGCGTAATCACAAGGGACGCGTTGTCGCGGTTCGTTAGAATAGTGTCGAATGCCATGTGTTATGGACCCTCTTGATCGAGCACGACGACCGCAAGACCAGCGAACAACAGCGATTTCAAACAACCCCGCATCTTGGCCTCCCGATACTTCAGCATTTTGATCTATTTTACATTCAGTTTCGCATGCAAGATTGTCGGCGTCAATGCACAGGATTCGGCGATTGCGCGCAGGACCAGCGTGCGGTATCGACGTCGACATTCCAACCATTAGATGCCTATTTCTAGGCCTATTTGAAAGATTGCGGAGTAAATTTGCGACATGGCTTGGCATCAACTTTCGTGCTATTTTGCATCCAGACATGGCAGTTTCCGGTTGAGAAGGCGCCGTGGCTTCTGTAACGTGCAACGAGTTGACGGGTGCACCCGACCAAGCTGAGGACGAGCCGAAAATGAGCAATAGCGTTCATCACCTGTTGAAACGGTGCATGTCTGTGGGCGTGAGCACGTGGTCAGACGCGCTCGACAGTTCTGGCCTAGCAAGTGTCATGACCGGCCTTCAGCAGCGCAGCGGCTCTCAGCGATTTGCAGGGTTTGCCGTAACGGCGCGCGAAACTGCCGGTGACGTCGGCATGTTCGAGCGACGCGAGTTTGGCATTGGATCCATCATCGCGGCCGTAAATGCCGGAGAGGTTCTCGTCATTGATCTTGGGGGCGCACCCGTATCAACGATGGGCGGACTTGCCGCGCTGGCTGCCAAGAAGCGCGCCGCGGCTGCCGTTATCATCGATGGCGGTTGTCGAGACGTCGAGGAGATTCAGGCGACTGGCCTGTGGGTCGCCAGTCGCTACGTTACGCCTGTGACCGGAAAAACTCGGCTCCGGCTCGAAGGCATAAATCTGCCGGTTCAGGTCGGAGGTGTACAGGTTCGGCCTGGCGATCTCATCGCTGGCGATCCGACAGGCCTCGTTGCCGTGCCGCGAAGCGAGCTCGAACGCGTATTGGCGAAAGCTGAGCAGATGCTTGCTACGGATCGTATCATGGAGCGCGAGATGGAGGCTGGCTCTTCTTTTGCCGAGGCAGCCGCGAAGGCGGATTACATTCGGTAGCCCCAGGGTAACACAGTTTCCGCTACCACGGTACGGAACGGATATGGGCGCGGACGCATGCAGGCTGAATACGAGACGCTCAAGCTCGACCGGATCAGCGATCATTTGCTGGTTGTAAGTTTGAATCGACCGCACGCCGGCAACTCGACCAACACGCAAATGGGGCGCGATTTTTTGGATCTGTGGACCAGCCTCTACATCGACCAAGAGGGGGTCCGCTGCATCGTTCTCACGGGAGCAGGCGATCGTGTCTTTGCGGGCGGCGGCGATCTGAAAGAACGTAACAACATGACGAACGAACAGTGGATGATGCAGCACAACTTGTTCGAACGCGCGCGTCAGTCGCTAATGCAGTGCCCGATCCCGATTATTTGCGCTGTTAATGGGGCAGCCCGTGGCGGCGGGACAGAGACTGCTCTCAGTTGCGACTTCATCTTCGCCGCCGAGCGGGCGACCTTCGCGCTTACCGAGGTCAAGCTCGGCATCATTCCCGGCGGCATGGGCACGCAGAACCTGCCGCGCGCGGTTGGCGTGCGGCGCGCCAAGCAGATCATCATGACCGGAGAGCCCTTCACGGCCCAAGAGGCTTACGACTGGGGCATGGTTAACAAGGTTTGCAAGAATGAAGAGCTGATGAGCGACGTACTCGCGGTGGCACGGACCATTTGCGACAACGCCCCGCTGTCGATCTTTCAAGCGAAGAAGTCACTCAACGTTGCTACGCAAGTTGACCTGTTCAACGGATTCGCCTTCGAGATCGAAGCCTACAACCGTCTTGTTGGTACCGAAGACCGGCTCGAAGGCGTGAGAGCGTTCAACGAGAAGCGGAAGGCCGCCTTCAAGGGGCGTTGAGAGGCGCAAAGATGGACCAGGCTGTTGCAACCAAGTCGATCATGTTCAGTGCCGGCGACGATTATCCCGAACTTCGGGAGGGCGTTCGCGAACTCTGCCGTCGCTTTCCCACGAAATACTGGCGCGACCTCGAAGGGCAACCGCCCTCATCCAGTTATCCGACGGAGTTCGTCAAGGCTCTCACGGATGCTGGATATCTTTCAGCACTGATCCCTAAGGAGTACGGTGGGTGGGGCATGCCCATTCGTGCCGGCTCGGTCATTCTGGAAACGATCCATCGCAGCGGGGGCGCAGCCGGTGCATGTCATGCCCAGATGTACACGATGGGTACCGTTCTGCGGCACGGCAGCTCCGAGCAGAAGGCCCATTATCTTCCGCAGATCGCCAAAGGCGAACTTCGCCTGCAAGCATTCGGCGTGACGGAACCGACTACCGGCTCGGACACAACCCAGCTCAAGACTCGTGCAGTCCGCACGAACGAGGGCTACGTCGTCAACGGCCAGAAGGTGTGGATCTCGCGCGCCGCGCACTCCGACCTGATGTTACTGCTGGCCCGCACGACGCCGTCCGATCAGGTCAAACGCCGGAGCGATGGCGTGTCGGTTTTTCTTGTTGATATGCGCGAGGCCAAGAAGAACGGCATGGAGATCCGTCCCATTGACGCGATGGTGAATCACAACACGACCGAAATCTTCTTCTCGAACGTTCCCATTCCAGCCTCGTCTCTGATCGGCGAGGAAGGCCTGGGTTTTCGGTACATTCTTGACGGCATGAACGCAGAGCGTTGCCTAGTCTCGACCGAAGCGATCGGCAACGCCTGGTACTTCTTCGACAAGCTCGTCGCCTATGCGCGCGAGAACGGCGTCGCCGGACATGCGGCGGGCAGCGCCGGCGCGCTCAATCTGGCAGTCGCTCGCCTCTACGCGCAGATTCGATCCGCCGACCTCATGGTGCGCAAGGCGACCGCAATGTTCGACGCCAAGCTTCCCTGCGGAGCGGAAGCGAACGTGGGCAAGTACCTCTCGGGCGAAGCTGTATGGGCCGCTTCGAACCTGTGCTTCACGGCGTTCGGTATCGATGCCCTCGACCCGCTGATGGATGTTGAGCGCAAATGGCGCGACACGCGCATGTCGCGCAACTCGCCAGTCTCGCCGAACATGATCAAGAACTTCATCGGGCAGCACGTTCTCAACCTGCCCCGCTCCTATTGACGTGGGTGGACGCGCGATGATCCAGAAAGAGGTCGAAAACGTTGAGATCCGGATTGGCCACTCTGACGAATCCGAGATCTTCCGGACGCTGGAGTCGATCTGTGAAGAGTTTCCATCAAACTATTGGCGGGATCTTGAGGATGCGCCGGCTGCGAAGCGATATCCCGCGGCCTTCGTCGCTGCGTTGGAACGGGCGGGCTTTCTTGCGGCCGGCGTTCCCGAGGGTCAGGGCGGGATCGGCCTGCCGATGGGAGCATTGGCTCGTATTGTCGAGACGATCCATGCGGCAGGCTGCAACGCAGATACGGTTTCCGAGCAGTTCGCAATGTCGCAGTTGCTCGTCCACCACGGCAATGAGGCGATGCGGCACACAGTCTTTCCTCGGATCTCGGAAGGCGCGAAGCTCCAGACTCTTGCGATCTGGGAGCCGGGAAGCGGCCAGGACACGAAGCGGATTCGGACCACGGCCACCCGCCGCGACGGCGGATTCGCGCTCAATGGCAAGAAGAGATGGGCGCGCTTCGCCGGCAACTCCGATCTGATGCTGGTCGTCGCTCGGACGGGCGAGGCGCCGGACAATCTTTCCGTTTTCCTGCTTGACCTTGCGGCAAACCGCGACCAGCTGTCCGTCAAGCCGATTGATGCGATGAACAACTATTGCGGAACGGAGATGACGTTCGACAATTTCGTCGCTCCCGCCGATTGCCTAGTCGGCGGACTTCACGGTGGGCTCGCCTGCCTAAAGAAGCTGGAGGCCATCAACGGCATTCTCTCGGCTGCTGCGGCAGGTGGCTGTAGCCGCTTCTTCTTGCGCAAGGGCACCAACTACGCCAACGAGCGCGTCGTGTTCGGCAATGCGATCGGAAAATATCAGGGCATTCAGTTTCCACTGGCGCAGACCTACATGGAGAGCGAGGGCGCAAAGCTGCTTCTCGATCTTGCCGTAGCGCTCTACGAGGCGGGGCGCGAGTGTCACTCCGAGGCTCTGATCGCACAGCATATGGCGGCGCAGGCAGCTTGGGATACCGCCGATGCGGTCTTCACAACACATGGCGGCTTCGCCTTCGCGCGCGAATACGATGTCGAGCGCAAGTGGCGCGAGGTTCGGCTGATGCTGAACGAGGCTTGCAACGCCCTCCCCCGCTTCGCCGAGGACGCGCTCGGGCTCAGCACGCACTGAGCTTGGCTGATCGCGGATCAACGACGGGTGCACCTGCGGCTTCGTCCCGCTGCGGCTGACGTCTAATGCAAGGAGACGAATTTGACCCGCGCAATTCAGATTGCCGCCTATTGCGGGCCTGACGATCTGAGACTGGTCGACGTTGCTGTCAGACCGCCGGGATCCGGAGAGGTGCGCATTCGGGTACGCGCCGCGGCGGTGAACTTCGCCGACTCCCTGATGATCTCGAACCAGTATCAGCACAAGCCGCCCCTGCCGATCATCCCCGGCATGGAAGCCGGCGGCGAGGTCATCGAAGTTGGCGCTGACGTCAATCATCTGGCTGTCGGCGACCGGGTCATCGGTTACGCGCGCTTTGGCTACTTCGCCGAGGAAGCAACAGTCTCGGCGGCGCAAGTTTTCAGGATGCCCGCAAAGATGAATTTCCTGCAGGGCGCGGCGCTTCCGATCTCTTATGGGACCGCTTACGTGGGACTTGAGCATCGGGCGCGGCTCAAACCCGGCGAGGTTTTGCTCGTCACCGGGGCAGCCGGGGGCGTGGGGATCGCAGCGATAGAGGTGGGAAAGGCGCTCGGCGCGCGCGTTGTGGCTGCTGCCAGCACCGCCGAGAAGCTGGATCTCGCGGCACGCCACGGCGCGGACTACCTAGTCAACTCACGCGACGAAAACCTGGTTGCGAAGATCAAATCACTCGTTGGCGGCGTCGATGTTGCGTTCGATCCGGTTGGAGGAGATACATTCCGGGCAGCGCTCAAATGCATGAGCTTCGAGGGGCGAATTCTTGTTATTGGTTTTGCGGGCGGCGAACGGCAGATGGTGCCTGCCAATCATGTACTGGTAAAGAACTGCGATATCATCGGTCTGTCTTGGAGTTTCTACCGCGAAAAGAAGCTCGACATCGATAAGCGCGCATTTTCCGATCTCTGCCGCATGTATGAGGTCGGACAGGTGAACCCACCAGTGACGGAGACTTTTTCGCTCGCCGACGCCGGCAAGGCTCTTCGCCGGCTGATCGACCGGTCCGCAATGGGTAAGCTCGTTCTCACCGTCTAGCAAGCGGCGTGCCCGCCGCGAAACCGCGCATAATCAGCTCATTGCGGGCGGCCGCCATCGCTGGAGTATGCGGTGTTCTATTGCCACGCAGCAGCTGCCCCCTCCCTGGCTCTCCCACTCGCATTCCTCTTTGGAGATGTCGACCGCCGGAAGCTGGTCAGAAATCATGCACTCGATAGCAGACTCGATATTCCGGGGCGAACCAGCCTTCTGCCAATAGCTTGTCACGCCACGGAGTGTCGCGCGCCGCGTCCCGCTGCGGGGATTGCAACGCGCGCAGATCGGTCAGGTAATGCAGTGCGAGGTGATTCCAGTCGAGTCCTCTCGCGGCCGTGACGCGAAAGCGGCGCGTCATTACCCATTGCGGACACGACAGGAGCATCGGGAGATGCTCCTCGTCGTACCACCTATCGATCTCCTGCATGCGGTTATGCGGCACACGGAGGAAGGCGGGATATACGACCGCCGCTTCGACGATATCCTGTCCGACATCCCGGCGGCGCTGCGCGCCGACGGGCTGGCCAACGAAGCGTTCATGATGCTCGACCATCCCCGGAACGGTACTCGTGCTTTGCCCCACCGTATCGCGGTGCGTAGCATCGTCGAGCTCCCCAATGGTGAGATAAGATGCCCGTGATGGCACCGCATATCGTCGAAATCGACGGTTCGGGTACTCTCTGATCAAAGTAGGGAGATGCGTGTTGCAATACCACACGTCGAACTTGATTCCTTCCGGGCCGCGCGCACTCACATAGTCGAATACGATCGGTGTGCCAACGCTGCCGACAATGCCATCTCGCATCGCGCGCGTTGCCGCGGAAATCGAAGCTGTGTCTATCGTCATCAGCTCCTCCTTTTCGCAAACGCCTGCGGAACAAACGCCATTGGTTAAGATTCAAGTGGGGCGCGGCCCGAATTGGATTGCTTCGTCCCGCGATGAAGCTCTCGTGGTCCGGGGCCAGGAATACGATTGCTTCAACCTGCTCCTCGGACTTGCCGGAGGGCTCGCACCGCTGCTCCAGATTGTCGAACCTGGCGACCTTCAATGCTCTCAGTCTACTCTCGGATCGCCTAGCTTGAGACAATCGGGAGTATACTCTTGCGCCCCACTCTGAGCAGTGCGCCACCCCGGCACCACGAGTTCTTGTCACGGCTATGGCAAGGAAAGGCAAAGCCGATACCCGCGACGCGCCGCAGCGCGCGAGCTATCCTCGAGTGAAAGTAGGGTGTCCCTGGAGTCGAGCGGCTCGCAGATATGGCAACCCATCTACGCCGCGATGAGAAAAAAACGGGAGGAGAATGTGACGACATCGAAATTGCTCTTGGGTCCTGTGCTGGCCCTATGTCTCATCGGGAGCAGCCGCCCCGCCACGGCGGAGACCGCCGGCCCGCCCGTCAAGCTCGGCGTATTGACCGACCTTGGAGGTACATACTCTGCTGTATCGGGAAAGGGATCGGTGATCGCGGCGCAGATGGCGATCGAGGACTTTGGCGGAAAGGTCCTTGGACAACCGATTGCGCTGGTCTCGGCCGACCATCTCCAAAAGGTCGACGTTGCCTCGACGATCGCGCGCGAGTGGTATGAGAGGCAAGGCGTCGACGTGATCCTTGACCTCCCGGTTTCGGGTATCGCGCTGGCGGTGCAGGGGATCGCTCGCGAGCAGAAGAAGATCAGCATCATCAGTACGGGTGCCCCCGAGCTTGCGACTGGCAAGCAGTGCTCGCCGACGGGAATTCACTGGGCCTATGATACCTATTCGGCCGGCAAGACGCTGGCGACCGCGCTTACGAAGCAGCCGGGGGAGAAGTGGTTTTTTATCATTATCGACAGTGTTGCAGGCGAATTCCTGCAGGCAGCAACCGAGCGGTTTCTCAAGCCGCTTGGCGGCGTTGTCGTCGGAGCCGTTCGGCATCCGCTAAACTCGCACGACATGTCCTCGTTCCTGCTCCAGGCACAGGCGTCAGGCGCGAAGTACATTGCGCTGGGCAATGCCGGTTCGGATCTCATCACACTGATGAAGCAGTCCCGGGAGTTCGGCATTTCGGAACGTGGGCAGAAGATCGTCGGAATCGTTGTGTTCCTGAGCGACCTCAAGGCGATCGGGCTGGAGAATGCCAACGAGATGGTATTCGCCACCAGCTTTTTCCCGGACCAGAGCGAGGAAGCGCGGGCCTGGTCGAAGCGGTTTCAGGATCGTCACGGCGCCGCGCCGAACGATGTTCAGGCGGGGGTCTATTCAGCCGCGTTGCATTACCTCAAGGCCGTGCAAGCCGCCGGTACAAAGGATGCCGACGCCGTGATGGCCAAGATGCGCGAGATTCCCATCAACGACATGTTCGCGAAGAATGGCCACCTGCGCGAGGATGGCCGGATGGTGCACGACACCTTCCTGGTTCAAGCGAAGAAGCCGGAAGAATCCAAGGGACCATGGGATCTCGTCAAGCTCGTACAGACAATACCCGGCGATCAAGCTTTCCGCCCGCTCAGCGAGAGCGAGTGTCCGCTCGTGAAAAGGAGCAATTGAGACAACGCGCCCGCGGTGCCTAGTATTTGTTCCGCAGGCGCCAGAGTGTGGCTTACTCGGCGGCCATGAGACGGTCCGGACGGACGCGTTCGCCCGTCAGACCCATAACGACGCTGAAATCGTCGACCGCTTCCAAGCGCATCACCTGGTCAACGAGATTGTCGATGGCATTGGGAGCGAGTGCGCCATCGCAGTTGTGGCGGAATTTGGCGATCAGTTCCGCGTCGGTCATATAGCTCGCGGGATCTGGCGAAGGGCTGCCTTTGGGGTAGCGCTTCTCCGCGACCAACGTCTGGCCGCGGGCCTTCAGTTCGACCCTTGCCGGTCGACTCGCGGCATTGCTGTCAAGCATTTTTACGTAATCAGGATGCACCACCGTCGACACGCGTCCCATCAACGCCATGACAGAAGGCGAGAAGATCGTCTCAGGAGCAAGCCAATCCTTGCCGGGTTCAATGATGTGAGCAGCGACGGCCATTCCATGAGCCATGCTGAACTGGGCGTCGTGGGAATTGGTGACGTCGCGAGTCAGCCAGACGGGTCGCTGCGAGATGCCCTCGACGTAGACAGTCATCGCCTCGATCTCTTCCGGCTTCAGTGCATGACCGCGGACGAGGTCGGTGACACAGTCGATGAGAGCATGCATAATCCTGCAGTGCGGATAGGGCTTGATCGAAGAGAACTTTGGAAAATGCCACTGCTCCCCGAGCCCATCGGTAATGTGCTGGGGCTCCCACTTTTCCGTACCGATGTAGCAGGGGTAGCCGTATTCGCGATCGTCCAAAACCTGCAGGTCGCCGCGATGGCCGAGTTCGGCGGCATAGGCGGCGGTCAGTGCCTGCTGCGCCAACATGCCACCCATGAGGTATTTCACGGTCGAACTCGGAGCATGCTGAAAAAAGCCGAGCTGAGGGTTCACAGGCGAGATTAGACCCGCGATTCCGAGCGCGTGACTGAGCACTTCGCGCGAATATCCCCTAACGTACCCGAAGGCTGCGGTAGCCCCAAAGATGGTACTCGCATACCCAAAGGCCCTCAACTTGACGAGCCGGCCATCTTTCGTATCGCGCTGGTTGTCCATGGCGCGCCCGAACCGGAACGACATCTCGTGCGACGAGGCAATCGCCTCAAGGACCCGCTTGCCGGATACCTTGTAGACCTCGGCCGCGGCCATGGCTCCCGGCATGACGTAGGGCGAAACATGGCCGGGGAACAACACCGCATCCATGTCGAGCGTGTTTATCAATTCGGCGTTGGCGAACGCGGCTCCATGCAGCGAAACCTTTTCGCCCGCTCCGATGATAGTCGCCACCGGATCCGCGCCACCGATGATCTTCCCATAGTCGATTCCCGCGCGCCCCTTCAGTTGGTCAATCGCCGCAACGGCGCAGCCGATCGAATCGAGGAGAAGGCGCTTGGACTCGTGCACCACTTCTGAGGGGAGGCGGTCCAATGTCGAATCGACTGTGAAGTCGGCAAGCTTCTGCACGATCGTTCGGGTCATAACTTGATTCCTATGAGAGACGATCACCCTGAGCAATGCCTGAAAATGCCAGAACGCATGAAGGCGAACAAGGATGCGGCTGCTGAAGCTCGTCTTCCGACGCCCTTTGGAAGCCATCGGCCAAGCCGATGGCCCATGCGCTCGAAGATTCACCTCATCTGCCTCGGCGGACAAGCGGGCCTGCCCCGTGAAGGTCACGGGGCAAGCTTAGGAATTGTATAACGCTCCCTCAAGCCACAAGATGCTCGCTGAAGAATTCCTTCAGTTTCCGGGTTGCCGGCGTCACGAACTGATCCCGGTCGTAGAGGTCGATGTGTGTCGCACCCTTGATCCAGTACAGCTCCTTCGGTCCGGTGAAACTCTCGACTACCTCGCGGCTGAAGTGCGCCGTGTCAGCTTCGGTGCCAACGATCATCAGTAACGGCCGCGGGGCGATCAGATTGATGAACGCATAGGAGTCGTACTGGGCAAGCCTGTCGATGCTTCGGAGCAACCACCGGTTCGCCGATCGGGGATGCTCGCCACGGGGCGTGCGATAATAGTCATAGGCCTCATGAAACATCGTCTTTGGCGGAAACGCCTTCGCCTCCTCGGGTGTGGCGGGGACAAGTTGCCCGACATGCGGAGACACACCGTGCGCCTCATTTGTGCGGTCAGCGGCAGCCTGGTCGAGCATCCCGCGCACGACGGCCTCGTTTTGCTTGCCGTCCACGCCATGGCTCCACATGCGGCCCATGCACGCGGCGCTGACGGTAGCCACAGCCTTGATCCGATGATCTGTCTGCGCGGCGAAAGGAACGTAGCCACCCGAGGCACAGATGCCGAGGGCGCCGATATGCTCCTGGTCCACCTCGTTTCGAGTCGTCAGGAACGACACCGCGCTCCTAACGTCCTCGGCCCGCTGGACGGGATCCTCGAGATACCGAGGCTCGCCGCTGCTCTCGCCCTGATAGGCGGCGTCAAACGTTAGGGTGACGAACCCTTCGCGCACCAATCGCTGCGCATAAATTGCTGCCGTCTGTTCCTTCACACCGCCCATCGGGTGGCCGATGACGATCGCCGGGCTGGAGCCTTTCGATTGATCGTCCGGAACATAGAGATGGCC
>Ga0187784_10000240_pt1 | contig 38152 bp, 35 predicted proteins | sample 1015_SJ02_MP15_2_FD_132964 | JGI IMG/M metagenome (GOLD analysis project Ga0187784, IMG submission 132964) | Tropical peat soil microbial communities from peatlands in Department of Meta, Colombia - 1015_SJ02_MP15_20_MG | ecosystem: Environmental > Terrestrial > Soil > Wetlands > Peat | place... | reverse complement strand
TGCGCGACAAGAAGCGCGTGCTGCCGGCGGCGGCGTGGCTCAACGGCGAATACGGCCTCAAGGACCTTTATGTCGGCGTGCCGGTGGTTATCGGCAGCAAGGGGGTCGAGCGCATCGTCGAGATCGAGCTCAACAGCGCGGAGCGCGGCATGTTCGACAAGTCGGCGCAAGCCGTGGAGAGCTTGGTTGAGGCCTGCAAGAAGATCGCTCCCGATCTCGGCAAATAGCCGATCCGTCACCCCGAGGTGGCCGCGCAGCGGCCCCCGAAAGGCGACGGCCCGAGGCGCCTCGGCCGCATCCTTCGAGGCTCGCTTCGCTCGCCCCTCAGGATGACGGACGATTAGGTCGAGCGCCGGCCCATGAACATTCACGAATACCAGGCCAAGGCGGTGCTGCGCCAATTCGGCGTGCCGGTGCCGCGCGGCATTCCGGCGCTCAACGTCGAGGAGGCGGTGAAAGCCGCCGGCGAGCTCGGCGGGCCGGTCTGGGTGGTGAAGGCGCAGATCCACGCCGGCGGGCGCGGCAAGGCCGGCGGCGTCAAGGTGGTCAAATCGATCGCCGAGGTGAAGCGCGAGGCCGAGCGGCTCCTCGGCTCGACGCTCGTCACCCACCAGACCGGGCCGCACGGCAAAGAGGTGCATCGCCTCTATATCGAGGAAGCCTCGAACATCGAGCGCGAATTTTATCTGTCCGCGCTGGTCGACCGCGCCGCTTCCCGCATCGCCTTCGTCGCCTCGACCGAAGGCGGCATGGAGATCGAGGAGGTCGCGCGCACGCATCCGGAAAAAATTCTGTCGTTCGCGGTCGATCCGGCGACCGGCTTCATGGCCCATCATGCCCATCTGGTCGCAGGCGCGCTCGGGTTTAACCGCGATGTCGCCAGGCAGGCGCAAAACGTGCTGCCGAAGCTCTATCAGGCCTTCGTCGCCAAGGACATGAACCTCCTCGAGATCAATCCGCTGGTCGTCACCAAATCCGGCGAGCTCGTCTGCCTCGACGCCAAGATCGGATTCGACGACAGCGCGCTCTACCGCCATCCCGACATTGCGGCGCTGCGCGATCTCTCCGAGGAGGATGCCAAGGAAATCGAGGCTTCGCGCTACGATCTCAACTATGTCGCGCTCGACGGCACCATCGGCTGCATGGTCAACGGCGCCGGCCTCGCCATGGCGACCATGGACATCATCAAGCTCTATGGCGAGACGCCGGCGAATTTCCTCGACGTCGGCGGCGGCGCCAGCAAGGACAAGGTGACGGCGGCGTTCAAGATCATCACCTCCGACCCGAACGTGACGGGAATCCTGATCAACATCTTCGGCGGCATCATGCGCTGCGATGTGATCGCCGAGGGCGTCGTCGCCGCAGTCAAGGAAGTCGGGCTACGCGTGCCGCTCGTGGTGCGGCTCGAAGGCACCAACGTCGCCTTGGGCAAGGAGATCATCAGGAAATCGGGCCTCAACGTCATCCCCGCCGACGACCTCGACGATGCCGCGCAGAAGATCGTCAGGGCGGTGAAGGAGGCGGCCTGATGCCCATCCTCGTCGACAAGAACACCAAGGTCATCTGCCAGGGCTTTACCGGCAAGAACGGCACCTTTCATTCCGAGCAGGCGATCGCCTACGGCACCAAGATGGTCGGCGGCACCTCGCCGGGCAAAGGCGGCACCACGCATCTCAATCTGCCGGTATTCGAGACGGTCGCCGAAGCGCGCGAGAAGACCGGCTGCGACGCCAGCGTGATCTACGTGCCGCCCGCGGGCGCTGCCGACGCGATCTGCGAGGCGATCGACGCCGAGGTCCCGCTGATCGTCTGCATCACCGAGGGCATCCCGGTGCTCGACATGGTCAAGGTCAAGCGCGCGCTGTGCGGCTCGAAATCGCGGCTGATCGGGCCGAACTGTCCGGGCGTCATGACCGCCGGCGAGTGCAAGATCGGCATCATGCCCGGCAGCATTTTTCAGCGCGGCAAGGTCGGGATCGTCTCGCGCTCCGGCACGCTGACCTACGAGGCGGTGTTCCAGACCACGCAGGAGGGCCTCGGGCAGACCACTGCGGTCGGCGTCGGCGGCGATCCGGTCAAGGGCCTCGAGTTCGTCGACGTGCTGGAGCTGTTTCTCGCTGACCAGGCGACCGAAGCGATCGTCATGATCGGCGAGATCGGCGGCGCGTCGGAAGAGGACGCGGCGCAATTCCTCAAGGACGAAGCCAAGCGCGGCCGCAAGAAGCCGACCGTCGGCTTCATCGCCGGGCGCACGGCGCCCCCCGGGCGGCGCATGGGTCACGCCGGGGCGATCATTGCCGGCGGCAAGGGCGGAGCCGAATCCAAGATCGCCGCCATGGAATCCGCCGGCATCAAGGTCTCGTCCTCGCCAGCGCGGCTCGGCAAGACGCTTGCGGAAATACTGAAGTCGTAATTCACTCCTTGCGTCTTTCCGCTGCCGCATCGGCTCATTAAATAGGATAGAAGAGAGACTGCCCCGCGCCGGGCGGGCCGATTCGCCGTTTTCCGTACTCGTCGGGCTTTCTGTCATTTCCATCGCTTGCTCGGGATACGCTCATGTCTCGCCAGGACGCGAACGCCGCTTTCGCCCTCACCTCGTTTCTCTACGGCACCAATGCCCCCTACATCGAAGCGCTTTACGCGCGCTACGAGACCGATCCGCAGGCGGTCGACGCCGAATGGCAGTCGTTCTTCAAGAGCCTCAAGGACGATGCCCGCGACGTTGCCGAGAACGCGCGCGCGCCGTCGTGGCGCCGGCCCGGCTGGCCGCCGCTCGACGGCGAGTGGGCGGAAACCGGCAAGGCGCTCGGTGTCAAGGTGCCGGCGCGGGCGCAAACCAAGGGGGTCGAGCTTTCCAGCGCCGAGGTTGAACGCGCTACCCGCGACTCGATCCGCGCGCTGATGCTGATCCGCGCCTATCGCGCTCGCGGCCACTTCCACGCCAAGCTCGATCCGCTGGGGCTCGAGCCGCCGCAGAACGAGGAGGAACTCGAGCCGAGCACCTACGGCTTCACCGAAGCCGATTTCGACCGCCCGATCTTTCTCGACAATGTTCTCGGGCTCGAATTCGGCACCTTGCGCCAGATCATCGGCATCCTCCAGCGCACCTACTGCCAGACGCTCGGGGTGGAGTTTCTGCACATCTCCGACGGCGCGCAAAAGGGCTGGATCCAGGAGCGCATCGAAGGCCCCGACAAGGAGATCACCTTCACCCGCGAGGGCAAGCGCGCCATCCTCAACAAGCTGGTCGAGGCCGAAGGTTTCGAGAAATTCTCCGACCTGAAATTTACCGGCACCAAGCGCTTCGGGCTCGACGGCGCCGAGTCGATGATTCCGGCGCTCGAGCAGATCATCAAGCGCGGCGGCGCGCTCGGCGTGCGCGAGATCGTGATCGGCATGGCGCACCGCGGCCGGCTCAACGTGCTCTCGCAGGTCATGGCCAAGCCGCACCGCGCCATCTTCCACGAATTCAAGGGCGGCTCATCGACGCCGAACGAGATCGAGGGCTCGGGTGACGTGAAGTATCACCTCGGCGCCTCCTCGGACCGCGAGTTCGACGACAACAAGGTGCACCTGTCGCTGACCGCCAACCCCTCGCATCTCGAGATCGTGGATCCGGTGGTGCTCGGCAAGGTGCGCGCCAAGCAGGATCAGCGCGGCGCCACGCGCGACGACCGCACCATGGTGATGCCGCTCCTCATCCATGGCGACGCATCGTTCGCCGGCCAGGGCGTGGTCGCGGAATCTTTCGGACTTTCCGGATTGCGCGGCCACCGCACCGGCGGCTCGCTGCATTTTATCGTCAACAACCAGATCGGCTTCACCACCAACCCGCGCTATTCGCGCTCCTCGCCCTACCCGTCCGACGTCGCCAAGATGATCGAGGCGCCGATTTTCCACGTCAACGGCGACGACCCGGAAGCCGTGGTCTTCGCCGCCAAGGTCGGGACCGAATTCCGGCAGAAATTCCAGAAGCCGGTGGTTATCGACATGTTCTGCTATCGCCGTCACGGCCACAACGAGGGCGACGAGCCCTCGTTCACCCAGCCGCTGATGTACAAGGCGATCGCGAACCACCCGACGACGCTGGAGATCTACAGCAAGAAGCTCGTCGGCGAGGGCATCGTCACCGACGGCGAGGTCGAGAAGATGAAGGCCGACTGGCGTAGCCGCCTCGACGCCGAGCTTGAGGCGGCGCAGAGCTATCGCGCCAACAAGGCCGATTGGCTCGACGGGCGCTGGGCCGGGTTCAAGACCGGCGGCGACGGCGACGATCCGCGCCGCGGCCAGACCGGCGTCCGGATTGCCACGCTCAAGGACATCGGCGAAAAGATCACCACGCTGCCGCCGGACTTCCACCTGCATCGCACGCTCAACCGCTTCCTCGACAACCGGCGCAAGGCGATCGAGACCGGGACCAATATCGACTGGGCGACCGGCGAGGCGCTGGCGTTCTCCTCGCTGCTGCTCGAAGGCCACCGCGTGCGGCTCTCGGGCCAGGACAGCGAACGCGGCACGTTCTCGCAGCGCCATTCGGTGCTGATCGACCAGGAGACCGAGCAGCGCTACACGCCGCTCAATCATCTCGCCGACGGCCAGGCTCGTTTTGAGGTCATCAACTCGATGCTGTCGGAGGAGGCCGTGCTCGGCTTCGAGTATGGTTATTCGCTCGCCGAGCCGAACGCGCTGACCCTGTGGGAGGCGCAGTTCGGCGATTTCGCCAACGGCGCGCAGGTCATCTTCGATCAGTTCATCTCGTCGGGCGAGCGCAAATGGCTGCGGATGTCCGGCTTGGTCTGTCTGTTGCCGCATGGCTACGAAGGCCAGGGGCCGGAGCATTCCTCGGCGCGGCTCGAGCGCTTCCTGCAGATGTGCGCCGAGGACAACATGCAGGTCGCCAACTGCACGACGCCGGCGAACTATTTTCATATCCTGCGCCGCCAGCTCAACCGCGACTTCCGCAAGCCGTTGATCCTGATGACGCCGAAATCGCTGCTACGCCACAAGCGAGCGGTGTCGCGGCTCGACGAGATGGAACCGGGCACCACTTTCCACCGGCTGCTTTGGGACGACGCGCAGGCGCTGCCCGACGAGAAGATCACGCTCGCGCCTGACGAGAAGATTCGCCGCGTCGTGCTCTCTTCCGGCAAGATTTATTACGACCTCTACGAGGAACGCGAGAAGCGCGGCATCGACGACATTTACCTGTTGCGCATCGAGCAGCTTTATCCGTTCCCGACCAAGGCGCTGATGACGGAGCTGTCGCGCTTCAAGCAGGCGGAGATGGTCTGGTGCCAGGAGGAGCCGCGCAACATGGGCGCGTGGGTGTTCGTCGACATCTTCCTCGAGTGGGTGCTCAACCAGATCGGCGCCAAGAGCCGGCGCGCGCGCTATGCCGGCCGGCCAGCCGCCGCCTCGACTGCGGTCGGCCAGATGTCGCTGCACCTCGGGCAGCTCAAGCAATTCCTGGAAGAGGCGCTCGGCTGATTTTCCTCGCCGTGATGTCCGGCCGCGTGCCGGACACCCACGCCTTGACGGCGCGACGCAAGCAAGACGTGGCTGGCCGGGATGAGCCCGGCCATGACCGGAGAGCAGAGACCATGGCTGAAATCCGCGTACCCACCCTCGGCGAGTCGGTGACCGAAGCGACCATCGGCAAGTGGTTCAAGAAGGCGGGCGATATCGTCGCCGTCGACGAGCCGCTGGTCGAGCTTGAGACCGACAAGGTCACGATCGAGGTGCCGGCGCCGGCTGCCGGCGTCCTGACCGACATCGCCGTCAAGGACGGCGACACCGTCGCCGTGGGCGCGCTCCTCGGCGCAATCAAGGAAGGGGCGGGTGCCGCGCCCACCGCGAAGCCGCAGCAGCCGGCAGCGAAGCCTGCGGCCGCAGCACCGCCGGCGGCGGCCAAGCCCGCGGCGGCGCCTCCCTCGGCGCGCCCCGCCGATGCGCCGCTCGCGCCATCGGTGCGTAAGATCGCGGCCGAGACCGGCATCGATGCCGCGGCCGTGCCCGGCACCGGCAAGGACGGCCGCGTCACCAAGGGCGACATGCTCGCCGCCATCGAGCGCGCGGCGGCGCAGCCGACGCCGGTCGCCGCGCCCACTGCCGCGATCCAGGCGCGGGCGCCGTCGCCGGCGGACGATGCCGCCCGCGAAGAGCGCGTGCGCATGACGCGGCTGCGCCAGACTATCGCGCGCCGGCTCAAGGACGCGCAGAACACCGCGGCGATGCTCACGACCTTCAACGAGGTCGACATGACGCACGTCATGGCGCTGCGCAGCCAGTACCGCGATCTCTTTGAGAAGAAGCACGGCGCCAAGCTGGGCTTCATGGGCTTCTTCGTCAAAGCCTGCGTTGCGGCGCTCAAGGAAATCCCGACCGTCAACGCCGAGATCGACGGCACCGACATCATCTACAAGAACTACTACCATATCGGCATCGCGGTCGGCACCGCGCGCGGCCTGATCGTACCGGTGGTGCGCGACTGCGACGTGAAATCGATCGCCGAGATCGAGAAGGCGATCGCCGATTTCGGCAAGCGGGCGCGCGAGGGAACGCTCAAGATCGAAGAGCTGCAGGGCGGCACCTTCAGCATCACCAATGGCGGCATCTACGGCTCGCTGATGTCGACGCCGATCCTCAACGCGCCGCAGTCCGGCATTCTCGGCATGCATAAGATCGAGGAGCGGCCGATGGTGGTCGCCGGCAAGGTCGAGCCGCGGCCGATGATGTATCTGGCGCTCTCCTACGACCACCGCCTCGTCGACGGCCGCGAGGCGGTGACGTTCCTGGTGCGGGTCAAGGAATCCCTGGAAGACCCGGCACGGCTGGTGCTGGATTTGTAAGCCATGGCCACCTACGACCTCATCGTCATCGGCACCGGCCCCGGCGGCTATGTCTGCGCCATCCGCGCTGCGCAGCTTGGATTAAAGACCGCGGTGGTCGAGAAGAACCCGACCTTCGGCGGCACCTGCCTCAATGTCGGCTGCATTCCCTCGAAAGCGCTGCTGCACGCCTCGGAGCTCTACGAGGAGGCCGGCCACTCGTTTCCGCAGATGGGAATCAAGGTCGGCAAGGCCAGCGTCGATCTTGCGGCGCTGCTCAAATACAAGGAGCAGAACGTCGAGAGCAACGTCAACGGCGTCGCCTTCTTGTTCAAGAAGAACAAGATCGAGGCCTTCCGCGGCACCGCAACGATCCTCGCCCCCGGCGAGATCGAGGTGAAGGCCGACGACGGCAAGACCCAGACCTTGGAGACCAAGAACATCCTCATCGCCACCGGCTCCGACGTCGCCCGCCTAAACGGCATCGACATCGACGAGAAACGCGTCGTGTCCTCGACCGGGGCGCTCGATCTGACCAAGGTGCCGCAGAAGCTGCTCGTCGTCGGCGCCGGCATCATCGGGCTCGAGCTTGGCTCGGTGTGGCGGCGGCTCGGCGCCGAGGTGACGATCGTCGAGTTCCTCGATCACATCCTGCCCGGCATCGACAGCGAGGTGGCGCGGCAATTCCACCGCCTGCTGCAGAAGCAGGGCATCGCCTTCAAGCTGTCGTCGAAGGTCACGGCCATCGATACTTCCGGCAAGCTCGTCAAAGTGAAGGTCGAGCCGGCGGCCGGCGGCGGCGCTGCTGAAACCATCGAAGCCGATATCGTGCTGGTGGCGATCGGCCGGGTGCCCTACACCGAGGGGCTCGGTCTCGATACGGTCGGCGTCAAGCGCGACAATCGCGGCCGCGTCATCATCGATCCGCAGTTCCGCACCAATGTCGCGGGCATCTACGCCATCGGCGATGTCGTCGCCGGCCCGATGCTGGCGCACAAGGCCGAGGACGAAGGCGTCGCCGCCGCCGAGATCATTGCCGGACAAGCGGGACACGTGAATTATGACGTGATCCCGAACGTCGTTTACACCTACCCGGAAATCGCCTCGGTCGGGAAAACCGAGGAGGAGCTGAAACAAGCAGGGGTCGCCTACCTGGTCGGCAAGTTTCCGTTTAGCGCCAACGCGCGTGCCAGAGCCAACCTTGCGACCGACGGCTTCGTCAAAATCCTTGCCGATGCGAAGACTGATCGCGTGCTCGGCGTGCACATTCTTGGGCCGGATGCCGAAGCCATGATCGCGGAGGCGGCCATCGCCATGGAATTCGGCGCCTCCTCGGAAGATATCGCACGCACCTGCCACGCGCATCCGACTTTGAGCGAGGCGATGAAGGAAGCCGCGCTCGCCGTGGCCAAACGCGCGATCAATTTCTGACGCGCGTCACTCGACGACGATCTTGACCTCGGAGCCCGATTTGAGCCGCGCGCCGGCCTCCAGCCCGTTGAGCACGCGGAAACGCTCGAGCTGTCGGTCGGCAACCGCCATACGGCCGGCGAGCTTTTCAACCGTGTCGCCCGACCCGACCGTCACCACCTGCAGCCGCAACGGCTTGGCGCCCTCGATCTCGGCGAGGCTCATGCGGCGGAAGGTGCCGACCGATTCGCGGAACACGCGGTCGATTTCCGGGGTGCGATGCTTGGCGGCGAAGATGAAGCGGTAGACGTCGCTGCCGAAGCGAATGGCATAAAGCCGGAAATCCCACTGATCGCCCTTGGCGGCCGCGGTCGCTCCGGCAAAGCCATTGATGGTGACGTCTTCGACCGTGGCAGCGTCGATGTTTTCAATCCACCCGGAGGTGAGGTAGGCCGCGAGCGTCTGCTCGGCAGGCACGCGCACAACGTCGAGGCGCAGCGCCTGGCCGCCGCCATGTTTGACGCCGAGCACGGCCTGCGCGGTATTGTCGAGAGTGAAGCCTTCGGGCGCGGTGAAGGTGAAGCCCAGCCGCGGATGCAGGAAGCGGCGGCCGCGCACAAAGCCTTCGCTCGGGTCCTCGCCGAACACGATGCCGTCGATGCCGGAAAGATAGGCGGTCTTGTCGCGGCCGGCATAGGTCGACGGCGCACCGACCTGACGGGCATTGGCGAGCGCGTTGGTGATCCGCTCCGGCGTCGCCGGATGCGACGACAGGAAATCGGGCGCGCGCGGGTCGATGGCGGCGCCGCTCTGCTGCGGCTTGAGCTCGGCATTGTGCTCCATAGAGGTGAGAAAGCGCACCGCGCCGTAAGGGTCATAGCCGGCGCGCGAGGCGATGCCGATGCCGATGGCGTCGGCTTCGAATTCCTGGGCGCGCGAGAAGCTCGCCAGCGCCAGCTTGGATTTGGCGAGTGCCAGCGCGCCCTCTTCCGGGTCGCTGATGACGTCGCTGACCACACGGTTCACCAGCGCGGTCTGGCGCGCCTGCTCTTCGCGGATGGCGGCGTGGCGCGCGATCACGTGGCCCATCTCATGGGCGAGCACGGAGGCGAGTTCGGATTCGTCATTGGCGAGCGCAACCAGGCCGCGCGTCACATAGAGCTGCCCGGTCGGAAGCGCGAAGGCGTTGATCGACTGCGAATTGAGCATGGTGACCTTGTAGTGCAGGTCCGGCCGCTCCGACGCCGCCACCAGATGATCGACGGTTTGCTCGATCATGCTTTGCAGCCGCGGATCGTTGTAGGCGCCGCCATAGGCGGCGAGGATGCGCTGATGCTCGCGCAACGCCGCCGGCGACATGTCTTCGTCGGGCGGCTTGGTCGGGGCCGCAAGCGACACCTGCGGCGCCAGCGCCGGCGGCGTCGCCGTGCAGGCCGCCAAGCCGAACGCGGCCAGAACGAATGCCGCCGCGGCCGCCGCGGCCATGCCGTTATCGGCGAGCCGAAGGCGGATCGTCCGCATGGGTGCCGGTCTGGTCACCACGTCACTCACGGTCGGTCAGCTCGATCTGTTCCGGGCGCGCCGCCTCGATCCAAGGCCCGCCGCGTTCCTCGATCCATCCGCGTACCCTGATGTGCCGGCCGGCGAGCCTCCCCGGCTCGAGGCCCGCCGCCAAAAAGCTGCGCACATTTCGCTTCAGGATCGTAACAGTGAAATCCTCGGTCCACCGCCGCCCGAAATTCACATAAATGGTGGCGCCGCTTTCGCGCACCGACACCACCTTGCCCTCGATCAGGCCGAAACGGCCTCGCTCGGCCAGTACATCTGTGGGATTGGCGGCGTTAAACAATTCATAATACGAATTGCCCCAAAGGCCAAGCTTTGCCGTACGCGCGGCGTTTTCGCGGCGGAGCAGTTCCGCGGCGCAATCGCGGCTGCCGACCCGGGCGGCGACGCGCGCCTGCCCGGCAGCGATCAGCTCCGCCTGGACGAAGCGCTCAACCCCCTCGCGGGACACGAACGCGAAGGCGAGGACGTGCCCGTACCGGTCGGAGGGAATCTCGGCGCGTTTGAGCACGACTTCGCCGGCGGCGAGAAGCGCGGCGAGTGCGTCCCGCGCTTCGGTTCCGCCGGGCGCGACAACGGAGTCCTGCGGCTGCGGCAGCGGCGGAACTTCAATCCCGGCAAGGCGGATCTCGCGGCCATCGTCGAGGGCGAAGGTGCGGCCATCGATGGCGCGGCCAGCACTGCCGCGGGCGATCACATCGCCCCCGCAAATCGCCACGCGGCCCGGCCGCTCCTGCGCAACGGCACAGGTGCAGCAGCTCGCTACGCACAAAGCGGCCAGCATGCCGTCCCACCACCCCATCGGCGCCAAGCGAAGGGCCGGAATGCGGCGGTACTACGGCGATGTGCGGCTGGTGTATCTCGGCTGGACCAGCGCCCGCCGACCCCGCTGGCGCTGGCTTTTCCTATCCGGCCTTTCGATGTCTTGTGCCGGTTCGGGCGGCTTTGCCGGTTTCGGCCTTGCCAGCCTCGGCTTTGCCAGCCTCGGCATGGACGTTCTTTTTCCCCGAAATCGGCAGCAGCATTTCCTTTTGCCCGGCAGCGCCCTTGCGGCCCTTTTTCGCCGCCGCGGGCCGTGGATTCTGCTTCTCCGCCTGCACCGAGCGGCGCAGCGCATCCATGAGATTGATGACCTTGCCGGTCGGCCGTTCCTGCGGGACTTCGATCTTCTCGCCCTTGGCCTTCTTCTCGATCAAATCCCGCAGCGCATGTTCGTAATGATCCTCAAACTCCTGCGGCTTGAAATGCCCGCTCTTCGTCTCGACGATGTGGCGCGCCAGATCCATCATGTCCTTGGTCAGCTTCACCTCAGGGATATCGTCGAAGATGTCGCCTGAGTCGCGCACCTCGTAGGGGTAGCGCAGCAAGGTGCCCATCAGCCCCTTGCCACGCGGCGTGAGCGCGATGACATGCTCGCGGGTGGCGAGCACCACGCGGCCGAGCGCGACCATCTTCATCTGCTCGATGACGTTGCGGATGACGACGAACGCGTCCTCGCCGACATTGCCGTCGGGCGCGATATAGTAGGGGCGCAGGTTGTACAGTTCGTCGATCTCGTTGCGCCGCACGAACTCGTCGATCTCGATCGCCTTGGTGCTCTCCAGCGTGACCGCCTCAAGCTCCTCGTCCGTGATCTCGACATATTCGCCCTTGGCGACCTCGTATCCCTTGATGATCTGGTCCGCTGGCACTTCGTCGCCGGTCTCGGCGTCGACCTTGCGGTAGCGAATGCGGTGGCCAGTCTCGCGGTTGAGCTGATTGAAGCTGATCTTCTCGCGCTCCGAGGTGGCCGGATAGAGCGCAATCGGGCAGGAGACGAGCGAAAGCCTCAAATAGCCTTTCCAATACGGACGCGGCGCCACGACCTACTCCTCACTCAATAATGGGACAACGAGCATTAATGATACCGCGTTCCCGCCCCGGAGTGGAGGCCGGGCCGCTTTCCGTTTCTGCTTTGTTCCGTGCGTCGCCGCTTTAGGGTAAAGTAATTGCATAAGATGATTCGCATCTCGGGGACGAAATGCCCGCGGCCGCCCGCAAGCTGAGACCAACGCCAACACCGAGGGTTTTCCACGCCACGGTGTTGGTCACGCGCGTCGAGCAATGGTGGGTCGAGGCGGAAACGGCCGATGAGGCGCGAGAACTCCTCGGTTCAGGTCACGGCCATCGCCAGGCGCTCGGCGAATGCGTCGATGTCGAGATCGAGGCGATCCTCGACGATGCGGCTTAGGCTTGTTTGCCAAGGCTACGCCGTTTTTTGTTGGCTCAGTCCCAATTCCTTGATCATCTCTTCGCGCATGACGAATTTCTGCACCTTGCCGGTGACGGTCATCGGGAAGACATCGACGAATTTGACGTAGCGTGGAATCTTGTAGTGCGCGATCTGGCCCTTGCAGAAGTTTTGAATCTCTTCGGCGGTCGCAGCGACGTCCGGTTTGAGCTTCACCCAGGCGCATAGCTCTTCGCCATATTTGAGGTCGGGCAAGCCCACGACCTGCACCGCCTCGACTTTGGGGTGACGGAACAGGAATTCCTCGATCTCGGGCGGATAGACGTTCTCGCCGCCACGGATCACCATGTCCTTGATGCGGCCGACGATGTTGCAGTAGCCGTCCTCGTCGATGGTGGCGAGGTCGCCGGTATGCATCCAGCCGGCGTTGTTGATCGCCTCGGCGGTGCGCTCGGCATCACCCCAATAGCCGAGCATCACGCAATAGCCGCGGGTGCAGAACTCGCCGGGGGTGCCCGGCGGCACGATGCGGCCGTCGGCGTCGATGATCTTGATCTCGACATGAGGATGCACCCGGCCGACGGTGCCGACACGGCGCTCGAGCGGGTCGTCGCACGAAGTCTGCGTGCTCACCGGGCTCGTTTCGGTCATGCCGTAGGCGATCGTCACCTCGCGCATGTTCATCTCGTTGACGCAGCGCTTCATGATCTCGATCGGACAGGGCGAGCCGGCCATGATGCCGGTGCGCAGCGAGCCAAGATCAAAGCGCTTGAATTCGGGATGGCCGAGCTCGGCGATGAACATGGTCGGGACGCCGTAGAGCGCGGTGCAGCGCTCGGCCTCGACCGCCTCGAGCGTCGCCAGGGGATCGAATCCCTCCGCCGGATAGACCATCGCCGCGCCGTGGGTCATGCAGGCGAGATTGCCGAGCACCATGCCGAAGCAGTGATAGAGCGGCACCGGAATGCAGACCCGGTCGCGATCGGTGAGACGCAACGCCTCGCCGATGAAGTAGCCGTTGTTGAGGATGTTGTGATGCGTGAGCGTCGCACCCTTGGGAGCGCCGGTGGTGCCGCTGGTGAATTGGATATTGATCGGATCGTCGAATTGCAGCTTGGCGGCGAGCTCGGCGAGCGAGGCCCGATGGCGCTCGCCGCCCACGCCAAGCACTTCGTCGAAGCGCAGGAAGCCCCGGGTATCGTCGGCGCCGATGCGGATCAGCGTGGTCAGCGTCGGCAGCCGCTTCGCCTCCAATTTGCCGGGCGCGCTGCGGTCGATCTCGGGCGCGAGCTCGCGCAGCATAGCGATGTAGTCGCCGGTCTTGAACGCGGCCGCGGTGACGAGCGCCTTGCAGCCGACTTTGTTGAGCGCGTATTCGAGCTCGGAAAGCCGGTAGGCGGGATTGATGTTGACGAGGATGAGGCCCGCTTTCGCGGTGGCGAATTGGGTGATCGCCCACTCGGCATTGTTCGGCGACCAGATGCCAATGCGATCGCCGGGCGAGAGCCCGAGCGCCAACAAGCCTGCGGCAAAGGCGTCGACTTTGGCCTTCAGTTCCGCATAGCTCCAGCGGATGTTCTGCTGGCGCACGATGAGCGCGTCACGCTCGCTCCAGCGCGCCGCCACCTGGTCGAAATGCGCCCCGATGGTGTCGCCGATCAACGGCACGTTGCTCGCGCCATGAACGTAGCTTTGGGTCAGTTTGGCCATCAACCTTCCTCCGAGGACGCGCGCTATCGCCATTCGTCCAACAACGCCGCCGCGCCGAGCAAGGCGGGAAGCGGCCGTATGATGAGATAAGTCGGAATCGCCGCCAAGTAGCCGCGCAGCCGTCCCTTGGCCTCGAACCGCGACCGGAACTCGGATTGCGCGAAAAACGCGGCGATCCGCGGCACGATGCCGCCGGCGATGTAGATGCCGCCCCGCGCGCCGAGGGTCAGGGCGAGGTTGCCCGCCGCCGTTCCCAGCATCGCGCAAAATATCGCGGTCGCCTCTCGGGTGCGCGGGTCTGCATCCCAAATGCTCGGGCTGGTGATCTGATCGGCCGTATATGATGCGGCCGGCACTGCGGCGAGCTCGCAAAGCGTATTGTACAGATTGACCAGGCCGGGACCGGAGAGGAGCCGCTCGGCCGATACGTGGTCGTAACGTCTACGCATGACGGCCAGGATCGCGCTTTCCTGGTCGGTCGCAGCGCTCATCGTCACGTGACCGCCCTCGCCGGCGATAATCATCGCGCCCGTCGCCGAGCGCGCCAAGGCGCTGATCCCGAGGCCGGTACCGGGACCGATCACGCCGATCGGACCCTCATCGTCCGGCGCGCCGCCGCCGATCTGTACGCGATCGTCCACGCCGAGCCGCGGGATTGCGGCCGCGTTGGCGGCAAAGTCATTGACGACGCGAAGCCGCCGCAAGCCGAAATGTTGCCGCAGCGCCTCGACCGAGAACGTCCACGGATGATTGGTCAGCGTGATCTGGTCGCCGGTCACCGGCGAGGCGACGGCAAGCACCGCCTGCACCGGCCGCGCCGGCGGCGCCGCCTCGCGCAGATAGGCCTCGATCCCGTGGCGAAGCGACGCGTGGTCGTTGAGCTCGTGCACGCGCGTTCCGGTGATCGCGCCGTCCGGCTGAACCAGCGCAAATCGCGCGCTGGTGGCGCCGATATCTCCGATCAGGCTGGCACCGCTCTCGGGCATGCTCGTCGAGGCGACTACTCTGGGACCGCTGGTGACGCGGACCCGCGAACCGCAGCATGAGCAGCAGCGCGACCTCTTGCAAGTCGAAGGCTAAAAGCGCCGCCCCGGAAGAAGGACCTAAGCTTTGAGCTTGCTCGCGATCTGAGCGACGTGACGCCCTTGAAAGCGCGCGCCCGCAAGTTCGTTCTCTGACGGCATCCGGCTGCCATCAGGTTTAGTGATCGTTGATGCGCCATAGGGCGAACAGCCGGTAATCTCATCCGATCGCATCTGCCCTTGAAATGAGTAAGGCAGCCCGACCACGACCATGCCGTGATGCAGAAGCGTCGGGATCGCGGTGAGGATGGTCGCTTCTTGCCCGCCATGTTGCGTCCCGGATCCTGTGAAGACCGAGCCCACCTTGCCGATGAGCGCACCTTTCATCCACAACGGTCCGGTCTGATCGAGAAAATTACGCATCTGCGAAGTGAAAACGCCAAACCGAGTACCTGAACCAAAAATAATGGCATCGTAATCCGCCAGTTCCGCCACCGTCGCAATCGGCGCTTTTTGATCAAGCTTGAAGCCGGACTGCTTTGCGACATCCGCCGGAACCAATTCCGGCACGCGCTTGATGTGCACCTCGGCGCCCGCTTCCTTGACGCCTTCGGCGACGGCCTCGGCCATGCGCTCCATGTGTCCATAGGCAGAGTAATAGAGGACGAGAACCTTGGTCATTCCGGACCTCCTTTGTTGACGGCCCGGCGAAAGTAGTGCGGCGCTCACGAACTTCGTAGTGGGTACAATTGTGTGCCTGAGTAACCGGGAGAGTACTTGCTACGATCGCCGCCAGCATCCGCGACCGCCGGCGCGAACCACCGTTTCCGTTGGTCCTCGATGCAGCCGATCGACCGAACCGGAATAATTTCTGTAACCTTGAGAGACGTCGATCTCGATGATCGAGATGGCGAAATCAGTTTTCCAAACGGAAAAACAACTCTTATAAGTCTTTGAATGATTAATATGGTCCCGTAGCTCAGCCGGATAGAGCAGCGGTTTCCTAAACCGAAGGTCAGAGGTTCGAGTCCTCTCGGGACCGCCATTCCCCTCTCGCCGCAAAAACTGCGTGCCGATAACGACTGCGATTGAGGCCGAGGATCGCGCTATCGCCCGAGCGCGTCAGCGCCGGCCTTGGCGACCTGCGCGTCTTGCGACGACAAAGCCCCGGAGACGCCGATGGCGCCGATGATCTTGCCGTCAACCACGACCGGCAGCCCGCCCTCGAGCGGGGTGATGTCCTTGACGGCTAGGAGGCGCAGCCCGGCGCCGCCGGCGGCGATTGCGTCGTCGAGCGCCTTGCTCGGACGCTTGAAGCGCAGCGCGGTATTGGCCTTGCCTTCCGACGCGCCGATCGAGGCGAGCTGCGTGTTGTCGATCTTGTGGAACATCACCAGATTGCCGCCGCTGTCGAGGATGGTGATCGCGACCTGCCAGGAGTTCTTCGCCGCCTCGAGCTCGGCGGCCGCCATCGCGCGCTTTGCCTGTTCGAGCGTCATTGGCGGGCCATAGGGCGGCGTCGGCGCGGCCGGCGGCGAGGGCTGCTGGGCCAAGGCCGATCCGGCCAGCAGCGAAAACGCAGCAACCACGCCAGCGAGCGCGAGCATCCGAGGCATCGGCGGTCCCTCCTCTCAGCCGCGCGGCTTCCACGCGGCGCGCCGCGCGCACCATAGGCGGCAATGAGCGCGGTTGGAAGTCGCTCGCCGGCGACACGCGTCGGCGCGCCGGATCTTGCCGCTATTCTTGCCGCTATGCGAAACGTGATCGCAGCGCCCGCTGCGCGCCGTTCGCCCAAGGGCTATATTTGCGCCAGCATTCAGGAGACGGCGACATGTTCTCGTTCAGCAAGAAGCTCGAAATTCCGACCGCCGCAGACGCCTTGCCGGGTCGTCCGACGCCGATCCCCACTGCCCGGCAGCATTTGCTCAACGGCCGGCCGCTCAAGGGGCCGTATCCCGATGGGCTCGCGATGGCGATGTTCGCCCTCGGCTGTTTCTGGGGCGCAGAGCGCAAATTCTGGGAGCTCGGCGACGGCATTTACGTCACCGCCGTTGGCTACGCCGGCGGCGTCACCCCCAACCCCACCTATGAGGAGGTGTGCAGCGGGCGCACCGGCCACGCCGAGGTCGTGCTCGTGGTCTATGACCCGAAGAAGATCTCCTACGAGCAGCTGCTCAAGACCTTTTGGGAAAGTCACGACCCGACCCAGGGCATGCGGCAAGGCAACGATGTCGGCACGCAATACCGCTCCGCCATCTATGTCTTCACGCCGGCGCAGCGCGCCGCCGCCGAAGCCTCGCGGACCGCTTACGCCAAGGCGCTCGCCGCCGAGGGCATGGGCGCCATCACCACGGAAATCCGCGACGCACCGCCGTTCTATTTCGCCGAGGACTATCACCAGCAATACCTGGCCAAGAACCCGCACGGCTATTGCGGCCTCGGCGGCACCGGCGTGAGGTGCCAGATCGGCACCGGGGTCGCAACGCCGGCACCCGGCGTCGAAGCCGCCGCGCATTGACCGCCGCGGGGACAATGGCGAATAGTGGGTCGTGAACGGCGGACAGACCGCTGTTCGCCACTCGCTACTCGCCATTCGCTCCTTGGGGAAGGCACATGCGGCCGGGCGAACGCGGCTTTCTGGCGGCGATTTTCATGGCGCGCTGGCTGCTGGCGCCATTCCTCGTCGGTCTGGCGCTCTGCCTGTTTCTGCTGCTCTATCGGTTCTTCGCGAATTTCTACGAGCTCGCCGTCGAGCTGCCGAAGCTGACCTGGCACGACCTCATCGTCGGCGTGCTCAATATGATCGATATCGCGCTCACCGCGAACCTGATCCTTATCGTGATCTTCTCCGGCTACGAAAACTTCATCCGCAGGATCGATGCGGATCAGCGTGCAAACTGGCCCGAGGGCCTTACGGCGATCGACTTTGTCGCCCTCAAGCAACGATTGATGGGCTCGATCGCCGCCATCGCCGCGGTCGACGCGCTGGCATGGTACCTCGACCTCGAAAAAGAGGCCGACAGTGCCAAGCTCGGCTGGGTGATCGGCTTTCCTCTCATGTTCGTCACGGCAATGCTACTGCTGGCGATCGCCGACCGGCTCGGGCACGACAACGGCAAGCAATCCCGCTAGCGGCAACACCGGGGGAGAATTAGCGCTCGCCCCGGGCGCGGTGAGGGATTGTTAACCATACCGGGTGTTAATCGGGCCTCAACGTACGCTTGCACGGGGCCATTGGTGCGCATCCGCGTCTCTCTCGGTTTGTTGGTGGGCATTGCGACCGCCGCCACCGGATGTGCGCAGCAACCGGTCGCGCGCATGCAGTCCGCCGCCGCGGCACCGCCTCCGACCATCGACAGTCTGGCCTACGGACAGCCGGCAACGCTGCCATCGCAGCCGGCCCTGATGATGACCACCCACGCCCCAGCGCGTGCGCCGGCGGCAACGCCGCTTGCCTATGCCCCGGCGGCGCCAGAGGGACCCTACACGCTCGATTCCGGCGACCGGCTGCGCATCGTCGTGTTCGGTCAAGACGGCTTGACCAACTCTTACGCGGTCGATGCTTCGGGCCACATCGCCATGCCGCTGATCGGCTCGGTCTCCGCGCGCGGAGAAACGACCGACGAGCTGTCGAGCCGTATCGGCGACAAGCTCCGCCAAGGTTTTATCCGCGAGCCGCATGTCGCGGTCGAGGTCGAGTCGTACCGGCCGTTCTTCATTCTCGGTGAAGTGACGCAGCCCGGCCAATATCCCTACGTCGCCAACATGACCGCGGAGACGGCAGTCGCCATCGCCGGCGGCTTCGCGCCGCGCGCGTTCCGGCAGACCGTGATCGTCAACCGCTTCGTCAACGACCAGCAGGTGCGCATGACGGTTCCCGTCACCTATCCGCTGCGCCCCGGCGACACCGTCAACGTCCAGGAACGGTGGTTCTGACAGCTATCAGATATCAGGTAACTGGTATCAGGCATCAATTTCCTGATCCCTGTCCCTGATCCCGATTTCCTGATCCCTACTTCTTCAGGTTCGCCTGCAGGAACGCGAGCGAACGCCGCCACGCCACTTTGGCGGCGGCCTCGTTGTAGCTGCCGCGCTCGTCGCAATTAAAGCCGTGGCCGGCGCCGGGATAGACGTAGATCTCGCAATCGCCGCCGCGTTTCTGCTTGATCGCCTCCACGTCGCTCATCGGAATCGAGGCGTCCGTCTCGCCGAAATGCAGCTGCGTCGGCACCTTCGGCTTCTCGTCAACGTTCTTCGCGATCTGGCCGCCGTAGTAGGCGATCGCAGCGGATAGGCCGTTGAGCCGCGCGGCGGCGAGGAACGCGATGGTCCCGCCCATGCAGAAGCCGATGATGCCGACCGGACCATTCTGCTTCGCCGCGTCGATCGCCGCCTGCGTGTCGCGCATCATCGCGCCCCAGTCCGGATTGGCGACGAATTTGCGGGCATGGGCGATCTCGTCCGGCGAGTAACCGGTCTCGAAATTCGGCTCCTGGCGATCGAACAGCGCCGGCGCGACTGCGGCGTAGCCTTCGGCAGCGAGCCGGTCGCAGACCGCGCGGATGTGGTGATTGACGCCGAAAATCTCCTGGATGACGACGACGCCGCCCTTCGCCGGGCCGCTCGGGTCGGCGCGATAGGCCCCAAGCTTGAAGCTGTCCGAAGCCGTGAGTGTGAATTGCTTGCCCAAGACGATCTCCTCCGACTGACCATATCCGCACGCCCCTGCGCCAAACATACACGGTCGCCGACGCGTGTTGAACGGTGGGCCGAAGCGCCGCGGCACGCCTACTGCGCGCCGCTCCCCCACAGGGCAGCGCCGGGAAGTTCGTCCAACAGGATTTCGCGCAGCCTGGCGACTGCCGGCGAAGGATCGGCCTTGGCGTAGAGCGAGAGTACGGTGTGCGGAAGCTTGGGCAGCCCGCTCGACTTGTCCAACACCGCAAGCGGAGCCGGCAGACCGAGCGCGGTGCGGATGGTGATCCCGAGCCCCGCCGCCGCTGCCGCCCACAAACCGCTCAGGCTCGGCGAGGTGAAGGCGAGCCGCCACGACCGCTTGGCCTTCTCGAGCGCATCGATCCCCGGCTGGCGGAACACGCAAGGCGATTCGAACAGAGCGAGCGGGACCTTTTCGCCCGGCGCGCAGACGTAGTCCTTGCGACCGATCCACGCCATTGGCAGCTTGCGGACCACGACCGCATCGGACAGCGGCGGCGGACTTCCCCACAGCAAAGCGAGGTCGAGGCCGCCCCGAGCCACGCGCTCGACGAGCTTGTGCGTTCGGTCGACGCGGGCTTCGAGCAACACCGAGGGATGAACGCGGGTGAAGCGCGCCAGCACCCCCGGCAGCCAAGTGTCGCCGAAATCCTGCGGCACGCCAAAACGCACCGAGCCTTCGAGCGACAAGCCGCGCGCGACCGCCACGGCCTGGTCGTTGAGCTCGAGGATCCGTCGGGCATAGCCGAGCACCACGTCGCCGGCATCGGTCAGCGCCAAACCCCGCCCCTGCCGGCGAAACAGCGGCCGGCCGACCCGTTCCTCCAGCCTGCGCATCTGCAGGCTGACCGCGGATTGCGAGCGCCCAAGGCGGTCCGCCGCCTTGGCAAAGCCGCCGAGATCCATCGCCACGGCGAGCGTCCGCAGCACGTCCATGTCGAGATTGGCAAGCTGCATACTTCAGTTCTGCTAAACTATCATATGAGAACTATCAATTTTTACAATGTTAGGCAAGGGACCATATTGGCTCCGACAAGGACCGCCAAAGGCGGCCGTTCGCTGGAGCCCTACGATGCCGCTCATTCGCATCTCGCTGCGCGCCGGCAAGCCTGCCGGTTACCGCCGCGCCATCGCGCGGAACATTTACGAGGCGCTGCGCGAGACCTTCAACGTGCCGGAAAAGGATTTCTTTGCCACCGTCTCCGAGCACGACGAGACCGGTTTCATCTACGATCCGGAATACTTCAACATCACGCGCAGCAACGATCTCGTGCTCATTCAGATGACGGTGAGCAACACCCGAACCGTGGAGCAGAAAAAGGCGCTCTACCGGCGCATCGTCGAGCGGCTGACGAAAGATCCGGGCCTGCGGCCGCAGGATGTGTTCATCAATCTGCTTGAGGTCGCCAAGGAGAATTGGTCGTTCGGCGAGGGGCAGGCGCAATATGCGTAGCCCGGTCCTCTCCACGCCACCTGCGGCGACGGCCACTGCGCTTGTCGTCTGGGCAGCGATCGCAATTCTCGCTGCGACCGCCGCGGCTTTATACTTGCTGCAAGCTCCGAGCCACCCGATCCCGCCGGAAATCCTGGACGGCCTGACCTCGCCGGCGAGCTTCGGCGCGCGGACGACCTAGAGTTCGGGCGCCGACGCGCCCAACCGGTGCGGATGATGGGCGCGCGCGGCGTGGCGGTCGGCGTGCTCGGCGCGGCGCTCCGCCCGCGCCTTTTCCCGTGCCCGTGAGCCTGACGCAACGGGCGCAACCGGCGGAGTCAAGACGATAAAGTCCGTGCCCTCGCCGGTTTCCTCGCCGAGCCCCATGTCGGAAACGACGAGCGAAGAGCCCGGCACGATCAACGCGGAAATCTGATCGCTGACGTCCTGAGGAATTTCGATGCGTGCGAGCGCTTCCTGCGGCGTCTGCGCCGGCGCCTCCGCAGCCGGCTCGGCAATGGCTTCGCCGCGTCGCTTATCCTTGCTGCTGCCGCTGACCCTGGTTTCCACGGCCCGCGCCGCCTTGGGCGAATCGCCGGGCAGCGAAACGACGGTCCAGCGGAAGGTGGCGCCGTCGGCCAGGAACTCCATCGCCGTGAACACATGGGTTCCGATCGGTTGGTCCGGACGCTCTATGGTGATCGGAGCTTCGAACATCGGCTCGAAATTCTGCCGCACGTAAATCTTTTTGGTCTTGCGGCTCACAAAGATTGCGATCGGCACTTTCTTGCCGGCGCCGGCCATCGCCGCCGGCTTGCGCGCCGGCAGCGGCACGTTTTCCGGCGCAGCTTCGATCGCCGGCCGCAATCCGTCCGCCACCCCTGGCTCCGGCGCCGGCGTGTCGCTCTTGGCAGCGCCTTCACTGGCGCCATCGGCATGCGATCCCGCCGCAGCCGGCGGACCTGGCGGATCGGCCGGGACCGCTCCGGCGCCGATATCTGTGGTCTTTCTGTCATCGGCGGTCTGCGCGGTCTTGACCGTATCGGTTGCCGCACCCGCGGACGCCGCGGCCAGCGGCGCCGGCTTGCGCGCAAACAAATGCGGGTTGGCGATGTCCTCGGGCTTGAGTTCCGGACGCGCGATGATGACGCGCGCTCCGAGCCGGGTCAGGATCCACAGGCGCTGCGCAAACTCGCGCGGGATACGGATACAGCCATGCGAGGCCGGGTGGCCGACGCCGACGCCCTGATGAATGGCCACGCCCGACCAGGTGATGCGCTGCATATAGGGCATCGGCGCGCTGCTGTAGATATTGGACTCGTGATAGAGCTCCTTGCCGACGATGCTAAACACGCCGAGCGGCGTCGGATGCTCCGGTACTCCGGTCGCAACCAGCGCCTCCGCGACCGGCGCGCCGTCGCTGTAGAGATGCAGCGTCTGCTGATCGACCGAAATGATGATGTGGAGAGGGCCGTTCGGAATATTGCCGAACGGCTCCTTGCGGACGTGGTCGGTCTCTTTCTTGAGCTGGGCCTTGGCGCCGGCTTTATCCCTGGCGGCAGCCGGTAAGACGGACGCCGCCAGCGCACAAACGAGCCCGACGCCGCCGATGATGGCCATCGCCGGACCAATGGCCCGGCGATGGCGGAGCGATCCGCAAGCGCCGCGGGTGCGATCAGGGCTCATTCGATCATCCCGGCCAGATTGCGGGCGCCGCTCAGGGCCGCGAATCCTCAAAACCAGTGTACACCAAGGCCGCCGCGCCGCAGAGAGGCTGCTGGATGGCGCGCCTCCTTTTAAGCCCACCCGCAAGACACTGCGATAACGGATTGATCTCCCGCGGAGTCGCGCATCCCGCCGCCTCAATTGCGCGGCGCGAGGCCAAACGCCTCGGCCAGCAATTCGTAACAATGCCGGCGCGCGGCATGATCGAAGAGCATGCTGGTGATCATCAATTCGTCGGCGCGCGTCGCCTCGACCAGCGCGCGCAACTGGCGCATCACGGCATCGATGCCGCCGACGGCGAGCCGCCCACGATGTTGCGCCAGGCGCTCGCGCTCGATCGGGCTGTAGGAATGGGCGGCGGCCTCCTCCGGCGCCACCAGAGGCAGATATTGCCCTTTCATGCGGTTGACGAAATGCAGTTCCGCGCTCGCGGCGATGCGCTCCGCTTCGGCGTCGGTATCGGCGGCGATCGCGGCAGTCGCGAGGATGGCGTAGGGCTGCGCCAGCTCCCGCGATGGCTTGAAATGCGCCCGATAGCTCAGCATCGCGCTCGCCGCGTCGTGCTCGGCGAAATGATGGGCGAAGGCGAAACCCATGCCGGCCGCGGCGGCCAGCTCAGCGCTATAGCCGCTGGAGCCGAGAAGCCAGACCGGCGGCAACGCCACGTCCATCGGCACCGCGTGTACGCTGCGGAACGGGTGACCTTCGGGCAGGCCGCCGCGCTCGAGCAACAGGAGCTCCTGGAAGCGCTCGAGGAAGTCGTCGCCGTCGCGCGCCTCCTGCCGCCGGCGCAGTGCGTAGGACGTGACCGGGTCGGTTCCCGGCGCGCGGCCGAGGCCGAGATCGATCCGGCCGGGAAACAGCGCTTCCAGCACCTTGAAACGCTCGGCCACCATCAGCGGCGCATGATTCACCAGCATCACGCCGCCCGAGCCGACGCGGATGTGTGTCGTCGCCGCGGCGATCTGGCCGATCATGATCTCCGGCGCGGAGCTGGCGATGCTGGCGATGTTGTGATGCTCCGCGAGCCAATAGCGCGTGTAGCCCAGCCGATCGGCCAAGCGCGCCAGGTTGAGCGAATTGCGTAACGCCGCCGATCCGGGCGTCGCGGTCGTGACCGGCGATAGATCGAGGATCGACAGTGGCGTCATGCCACCAGCACTAACACCAAAATCCCGCGACCGCTCCGCTGCCCCGCGACGGTCGATGCCCGCTCGCTATGCTGCGGGCAATCTCACCGACCCCATGCGCCCCCTGGGCTCACGAACGGGCCGCCGATCCCCGACGAGGATTGTTGGGTGTCTGAGACGGTCGTTCCGCTAACGACGTCGGGATGCGCTCTGCGCGCATAGCGCGCCTTGGCGGAAGCATGCGGGCGCGCAGTCTTTTTCTTGCCCGCGGTCTTGGCCGCAGTCTTCGCGGCTGGCTGCGGAACGCCTGCCGGCACGAACTCGGTTTGTTGTCCCGCCTCATCGATGATGACCGATTGATCCGCCGGCGCCTCGGCGGCGGCGACGCCGGGCGCCGGCGCGGGAACAGGCATCGGCACACCGGCGGCGCTGTCAGCGGCGGGCGGATTCGTTTCGCGCTCCGCCGCGGAACCCTGGACTGGCGGTGAAGATGCTGCATCATTCGCGGCGACCGGCGGCGTTTCCGGTTCACCTACCGGGGCGCTAGCGGCTTGATCGTTTGCAGCTGTCGTCCGTGCCGGCGTATCCGCGAGATCGACGGCGCCGCCGGGATCGCTTGGCCGCGCTCCGCGGTCGAACGGTTCCACCTCGGCGGCCGCGATCGGCGGCGAAGGCGAAACGCTGGCCACGAGTTGCAAGGGCGGCGCCGCGGACGGCAGGCGCGCGAGCGGTTCACGGTTGACGCGAAGCGCCGCGAACACGGCGAATCCGCAGCTCAGCGCAACCACTGAGACAACGATCGCCGCGATCAGCAGGCGGACATTGGGAAACATTCGACCTCGCAGAGCGCCCGCGCGCAGCCCGAGCAGCACGCGTCACAATGGGCGATCAATCACCGCGAGGGCAGTTGGCCTCCACGCCGGCAAACCCGCCAGCCGACGTCTTGCCGGATCGCCGCCAGGGATGGCGCTCTTTCCAGCGGGCGCGAGACTAGCCTGAGTCGCCGAAAAGCCAATGTGAAAAAATGAATCAAACGGCGCGCGTTGCCGCCGCGGCGCGGCCGCGCTGCTAGCGCGCGACCGTCCCTTGCTGCGCCGACGCCGCCGTCGGCGTCGATCCGGGCAACACCACGACACGCGTTCCCACGGACACCCGGCTGTAGAGGTCCTCGATGTCGGGATTGGTCAGGCGAATGCAGCCCGAGGACACGAAGCTGCCGATGGTCGAGGGCTGATTGGTGCCGTGAATGCGATAGAGCGTGCTGCCGAGATAGAGCGCGCGGGCGCCGAGCGGATTGCCTTCGCCGCCGGCCATGAAGCGCGGCAGATAAGGCTGCCGCTCGATCATCTCCTTGGGCGGATGCCAGTCCGGCCATTCGGTCATGCGCTTGATGCGCTCGTTGCCGGACCAGGTGAAGCCTTCGCGCCCGACGCCGATGCCGTAGCGCAGCGCTTTGCCGTTGCCGAGCACCAGATAGAGATAGGTGTGCGGCGTATCGATGATGATGGTGCCCGCGGATTCCGCAGTCACGTAGTCGACCAGCTGCCGGCGGAGATTCGGCGGCAGTTCCTTGGCCGGTCCCTGCTCAGGCTGATCTTCGGGCGGCAGCGCCGCGATCATTGTCGAGTGGTCGGGCGCCGGAGCGCCGGCGGTTTCCGCCGGACGACGCACGGCGCCGGTGATCTCCTCCGGAGCGTCAGCCGCACCGATGTCGGCCGGCGGCCGCGGAATGGATTCGCCGCCCGGCAAAGCTTGTGGGGGCAGCGGCGGGGCAACGTCCGCCTGCGGATCATAATAATGCCCGGGCGGCACACCGTTTGCATCGCGGTAGATGTATGGTTGTGGCGTGTAATAGTCGTAAGGCGACGGTCCGGCGCGCCGCATGCCATAGGCCGGCGGCGGCAATGGCGCACCGACGCGGGGCGGCTCGCCGGGATAGGGCGCCGGCGGTTCCGGGTAAAACTCGGCGTCCGCGGGCGGCGGACTGGATTGGGCGTTCGCCCCGCCGGCCAAGGCGACCAAGCCCAACACAACAACGGCAAGACTGCAGCTGGCGCGCAAGACGAGGCCCCGATAACCCTTATCGATCGCATTGTTTTGCAAGGAAGATTGGGCGGGAAGAAGGCAACGAGGCCTCATTACCTGCCGCAATACGGGGGATCCGGGCGCATCCGGCCGCCACTCGAGAAGGATGGATAACGAAGCATGAATGAGCGCAGCCGCACAGCGCCAGGCGAGCTTCGGCGCGTGCAGCCGCACTGGTATCATGCTAAGGAGCCCGGGGGATCGGGATTGCGGCCATGAGATCATCGCCAAGGTGGTTGCATTTTGCCGGGGGCGCGGTCGCGGCCGCGTTACTGCTCGGGAGCCCGGCGCGCGGTGAGGGCCTCATCAACGACCTCAAGGCGAAGATCTTCGACGCCAAGATGGCGCTCAAGACGTTTGTCGGCGGACTGCGGCACTGCAACGAGCTTGACGGCACCAATTTCTATTTCCAGCCGCGCGATCGCGTCCTCAATTTGGAAGAGTATCACCTGTCGCTGGATAACCTGGTCAAGTCGCAAGCCTTCAACCCCGAAAAGCATCGCCCCTGGACGGATGCCGACGCGCATGACCGGTGGGAACAGGTCAAAAAGCAGGCAGCGCGCGACAAAGAGGTCTGCAAGCTCGTAGCCGCGTTGCCGGAACTCGAAAAGCGGCTTGAGGAAGCCGAGCATAAACCCGCCGAGCCGAGCGAACCGAAAAAGAGCGAATAGCCCCGGCTACGGCGCGATTGAACCGCGCCAGCGCATTTCGTCGTGCGGTCGTGTGCCCCCCTCTTGCGTCGCAGGCGCGCGACGCGAGCGGCAGCGGCAAAGCTTCCGTTGACTTGATCGGCGGAATTCCGCTCAACACATAGCGCGTAGCGAGCCAAGTTCATTGCGTGGATAATAGAGCGGGGCGTCGGCACTCCGATGCCGCCCCGCCCGCGGCGAAGGAACGCTTGGATGGCGTCCGTAAGCGACTGGAAAGTGCCCTCCTCGGCGCAGCCGAAGCCGGAGGACTATGCCTACGATCTCGATTTTGCTCTGACCTCGATGGTGGCGCTGCGCGCGACCGTGCCGGCGGACGCCTTCACTGCGGAGACGCTCGGCACCGAGCGCGCCGGCAACGGCGTTTTCATTCGCGGCAACGGTCTCGTCTTGACCATCGGCTACCTGATCACCGAGGCGGACACGATCTGGCTGACGCTCAATGACGGTCGCTCGGTGCCCGGCCACGTGCTCGGCTACGACCAGGAGACAGGCTTTGGGCTGGTGCAGGCACTCGCCAAGCTTGACCTGCCGGCGCTCGAGTTCGGGCAATCGGCGGCCGCCTCGCTCGGCGAGCGCGTCGTCGTCGGCGGCGCCGGCGGACGCCACCACTCGGTCGCCGCGCGCATCGTCGCCAAGCAGGAATTCGCCGGCTATTGGGAATACGTGCTCGACGAGGCGATCTTCACGGCGCCGGCGCATCCGAACTGGGGCGGCACCGCGTTGATCGGGCCGACCGGCGCGCTGATCGGCATCGGCTCGCTGCAGCTGCAGCACGCGGTCGAGAAGGGGCAAGCGCAGAACATCAACATGATGGTGCCGATCGATCTCCTGAAGCCGATCCTCGACGATCTGCTCAAATTCGGGCGCCGCAACGCGCCGCCGCGGCCGTGGCTTGGCCTGTTTGCAACCGAGATGGAAAACCGGCTGGTCATCGTCGGGCTCGCCGATCGCGGACCGGCGAAACGTGCCGACCTGCGCACCGGCGACATCGTGCTCGCGGTCGCCGGGACCAAGGTCCACGACCTCGCCGGCTTCTTTCGCCGCATCTGGGCGCAAGGCCACGCCGGCGCCGAGGTGCCGATCACCATCTACCGCGACGGCCATACCATGGAGCTCAAGGTCAAATCGGGCGAGCGCAACCGCTTCCTCAAGGGCCCGAGCTTGCACTGACTCTGGTCGTTGCGAGCGAAGCAAAGCAATCCACGCCCCGGCGTCAGTGCCGGATTGGTTCGTCGTTTGCACCTCGCAATGACAACTTTATCGAGCAGCGAACAACGCGCGCAGACCTTCGCGGTACGTCGGATAAAGGAGCGTGACGCCAAGCTCACGCTTGAGCTTGTCGTTGCGCGCGCGCCGGCATCCCTGCCAGAAGCTCAACGCCAGCGGCGAAAGGGTCGGCGCCGCCTCAGCGAAGGGAATTTCCGGCGGCGGATCGCGGCCGAGGAGTTGCGCGGCAAAAACGATCGGCTCGCCCGGCGCGCTCGGCTCGTCATCGGCGACGTTGAAAATCCCTGCGGCCCGGCGTGCGAACGCCGCATCGATCGCCTGGGCGATGTCGCCGACATGAATGCGGTTGACGACGTGGCCGGGTTTGACGATGCGGCGCGCGGTTCCGGCCGCGACCCGCACGAGCGCGTTTCGTCCGGGCCCATAGATGCCGGCGAGGCGCAGAACGGAGACGGCGACGCCGGACCGGGCGCCGAGATTTTGCCAGGCGTGTTCGGCAGCAACGCGGCCGCGACCGCGCGCCGAATCCGGCCGTGGCGGGGTGTCCTCGTCGACCCAGGCGCCTCCATGGTCGCCGTAGACGCCCACCGTCGACAAATAGACGATCGAGCGCAGCCGCCGCGCGTGCAGCAGCGCTTGCCCGAAAGCGGCCAGCACCGGGTCGCCGGTTTCGGTCTGTGGAATCGAGACGAGCACAAGGTCGGCTTCGCCGATCGCATGCTCCAGCGCAGGCGTCGGCGAAATCCCGTCGAACGGCAGTGCCTTGAGCCGTCCGGCGAAACGCGCGTTCAATAGCGCTGCGCGCTCGACGCCGCGGACGGTGCCGATAATGCGCTCGAAGCCGTCGCCGAACATGCTGACGAAATGTTCCGCCGAATAGCCGAGCCCGAAGCACAGCAGAGTGGGCATTGGGTTCTCACCCGTCGGCCGCGGCCCACTCCGCCTCGACCTCGGCGTCGGTCTCGGCAGCGCGGCGCTCTGCCACGCAGCGCTTAAGCCGCGCGCGATCGAGCCGGCCGAGCGCCCACACCGCGGCGCCGCGGACGAGCGGCGAAGGGTCTGCGAGCAAGCGCTCGGCTTCGCCGCTGAGCGTTGCATCCCCGGAATTGCCGATCGCGATCAGCACATTGCGCACAAAGCGGGCGCGTCCGGTACGCTTGATCGCGGTTTTCGCGAACAGCGCGCGGAAGGCGGCGTCGTCGAGCCGCGCCAGTTCGGCAAGGGACGGCGCGCGCAGCGCCGCGCGCGCCGCAAGCTTCGCCTCGCGGCCGGCCTCGGCAAACTTGTTCCACGGACAAATCGCCAGACAATCGTCGCAGCCATAGATGCGGTTGCCGATGAGCGGGCGCAGCTCGCGCGGGATCGGACCCTTGTGCTCGATGGTGAGGTAGGAGATGCAGCGCCGCGCGTCGAGACGATACGGCGCCGGGAACGCCGCTGTCGGGCAAATGTCGAGGCAAGCGCGGCAGCTGCCGCAATGGTCGCCCTCGGCGGCGTCCGCCGGCAGCTCGAGCGTCGTGAACAGCGCGCCGAGGAACAGCCACGAGCCGTGCTGGCGCGAGACGAGGTTGGTGTGCTTGCCCTGCCAGCCGAGACCGGCGGCTTCGGCGAGCGGCTTTTCCATCACGGCGGCGGTGTCGACAAAGACCTTGATGTCGCCGCCGCCATTGGCGATGAGCCAGCGCCCGAGTGCCTTGAGGCGAGGCTTGATTACTTCGTGGTAGTCGTCGCCCCGGGCGTAGACCGAGATCGCGCCGCAGAGCTTATTTTTCAGGATCGCCAGCGGATCCTCGGGCGGACCGTAGTTGACGCCGAGCATGACGATCGAACGCGCCTCGCGCCACATCGCGCGCGGATCGCCGCGCCGCGCTGCGTTCCGCGCCATCCAGTCCATATCGCCGTGCGCGCCGGCGGCGAGAAATTCGCCCAGCCGCACGGGGGCGCGCGGAATCGCATCCGGCCGCGCGACGCCGACGACGTCGAAACCGAGCGCGCTGGCAGCCTCGGCAAGCGCGGCCTTGAGCGCGGCGCCGGTCAGAAATCGAGGTCGGCGTAGCTCGGCGATGGCGGCAGGCCGGGCAGCGCCTCCGCCAACAGCGCGCGGAACGACGGCCGCGATTTGATCCGCGCGTACCAAGCCTTGGCGGTCTCGTCCTCGTCCCACGGCACATCGCCCAGATAGTCGACGACGGAAAGGTGCGCCGCCGCACTGAGGTCGGCATAGGTCAGGCTTTCGCCGGCGAGCCAGTCACGCTTGCGAATGAGCCAGCCGATATAGTTCAGATGGTATCTGATATTGCTCTTCGCCGCCCGCATGATCTCCATATCGGGCGGCCCGCCGCCGCGACCGGCGGGAATGAAGCGCTTGTAGACGCGCTCGGTCACCAGCGCGCCGCTGACCTCGTCGAAGAATTTATCGTTGAACCAGCTCATCAGACGGCGCACCTCGATGCGGCCGCCCAGGTCGGTCGGCATCAGACGCGGGCGGGCCAGCTTGCTGCCGCGGCTTTCATCGAGATATTCGGCGATGATCGCCGCGCCCGGAACCGGCGGCACGCCTTCCTCGACTAGGACCGGCGCGGTTCCCGCCGGATTGAGCGCGAGGAACTCCTCGCGGCGCTCCCACACGCGCTCCTCGACGAGCCGGGGCGCCAGGCCGATTTCCTCGAGCACCAGCCGCACGAAGCGGGAATGCGGGCAGAGGGGATGGTGGATGAGCGTCAGCATGCCGTCGCGGCTGCGTGAAGAAAGGTCCGGGCCAAGTCCTGCGAATCAACGCCGCCGCGCCATCGGATGATCCTCATATAGGCGAAGCAAAGGCGCGGCAACCTGTTGAGGGCGGGGCCTTTGCCATTGCCAGAAATCGGGCCTTGCGCCACAAGTCCGACACGCGATCCTGCAAGGTCCCCGCCGAATCCGGCGCAGGTTGCGCCTTCTCCGCACCTTGGAGCTCCTCACGATGCTTGACGTCATCAAGGCGACCATTCTCGGCATCGTCGAAGGCTTGACGGAGTTCATACCGGTCTCCTCGACCGGACATCTCCTGCTGATGCAGCAGTTTCTCGGCTTCAGCGACGAGGATTTCGGCAAAAGCTTCACGGTCCTCATTCAGTTCGGCGCGATCCTGGCGTTGCTGTCGATCTATTTCGGGCGGCTGTGGCGGCTGTTCACCGGCATGTTCACCGATCCACAGGCGCGGCGGTTCATCATCGGCGTGCTCATCGCCTTCCTGCCGGCGGCGGTGATCGGCGCCACCGCCTACAAATTCATCAAGGAGGTGCTGTTCAATCCCTGGGTCGTGTGTTTCATGCTGATCGCCGGCGGCGCGGTGTTGTTATGGGTCGATCAGCTCGATCTCAAGCCGCGCTACCACGAGGCGACTGGCTTCACGCTGCCGATGTACTTCGTCATCGGGCTCGCCCAGTGCGCATCCATGGTCCCCGGCGTGTCGCGCTCGGGAGCGACCATCGTAGCGGCGATGCTGCTCGGCGCCGACCGCCGCGCCGCCGCGGAGTTCTCGTTCTGGCTTGCGATGCCGACCATGGCCGGCGCCTTCGCCTACGATCTCTATAAGAGCCACGCGCAGATGAGCGGCGGCAATGTCATGTTGATCGCTATAGGCTTCGCCGTCTCCTTCATCTGCGCCTGGTTCGTGGTGAAGACTTTTCTCGGCTATGTTTCGCGCCACGGCTTTACGCTGTTTGTGTGGTGGCGCGTCGCGGTCGGCACTGCCGGCCTGATCGCGCTGGCGCTCGGGCTGTGAGGCGGCGCAGGTCAGCGGCGAGGGTCATCCGCCACCGGGCGGACTGGGAAGCGCCGGTCATCCGCGCTAAGATCAAGTCGCATTGCGAAATCGGATCGCGCGAATTCAGCTTAGCCTCGAAAGGATCGCTCCAATGGCGAAGAAGCAATCGGATAGCGTCTACCGGATTATCGACGTCGTCGGCGTCAGCGAGAAATCGTGGGAAGACGCCGGACGCATCGCGGTGGAGACTGCCGCCGGTTCGTTGCGCGACCTGCGCGTCGCCGAGGTCACCCAAATGGACATGAAGGTCGAGGATGGAAAGGTCACGGCCTTCCGCACCCGCGTCGCGCTGTCCTTCAAATACGAGAGCTGACCAGCATTCGACGGCGGCGACGGCTCGCCGCGGCGGCATTCACGCCGTGCGGCCGCGGAACTGGCCGGTCTTGCGGAAGCGCCAGAGATAATCGGGCACCACGCTGCCGATCGAGGCCGGGACGATGCCGAGCGCTTCGAGCGTCAAGGCCTGCGCCCGCGCCGCAGCCGAGACGACATTGTCGCGCTTGAGGAGCTCGACTTGGTCCGGCGTGATCGGCGGCTTGGGCAGGAATTGCAGGACCATCGCCTGCGCCTTCATCAAGCCGAACGGCACCGGCAGGAGCAGCCGGCGGCGCTCGACGGTAGCGAGCACGAATTCCATCAGCTCTTTGAACGTGCGCACGTCCGGCCCGCCCAGTTCGTAGATCGCGCCGGCCTTGGCCTTGCCGTCGACCGCGAGCGCAACGGCTTCGGCGACGTCGCCGGCAAACACCGGCTGAAAGCGCGTCTCGCCGCCGCCCGGCAGCGGCAGCGCCGGCGCGAGCCGCGCCAGCGCGGCGAAGCGATTGAAGAAGTCGTCCTCCGGCCCGAACACGATCGACGGGCGCATGATGATCGCCTCGCTCTGCGCCGCCTGGACCAGGCGCTCGCCGGCCGCCTTAGCCCGCGCGTAATGCGACGGCGAATTCGCGTCGGCACCGATCGCCGAGAAATGAACAAGACGCGCGCCGGCGGCGTTGGCGGCCTGAGCGACGGCGTCAGCGCCTTGCGCCATGACATCGTCGAACCGTTGGCGGCCGCGCTCGAACAGAATTCCGACCAGATTGATGACGATGTCGGCGTCGCGCGCCGCCGCCGTCACCGACTGCGGGTAGCGCACATTGGCCTGCACCGCATGGATCTGACCGACGCGGCCGAGCGGCTGCAAATGGCCGGTCAGCTCTGGCCGGCGCACCGCGACGCGGATACGGTAGCCCCGGTTGGCGAGCGCGCGCACCACGTGCCGGCCGAGGAATCCGGAGCCGCCGAATACGGTGACCAGCATTTCAGATGGGCTCTTCAGGGTCATCGGCGGCGGAATACAAGATCGCTTCGGGCCTGTACAGTGGCGACGGGACTGTCGTGCTCAGCGGTGAAAACCCTACTGTTTTTCGGATCGATCCGGCGTTTGCCGCACGTGCCTCTGCCGCTCCTTCATCAACCATGCGCGCAGCGTCGCCTCGTCGAGCGGATCGCCGGTCGGCTCGGCCAAACGGTAGACGCTGTAGCGCTCGACGACGACGCGGCGTTCGCGGTCGAGCGAGGCGATTTTTTCGACCATGCGGAAGCGTCCGGTCACGAACCTCGCCTCCGTCGCCGAGGCCGGACATATGTAGAGCAGCGGCCCCTTGAACAGCTCGGGCGACGGCGGCGGCTCGTTCGCCCAGCGGAACCGTTCGGTGACCTGGATAACAGGCGGATGTGACGGCAGATAGAACGACAGCCATCCGGCGAGCGCATGGTTTTCCACGAGAACGGCGGGCGCGCCGATCTCGGCGCGGATGGCATCGATCCGCGGGCCAAGCTCGGGCCAGCCGGCGCCGAGCACACGCGCCGTCGGATCAGCAGCGCCGAGCGGCAGCACACCGAATGTCGCCTGCGCGGCGATCAACACCACCATCGCCAGGCCGGTCGGGACCGCAAGCCTGCTGGACCAATCGGCCAGACTTTTCCAGCGCCCGCTCCATTCGATGCCGTGCGCGGCGCGCGCAGCGGCAATGGCGAAGGCCGGAAATATCGGCGCGGTCCAATTGCCTTCGACGCGTTGATGCAACGCGTGCCAGGCGAGATAAATCACCAGCGGCCAAACCATCGCGCCCAAGAGGACGCGAGCGCTGTGCGCGGCACCGCGGCCGGCGAGAAAGGCGATCAGCGCCATGACGCCGAGGATGAAGATCGGAGGCGTCGCCAATCCAAGCTGCGCCGGCAAGAATTCGCCGAGATAGCGCAGCGTGAAATGCTCGACGGCGAGCCGGCGAAACTGAAAAATAAAAGAATCCCAGTCGTGGTCGGCGTTCCAAAACAGAACCGGCGAGACGACTGCCAAGGCTACGAGGGCGCCGAGCCAGGGCCAGGGCGTGAGCAGCCATCGCCGCTCGCTCGGTACTATCAGCAGCCAGGCCAGAATGCTCGGACCGAAGAACAACGCCGAATATTTCGACAATAATCCGGCGCCAACGGCGGCCCCGACGGCGAGCCACCAAATGCCGGCGCCGCCGTCCGTCAGTTTGGCAAGAAAGAGGAGGACGAACGCGCCGGCGACCAGGAGCGGGCTATCGGGCGTGACGATCACGGTGCCGAGCTCCACGATCAAGGTCAGATTGAAGAACAGCGCCGCCGTCGCCGCGAGCCGATCGTCGTGAAACAGGATCGCCGCCCCGCGCCAAACTGCCCAGCTCGCCGGCAGCGCAAGCAGCACCGAGACGAGCCGGACGCCGAGCAGCGTGTCACCGGCAATAAGCGTCCCCAGCCGGATGATGACCGCGAACATCGGCGGATGATCGAGGTAACCGCCGGCCAGATGTTGCGACAACCGCCAATAATAGGCTTCGTCGAAGGTCAGCGGCACCGCCGCGGCAATCGCGAGACGCGCGAGCACGAGCGCGAGGATTGAGCAAGCTACGACGGTGCCGTAGCGGCCGGCGTCTTCGATCGTCGCAGTCTGCAAACTGCTGCCTCTGGCGGTCATGACCGGAAGAGTGTTCGGGCGTCACGCTAACGAAGACGCCGTTCCATTGACAAGGCCAGGACCGCTCCGTACCTATCGCGCACAGCCCAGGTGGCGGAATTGGTAGACGCACTAGTTTCAGGTACTAGCGCCGCGAGGCGTGGAGGTTCGAGTCCTCTCCTGGGCACCAACGTAAAAATACGTTTTTGATTCTGCTTTATTTTTTTCTGAAAAAGTCCCACCCAAGAAAACGGAGTCGAACCCCTCTGCCACAGGACGGCAAACCGACACCTGACCGTACCGTCCCACTTCCGTTTTTCGGGGATAAGCAGACTTCAAATTGATGTCTCCATTCCGTCGCTAATGACCTCTAATTCACCGCGCCTTTGGTTCGGCGTGGTGAGCGGCAGGCAATCGCTCCGGCACGCCCGCCTTGCGGAGCCCGGTCAGTAGACGATCGAGACAAGCTATGTCGAAAACAATGTAGTCGCGCCGAACCTGTTCGATTGAAAATTCGGGCTGGTGCCTCTGCGCCTCACTGCGCTCTCGCTTCGCGCCTGCCCGATGGCCGAGATGACCGAGAGCAGATGTGATGATCAAGCGTGATGCCCAGGTATCGAAAGCCTGGACAGCTTGGCGCGCGAGTTCTACGGCTTTCGCGTCGTTACCGAGATAGAGATGGCCGACGGCTATGACGTTGAGGTATTGCCGGGCACTCGGAGCGAAAGGGCTCAGGCGGATCGCCCATTCCGCCTGCTCGATGCCTTCATGACAGCGACCGCATTGGATGAGGAGCCGACCCAGGATCGCATAGGCGTGGGCAAAGCTTGGATTGAGCGCGATCGCCCGCTTCACCGCATCGATCGCTGCGTCCGGCTGACGACCAAAGGTCAGGGCCCAAGCCAAACTCAGATGCGACAGGGCATCCCGGTCATCAAGCGTCACCGCGCGTCGCGCACGGTCGAGAATGTCTTTCGGGTCATGCCTAGCAAAGCAAAAGAAGAGGTCTTCGGCCTGGCTCCAGGCGATCGCCGCATGGGCCGGCGCAAAACCGGGATCGAGTGACAGCGCGCGTTCGAGCAGCTCGCGCGCTTGGCAATTGCCACCGCCGGTGCGTTGCGCGATCAGCGCCATGCCGCGATGAAACAGCTCCCAGGCGCCGAGATTTTCGGGCGGCGTCACCTTCGCCCGCTCGTATTCGGCGCGGCCAAGCTCCGGTTCGATCTGCCCCGCGATCCCCTGCGCGATCTCGGCCTGGATGGCGAAGACATCATCGAGATTCCGGTCGAAGCATTCCGCCCAGATATGGTCGCCGCTGACGCCGTCAATGAGCTGAGCCGAGATTCGAACGCGTCCCGCGTCCTTACGGACACTGCCCCCGACGATATAGCGAATGCCGAGCGTCGTAGCGATGTCGCGGAAGTCGGACGGCGCGTGTTTGTATCGCAGGGTCGCGTTGCGCGCGATCACGAAAAACTGCCGGATGCGGCTGAGTGCGGTCGTGATGTCCTCTGTAATACCTTCGGCGAAGAAGTCGTGGTCGGCATCAATCGACATGTTTGTGAAGGGCAGGACGGCAATCGACGGACGATCGGGGAGTGCCATCGTTGCGGTCGCCTCGCCGGGCGGTGCCTCAATGGCCAGGCGGCCCGCGCCTGGCTGATCCTCCCGCACGTCGCCGACGAACCGGACACCCTTGCGAGCGATGGTCCGGATCAACCGTTGTTGATCGCCGTCATCGCCGATAGCTCTTCGCGCCGCGTTGATGCGGCTGATCAGCGTTGATTCCGAAACAATGCGGCCCTTCCAGACGACATCGAGCAGATCGTCCTTGGTGACGACGCGGTCGCGATTCTCGATCAGATAGACCAGAAGGTCGAACACCTGCGGCTGAACAGGAACAGCGCTCTCGCCGCGCCAAAGCTCGCGCCGGTCGGTATCCAACACGCATTGTTCAAAGTGGAGGCGCATGTTGCCGCCTGTGACGTGCCGCCCCGACTGTGGCGGGCATGTCGCTCGAAAGAGCATGAAAAATCAATACGGCCTCAAGGTCATCCCCGGGTCCCAAAGCTAACCTCGCGGCGTCTTCGTCACGCATCGGGAGGCATAGACCATCATGAACCAGCAAATCCAAGCCAGCAAGCCCACGCAGAATACCCCGATCACACCTGACGCCATCATGCAGCTCGGCTTCGCGTTCTGGGGTTCAAAGACGCTGCTGAGTGCGGTCGAACTCGGGCTGTTCACACTGCTCGCCGACGGTCCGCTGAGCGCGGAGGCGCTAACGGTGCAGCTCAAACTCCACCCGCGCAGCATGCGCGACTTCCTCGACGCACTGGTCGCGCTCGGCCAGCTGGAGCGCAACGGCGGCCTCTATTCCAATACCCCGGCCGGCGCCCTATTTCTCGATCGCCGCAAGCCGACCTACGTCGGTGGTATGCTCGAAATGGCGAACGCGCGGCTCTATCCGTTCTGGGGTGCGCTCACCGAAGGCTTGCGCACCGGCGAGCCGCAGAACGAAGTCAAGCAGGGTCGCGATCTGTTCGATGAGATTTATCGGAATCCAACGATTCTTGCGGAATTTCTCAAAGCGATGACAGGCCTGAGCTTGGGCGCCGCGCGGGCGATCTCCGAGAAATTTCCCTGGGCTGACTACAAGAGCTTCGCCGATATCGGCACTGCACAGGGCGGCCTTGCTGTCGAGCTCGCACGCGCGCATCCGCACCTTAGTGGCATCGGCTTCGATCTGCCGGTCGTCCAGCCGCATTTCGAGGCTTACACGACCCAGCACGATCTTTCCCAGCGGCTCTCGTTCCGCGCCGGCGATTTCTTTCTGGAAGCGATGCCATCAGCCGACGTGCTGATCATGGGCCACATCCTGCATGACTGGAGCCTCGACAAGAAGCAGCTCTTGATCCGCAGGGCATATGAGGCCCTCCCCTTCGGCGGCGCGTTAATCGTTTTCGACCCGATCATCGACGACGAGCGCGAACGGAACGCATTCGGACTGTTGATGAGCTTGAACATGCTGATCGAGACCCGCGATGGTTTCGACTTCACCGGCGCCGACTGCATCGGTTGGCTCAAGGAGGCCGGCTTTGCGGAAACGCGCGTCGAGCCGCTCGTTGGTCCCGACTCGATGGTGATAGGTGTCAAGTGAGGGGGTCTTACGTCCGAAATTGGAGCGAGAGCTGACTGTCGCGCGGCTGTACCGGGTGGGACAATCTCGAAAATACTTATTGAGACTCAATGGGACGGTCGGTAAAGGTGGGACACGATAAACTATTGACAAGATTCATCTGTTTCGCCCCTCTCCTGGGCACCAACACAAAAAGTCGATTTTGATTCTGCTTAGCTTTTTCCGACAAAAGTCCCACCACAGCAAAATGGACTCGCACCCATCGCGTCTGCCGCGAAAATCTCACGCTGTTGTACTGTACATGTCGGCTTTCATGGCAAACCGGACATAACGAGCCCGTGACGCGATGTCCGACAATGACCCCTTCGCTGACATGGACGGCGCTAGGCTGTTGCAGTGCACCCGGCTCATCCAGCGCGGGACCAAGTGCTGTGGCAATCTGTGCCGTCATCGGCG
>Ga0187784_10000239_pt1 | contig 38237 bp, 34 predicted proteins | sample 1015_SJ02_MP15_2_FD_132964 | JGI IMG/M metagenome (GOLD analysis project Ga0187784, IMG submission 132964) | Tropical peat soil microbial communities from peatlands in Department of Meta, Colombia - 1015_SJ02_MP15_20_MG | ecosystem: Environmental > Terrestrial > Soil > Wetlands > Peat | place... | reverse complement strand
TATCGCCCGGCACGCGCATGTACTGGACGTTGACGCCAAGGTCGTCCGCGCCGCTGGGGTAGAACTCGATCATCGGAACCGGGGCCTCGGTATCATGGCTAAGCTGCCCGGGGTCAAAGTCACTCAAGTGCGACTCCCAACCAGTGGGAACCAGAATCTCCAGGCTAAACTTGGCATCGCCAAAGGGCGTGAATTGGTGGCTGCTGAAACCCTTGCTTAATTCCTCCGCTGTAAAAAGCGACCCGGTGGGAAGCAGGTCCTGCACAGCTTTCTGAGGAGAGCCGTAAGCGAGCAAACAAGCGGCGGAAACCAGCCATGTAACGGCAAGACTTATGGGTTTGTTTTTCATGAAATCACTCCTGGCGAGCCTCGAAATCGTACCACAAAAGCGCCTCCTGGTGGGATGCGTTCGAGCCGAGGTTTCCTCGCACCACCAGTTCGTGAGACGTTGCGGTGCCGCGGCACAGGGGGTTGTGGCAGGCGGGCGATTGGCGTACAGTGACGCGGTGGTTCTCTGGGCCGGATTGCAGCGACCGACCCCAAGGGTGGCGCATACATCGGTTTGTATGTATGCGCCACCCATCGACCGCTTCTAGGGCTGCTCAGGCCACGAGAACTCCGAAAGGTCCACTTATGGTTCCTATGACGAGGCGTGAATTGCTGGCTTCCTTGCTGGTTTTGCCTGCTACACTCCGCGCGGAAGCCGATTGGATACCGCTCTTTGACGGGCGCACCCTGCACGGTTGGAAGGCCGGCGAGAGCAAGGGTTCATTCCGTGTCGTGGACGGGCAGATCGTCGCCAGCGGGCCGCGTTCGCACTTGTTTTACGCCGGGCGAGCGGTCAGCCATGGCGGCTTCAAGAATTTCGAGCTAATGGCGGAGGTCATGCCGCACCCGGGAGCCGAGTCCGGCATCTACTTTCACACCGCGTTCCGGGCCAATGGGTCGCCTGAGAAGGGGTTCAAGGTCCAGATCAACAACACCTACCGAGGCGAGGACGATCACCGCGAGCACAACAAGACCGGCTCCCTCTATGGCGTCCGCAACGTCTACAAGACGCTGGCGAAAGACAACGAATGGTCCCAGTTGTACGTCCGTGTCCGCGGCAAGCAGGTACAGGTCCGGCTGAACGACACGCTGCTGGTGGATTACCTCGAGCCTGACCCGCCGCTGGTGGGCGCTGATCGTCCCGAACGCGTTCTGAGAAGGGGCACATTTGCCCTTGAGTGCCACGACCCGGACTCGAAGGTTCTGTTTCGCAACATCCGGGTTAAGCCGCTGCCGGATAACCTTGCCGCAGAAATGGCCGAACCGCCTGACATAGACGCGGTCTATCGCGATCTCCTGTGGATGCAGGCCCAGAACTTTCCCGTGTTGGATTGTCACGTGCACCTGAAAGGCGGGCTGACGCTGGAAGAGGCGCTCGCGAATTCGCGCCGCGTCGGCATCCAGTACGGCATCGCCATCAACGGCGGGCTCGGCTTTCCCACCACCAACGATGCCGCCGCCGAGGACTATCTCAGAAGCATGAAGGGCCAGCCGTGCTTCGTGGCGCTGCAAGGAGAAGGCCGCGAATGGGTGAAGCTATTCTCGAGGGAAACGGTGGCAAAATTCGATTACGTGTTTACCGACGCCATGACCTTCACCGATGACAGCGGCAAGCGAATGCGGATTTGGATCAAAGAAGAGGTGGGAGAGATTAAAGACTCGGAGCGGTTCATGGATATGCTGGTGGACCGCGCGGTTGGGATCCTCGATCGTGAGCCAATTGATATTCACGCCAACCCAACCGTGTTACCGGACGTGATCGCCGCCGACTACGACCGCCTGTGGACGCCGGAGAGAATGCAAAGGTTAATCGACGCCGCGAAAAGGAATGACGTGGCCATCGAAATCAACAACCGTTACCGGGTGCCCCGCCCGGCCTTCATCAAGGCCGCCAAGAAAGCCGGAGTCAAGTTTTCTTTTGGCACGAACAACAGCGACAAGAACTTGGGCCGCATGGAGTACGGCGTGAAGATGGTGAAGGAGTGCGGGCTAACGTGGCAGGATATGTTCCTCCCAAAACCCGAGGGGGAGAAGGCCGCTCAGCGAAAGGGAATGTTGTAAAGACAGTGACGAGTGACGAGTGACAAGTGATGAGCAGAAGACAAAAGCAAACCTCACCCGTCGTCACCCTTCTTGCACGTCACTCGTCACTTTTCACTCGTCACTTTTTCGGTGCTTCCGAGAGCTCAATGCGGTTGCCTTCGGGGTCCATGATCCAGGCCGAGCGGCCATAATCGTAGCCCTCGCGCCGGATTAGGGAGGGTCTACAACAGTCGGTCAATAGGGGGGTGGAAGAGGCAGAATGTCCGCATGACGGATCTCAGAAAGTAGCTATCCCATTTGTTTTCTGCTACATTCCCGGAATCTGCGGTTATCTGCTTTGTTATCAATGACATTCCAGCCTTGTTCCGACCTTTTGCATGCCGGTCCTTTGTTTTCATAGAGATTCCCGATCCGTTCGTTCAAAAAAGAATTCTTTTTCCTCCTTGCTATTCCGCGCCAAAGTTGGCAACTCACCCGCCGTCCCAGGGCGACTGCAGCGGAGGTCGGCAAAAGGACGCTCCTCTCGGCCCCCTTGGATTTTTGGTCGCCGGAACAAGGTAGGGTGCAAAGGTGGTCGACGTTCCCTGGAATGCCCGTCGCGTGGTCATACGCTAGAATAATAGCCAACTTCGGGGAGCTTGTCAATTCAAGAAGGCCAAGAGTTCTGGAGTTGCACCCCGCCTCCACTTTGAACCGCATCTTACCAAAAACCGGCTGCCTGGGCACACACTTTCCTTAATCATGCCGGGGAAATCGTTTGTAGGTTGATTCCTCGCCCTAGCGCACCTCTTCTTGAACTTGGGCTTCCCAATTCGAGGGAACGGGGGTCCAATCGCGGGTAAACACGTCGCTGAGAGTCAAGCCGATCAGGATGGCGAGCCAAAGGAGTGAGGAGGCGACTACGATGCGCAGAAGGTTAGAACTCCAGCGAAGATGCATGAAGAAAAGGACCACGAGCGTGGCCTTGCAGCCGGCAATGGCCAGCGCCACGACGGTGTTCCATTTGCCCAGGTTGATGAACGCGACACCTGTGGTGAGGCCGGTAAGTACGATCAGTGCAGCGAAAACGAGAATATAGAGCCTCTTCGGAACAACGTGGCCCGACATCAATAGCGCCCTCCAATCAAATGCGACCTGCGAGGTAGCGCAGACCTGCTCTTTAGGTCTGCGGCTCTTGCGCACCCTGCCCACCCAAAAGCCGCAGACCTAAAGAGCAGGTCTGCGCTACCCCGCTCGACATCAGTAACGCCCCCCGATCAAATACAGTAAGGGAAAGAGAAAGATCCAAATAATATCCACGAAGTGCCAGTAGAGGCCCGACATCTCCACGGTGCTGTAGCGTTGCGGTGAGAATTTACCCCGCCCGGCCATGATGATCAGCACCGTGAGGATTCCGACTCCAATTACCATATGCAGGGCGTGGACGCCGGTCATGAAGAAGTAAAAACAGAAGAACAATTCCAGGTGCCGCGGATCGGGTCCATCAAAAGTCCAGTTCAATCCCGGCACAAGTCCCTCGAGGAAGTCGTGCCGCCACTCGAAAGCGAGTTTGACGCCGACGAAAGTCAGTCCCAAAAGCAAAGTAAGCAGCAGAAAGGTTATGAGTGTCCCCTTCTTGCCTAACTGTGCGGCGCGCACGGCCAGGGCCATGGTCAAGCTGCTGCACAGCAATACCGCGGTATTGAAAGCCCCAAGGCGGACGTCGAGCAGACGGCTACCGGCTTCGAAGGCGGGCAAATAAAGGTTGCGGAAGATTATATAGGCTGTGAACAAGCCGCCAAAAAACATAACCTCCGTTGCCAGGAATACCCACATCCCAAGGCTGGAGGCTTCGTGCTGCTGTTCGAGATCGTCGAATTGCTCGGCAAGAGCGGTGGTGCTGTTAGGCAACTTGAGCTTCCTCCGTTCCGTAGGCGTAAGCTTCCTCGGTGACAAGGGGTGTATCTTCGAAGTTTTCGGTGGGGGGCGGAGAGGGCGTCTGCCATTCCAGACCTTTGGCGGCCCAGGGGTTGGGCCCGGCCACGGGTCCGTAGCGCATCGACCAGACGAGGTAAACCAGCGGGATCAGGTAACCTACGCCCAGCACCGAGGCGCCGGCGGAGGACATCACGTTGAGCACCTGAAATTCCGGCGCGTAGACGGCGTAACGGCGCGGCATGCCCAGGTAACCCAGCATATACTGAGGGAAGAAAGTCAAATTAAAGCCAACAAAGATGATGGCTGCCGCCAATCTTGCCCACCCATCCGGATACAAGCGACCGGAGATCTTGGGCCACCAATAATGAATGCCGCCCAAATAACCCATCACGGCGCCACCCACCATGATGTAGTGGAAGTGGCCCACCACAAAATAAGTGGCGTGAACATGAGCGTCAACGGCCAGCGTGGCGAGGAACAGGCCGGTCAATCCACCCATGGTGAAGAGGCCGATGAACCCGATAGCATAGAGCATCGGCGCCTGGTAGGAGACCGAGCCTTTGTAAAGCGTGGCGGTCCAGTTGAAAACCTTGATGGCGGAGGGAATAGCAACTGCGAAGCTCAGTGCGGAGAATACAATCCCTGCGTAAACAGATTGTCCCGCCACAAACATATGGTGACCCCAAACCAGGAACGAAATCGCGGCAATGGCCACACTTGAAAAGGCGATGAACTTGTAACCGAAGATCCGCTTCTTGGAGAAGGCGGTGACGAGCTCACTCATGACGCCCATCGAAGGCAGGATCATGATGTAGACCGCGGGGTGCGAGTAGAACCAGAACAAGTGCTGAAAGAGGATCGGATCCCCTCCCACCGCCGGATCGAATACCCCCACATGGATGAGCCGCTCCAGGGCGACCAGTATGATGCTGATCGCCAGGACCGGTGTGCCGAGGATCTGAATGACGCTGGTCGAGTAAATCGCCCATATAAACAGCGGCAGCCGGAACCAAGTCAGGCCAGGGGCGCGCATTTTGTGGATGGTGACGATGAAATTCAGCCCGGTCAGAATGGAGGAAAACCCGGCGATGAACACGCCAAGCGCCGCAGAGATTACATTGGTATTTGAATACGTGGTGCTCAGCGGCGTGTAGAATGTCCAGCCCGTATCGACCCCGCCGGCGATCACGGCATAAAGGGTGAACAAGCCACCCACCATGAATACGTACCAACTGAGAAGATTGAGCCTGGGGAAAGCCAGGTCGCGGGCCCCGATCATCATGGGGACGAGGAAATTCCCCAGCACCGCGGGAATGGAGGGGATCATGAAGAGGAAGACCATGATGATTCCGTGCATACTGAACAGCTTGTTGTAGGTTGCGGGCTCAAGTAGGGCGCCCTGGGGTGTAATCAGATTCAGGCGCATCAGCACGGCGGCTGACCCGCCGATAAAGAAAAAGAAGGTGATCGAGGCGAGATAGAGCAGCGCAATGCGCTTGTGGTCCGTGGTGAGCAGCCATGATTTGATGCCGTAGCTGGCGTTCAGATAATGGACGCGAGATTCGATTCCCGGTTCAACGGTTGCCGTTCCCATTACTTGGTCGCCTTCCCTTCCACGGAGCTTAGAGACTTGATGTAAGCAATGAGCTGCAATAATTGCTCCTCGGTGACCTGGCCTTTGTAGGTCGGCATGAGGGGCTGATATCCGGCCACGATTTTCGCCGAGGGATAAAGGATGGACTCCCGGAGGTAAGCCTCGTCGGCGATCACGCTCGTGCCGTCGCTGAGCTTGACCGGCCTGCCAAAGAGGTCCACGAAGGGCGGGCCCTTGCCGGTCCCATGGCAGGTGATGCAAGCCAATTGTTCGTAAAGCTTGGCGCCGGCGGAAACCATCGTTTCGCCCCGGATACCGCCACTGAGCCATTGCTCGTAGTCATCCGGCTTCATGACGGTCACGTACCCACCCATGAGGGAGTGATTCGTGCCGCAGTATTGGTTGCAGAAGAAGTGGTATTGGCCTGTCTTGGTCGCTTGAAACCAGATACTGGTGTACATCCCCGGCACCACGTCTTTTTGAACACGGAAGGCGGGGACGTAGAAATTGTGAATAACGTCCTCGGAGGTCATGGTCAACTTGATGGGGCGCCCCACGGGCACATGCAGCTCATTGATTTCCATGGGGCCTTCGGGGTGCTGAAGCTTCCACATCCATTGCTTCCCGATGACAAAAATCTCCGTGGACGCTTCAGGGGGACGGGAGTTACGGATGTAAAGATTCGTCCCCCAAAGGAAGATAACGACCACAAAGACGAGCGGGATGAAGGTCCACAGGACCTCGAGCGGGAGATTCCCTTCTACCTGCGTAGCCTCATGCTCCGTCGAGCGGCGCCGGTACTTGATTGCAAAATAGAAAACGGTGAGAAAGATGAGGGCAGTGAAAAACAAATCGACCGCAGTCAGGAAATAGTAAAGGTGATCGACTCCACGCGCGATGGTGGAGGCTTGCTCAGGCCGTAGGGGGAACCCTTGCCACATTGTCACAGGCCTCCGACCGCCGGTTTCCGGCTCCTGGAGAGCGACAGTATCAGCCCTGCAAGGGAAACGACTGTAATCAGCCCTGCCATCTGCAAAAGGCGCGCAATAACCACGCCGTACTTGCCGGTCGCAGGGTCGTACCGGCAGCAAAACAACAGCACTTGGTCAACCGGCGAGCCAATCCTGTTCGCGGAGGCCTCCACCAAGCCCAGGCGCAGGTCGCGCGAAGGGTAGTAAATCCCGTAGAAGTAGCGAGCGATTTTGCCTTTGGGGGTAAGCACCATGATCCCCGTGGCATGAACGTACTGCTTGGCCTGCGCGTCGTATTTGTACCGGAAGCCCACAGCCCGGGTAAGTTGCTGAATTGAGGCTTCATCCCCGGTAAGAAAATGCCAGCCTCGGTCGGCTCCCTTGCGTCCGTAAAGGCCGACGTAAACCGCCTTCTTGGCTGCGGCGAGTTCAGCATTGTCGTTCGGGTCGAAGCTCACCGTCAAAACCTCAAACTGGTCTCCTACGCTGAAATTGACTTCCTGCAAGCTGTGCAACAAGCCATTCTCAGCCATGGTGCACAGCATGGGGCAACCGAAATAAACCAGGGAGAGGATCACCGGCTTCTTGCCGAAGTAATCGCCCAGCCTCACCGTCTTATCGGCCTCGTCCCGAAACTGCAAATCCAGAGGGACCTGATCATTCAGCCTTTGGTCGATCCCGATTCCTTGCAGGAGAGGCGGAAAATCCTTCGCAGTGTCCGCGCGGGCGCCGGATGCACCATCAATGGCAAGGAGGCCTAGGACTAGTCCCAGCCAAAGCCGATAGCCAAAGCGGCGCCCGTTGCGCCGAAGGCACAGCCCCAGCTTTTGATTAGCGGTTGTGATCGAGTTCATTCCTTCGCGAATCCACCGTGGAACGATGTTGCACCCTAATTAATATGATGTGAGGGCTAGCCGTCCGATTCATCCCTTCACCTCTTCAGATCATGAGCGGTGGACTTCTTCTCTCGCCGTAGAGATTTCTCTCCGTGTCCTTAGCGCCTCCGTGTCCTCTGTTTTCACTTAGAAGTCTTCAGCTCGCCTTGCTTCGTCGATGTGGCGCCCCGAACCGGCAAACCCTTCTGCACCAGGATATCCATCGCCCGGTCAATTGGAATCCTCACAATCCCGGACTTCTGATCAACCCATTCGTAACCTTTCAGGATTTCGTCCTGCGCGGCTTTGTATTGCTTGAGGTCCTTCGGGGCCGCAACCTGCAACTGCGGCTCAGGCGGCAACATGCGAACGTTTTCGAATGGCGACGCCGGCGGACCTAATTCCTGGTGCCCAACAAAGTAATGAAACACAGCTCCGCTGACGAGGAGACCCGCGATGGCCAGGCAACACAACAGGCCACCAGAAATAATCAGGTTGCGGATATTGGCATCGCGGGTTTCGTGGCCGCGCCTGGGCTGCTCGCCAGGCCTGTTGTTCCCATTCATCATAATCTTACCCTCCGTTCAGCGCGAAGCGACCCCCTCACCCGGCCCGCCCCGTCTGAAAAAAGCGCCGGCGCGGGCCTCCCTCGCCCCTAAGGGGGAGAGGGCCAGAAATACGTCAGCACGGACGCAGAAATTCCGGGCACGAGATGCGCCGGTGCTACGCATGATGCCCGATGGCCGCCATTTCGGGATCGTGGAGTGGCAGCAAAGGTCGACTTTTCAGACTTGCGGTGAATCGCCAAATCCAAACACCGCCGATGCCGAGCATCGCCGCCCCGTCCATCCAGTGAAATTGGGGACCTGAGCGCTCGTAGGCAGGCGCCGTGAGCCAGAATACGTCCACCACGCTCATGACCATCTGAATGGCAGCCACCGCCCCCAGCCAGAGCGACCTGCGTGTTACAAAGCGGGATAAGAGCAGGAGAAAAGGTACGGCAAAATGAAAGACGATAAGCGCGATCGCAACCCAGGCCCATCCGCCCGAGGCGCGGCTGACGTACCAGCGAATCTCATCCTGAAGGTTCCCCGACCAGATGATGAGGTATTGTGAGAAAGAGAGATAAGCCCAGAGCATGGTGAAGGTCAGGAGCAGGTTCCCATAGTCATTCAGCACCCGCTTGGAGACGAGGCCAGAAAGCGGTTTCTGAGTTGAAAGCAGGATAACGGCCATGGTCACAATGGACATCGCCGCCAACGCTTGCGTGACCATGAAGATCATTCCATAGATGGTCGAGAACCAGCGGGGTTCGAGCGACATCACCCAGTCAACCGAGGCGAAGGTGACGGTCAGGCCATAAATGACCAGCCCAGGCCCGCTGAGGGTCTGGAGACGCTTCGTCAAGTCCGGGTTTGCCGTCTCGTCCTGCTCCAGCGACCACTTGTTGAGGAAGTAGGCCAGCGCGCCCCAGGCGATAAAGTAAATTACCGTCCGGAGGATGAAAAACGGAACATTCAGGTAGGGCTGCTTGTATTGCAGTATGGGGTCCAGCTTGACTTTCTCCGGATCCGCCCAACTGTAAAGTAGGCGCAAGCCGAACAGAAGGGGCAGCGCCAAGACAGCCATCAGATAGAATGTTTGGGTTCCTGATTCGAGTTGGCGGCGCAGCAGAAAACCCCACCTCCCACCTACCATGTGGTGCAACATCAAAATGGCGGTGCATCCCAGCGCCACACCCACCCAGAACACGAATGCCAGAAGGTAAGAGCGGAAGAATTGCGCAGGGCTGTGGAATGCCCCGGCGAAACAGAGCATCAGGCCCACCAGGCCGACGCCCAGCGATCCCCTCTGGAAGCGGTCTAGACCCGTTTGGATGGATTCCGTCGAATTCATTTAGGCTGTTCTGTCAGTAGGGGCGCATGGCCATGCGCCCCTACGAGATGCTCCCTTTCTTTGGGCGGCACATCCTCCAGCGTCGCATGCTGGCTCAATTGCAGAGCCCGAATGTAAGCTACGATGGCCCAACGATCCTCCGGAGTCACCCGCGACGCGTAGCTATACATGGCTCCATAGCCATTGGTTATGACCTCGAAAAAATGTCCTGCCGGAGCCTTCCTCAGTCGCTCGAGGTGATAAGAAGGCGGCGGCGGGAAACCTCTTTGGACGACCATCCCCCGCCCACTGCCCGTGTAGTCGTGACAAGGGGAGCAGTAAATGTTGTACCGCTCGCGGCCGCGCTCGAGCACTTCACGCGTAACGGGGAATGGAAAGGCATCCGACGGTTCTCCATTGACCTTTCCCGTAAACAGAAGTTCGTCGGTGCGTAAATGCCCGTGCGCCACGGTGCCTGGGACTTCCGGCCGCGCGGACCTGCCGTCGTCAAAGAAGGTGCTGGGGTCGAGCGGCTTGTACTTTGGTTGCACGTGCATGTCCAGCCGGCAGCCGAACAAAAACAGCATGCAGAGAGCGAGGCAGACCCAGCGCAGAATAGCCGCTCGAGTTGGCCCGTTCTCCCCTCTCCCCCTCGGGGGAGAGGGGCCGGGAGTGAGGGGGTCAAGATCGTGAAGCCTGAAAGAGACCCCCTCACCCGGCCCGCCCCGGCTGAGGAAAGCGCCGGTGCGGCCCACCCTCTCCCCCAAGGGGGAGAGGGGAGAATTGTAGATACTCCAGGCCCTTCCCCCAAGGGAGAGGGCTGTTTCTTGACTCGTTTTAGGACTCAATCTCTGTAACCTCTTTGGCTTTCAGGGTCGCCAAAAATTCCTTGGTCTTCTGCAAATCGAACTTCGGGTCATCAGCCTTGATGCACAGGAAGAACCGGTTTCGCGTGGCCAACTCGAAACGGGGGACGTTAAAGACCGGATGATAGGGAGTGGGCAGGCCGTTGAGCGCCAGCATACCGAGTACGGTCGCCAGACCCGCGCAGAGAATCGTCAGCTCGAAAGTAATGGGAATGAAATTGGGCCAGCTATTGTAAGGCTTGCCGCCGATATCCAGAGGATAGCCGAAAACGTTCGGCCAGTATTGTAGGAAGAACCCCCCAAAACATCCGATGAGTCCTCCCACCAGGCAGAGGAGCGGAACACGCGTGCTGTGAAAACCCACCGCATCCGCCAATCCCTCGATAGGAAACGGTGAGAATGCATCCAAAGCGCGGTATCCAGCTTCGTGCGCGCGCCGGGCAGCACTGAGCAGGTCATCTGAGTTTTCGAACTCGGCCATCAGGCCGTAAATTGCGTGTCGCATCATACAAGAACAGGGGCGGGGGGCGGGGGAACTTCCGCCCCGAACTCACAATCCCCTCAGTCTTCCCGCTGCCTACTGCTTACCGCCTACTGCCTCCAATCTTTACGATGAACGAACGGGGCGGAGGGCTGGTGACCTCCCACTTACTGCCCGTCTGCCCACCGCCTAGCCCTTCTCCTCCGCCACCTTATGTACAAGTTCTCTCATCTCGAAAATCGAAATCATGGGCAGGTAGCGGATGAAAAGCAGGAACAAGGTGAAAAACAAGCCGATGGTTCCGATAAAAGTCGCCCAATCCCATATCGTTGGATAGTACATCCCCCACGCCGAGGGCATGAAATCGCGATGCAAACTGGTTACGACGATGACAAAGCGCTCCAGCCACATTCCGACCTGAATCACGAGCGAAATCACGAAAAGCGCCAGCACGTTTCGCCGGATGCGCGGGGACCACAGCAAGGTCAGGGGGATAGCAATATTGCAGGCGATGAGCAGCCAATAAACCGGTGCGTATGGGCCAGTCATGCGATTCAGGATCGTGAACTTGTCGTACTGGTTCCCACTGTAAAAGGCTGAAAACGTCTCCATCAAGTATCCGTAAGCCACGATCAAGCCCGTCGCCAATAGCATTTTCCCCATGTTGTCCAGATGGCGTTCGGTGACGAAGTCCTCGAGCTTGTAGAAATATCGGAGCGGGATCGCCAGAGTTAAGACCATGGCAAAGCCCGAATAGATGGCACCCGCAACAAAATAGGGTGGGAAAATGGTGCTGTGCCAGCCGGGTACAATGGCCACAGTGAAATCAAAGCTCACCACCGTGTGGACGGAGACGACCAAGGGCGTGGCAAGGCCCGCCAGCAACAAGGAAGCCATTTCATAATTACGCCAGTGAACCGCCGAGCCGCGCCACCCCATGGCTAACACGCCGTAGGCGACCTTGGCCAAGCGCTGCTTGGCGCGGTCGCGCAACGTGGCCAGATCGGGAATCAACCCCACAAACCAGAAGAGAAGCGAAATCGTGGCGTACGTGGATACCGCGAAGACGTCCCAAACCAGCGGGCTGCGGAATTGCGGCCAGGTGCCCATGGTGTCGGGGTAGGGCAGCAGCCAGTAAAACAGCCAGGGGCGGCCCATATGCAAGAGCGGGAAGATCCCCGCGCAGGCCACCGCGAACAAGGTCATCGCCTCGGCAAAGCGGTTTATGGACTGCCGCCAGGCCTGGCGCATCAACAGCAGAAAGGCTGAGATCAGCGTCCCGGCGTGACCGATGCCGATCCACCACACAAAATTAACAATGGCAAATCCCCAGGCAATGGGGATGTTGATTCCCCAGATGCCCACCCCGCGGTAAAGCAGGTAAGCTACCGCCATGTTGAAGAGCATGAAAAGCGCAAAGGCGATGGCGAACCCCGCCCACCAGCCCTTCCTCGTGCCTTCCAGGAGAACTATGGAACTGATCTTGTCGGTGACCGACGCGTAGGAATGGCCGGCCCCAAGGAAGGGACTAGCCGGCGGGGCGGCGGTTGGCTTGTCTGGCGCGTCGGGGCTCAACGATTACTCCTTAATCTCCGGGTTGGGGTTTCGCAGCCTGGCCAAATAAGTGGTGCGTGGCCGCGTGTTCAAATCCGTCAACAGGGCGTAGTTTCTGGTTTGCGCTCTCAGCTTGGAAACGCGGCTGTTCGGATCTTTGATGTTGCCGAAAACAATCGCCTGCGTCGGGCAGGTTTGCTGGCAAGCCGTGAGGATTTCTTCGTCGCGTACTTCGCGGTCCTGCTCTTCCGCCTCGATCTTTCTTGCGTTGATGCGCTGGATGCAGTAGGTGCACTTCTCCATCACGCCTCGGCTGCGGACCGTCACATTCGGGTTACGCATGGGGACCAAGCTGGGCGTGGTCCAATCCTGATAGAGCTTGAAGTTGAAGCGCCTAACCTTGTAGGGGCAGTTGTTGGAGCAATAGCGCGTCCCCACGCAGCGGTTGTAAACCATTTCATTAAGGCCCTCGGGACTGTGGACCGTGGCGCCCACGGGACAGACGGATTCGCAGGGAGCATTCTCGCAATGCATGCAAAGCACAATTTGGTGGTAAGTCTCCGGATTCTCCAGCGCTCCGCGGAAGTAGGTATCCACCCGGATCCAGTGCATCTCGCGGCCCCGCGCCACCTGGTCCTTGCCGACCACCGCGATGTTGTTTTCAGACTGGCATGCCACCACGCAGGCGTTGCAGCCTGTGCAGCTATTCAGATCGATCGCCATGCCCCAGGAATATCCCTCGTCCTTGAAGCCGGGATAGAGCGATGGGGCATGGGTGGTCTGTTCCTCCGAGTCCTTGGCAAAATCCGGGTTCTGGCGAAACTCCTCGAGGGTGGCAACCCTGACAAGGACTCGCCGGGCCGCGGCGACGCTTTCCTCTTCTTCTTTCTTCTGGTTCTGGCCGGTGATGATATGGTGATGCTGCGTGGTCGCAAGACTGTAGATGTCACCCGTCTTGGCAATTTCGAGCCCGGAGCCAAACCAGGGCGTGCTGGCGGGGCGAATCGCGTAGGCGTTGAACCCGATCCCCGAGCCCACTTTACCCGCCCGCCTTCGCCCATAGCCCAGGTGTACGGTGACGGACTCCTCCGCGTGACCCGGCATGACCCAGATAGGGGCTTGAACCTCGCGACCCTGGAAGCGGAGTTTCACCACCTCCCCGTTCTTCACCCCGAGGCGCTCCGCGGTGGCGAGGCTGAGCGTGGCAGCGTTATCCCAGGTGAGCTTTGTGAGTGGCTTTGGCAACTCTTGCAGCCAGCCATTATTCGCAAACTGCCCGTCCCAAATTGTGGGATCTGGCCAGAAGACGATTTCAAGCCCGCTGCTCTGGCCTTGGCTGGCGGCAGCGCCCTGAGAAAGCCGCGCGAGGAAATCGGGCGCCAGCTTCACCGGCTTGGGAGCCAATGCCGTCCCCGCAATCACACCCTCGTTGAGCCAGGATTCCCAAGTCGCTTCAAAATTCGGACCGGGCGTCTGGCGTTTCCAGTAGTCCTGAACAACGGCGTGGGCTGGCCTGCCTGCCTGGCCTTCGAGCACCGAAAGCAGCTCGTGCGGGGTCTTGCCTTCATAAAGCGGAGCAAGAAGCGGCTGAATGATACTTACGGTCCCGTCGAAGGCCCGGACATCGCCCCAGGACTCGAGATAATGTGCCTGGGGAATGTGCCAATGGCAGAGTTCAGCAGTTTCGTCTTCATACGGTCCGAGATGGATTCGCAGGCCAACCTTGAGAAGCTTCTCTCGAAATTGCGCGTCCGCGGGCGCAGTGAAAACCGGGTTGCCGCCCAGCATCAACAGCACATCGACTTGACCGGCGTCGATGTCGGAAACCAGCTCGTGCAGGGAATTGAGTTGATTGACCGGGTTTGCCTCGAGGGACTCCGTGTAGTAAACGGTCTTGCCCACATTGCCGAGCGCTTCATTCATGGCGTGCGCCAGCGCATGCACCGCAGCCGCCTGCTGATCGCCGGCCACTACCAGGCATCGACCGCGATGGTTCTGAAGATCGCGGGCGAGCGCGGCAATCCAATCGGCAGGAACATTGGGAAACTCCGGCGGCTCTCCCGGCAACGCCTTAATTCCCAACCCTTCGGCAACGCGGCGAGCAAAACCCTCCACCTCCGAAGCACGCATGGGCCAGCGATGATCCGCCATGGATCCGGTAGCTGACGGCGTGCTCTCCACAACGTAGAGCCGGTTCATCGTCGATTGGCTGTCGGAAATCCGCCGCCTGTCGGCAAAGTCATGCGCGTAGCGCAGGCTGCCAGGCCCGAAGCTGAGAAAGTCGGATTCAAGTGAAAGGATGATGTCCGCCTGGTCAAGTTTATATACCGCGTTGACGTACTCACCGAAAGCCAGGCGTGCCCCCTCGCGCGCGGCGTCGCGGCCGCAAGGCTCAAACTGGTGCCATTTTGCGGATGGGAACTGAGCCAGCAGAGACCGAATTTGGTCGGCAAGCGCCGGCGACGTGACGGTTTCCGTTAACAGCCGGAACCCTGCCCCCTTATTGGCGACGAGCTGGAGCCGAAGCTCATCCATGGCCGTGAGGAAGGCGCTCCAACTCCCAATCCGGCCATTGCGAATGGCGACTTGTGAGCGGTCCGGATCGTAGAGGCCAAGCACCGAAGCCTGCGCGAAGATATCGGCGGCCCCAAGACTGGCGGGGTGGCCGGGATTCCCTTCAACTTTCGTGGGGCGGCCCATGTGGCTTTCCACCAGCAGTCCCGTGCCCACACCACCGAAAGGCATCGCCGTGGCGTAGAAGAGCGGCTTGCCCGGAATGAATTCCTCAGGCGCCTGTTGAGCGTAAGGTACGATCTTTTCGGTGGGGAGCATCGTGCATGCGGTCAGGCCCGCAAAAGCAGCGGAGGCGGCCATCAGCTTGAGGACATCGCGTCGTCCCAGGGTGTTGACTTCCGGAACGGCTCCGTACGGATATTCGTGACGAAGGAAGTCCTTGTACTCCGGAGTCTCCGCCAGCTCGTCCAGGCCTCGCCAAAATCGCTTCTGGGCCTCATTCTCGGCTGATGTAGCGCCGATCCCGCATACGGCGGGATCGGCCGGTGAGTGATGCGTCCACCTGGTTTTGTCGTTATCGGCCATTGACCTTTGCTCGCAGCTTAGGGGTGGTCATGAATTGATTATTCCTTCGTTCGAGGGCAACCCCCCTCACCCGTCACGCTTCGGCTGGTAGAAGCGCCGAAGCGTGACACCCTCTCCCCCAAGGGGGAGAGGGCTAAATCTCGAATCAACTCTCCCCTCTCCTCGTTGGGGGAGAGTGCGTAGCGCAGACCTGGTTTTCAAGGTCTGCGGCCTTTGAGTGGCAACCTAGGAATGCCGCAGATCTAAGAAGCAGGTCTGCGCTCCCATTACCCACTTGCTCGTACAGGAAGGGCGACATTTGACATTTGCCTTTTGCCATTTGAATTTTGAATTTCATTTCCAGCCCTCACCTGTGGCACGTGTAACAGTCGGTCAGTTGCCTTGCATCTTTAATCTTGTATTCCTTTACCAGTTGCCGCCCCAGGGCGAGCTGGTCCTTGGGCGGTTTGTAATCGGCCCGGAAGACATCCTCGCGTCGCCTGACGTAACGCTCCGGGTGTTTATGGCAATCCAGGCACCAGCGCATGTAAAGCGTGTTGGCTCGCCAAGTGAGAGGCATGTTTCCAACCGGGCCATGGCAGGTGATGCACCCGACGCCCTTATGGATGTGAATACTGTGGTCAAAATAGGCAAAGTCGGGGAGCGCGTTGACTCGTGTCCACGCGATCGACTTGTCGGTCTGATAACTCAGGCGCACGGGTTCCAGCATGGGGCTATTAACCCACAACCTCGAATGACAGCTCATGCAGATTTGGGTTGAGGGAATGCCGGCGAAGGATGACTTCTCGACTGAGGTGTGACAGTAGCGGCAATCGATCCCGTCATCGGTCACGTGATGCTTGTGGCTGAAGGGCACCGGCTGTTGCCGGGCCACGTTAACGTCGGTGAAGTAAGGGGATTGGGTGATGGCCCAACCAAGGTAGCCGAGAGCGGCAACGATAAATACCGCTCCATAAATACTCACCCGCGAAATTGTATTGGTGCTGCGATGAAAAATCTGGGCCATTGAGGAAGCCCCAACAGAGTTTCCAGAAGCAATGCGACAAGGGTCTTACGGGCCAAATGCGGTGCCGGTTCAAGCCCTTCATGCTGCGCTCTCGGTAGGCCTTCCTCTCACCCGAGCGACATGCAGATGACGCGTTGCACCTGAGCGGCATCTTCCTAGATGATGTCTCGAAATACCCTTAAGTTACAGATTCTATTTCTTCACGGCTGGCGCTGTCAAGAAAACGAGCCCCCTTCTCCGCCGAACCCGTTCCGCGGATGGTCCGAATACCTCACAGTGCGATATATAATGCGTCCCAAACCGAGTCAAACCCTCGGAGGTAGCGTGGGCCGCCTGCCCGCGACCAGCGGGGGCCTCGCCCTTGTGATGGCCATTGGCAGCGTCCCGTCCGCCCCTCGAGTTTATGCATTCTCCCCTCTCCTCCTTGAGGGAGAGGGGCCGGGGATAAGGGGGCCAAGGCCGTGAAATCACAAACAACGGATCGCTGCGGCCAGCGCCCCTGCCTCGCCCGCACCGAAGCGCGGACTCTCCAGTGCGACCTGAGAAATGCGACCCAGGCTGAAGGGCCGGCGACCGAAGGGAAAAAAGAGGCAGGAAACAAAGAGGTTCGGTTAAACTAGGTATGGTGAGGAGGCACACCCGATGCTGGATATTTCGTTTACAGTGCACACGTTTAAAGAAGGGAAGACGTTCGTTGCCTACGTGCCCGAGTTGGACTTGTCGAGCTGTGGGGGCACTGACCAGGAGGCTCGCAAGAACATCCGCGATGCCGTTCGCGGCTTTCTTGAAACCAGTGCTGAGATGGGGACTCTGACCGAGATTCTCGAAGAAGCGGGCTACGAGCGCGACGGCGAGACATGGCGAGCGCCGGAATTCGTATCTCTTGATCGATTGACCATGAGCGTGAAGTAAATGCCCCCGCTGCGCCCCGTCGCCTACCGCACGCTCGCCAGAGTCTTCGAACAGGACGGCTTCACCTTCAGCCGGCAGCGCGGCGACCATCTGATTTACACCAAACCGGGTGTGAAACGACCGCTGGTCATCCCCGTATACCCGGAAGTCCCCGTATTCATCATTAAGAATCTCCTCCGTACCGCTGCAATGAGCCGCGAACGATACTTCGACCTCCTAAAGAATTGCTAACACTTCGCCCGCCTTTGAACTGTCTAACGACTCTTTTCTAGGGGGAGCCTGGACATGCGGGCCTCCCCGCTCCTGTGATGCCGCCCTACGCGGAGTTGATCGGAACGATCCCTCGTAGCCACTAACGAACAGTCTGAGCCTCTGCCAGGCGGAACGGCACTTGGTGGGTCCTCGACGTCTACTTCCACGTTTTGTATGTATGTGCCCGGCCCTTGTCATCGGGAGCGGAACACCCTACGGGGCGGCGACATGGGAAAACAATGTCGCCGCCACCCTTGATTTTTTGAATTCTTCCACACGTTCACAGCGAGCGAGACCCCGACATGTCGGGGCAGGCTGCCCGCGCTACGCTACCGGGCCACGGTCGCCTGGAGGGCGGGCAGCCAGCGGGAAAGGTGATTGAAGCTGGGGTAATGTGTGCGGTCGACGTGCAGGGGGGTGACGGAAACCTGGTGAGCGAGGATGGCGGCATAATCGGAATCCGGCTCGACCTCGCTAAGTTCCACTGTCTCATCCAGCCAATAATAGGGGCGGCCGCGCGGGTCCTTTTTTTCCAACACCAAGTTCTGGGAAATCTTCTGGCTTTGCCGCGTCAGACGCACGCCGCTCACTTCGCCGCGCGGGACGTTCACGTTGAGCATCACGCCGGCGGGCAAGCCCTCCTCCAGCACCTTGGCAGCCAGTTGGGCAGCGAATGCGGCGGCGCTGGAAAAATCCAGGTGCTTGCGCGTGGCCAGGGATATGGCGATCGACGGCACACCGTGCAGCACGGCCTCCATGGCAGCCGCCACGGTGCCCGAGTAAATCACGTTTTCCCCCAGGTTGCCGCCCGGATTGATTCCGGAAACCACGAGATCGGGCTTCTGCGATAGGATGTGGTAGAGGCCGATAATGACGGTGTCAGCGGGCGTGCCTGAAACCGCATAATGCCGCTCATCAAGCTGACGAACGCGCAGTGGCGCGTGCACGCTGATGGCTTGGCTGGTGCCGCTCATCTCCCTGTCCGGCGCTACCACGGTGACTTCCCCGATCGACGCCAAGCTCTCCTCTAAAGACTTCAGCCCTGGCGCCTGGATCCCGTCGTCATTGGTCAAAAGGATTTGTTTCATCTCGAGCAGTCTTAGCAGAGAAAAAAATATCGGGGCAGCGGGCCTTCAGCCTTCGACCTCCCTCCCCGAGTCACAACAGTAATTATAGCACGGACCACACATCGATTGGGCTGCGTTCAAGTCATTCTGTACTGGTTGTCATACGGGCATTGCCGTCCGCAGTCATTCCCGCGAAGCTTGTCCTCCGCGAAAGCGGGGGAGCGGGAATCCACTCTACATGTGTTGTGAGACGCGCAACCTACGAACTGGATTCCCGCTCTCGCGGGAATGACCGGGCCGTGGGGGGGGCAGCGACTCTTACGCCATGCACTTGGCGCAAAAGTCTTACCGTGCGCTCGATTTCCTGTTGGGTTCTTTCCTGCGACCATTCCAGCGCCGCCGCCAGCACAACACCCAACTCCTCTAACAGATCAAGGCTCAACTGGCCCAAGAGAGCCATGATGGTCCGTCTCAAGATGAGGTCATCCAGGTGCACGATGCTCTCCTGCAATGCCATGAATTGAATTTCGCGCCGGCTGTACTCGGGCAACGAACGCAGAGGCTGGTCAGGGGCAGCACTAATGAATCGCGCCAAGCCTTCCGCGCGAGTCCCGTACCGCTCCAGCAAGGCCGTCAAACGCGCGATTGGCAGCCGAGTCTTGCGCTCCAGGGAAGCCAGCCATGCACTCCTTTCCCCCGCCGTTTGCGGGTAGCCCTTGCCGCCGCCAATGGGCAAATCGGCGGAACTTGTCAGACGTGGCCTTTCCAGGTGATCGAGAATCTTGTCCGCCACCTGCTCGCCAAAGGCACGGAAGGTGGTCCACTTACCCCCGATCAGGGAATAAATCGGAAAGTCAATCCCATTCCCCGCCGGGATAACCGCGCAGGTATGATCCCGGCTGATTTCTCCTGGAGTGGCGGAATCGCTGCGGGGCAGTGGGCGGACTCCACAGAATCGGTAGACAATGTTGGACCGGTCCCGCAGATTCGGGAGGGCGGGGAAAACCTGACGCACCGACTCCAGGATGTAGTCCACCTCATCTTCCTCACAAAACGCCGTTTCGGGATCCGCAACAGGTATGTCCGTGGAGCCCGCGATCACTTTCCCATAAAAAGGATAAAAAATGCAGATGCGCCCGTCCGCATTGGCGAAATAGAGCATCTGTCCTTGGGTTGCAGCCAGCAGTTCGGGATGCTCGAGGACGATGTGGGAGCCTTTGGTGCCGCCGATGTATTGAGTCTGCCGCTCCAGGGCGCGATTGGTGAAATCGATCCAGGCCCCGCTGGCATTGACCACTATCCGGGGCCGGATTTCGAGGGTGCGGCCGGAAATCTCATCTTCCAGGACAACCGTATCTCCCCTCGCGCTTTTGGCGCGTGCATAATTCAAAGCGTACGCGCCTGAGCATTGGCTCTCTGCATCCAGAACGAGTTCCAGGCAGAGCCGTTCGGGATAGCTGATCCAGGCGTCGTAATAGACGGCCGTGCAAACGATCTCCGGGTGGAGTTGAGGGCGCGCAGCCAGGGAAACATGACGAGACTAGAATTGGTGCGGCGGTAAGACCGCATGATTTCCGGCGAGGAAGTCGTATAAGGACAATCCAATTTTGAACAGCAAGGCTCCTCGGTCGCTGGACCGAACCCTGAAGCCCAGGAACTTTCCCAGGGCCGAAAACAGGCCATCGGCCCAACTGAAGATGGGAATGGTAGTGGGGAGAGGCCTCACATAATGCGGCGCGTTTTTGAGCAGCCGGTTTCGCTCCCGCAGGGCTTCTTTGACCAAGCGAAATTCGCCGTTCTCGAGGTAGCGCAGCCCACCGTGAATGATGCGCGTGGAAGCAGAACTGGCGCCGGAGCAAAAATCGGATTTTTCCACCAAAAGCGTGTCCACTCCCTGTAAAGCCAATTCACGCAATAGGCCAACCCCATTAATCCCACCCCCAACGATGAGCACCGAAACCTCCGGCCGGCGTCGGAGGGCCCCCAGCCGCTCCTCTCTGATCATTCAGTTGAGCCCTCTCCAACTCGCAGCAACTGCCCACACCTACGGCACTGTCTTCGCCGCCGGGCGTTTAAGGTCTGGCACACTGGACAAGTGAGATACATGGCGCGCACGAACAGATTTGTAATCACCCAGGCGCCTCCCAGGATAGCAGCGGCAAGTGCAAAATTGAGCAGTGCGGAGGTCATGCCTTGCTATTGGCCGAGCGTTGCCCTGGCACAGCGAACCGCCTCGATGAACTTCCGGGCGTTAGCGACCACCACGTCCAGTTTGCCTTCCTTCAGAACTTTCACGTTCACCAATTCTCCGCCCACCGCCACAGCTGCTGCCCCCGCCTTGATGAACTCTGGGGTGGTTTCGAGATTGACTCCGCCCGTGGGCACGAAATCGATCTGCGGGAATGGGCCTTTCAGTGCTTTGATGTAACTGGGCCCGCCCACCGGTCCACAAGGGAATATTTTCACCATGTCCGCGCCCGACTGCCATGCCGAAACGACTTCGGTGGGCGTAAGGGCGCCAGGGAAACACGCCTTGCTATACCGGCGCGCCACTTCGATGACTGCGGGGTTGAGAGAAGGTGTGACGATGAACTCTGCGCCGGCCAGCAGAGCTGCCCGACAGCTTTCAGGATCGAGGATCGTTCCCGCGCCGAGCAGCACGCGAGCTCCGAACTTCTCGACTACGCGTTCCATGACGCGAATGGCATTGGGAACGGTCATGGTGATCTCGGCAATTCCTATCCCACCCTCGATAATGGCTTCCGCGGCACGTAGGGCGTCCTCAGGCGAGGGCGCGCGAACGATGGGAATAAGTCCAACCTCACGAATAAGTGCCAGAGTCTTTTCTTTTGTCCAGGACATTGCGCCTCCTTGCAGGAGAGCAGTGACAAGTGACGAGCAAAACACTGCCGTCAAATCAGCGAAACTATTACCTGAAGTCAGGTGTCTTGATTTTGCTGCGCACTGCTCACTTGCAATCTCAAACTTTGCTTCGGCTTGTCAGTTGTTACTCGGCACACAGCACTGCCCTTCCGGCTCGTCACTTGTCACTCGTCACTCGTCACTGCTCTTACCTCGCTACTCTCAGGCTGGCACCCTTAAGCAGATTCTCCACTTCCTGGAGCGTTGCCCAATTGAAGTCGCCGGGCATGGAATGCTTCAGGGCGCTGAAGGCGTTTCCGTAACGGACTGCGTCCGCGTAAGACTTTTTCGTCAAGTAGCCGTAGATGAACCCGGCGCTGAAGGAATCGCCTCCGCCCAGGCGGTCCACGATTTCGAGTTCATACTTGACATCATCAAAGTACTTACCCTCGGCGTAGGCAATAGCCGTCCAGGTGTTCCGCCAAACCAGGGGGTTCTCTCGCAAGGTGATGGCAACGGCCTGGAATTGGAACTTCTCTTGAAGCTGGCGCGCCACCTCCTTGTAAGTCTCTCCGGAGACTTCCGCAAACCCTTTATCCTCGGTCTTGCCGGAGGCTTCGATTTTGAAGACAACCTTGGTGTCTTCCTCAGTGGTCATCAGCACATCCACAAACTCCATCATCGGCTCTTGAACTGCCTGCGCTTTATCAGGCGGCCAAAGCTTGCCCCGATAATTCAGATCGTAACTCACGGTAACTCCCGCCTGTTTTGCCGCCCTCAAGGCCTCGAAGGTAACCGCGGCCGCCGAATCGCTGAGCGCCGGTGTGATGCCACTGGTGTGGAACCACTTCGCCCCCTGGAACACTTTATTCCAGTCGATCTCACCCGGCTTCACGGCGCTGATGGCGGACTGCGCCCGATCGTAGAGCACTGAACTGGCTCTGGGCGCGGCACCGAACTCGAGGAAGTAAAGCCCCACCCTTCCCGCCTCGGTCCAAACCAGGTTGGAGGTGTCCACGCCAGCTTGGCGCACCCTGTTTTCCAACAGCTTTCCTAGCGCGTTTTTCGGGAGGCGAGAGACCCAGGTGCTTCTCAGGCCCAAACGGCTCACACCGACGGCGACGTTCAACTCGCCGCCGCCAATTCGCAAGTCCAGCGAGTTGGCTTGCTCCAGTCGTTCGAAATGCGGTGGAGAGAGCCGAATCATGGCTTCGCCAAAGGTCACAACGTCGAACATCGTTTACCTCCCCAAAAGCCTGGTATCAGTCCATCCTCGGGTCTTGATACACCCGAATTCGCCCCTTTTGAACGATCCAAAGCTTTCCCACAGGCTGTCACCCGGAGGAGAGAGTTCAAAACCACGTGCCGGCCCTGTACCGGCGATAATCTTCCCCAAATGCCTGTTCCAAGACCTTCTCCTCTTTTCTTGCCCGCAGGATTTGCAGCGGGTAGATCAGAAGGAAACATACTAACGGAATCAGTTTGCCCCAAGCGATAAACAACCCAAGGAAGGCTATTCCACGGAATAAATAGATGGGGTGGCGAAATTTGGAGTAGAGACCTGTCGTCACCAGCCTCCTGGCCTCTGCTCGGATGCTAAAAGACCGTCCGAGCTCAACCCTTGCAAGTATGCTTAATCCGAAACCAGCAACTGCCATCCCGACCCCGACGAGGTATCGAGCGCTCCACGCCTCATGGGACACCACGAAAACTGCAAAAGCAAGAAAGATACAGATATCGGTCCAATACAGTATTCTCACGAGTCATTTCTCAAAGCGCAGCCCCGAAGAGTGGCACAGACCGTGAAGCCTGTGGCCAAATCCGGTGCATTGTGCCAACAAGCACAGGCAAGAGTGCCTGTGCCACAGCTATCTTACACCGCAGCGAACGTGCATTTCACAATTTACTATTCACCATTCGCCATTCATAATAGTCTATTGGTCATCGCCGACATCCGGGGGGCAAACCGTGCGCGACATTCGCAAAGTAGCCGTGCTGGGCGCGGGGACGATGGGGGCACGTCTTTCTGCCCACCTTGCCAACGCTTCAATTCCGTCTGTTCTGCTCGATATCGTCCCTTCCGCGCTGACACCTGAGGAGCAAGCTAAAGGCTTGACGCTTGGCGACGCAAAGGTCCGCAACCGCTTGGCGCAAGCCGGGCTCGAAGCCGCGCTGAAGTCACGGCCGGCAGCGTTCTTCGTGCCGGAGGCCGCTCGGATGATCGTTCTGGGCAACTTCGAGGACAACCTAACCTGGCTGAAAGATTGCGACTGGATCATCGAGGCCGTGACGGAAGACCGCAGCATCAAGCGGACATTGCTCGAGAAGGTCATGGCCGTGCGCACGCCTGGAGCGGTGGTGAGTTCCAACACTTCGGGCATAAGCATCGGCAGCATTATCGAAGGGTTCGACGAGGAATTGCGGCGGTGTTTTCTGGGCACGCACTTCTTCAATCCGCCTCGCTACCTCAAGTTGCTGGAGATTATTCCAACCCCCGATACGCTGCCGGAGGTCGTCGAGGCGGTCTCGCGTTTCGCCGAGATAGTGCTGGGCAAGGGGATCGTGATCGCCAAGGACACGCCCAATTTCATTGCCAACCGCATCGGAACGTTCTCAACTCTAACGGTCCTCCGCCTCATGCAGGAGGATGGCTACACGATTGAGGAAATCGACGCGCTGACTGGCCCTGCCATGGGCTTGCCGAAGTCCGCAACCTTCCGCACGCTCGATATCGTCGGCCTCGACGTGCTGGCGCACGTGGTCAAAAACCTTTCGGAGGCCCTGATCGATGATGAACAGCGCGACCTCTTCCAGCTTCCCGGCTTTATCCAGCAGATGGTGCAGCGCCGGCTGCTGGGAGAGAAAACCGGAGGAGGTTTTTATAAGAAAGTAGCGCCGGCACCGGCACGTGCCGCCCTCGACCGCAGCGCCACAGCAACCGCGGGTGAGGGCTCACAGGGGAAAGAGAGCGAAATCCGTACGCTGGATCTCTCGACCTTCGATTATCGCGCGCGCCAGAAACCGAATTTCACTTCGCTCGAGATGGCGCGCAATATCGAGGACACGCGGGAGCGGGTCAGGATGCTCTGCCAGTCACCTGACCGCGCCGGGCAATTCTATCGGAAACTCCTTTTCGATACCTTCCACTACGCCGCGATGCGCGTGCCGGAGATTTCGGACGACATCGTCTCCATTGATAATTCCATGAAGTGGGGTTTCAACTGGGATTGCGGCGTTTTCGAGCTTTGTGATGCGGTGGGGATCGAGACGGTCGTCGAGGCCTGGAGGAAGGCAGGCCGGTCGGCACCGCTCCTTGTCGAGAGACTCCTCGCCAGCGGTAAGAAGAGCTTTTACGCGGGCGGCGCCGGTGTTCGTAGCTACTTCGATTTCGGGAGCGGAGAATTCCGCGAAATCCAAGATAAACAGGGCGTCCTGCTGCTGCCGTCGCTCAAAGCGCGCAAGAAGGAAATCAGGAAGAATGCCGGCGCAAGCCTCATCGACCTTGGTGAGGGTGTGGTCTGCCTCGAGTTCCATTCCAAGATGAACATCATTGGGGCTGACACGGTGGAGATGATTCACTCCGGGCTGAGAGCCTTGAACGAGGGCTTTGACGCCATGGTGATTGGGAACCAGGCGGCGAACTTCAGCGTGGGCGCGAACCTGATGATGGTCCTGATGACGATTCAGGAAAGCGAATGGGATGACCTTCACCGGGCTGTGCGCGCCTTCCAAAATGCCAACATGGCGCTTAAATATGCGCCCAAGCCGGTTGTGGTGGCTCCCTTTGGCCTGACGCTGGGCGGAGGGACGGAGATGGTCCTACACGCCACACGCGTTCGCGCGGCGGCGGAGGCTTACATGGGTCTGGTGGAAGCCGGGGTGGGCCTGATTCCGGCGGGCGGCGGGACGAAAGAAATGCTCGTGCGCGCCACGGACGCCGTTCCACCCGATCCGGAAGCCGACCCGTTTACATACGTCAAGGAAGTCTTTTTGAATATCGGCATGGGCAAGGTCTCCACCAGCGCCGAAGAAGCGCGTAAGCTGGGCTACCTTTCGACGATGGACTCCATCAGCATGAACCGCGACCGGCATCTCGCCGACGCCAAGCAGTTGGCGCTCGACTTGGCCCGCTTGGGGCACCGTCCGGGAAAGCCCCGCGAGGACGTTCGAGTCCTCGGTCAGGCAGCTTTCGTCAAAATGAAACTGGGATTGCACCTGATGCGCCGCGCCGAGTACATCTCCGATTACGATGTGGTGATCGGAACTCAATTGGCGAAGGTCCTCTCCGGCGGCGGCGAATTCACTTCGACCCAGGTCGTTTCCGAGCAGTACCTGCTGGATTTGGAACGGGAAGCCTTCGTAAGTCTCTGTGGCCAGAGGAAGACTATCGAGCGCATCCAGTTTATGCTGAAACACGGCAAACCGCTTAGGAACTAGGGACTGGGGGCTAGTGGCTGGGGGCTGGGGGAAGACAAGTTTCAACCGCCGGGCGTGGGGGTAAGTGGCAATTCCCGAGACCTGTTCTTCGCCAGCCCCTAGCCCCCAGCATCCAGCCCCTTCTTTTGGGAGGCAAGCATGCGAGAAGCAGTAATCGTTTCCATCGCGCGCACTGCGGTGGGCAAGGCGCCGCGGGGAACGCTGCGCAACACGCGGCCGGATGACATGGCCGCCGCCGCCATTCAGGAGGTCTTGCGGCGGGTCCCGCCGGTGGACCCTAACGAGGTTGAAGACGTGATCCTCGGCTGCGCCATGCCCGAGGCCGAACAGGGATTCAACGTGGCGCGCGTCGCCTCCCTCCGGGCCGGCCTGCCGGCTAGCTGTTCGGCAATGACGATCAATCGCTTCTGTTCCTCGGGCCTTCAGGCTATCGCCATCGCTTCCGAGCGCATCATGGCAGGGTTCGCCGAGGTGGTCATTGCCGGCGGAACGGAAACCATGAGCATGATTCCCATGGGCGGATACCATTTCGCGCCCAACCCTTACCTGATTGAGCATTATCCTGATTCCTACCTCAGCATGGGGTTGACGGCTGAGAACCTGGCGCGAAAATACCACATCACGCGCCAACAGCAGGATGAGTTTGCGCTACGGAGCCATCAGCGGGCGCTGGCAGCGATTGCCGAAGGCAAATTCAAAGAGGAGATCGTTCCGCTCGAGGTGGTGGAGGTCAGCCTGAACGGCAAGGATAAGCCGCAGACGCGCAAGATCCGATTCGACACCGACGAGGGACCGCGGGCTGATACCTCCCTGGATGCGCTGGCCAAGTTGAAGCCTCCCTTCCACGCCCACGGTACCGTTACGGCGGGGAACGCCTCGCAGATGAGTGACGGCGCCGCTGCGGCCGTGGTGATGTCGATGGATAAAGCGAAGGCGCTGGGACTCGAGCCGCTGGCCAGGTTCGTGAGCTTCGCGACCGCTGGATGTCTGCCGGAGGAGATGGGCATCGGCCCGGTTTACGCCATCCCCAAGGCGCTGAAGTTGGCGGGTGTGAAGCTGGCCGATATCGCAGTAATCGAATTGAATGAGGCCTTCGCGGCCCAGGCGCTGGCGGTGATCGCGCTGGCAGAATTGGACCTCGAACGAGTGAACGTCAACGGCGGCGCTATCGCCCTGGGACATCCCTTGGGCTGCACGGGCGCTAAACTCACGGCTACCCTGCTCGCAGAGTTGACACGACGAGGCGCCAAGTATGGTATGGTCACCATGTGTGTGGGTGGTGGCATGGGAGCGGCAGGGATTTTTGAAAATCTGAATGCAGAAACTAGAAATTAGAAACGGGCGCTGCGTCCAGGGCGCTTTTGTATTAGGGGCAGGCAGGTCGAATGCTAATCCAAAATCCAAAATCTAAAATCCAAAACCTAAAGCCTCCCCCCAAGGGCGGCAGCTTTCTGATCGAGACCCGTTGTCCTGCGGACGTGTTCACGCCGGAAGACATTACCGATCAACACAGGTTGATCGCCCAAACCGCACAGGAGTTCATCGAGCAGGAAATCGTCCCTCGCACTCAGGAGATTGAGGACAAGAAGCCGGGGGTGTTGAGGGAGCTTTTGAGGAAAGCCGCTGAGGTTGGTCTTTCCGCTACCGACGTCCCCCAGAGATTCGGCGGGCTGGAGCTGGACAAGATTTCTTCCATCATCGTGTCGGAGAAGATGGCGCGTAGTGGTTCGTGGGCGGCGACGGTGGGGGCGCAAGCGGGCATCGGGATTCTGCCCATTGCCTTCTTTGGGACAGACTCCCAAAAGGAGACGTACCTGCCCAAGCTGGCCAGCGCCGAATGGGTGGGTGCGTATTCCTTGAGTGAAGCAACTTCCGCCTCGGATGCCTTGAATGTCAAGACCAAGGCGGTCCTCAGCCCCGACGGGAAACACTACATCTTGAATGGAACTAAGATGTGGGTGACCAATGGCGGCATCGCGGATGTGTACGTGGTGTTTGCGAAAGTGGACGGGGAGAAATTCTCCGCCTTCATCGTGGAGCGGGGATTCCCCGGGGTCTCGGCGGGCGCTGAAGAACACAAGATGGGTATTTGCGGTTCTTCCACCACCCCCTTGAATCTCGAAGGCGTGCCGGTCCCGGTAGAGAACCTTTTGGGTGAGATTGGCAAGGGCCACCTGATCGCCTTCAACATCTTGAACGTGGGCCGCCTGAAACTGGGGGCGGGTTGCGTGGGAGGCTGCAAGTACCTCTTGCCTGAAGCGCTGAAGTGGGCCAAGGAGCGCGAGGCCTTCGGCCGCAAAATCGCTGACTTCGGCCTTATCAAAGAAAAGCTGGGCGAGATGATCGTACGCACCTTCGCCGCGGAGAGCATTTCCTATCGGACGGCCGGTATGATCGATTCCCGGCTCGAGGGAATTGACCAAGGGGCACCCACCGCCCCCAAGCAGATCATGGAAGTCCTCCAAGAATACGCGGTGGAATGCTCTACCATGAAGGTCGTGGGGACGGAGACGCTGCATTCTGTGGCCGATGAGACCGTGCAGATCTTCGGCGGCTACGGCTTCTCCAGCGATTATGAAGTGGAGCGCACCTTCCGTGACCAGCGCGTGAACCGCATCTTCGAGGGCACGAACGAAATCAACCGCCTGCTGATTACCGATATGCTCATGAAGCGGTCGATAAAGGGCCAGCTTGCCCTGATTCCCGCCGCCCAGAAACTGCTCGATGAGATTCTGGGGATGGGGCCGGTGGAGGAATCGCCGGACGATCAGCCGCTCGGGGAAGAAACCAAGCTGGTGGAAGGCGCCAAGAAGGTGACGCTGCTGGTGGCCGGGAGCGCGGTACAGCGCTTCATGATGGGGCTCGAGAAAGAGCAGGAAGTGATCAGCGTGCTCAGCAACCTGGTGATGGATGTTTACGCCATGGAGAGCCTGCTGCTTCGCACCTTGAAAAAGCTCCTCGCCTGCGGAAGCGAATCCTGCGCCCCTGAACTCGCGGCCACGCGCGTGTTTATCTACGATGCCTGCGACCGCATGGAAGTCCAGGCACGCCGGGCGCTGGCGCGGATCGCCGAGGGCGATGCACTCCGCACCCAACTCGCCGTGCTAAGGCGCTTCTTGCGGCGCACGCCACCCGACACCATCGAGCTGCGGCGGCGCGTGGCGGACCGCGCGCTGGAACTGAATCGCTACCCGTTCGCGTGAAGGGCGAGCGATGGCCTGGCAATCAGACAGGATACAAACGGCGGCTGGCGCATCAGAGTGAAGCTCTACGGGCTCCGGGCATTCCAGCTTCGATCATCGCAGAGCTTCGTTCTGCGCCAGCCCGCGTTGGGGAAGGCGTGGGCGTTCAGGATTGTAGGTCCCGGATCGAGTAAGGAAACTCGTCACAGCAGTAACAACCGACGAGCGCGATGTGAGGAGCAAAGAGCGGAATTGGCATTACCACGCACCTCGCCCATGATCGCGCCCGGCCCCGCAAGTACTGGGTGGGCCGAGGATGTCCGGACGGGCCCGACTACACTTCCCCTCCGTCGCCCGTCAGGATGCCTCCTGTGCCTTCGCAGGACGACGTCCCGCGTCGCCCCTAGGAGAAGAGGCGCACAGGGACACAGAAGACAAGAATCAGCGTCAGCCATCCTGTCTCGCGGGGTCGGGGCGGAGGCTTGTGTGGCATGAATTACAAACCGCGCAAGGCCTTTGCGGCGCCCGCGAGGTCAGCGACGGCCAGAACGACATCCACCTTCTTACCGCCCTCAGCGACGCTTGCATAGCCATAGTCCACATTAATGTTAGCCGCGCCGAGGCGCACCCCGGCCTCCCCGAGCTTTCCAGGCTGGTGCGAAAGCGTAATGCACAAGACCTCCTCTTCGGTGCAGCGGATGCCGAGGCCCTCCAACACTTTCTTCGCCTTCGCCGGGCTGCTGACCAGGAAGTGAACAGGACTCTCGCCGGTTATGCTCCAGGCGGAGAAGGCCGTGATGTTGACCTTCGCCTTGCCCAGTGCTTCAGCGATGCGACCGAGTTCTCCAGGCTTGCTTTCTACCCAAGCTGTGATTTGTTTCGTTTTTGGCATGATGTAATCCCCTCTGCAGCACAAGATCGTGATTTGCTGCTTTTCTGGCAAGATTCTCTGGGAACTAGGGTATTGAACTTTGAATCCGGAATTTCCCATTGCGGCTCTGCCGCGCTTAAAGACCACTCTTGCCAGTAGTGATAAAATACTCCCACCCTTTTAGTATGTAAAGGGGGTCAGTCCTGCCCTCGGTTGGAAGCAGTTTTTTCCATGATCGAGCAGCCCAAGGGGGTCTTATGGTACGTCGCGCGGAAGATCTTCAGGTTGTGGTGGTGGGCAGCACGAACTTTGATTTGGTGGTCAAGGCGGAGCGGCTGCCGAAAGAAGGCGAGACCATGTTGGTTTCCAATCTCAAGTTCTTTCCCGGCGGCAAGGGAGCGAACCAAGCTGTGGCGGTGGCGCGCATGGGTGCCCGGACCTCGCTGGTTGGCGCTGTGGGCAGTGACATGATCGGAGACTTTCTGCTTCAGGGGTTGGTGGCAAACGGGGTTGACACTGCCTGCGTTCGACGAGACCCAGCGCGCGCCACAGGGAGCGCATTCATCATGCTTTTCCCCAACGGGAACAATTGCATCACGGTCGATCCAGCCGCCAACTTCAGCTTGACGCCCGCTGACATCGAGCGGGCCAAGGATGTCATTGAGCGCGCGGATGCGGTTTCGACCGTGCTGGAAATCCCCTTGGAAGTTGTGGAAGCTGCCTTGCGCCTCGGTCGTAAGGCCGGCAAATTGACGGTGCTCGACGCGGGCCCGCCCCGGTACTGCCCGGCGGAAATTCTGAGCTTGGCTGATATCGTATCGCCCAATGAGACAGAACTCGCGCACCTGACCGGTGAGGAAGTTCAGGGAAGAGTTTCGGCGCGTGAGGCGGCTGAGAAACTCCTCTCTTTGGGGATAAAGACGGTGGTTCTGAAGCTGGGCAGCGACGGCTCAATGCTGGTGACCGCAAAGAAGTCGAAGCACTTTCCCGCCTTCAAGATTGACGTTGTTGACCCCACCGCGGCAGGCGATGCCTTTACAGCCGCTCTGACCGTTGAACTGGCTGCCGGACACGACCTCGAACATGCCATTCGCTTCGCCAATTGTGCCGGTGCTTTGGCGGCGAGCAAATTGGGCGCTCAGCCTTCCCTGCCCACGCGCCAGGAGGTCGAGTCCTTGGCGTCAAGAGCGAAAAAAGTCTAATCGAACTGACGACCTGCCGTCCCTGGTGGCAAGGCGGTATCCACTATCAATTCCGGGTCGAACGACCAGTCGTTAAGGAGCGAACTATGACCAATCACAACTTGCAGGCGGAACTGTTCGAGGCTTTATGCTCGATCCCGCTGCTGGATGTTCATACCCATCTAGTGGATGGGAGGTTGGGAGCGCGAGGCCTGCACGATGTCCTTCTCTATCACATGGCGGTCAGCGACCTCTATGCGGCGGGTTGCCCGAGCGGGGCGCGCTTGACCCAATTCCCCGGCTGGGCGACGCAGCAAGAAGCACACCAGCGTATCCTGGAGTCTTTGCCGTATCTGAAATATGTGCGCAACACCAGCATCTCCTGGGGGATCCGGCTGGTGCTGGGAGACCTCTACGGCTGGAAAGGGCCGGTGGATGCGGAGAACTGGCAGCGGCTGGACGCGCTGATCCGGGAGCGGGCCGATGACCGGGCCTGGCAGCGGGAGATCATGCGCCGGGCCAATATTCAGCGCTATTGCACCGAGTACGCGCGGCGGGAACGCGGCCAGGACCGGGACATTCTCCAATATTCGCTCGAGTGGGCCTTCTTCACGCGCGCCCAGTGGGGCGAGTTTGACACCGCATTGTACGAGCTCGAGCGCTGCTGGGGGAAAAAGCCGGAAAGTCCCAGCCCCATCGGCGGTAAGCGCCCCCCCACCGAGCGGGTGATTCGTTCCCTGGACGATGTGCATGCCGCCATCGCTCACTACGTCGAAAGCATTCCCTATGACGAGATCCTCTCCGTGGCCACGGGCATCTCGACGGATATCGACTTGCGCGTGGTGAGCGACCAGAAGATGGCGGAGGCCTTGGGGCGGCGGGCGATTGCGGGCCCCTGGGAACGCGACGTGTACGCCTCCTACGTCAACGAAGCCTACTTGAAGGCCCTGGAACTTCACGCCGACCAGATCGTTTTCCAGTTTAGCTGTGCCGCAGAGCCGCTGCCCTTTGAGACAGGCAGCCGGCTCTCGCAACGCACTATCGGGCAGTTGGCGGAGATGATCAGCCGCTATCCCAAGATTCGCTTCCAGTGCCATCTGGCCAGCCGCCACGCTAACCAGTCGCTGTGCACGATGTGCCGGGAACTGCCCAATTTTTCGCTTTGCGGCATCTGGTGGCATAATTTCTTCCCCTCGGTGATGCGGCAGGTGATGGAAGAGCGGCTGGATATGGTGCCGGTGAATAAGCAAGTGGGGTTCTTCTCCGACGCTTACTGCCTGGAATGGACATACGCCAAGGCGAAGATTATCCTCAACCAACTGTCGGTCGTCCTGGCCGCCAAAGTCGAGTACGGCGAGTACACGCGGGACGACGCCCTGGCAGTGGCTCGGGCGATCCTCTATGAAACTCCGTACGAAGTGTCGGGCATGCGCCCGGTGCAGGCCCACTAGGCACCATGGGTTGGGGTGGTGGCAATGACATGGAGACGGTGCCCGATTGCTGACCGGCAACAGGTGAACCCATGAAGGGTATTCACTGTGTAGGCGCTGTGGTGGTGGACCTTTTGAATGGGCCCATTCCGCAATACCCCGTGCCGCGCGTCCAGACCCAGGTCACCGCAAAATGGATTCGCATCATGCCCGGTGGCGGCGCCGCCAACATGCCCTCCGCAGTAGCTCGCATGGGCCTGCCAGCGAGTTCCTTCGCCAAGGTGGGCAATGATTTTAATGGCGAGTTCATTCCACGTGAACTCGCGAAGCTAGGCGTGGACACGGCCGGCATTCGTGTTTCGCCGGGCGACACGACCCCATTCACCTTTGTGGGCGTGCATTCAGACGGCGACCGGACGTTCATCCATACCCCCGGCGCCAACCTGACTTTCAATCTCAGCGACCTGGACCTCGAGCGCGTGCTGGACACCGACCTTCTCCTCTATCATGATTTGTACGTTCTGCCGGAGTTGGACGGCAAACCCGCGGCGGGCTTGCTGGCCGAGGCGCAGCGCCGGGGAGTCTTGACCTTTCTGGATGAGGATTTTGGTTACGGGCCGAGGCTCGAGCCCCTGGCAGCTATGTTGGCTCACTGCGACTATGTAATTCCCAGCTTCGATGACTTGCAGGCAATTTTCCCCGGCGCCTCGGCAGAAGAAATGGCAGACCGACTCTTGGCCATGGGTGCCCACAACGCGGTGCTGAAAATGGGCCGAGAGGGCTGCCTAGTTGCCAGAGGCAGCGATCGCATTCGGGTGCCCGCCCTCCCTGCCAATGTAGTAGACACCACGGGCGCGGGCGATTGTTGGGATGCGGGTTTTATTGCCGGACTGGCCAGCGGCGAAGATATCCTCGCCGCGGCGCGCATTGGAAACGCCTGCGCCGCGTTCTGTATCGAGGCGGTGGGGGGATCAACCGGCGTCCCCCCGTACGAGGCCGTGAGCCAACGAGCCGCGAAAGTGGCCTGAGAACCACCAAGAAGCATTGTCTATAAGTCTGCATCAGGAGGCGCCAATGAATGGTGGAGCGGTACATCTGTTCGTCTTCGACACGATGGCGGATTGGGAGGCGGCCTATGCGATTGCCGGCATCAATAACCCACAGTTTCAATTGGCACCAGGCCGCTACCACGTGACGACTGCCGGCACGAGCAGAGAGATGGTGACGACCATTGGAGGAGTTCGCATTCAGCCCGAGGTGGCGCTCAGCGACGTATCCCCCAGTGCAAGCGCGATGTTGATCTTACCTGGAGGCGAGAGCTGGGAGAGGGGCGCAAATTTAGAAGCCGTCGATAAGGCACGCGATTTTGTGTCCGCCGGCGTACCGGTGGCGGCGATCTGTGCGGCAACGCTGGCGCTGGCACGGGTAGGGCTACTGGACGACCGAGAGCATACGAGCAACGCTCCGGAATACTTGACCGCAAGCGGCTATCGCGGAGCTTGCCTTTATCGGTCCCTGCCTGCGATTACAGACAGGAAAGTGATTACTGCCGCAGGGATGTCGCCCATTGATTTCGCCTACGAAATTTTCAAGGTGCTCAATCTGTACAGCAGCGCCGCACTCGAGGCATGGTACGCCTTATTCAAGCACGGTGACGCGTCGAGATACTATGAGTTGGCAAGGCCAATGCAGGAATAATTCCTCGTGCAGCTTCCGACCAAATGGTAACCGCTCGGCGTTAGAGTTTTTCTGCCGCCACCAGCAGGTCATTCGATCCTGCCGGATCGAAAGGTGACTTAGCGTAATCGCCCCAAAATTGCAGCTTCCCGAAACCGGCTTGAATTACAAGCTGGGCGATGACGTCGCGAAAAAGAGGGATCTGCCGAGAGCTTCTGACTTGCGATTGCCACTTACCCCCCGCCTTTTCGCGCACCAGAAACATGGCATGAAAGTTGATGGCTTCTTGTTCGTGGTCGGCAAATTTCACCAGCAAGACTTCTTCTTGGGCGGTTTCTCCCGCAAGCAGCGGAAACCAATGGGCCTTCTCTTTCCAGCGCAAATCGTAGTTGAGGTTTTGCGTAAGCAAAATGCCTCCAACTCGCAAGGCGCCTGCAATACCTTTTAGGGCTGCCGGCAACTGCCCCTCGCCCGAGATTCCAGGCAAGGCATTGCCCAAGCAGAAGGCGGCATCGTGGACGGGACCGAGTTCCCCGGCTTGCTCCATCCTCAGCAGGCTTACTTTGGCTTCGCCGCCAGCCGCAGAGATGGCATTCGCCGCACGGTCGATTCGTTTCTGGGCGAATGCCACCGCGTCCTCGTCGGCGTCGAAGCCAAGGACGCTGAAGCCCCTCTCGGCAAGTGCCACGATGTGCCCGCCTGTCCCGCAAGCCGGCACAAGGACTCGCCGGCCGGCGCTCCGGGCGAGTTCTTCCAGCAGCGACATCTCGCGCGCCAACCGCTTCTCCCAATTAATCACTGCGTCGTAATATTCCGCGAAATTCGGAGGCATGAATGGCCCTTCGCGCTCTGGCCGCCCTGTCATTCCAAGCGAAGCGAGGAATCTCGCCCTGGTTTGTAGCGGATAGATCCAGAGCGAGATTCCTCGCTTCGCTCGGAATGACCCCTTGGGGAAGCTGTTTTCGGCACCCTGTTAGCGCGGCTCCTTCGGCGTCGCTCCGACGACCCGGTTCTGAGGTGATTCAGCCTGGGGCTTGAATATCACCTCGGTCGGATACTTCGGCTTGATTGGAAGGTCGTGTGAGTCCTTTCCCGGTACGTTCGCCGGCGCGAGGAAAGACACGATGTTGCCGGTATCGCGTTCCCGCGCGATGAAACGAAGCCCGGCATCACGATGGAAAGATTCCGTGACGAAGTCTTTGCTGAAATTCGGGATAGGGACCTGGAAAGCGCCGCTTTCGTCCGGCGTCACTCGCGCCACATTAAAGGTCGTTACCGCCCCCTCCGCGATGCCGAAGAAACCATGCGCCCAGTAAGCCATGTAGGTGATCTCCACCTCATAAGGCCGGCGGCGCAGAGGTTCCGGCAGTTCCACTCTTCCTTTGAAGGTCATAGGAGGGAGGTCCTCACAGGTAACTTCTGCGTTCTTTTCAGACGCTGACAAGGAGTTGACCACGAGGGTCACAATCTGGCATCCGGGCGCATAAAAAATGACCTTGAGGCCCTCTGCCGCTTGATGATTCACCGATGTGCCGATCCGGTACACGTTCACTTCCGGCTCTGCCTTCAAAATACCACCGTAGGCCCCAAAAGGCCCGGCCAAGAAGTAAGTTGCCTGCACCTCCTCCGAGCGAATTTCGGAAGGAAGCCGGAGTTCGAACGCCGCCGGCTCTTCTTCCTGTCCCCGGCCTTCCTCACCAAGAAGGAATGGCAAACCCAGCAACATAAGGAAGGCGAGAGCACGGCTTGCAGAGTGGATCATCGGCTGACCTCCTGGAACACTACTTCAGGTCGGCAGGTACAGGAATCGTCACTTGTCCGGTGGCGGCCCACTCGGTGCCGCGTTGAAGTGTCAAGATGAAGCCGGGACTCTGCATCGCCTTCACGTCATGCCCCAGCGCGGTCTGGAACACCCGGCCCGCTCCGTAGGGAAGTGTCCAGATGAGCGGCTCATCTTTTCCCGTCCCGCAACCCTCGCCGGGTTTGTGGCAATTGTTCGGGTCATCGAACGCGGTGGCGAGGATGTGAATGTTGGGCTGCAATGAGAGGCGATGGTAAAGCTCGTCGGTTTCGGCAAAAGAAGCGGGCATGCCTTTGGTGATGGGATGATCGCGGTCAACGATGCTCACCAAATAAGCGTGATAAGGGGCATGGCCAGCCGTCTCACGCCAGGTGCCACCCACCAGCTTGTCGAACTCCTGCCAGCCCCAGAAGGCATTGTTGGATGAGTGGTAGGAAACCAAGCCCTTGCCGTTTCTAACAAAGTCGAGCATGGCTTGGCGCGCCCCCTCGTCCCACCAGGGGCCCGAATATTTCATGTCGTTATAATTGAGCAGCAGAACATCATAAGGCGAAAGGGTTTCGAGGGTGTTTCCGCGGACCTCCTCATTTACCCTCACATCAAACTTCCCCGTTCCCTCCAGGATATCGCGAAGGAGCGGAGTTGTAGCCCGCCAAGCGTGATTATTAACGCCCGTCAGAATCAGGACCTTGATCTTGGGGGGCGTCTGCGCGGGCAGGGGAGTGAGACACGGCAAGAGCATCAGAAATGCCAAACGGATTCGCGACATGATCATGAGACCTCCGGGCAGCCATTATAATCCTGGATAGCCGCTCTCGCGCTCGGTATGTCATACTGTTTTTATTCCACCTTTTTTGCGAGGGCTTATGAATTTCAAAACGCTGGCAATCCACGCAGGATACAACCCCCAAGAACATTTCGGCGCGGTGATGACGCCCATCTACCAGACATCCACATTCGCCTTCCGGGGCGTGAGCGAGCCGGGGCCGTTCGACTACTCACGCAGCGGGAATCCAACCCGAAAGGTGCTGGAGTCCTGCTTAGCCGCGTTGGAGGGTGGGACAGCCGGATTCGCTTTCGCCACCGGCATGGCCGCCGAAACCACAATGCTCATGATGTTTGAAGCGGGGGACACCGTCGTCGTGCACGACGACCTCTATGGCGGCACGTACCGCCTGTTCGAGTCGGTTTTGGCGACGAAGCAGATTCGAGCCCATTACGTTGATTTGCGAAACCAATCCAAGCTATCTTCCGCGCTGGCCGCCGCGCCCAAGGCGGTGTGGGTAGAGTCGCCCACCAATCCGCTCATGAATTTGGTGGACATCCGTGCCGTCTCGGATCTCGCGCACCAGCATTGCGCCCTGGTCATCTGCGACAACACATTCCTTTCGCCCTATTTTCAGCGGCCCCTCGAATTGGGCGCTGACATCGTCGTGCATTCGACGACCAAGTACATCAACGGCCATTCAGACGTGGTGGGTGGGGCCATTGTGGTCAAAGACTCGCGCATTGCCGAACAGCTTTACTTTCTCCAGAACGCGATGGGGACCTGCGCCGGACCACAGGATTGTTTCCTTGTGCTCCGTGGCATCAAAACGCTCGCTTTGCGTATGGAAGAGCACAACCGCAACGCCTTGGCAATTGCGCGCTGGCTGGAGAAGCATCCCAAGGTGTCCGCCGTGCTCCATCCCGGACTGGAAAGCCATCCCCAACACGAACTGGCTCTGCGTCAGGCGCGGGGATTTGGAGGCACGTTTTCTTTCCGGCTGCGTGGCGGCGAAGATGCCATCAGGCAACTCTTGGCACGCTGTCGAATTTTCACCCTGGCGGAATCGCTGGGGGGAGTCGAGTCGCTCATCGAGCACCCCGCCACCATGACCCATGCCTCTGTGCCGCGCGACGTCCAATTGCAGATGGGGATCACGCCGGACCTGATCCGTATTTCGGTGGGCCTTGAAGACGTCAGCGACCTTATCGCTGATCTCGATGGCGCTCTCGCCGGCTGCTGACAATGCTACCGAAGTCGGGAAGCCGGCCCTCTCCCTTGGGGCGGAACGTGTCCATATCCTCCGCTGGAGAGGGGAGGCCGAAGTGTGTGGACGGCCCTCTCCCCTGGGGCTGATCTTTACCCATATCTTGGGCTGGACACCGGGGGTGAGTGCGCAGGATGAGCGAGGAGCTTCCACATCGCGGTGAGTGGCTCGAGGTATTGCAACCCGAGCCAGAGCGTCTGTGT
>Ga0187784_10000237_pt1 | contig 38362 bp, 43 predicted proteins | sample 1015_SJ02_MP15_2_FD_132964 | JGI IMG/M metagenome (GOLD analysis project Ga0187784, IMG submission 132964) | Tropical peat soil microbial communities from peatlands in Department of Meta, Colombia - 1015_SJ02_MP15_20_MG | ecosystem: Environmental > Terrestrial > Soil > Wetlands > Peat | place... | reverse complement strand
TGCCAATCGATCCTGTGGCGCGTCGGCGCCTCGAGACTGCCTTCCCGCATCGGGCTATCCCCGCTCGTCCGGGAGCGCGAAGGGGCGCCTTGCCGCGCCCCTCCTCGACCCGTTCCCTTCAGAAAGCGGCTTCAGGCGAGCGCGTCGAGCGCCTTCTGGAAGCGGCCGGCATGGGATTTCTCGGCCTTGGCGAGCGTCTCGAACCAGTCGGCGATCTCGTCGAAGCCCTCGTTGCGCGCGGTGCGCGCCATGCCGGGATACATGTCGGTGTATTCATGCGTCTCGCCGGCAATCGCCGCCTTGAGATTGTCGCCGGTGGGGCCGATCGGCTTGCCGGTGGCGGGATCGCCGGTCTCCTCGAGGAATTCGAGATGGCCATGGGCATGGCCGGTCTCGCCTTCCGCGGTGGAGCGGAACACGGCGGCGACGTCGTTGTAGCCCTCGACATCGGCTTTCTGGGCGAAATAGAGATAGCGGCGGTTGGCCTGGCTCTCGCCGGCGAACGCGGCCTTCAGATTGTCCTCGGTCTTGGTTCCCTTGAGCTGGGGCATGAGCATCCTCCTCGGATCGGCGGAACGCCATGCTGCGCCTGACGCGCACGGCTGAGGATCTTATGGACCCGCACCGGGCGCGAGTCAATAGATTAGAAGCATTCTAAAAAAGGAAAAAGCGCTCAGCCGGGGTTGCGCTCGACGCGAATGACCACGTCGACCCGGCGGATGGCGGTGCCGTCGGGCGGCGCCGGCACGTTGCTCACGTCGATGCGGTCGCCGGGGATGTCGAGGAGCCTGCCGCTCTCCTCGAGGAAGAAATGATGGTGGTCGCTCACATTGGTGTCGAAATAGGAGCGGCCGGGATTGACCACGACCTCGCGCAGCAGGCCGGCCTCGATGAATTGATGGAGCGTGTTGTAGATGGTGGCGAGCGAGACCGGCACGGCGGCGGCGACGGCCTCGCCGTGAAGCTGCTCGGCGGTGACGTGGCGGTCGCCCCGGTCGAACAGCAGCCGCGCCAAGGCGAGGCGCTGGCGGGTCGGGCGCAGGCCCGCGCCGCGCAACAATTCCAGGGCGTTGGCGAAAGGACGCGATCCGCTCATGGCTCCGGCGGCCCGAAGACAAAAAACGACTTTAGCGCAGGATCGCCCCGCTGGCAAAGGCGCGATGCTGCTCGCCCCGGCCGGGCGCGGTCGGCGGGCGTTCCGCCCGGCTTTGGCCGCCCCCCTCACCCCCCAGGGCTATCGCCTATGGGCTGAACCGCGGGCGGGAAAGATTCACCACGGAGTCACGGAGGACACGGAGAAGATCAGAATGCTCTCTGGGCCGCTTCGCGGCCCATCATCTTCTTCTCCGTGTCCTCCGTGACTCCGTGGTGAATCCATAGGCGATAGCCCTGCCCTCATCCCCAGAGCAATCGCATTTCGAATTACGGGGACACAATACCTGATTCAGCGACGACGCGGCGCGGCGCGACAAATACCCCACCTCACCCGGCCTCTCCGCCCCAAGGGGCAGAGAGGGGAAGATTCGCGCGACTGTGAATTATGTATTGTGTCCCTGAAATTCAATGTCCCTGAAATTCCATAGGCGATTGCCCTGCCTCACCCGCCGGTTTGCAGCCGCTCGACCAGCTCGCGCACGGTCGGGATGAAGCCGTTGGCGTAATAGGGGTCGCGCGCGAAGCGATAGGCGTTGTGGCCGGCGAACATGAGCTGGAACTCGACGTCGTCGGAATGGCTGATCTTCTGCAGGGTCTTCTGGATGCAGAAGCTGCGGGGATCGGCCTTCTTGCCGGTGGTCCCTTCCTCGTTCTGCGCCCAGTTCGAGAACTGGCAGGCGGAGAGGCAGCCCATGCAGTTGATCTGGTCCTCGCGGATCTCCAGCGCCTTCTCGGGGGTGACGAAGATCAAGGTGGAATCGGGCGTGCGCATCACCTCGCTGAAGCCCTGGCTCACCCAGGTGAGGGCGCGCTCGCGGTCATGCGGCGTCAGATAGACGATGCGGCCGCGGGCGCCGACCTCGAGCGGCGCCAGGTGGTCGCCCACGGCCTCCACCGTATAGGCCACCTGATGCTCCGAGCGCGCCTGCAGCTCGTTGAGGAAGTCGTTGCGCACCGCCGAGGAATAGAAGCCGGTCGGGCTGTAGCGGTTCAGATAGACGTCGCCCTCCTTGAGCGTGAGCAGCTTGCGCTTCCAGGCGTCGGAGATCGGGCTTTCCTTGGTGAGCAGCGGCCGGGTGCCGAACTGGAAGGCCATCGGCCCGAGATCGGGGTTGTCGATCCAGTCGCTCCACTCCGCCAGGCACCAGACGCCGCCCGCCATGAAGATCGGCGTGGCGCCCAGGCCCCAGTCGCGCATCATCTGGCGCAGCTCGCGCACGCGCGGGAAAGGCGGCTCCGGCTTCTCCGGGTCCTCGCTGTTGGACAGGCCGTTATGGCCGCCGGCGAGCCAGGGATCCTCGTAGACGACGCCGCCCAGCCAGTCGCGGAATTTGTGATAGGCGCGCTTCCACAACGCGCGGAAGGCGCGCGCCGAGGAGACGATCGGGTAGTAATGGACGCCGTATTGCGCGCAGATCTCGGCGATCTTGTACGGCATGCCGGCGCCGCAGGTGACGCCGTGGACCAGCCCGCGCGCGCCTTCGAGGACGCCGTGCAGGATGCGCTCGGCCGCCGCCATCTCCCACAGCACGTTCATGTGCAGGCGGCCTTGGCCGCCGGCGCGCTCATGGGCGATGCGCGCCTGGGAAATGCCGCCGGCGATGGAATAGGCGATCAGTTCCTCGTGGCGCTCGCGCCGGGTGCGGCCGCGATAGATCTGGTCGACGTGCCAGCCCCGGTCGTCGAAGCTGTCGGCGTTGACGCCGGAAAACGTGCCGACCCCGCCGCAGGCCGCCCAGGCGCCCGAGCTTTCGCCGTTGGACACGGAGATGCCCTTGCCGCCCTCGACGAGCGGCAACACCTCGCGGCCGGAAATCACCAGCGGCTTCAGACCGATCACGCACCCTCCCAGGCCCGCGGCAGCGAGTGCCGCGCTTGTCAAATCCCTTATGTATTGATTGTCGGCGGGAGAATCAAATGCCGCGCGCGCCGAGCCCGGCCGCCAGCCGATCCGGGCAGTCGCTGAAGACGGCGTCGACACCCCAGGAGAACAGCTCTTGCGCGCGCTCCGGCCGGTTGACGGTATAGGCGAACACCGCCAAGCCGGCCCGGGTCAGCTCGGCCAGAGCGGCCCGATCGACCCGGCGCTGATCGACGTGCAGCCCGCCGCAGCCGAGCGCGGCAACCTCTTCGCGCCAGCGGCCGGGGATCGCGCCCACCAGCAGCGCGCGCTCAAGCTCGGGCGCCGCCCGACGCGCCGCCGCCAGCGCCGCGGGCTTGAAGCTCGACAGCAGCGGCGGCGGGAGCGAGGCCGGCCAACGCCCGGCGACCAACCCCGCCACGACGGATCCCGTGGCCTCCTCGGCGCCCGGCGCCGGCTTCAGCTCGACCACGGCGCCGAGGCGGAGCTCGGCCAACAGCTCGATCGCCTCTTCGAGGCTGGGCACCCGCTCGCCGCGGAACGCCGCGCCGAACCAGGCGCCGGCATCGAAGCGGCGGATCTCCGCGAAGCCGAGCGCCGCGGCGGCGCCGCGGCCGGTGGTGGTGCGCTCCAGCGTGTCGTCGTGAAGCAGGATCGCCCGCCCGTCGCCAGTGAGCCGGACGTCGAACTCGACCCAGGCGACGCCGAGCGCCGCCGCGGCGCGCAGCCCCGCCAGCGTGTTCTCCGGCGCCGAGAGCGCAGCGCCGCGATGGCCGATGACGCGCGGCCAGCGCCGCTCGCCGCTCAGCATGGCCCGGCGGCAATGCCCGCCCGCCGCGCGCCGGCACCGGCGAGACGAGCGGCGGGCATCCGGCTCAGGTCGCGGCCTTTGCTTCCTGGCGCGGCTTGACGCCGATATCCTCGCCGGTGGCCTGGTCGACCTGCTTCATGCTGAGCTTGACCTTGCCGCGGTCGTCGAAGCCCAGCACCTTGACCTTCACCTGATCGCCCACCTTGACGATGTCGGTGGTCTTGCCGACGCGATGCGGCGCCAGCTCGCTGATATGGACAAGGCCGTCGCGGGCGCCGAGGAAATTGACGAAGGCGCCGAAATCGACGGTCTTCACCACCTTGCCGCTGTAGATGACGCCGACCTCCGGCTCGGCGACGATGCCGCGGATCCAGTCGATCGCCGCTTGCGAGGCGCTGGCATCGACCGCCGCCACCTTGATGGTGCCGTCGTCCTCGATGTCGATCTTGGCGCCGGTCACCTCGCAAATCTCGCGGATGACCTTGCCGCCGGAGCCGATGACCTCGCGGATCTTGTCCTTGGGAATGGTGATGGTGGTGATGCGCGGCGCGTTGCTGCTGACCGCCTCGCGCGCGCGCTCCAGCGCCTTCGCCATCTCGCGCAGGATGTGGAGCCGCCCGGCCTTGGCCTGGTCGAGCGCGATCCGCATGATCTCCTCGGTGATCGAGGTGATCTTGATGTCCATCTGCAGCGCGGTGACGCCGCTGTCGGTGCCGGCGACCTTGAAATCCATGTCGCCCAGATGGTCCTCGTCGCCGAGGATGTCGGAGAGCACGGCGAACCCGCCGCCTTCCTTGATGAGGCCCATGGCGATGCCGGCCACCGGCCGCTTCAGCGGCACGCCCGCATCCATCAGCGACAGCGAGGCGCCGCAGACGCTCGCCATGGAGGAGGAGCCGTTCGACTCCGTGATCTCCGAGACGACGCGCACGGTATAGGGGAAGGCCTCCTTCTCCGGCAGCAGCGGATGAACGGCGCGCCAGGCGAGCTTGCCGTGGCCGATCTCGCGCCGGCCGGGCGAGCCGAGGCGGCCGGCCTCGCCGGTCGAATAGGGCGGGAAGTTGTAATGCAGCATGAAATGCGAGCGGTATTCGCCTTCGAGCGCGTCGATGATCTGCTCGTCCTGGCCGGTGCCGAGCGTGGTGACGACGATCGCCTGGGTCTCGCCGCGGGTGAAGAGCGCCGATCCGTGCGCCCGCGGCAGGACGCCGACCTCGCAGAGGATGGGGCGGACGGTCCTGGTGTCGCGCCCGTCGATGCGCGGCTCGCCCTTGAGGATGGCGCCGCGGACGATCTCCTTCTCGATCTCCTTGAAGACCTTCTGCGCGTGTTGCAGCTCCGCGGGATCGGCGCTGAGGGCGCCGAGCGCCGCCTTGGCGGCTTCGATCCTGTCGCTGCGCGCCTGCTTCTGCCGCTCGGCATAAGCGGCGGCGAGGTCGGCGGCAACGGCGGCCCGCGTCCGCGCCTCGATCGCCTCGGCCTCGGGCGAGACCGGCGGCAGGTCCCAGGGCTCCTTGGCCGCCGCCTCGGCCAGCTCGATGATCGCCGCGATCACCGGCTGGAACTGCTGATGGCCGAACATGACGGCACCCAGCATGATCTCCTCGGACAGCTCCCGCGCCTCCGATTCCACCATCAGCACGCCTTCCTGCGTGCCGGCGACGACGAGGTCGAGCTGCGAGTTCGGCAACTCGTCGAGCTGGGGATTGAGCACGTATTTGCCGTCGATGTAGCCGACGCGCGCGCCGGCGATGGGGCCGAGGAAGGGGATGCCGGACAAGGTCAGCGCCGCCGAGGCGCCGACCAGCGAGACGATGTCGGGATCGTTCTCCAAATCATGCGACAGCACGGTGCAGACGACCTGCGTCTCGTTGCGGAAGCCCGGCGCGAAGAGCGGGCGGACCGGCCGGTCGATGAGGCGCGAGGTCAGCGTCTCCTTTTCCGAGGGACGGCCCTCGCGCTTGAAGAAACCGCCGGGGATCTTGCCGGCGGCGAAGGTCTTTTCCTGGTAGTTGACCGTGAGCGGGAAGAAATCCTGCCCCGGCTTCGCCTGCTTCATCGCCACGGCGGTGCACAGCACCGTCGTCTCGCCATAGGTCGCCATCACGGCGCCGTCGGCCTGGCGGGCGACCTTGCCCGTCTCGAGCACGAGGCGGCGGCCGCCCCACATCAGCTCTTTGCGGAATGTCTCGAACATCTCTCTCTTCCTTCTCTCTCAGAAACCCCTCGGGGGCCGGCCGCGCGCGGCACGCACGGCCGTCGCGGCAGGGCCGGTCCCGGTGAATGGCATGAAAACGATATGGCGCCGCGGCAAGGGCGGCAAAAGCACGGCGGCGCGAGCCCGCCCGGGCGCGGGGCCTCGATCCCCGCCGGCGCGGCCAGAGGCGCTCAGCGCCGCAACCCCAGGCGCTCGATCACGGTCTCGTAGCGGGCCGGATCCTTGCGCTTCAAGTAGTCGAGCTGGCTGCGGCGCTGGCCGACCATGACCAGCAGGCCGCGCCGGGAATGGAAATCCTTGGGATGGGTCGCCAAGTGGTCGGTCAGGTTCTTGATGCGCTCGGACAGCAGCGCGATCTGCACCTCGGGCGAGCCGGTGTCGCCTTCGGCACGGGCGTATTCCTTGACAAGCTCTTGCTTGCGCGCGAGCGGGATCGACATCGGTATCTCCTTCTCGAGTCAAAGGTTCAACACACGCACCGGCCTGAGGCTGCCCGCCGCGATCTCGGCCACCGCCACCAGCTTGCCGCCGGTGAGGGCACGAACCGTCGCGCCGCCGCCGAGTTGGTCGATGCGCGCCCGATCGGACGGGCGCAACGGCGTTACGGCCTGGCCGCAACGCAGCCGGTGAGCCTCGTCTTCCGACAGGGCGAGCGCCGGGATGTCGTCCAGCGCCGTCTCGACCGGAAGGAGGTGCCCGGAGGCGGCCGCACTATGCCCGAGCGCGGCAAGATTATCCAGGGAAATCGCGTCCTCCGCCCGGAAGCGCCCGACCTGCAGCCGGCGCAGCACCGTGACATGGGCGAGCGTGCCCAGCGCCTGCCCGAGGTCGCGGGCAAGCGCGCGGATATACGTGCCCTTGCCCACCACCGCCTCGAGCTCGGCATGGTCGGGGTCCGGCACGCCCAAGAGGCGCAGCTCCAGGATATCCACCGGGCGCGGCGCCAGCTCGACCGTCTCGCCGCCGCGGGCGAGGTCATAGGCCCGCCGCCCGGCCAGCTTGAGGGCGGAGAAGTCCGGCGGGCGCTGGCGGATGGTGCCGATGAAACCCGGCAGCGCCGCGGCGACGGCCGCCGCCGCCGGCCGTTCCGGGCTCAGCCCGGTAAGCCTGCCTTCGGCATCGTCGGTATCCCTGGCCTCGCCCCAGCGCAGCGTGAAGCGATAGCGCTTCCGCCCGGCCATGACCCAGGCCACGGTCTTGGTCGCCTCGCCGAGCGCCACCGGCAGCACCCCGGTCGCCAGCGGGTCGAGCGTGCCGCCATGCCCGGCCTTGGCGGCGCCGATGAGGCGCCGGACGGCGCCCACCGCCCGGCTCGAGCTCATGCCTTGGGGCTTGTCGAGGACGAGCCAGCCGTTGATCGCCAGGCCCTTGCGCTCAGCCGTCGCCATCGGCCTCTTCCTCGCCGCCGGGGCCGAGGTCGCGCTCGACCTCGGGGCGGTGCAGCAGCTCGTTGATGCGGCTTGCGTGGTCGAAGGAGGTGTCGAGCGCGAAGGACAGCGCCGGCGAGAAGCGCAGCGGCACCTCGCGCGCAAGCTGCCCGCGCAGATATCCCGCCGAGCGCGCGAGGGCGGCGAGCACCTCGGCGCTGTGCCGGCCGCCCAGCGGCATGACATAGGCGGTGGCGTTCTTGAGGTCGGGGCTCACCCGGACCTCGGTGACGGTCACCGCCGCGCCTTGCAGCGCGGAGTCGCGCAGCTCGCCGCGCTGCAAGAGCCGCGCCAGCGCGTGGCGCAGCTCCTCGCCGACGCGAAGCTGGCGCTGGCTCGGCTCCTGGTGCTTGCGATGCTTGGTCACGATATGAGTCCCGGCTGCTTGCGCTTCCCCTCTCCGCCGCGCAGCGGGGAAGAGGGAGGGCGAGGTGGCGCCTGCGGCAGGCACCCACCTCACCCGGCTCGCTGCGCTCGCCACCCTCTCCCCCCGCGCGCGGGCGGAGAGGGTTTGCGCGTTCGCCTCAGAGCGCGCGCGCGACCTCCTCCATCTCGAAGCACTCGATGACGTCGCCCACCTGGATGTCCTGGTAGTTCTCGAACGCCATGCCGCATTCGAAGCCCTCGCGCACTTCGCGCACCTCGTCCTTGAAGCGCTTCAGCGTCTTGAGGCTGCCGTCGTGGATCACGACGTTGTCGCGCAAGAGGCGCACGCGGGCGCCGCGCCGGACGACGCCTTCGGTCACCATGCAGCCCGCCACCTTGCCGACCTTGCTGATGGTGAAGACCTCGCGGATGGCGGCGTTGCCGAGGAAGCGCTCGCGCAGGCTCGGCGCCAGGAGGCCCGACAGCGCCGCCTTCATGTCGTCGATCACGTCGTAGATGATCGAGTAATAGCGGATCTCGACGGTATCGCGCCGCGCGAGATCCCGCGCCTGCGGGTTGGCGCGGACGTTGAAGCCGATGATCACCGCGTTCGACGCCTTGGCCAGGATCACGTCGCTCTCGTTGATGCCGCCCACCGCGGCGTGCAGCACGCGGATCGCCACTTCCTTGGTCGAGAGCTTCTCGAGCGAGCCGGTGATCGCCTCGAGCGAGCCCTGCACGTCCGACTTGACGACGACGGCGAGCTCCTTGGCCACGCCGGCGGCGATCTGCGAGAACATCTGCTCGAGCGTGCCGCGCGCGCCGGCGGCGGCCTGCTGCTCGCGCCGGCGGCGCTGGCGGTAGTCGGCGATGTCGCGCGCCTTGGCCTCGTTCTCGGCGACGACGAAATCGTCGCCGGCCAAAGGCGTGCCGTTCAACCCCAGCACCTCGACCGGGGTCGCGGGACCGGCCTCATCGATGGCGTTGCCGCGGTCGTCGATCAGCGCGCGCACGCGGCCCCATTCGCTGCCGGCGACGAAGATGTCGCCGGTGCGCAGCGTGCCGCGCTTGATCAGCACGGTGGCGACCGGGCCGCGGCCGCGCTCGAGCTTCGCCTCGATGATGCTGCCCTCGGCCGGGCGGTCGGGATTGGCCTTGAGGTCGAGGATCTCGGCCTGCAGCAGGATCGCCTCCACGAGCTTGTCGAGGCCGGTCTTCTTCAGCGCCGAGACCTCGACGTCGAGCACGTCGCCGCCGTGCTTCTCGACCACGATCTCGTGCTGGAGCAGCTCCTGGCGCACGCGGTCGGGCGCGGCGTCGGGCTTGTCCATCTTGTTGATGGCGACGATCATCGGCACCTTCGCCGCCTTGGCGTGGCGGATCGCCTCAACCGTCTGCTCCTTGATGCCGTCATCGGCCGCCACCACCAGCACGACGATGTCGGTGACGGTGGCGCCGCGCGCGCGCATGGCGGTGAAGGCCTGATGGCCGGGCGTGTCGATGAAGGTGATGCGCTCGCCGGATTTGAGCCTGACCTGATATGCCCCGATGTGCTGGGTGATGCCGCCGGCCTCGCCGCCGGCGACGTCGGTGCCGCGCAAGGCGTCGAGGAGCGAGGTCTTGCCGTGATCGACATGGCCCATGATCGTGACCACCGGCGGCCGCGGGGCGAGACGCTCCTCGAGGTCGGCCTGGCCGCCCAGCCCGATCTCGATGTCGCTCTCGGCGACGCGCTTCAGGCGGTGGCCGAACTCGCCGACGACGAGCTCGGCGGTATCGGCGTCGATCACCTGGTTGATGGTCGCCATGACGCCCATCTTCATCAGCGTCTTGATGACGTCGGCGCCGCGCTCGGCCATGCGGTTGGCAAGCTCCTGCACGGTGATCGTCTCGGGCACCACCACGTCGCGCACGATCTTGACCTGCTCCTGCTGCGCCTGGAGCGCGCGCAGCTTCTCGCGCTCGCGATGCCGGCGCACCGAGGCGAGGCTGCGCATCTTCTCGTCGTCGCCCTCGTTGAGCACGCGGGTGACGGTGAGCTTGGGATTGCGCCGGCGCGGCTCGTCGCGTCGCGCCGGCGTCGGCAGCTTCTTGACCTCGGCGCCGCGCGGACCGCGCCGCACCGGCGCCTCCTCCTCGGCCTCTTCCTCGAGCTTGACCTTGCCGGCTTTCTCCAGCGCCGCGACCTTCTCGGCCGCGGCCTTGCCGGCGCGCTCGGCGATCTGGCGGCGGGATTCCTCCTCGGCCTTGCGCTTGGTCTCCTCCTCGGCCTTGCGGCGGGATTCCTCCTCGCCCTTACGCTTGCTCTCCTCCTCGGCGCGGCGGCGGGCGGTCTCTTCGGCGGAGCGCTGCTCCTGCTCGATCCTGAGCCTCGCCTCCTCCTCGCGCAGGAGAACGGCGTCGATGACGGCCTGTTTCTTCGCCTCCTCATCGGCCCGGATGGCGCCTTGCAGCGCGTTCGCGCGCGCCGCGCGCTCGCCGGCGGTAAGGCCGTGCGTCGCCAGCACCGCCGGCCGGCGCGCCGGCTGCGCCTGCGGCGCGTGGGCGGGCCGCGCCGTCTCGGCCGGCGGCGCCTCGGGATGCTCCGCCTGGCCCGGCCCCGGCGCGCGCTTCTTGCGGATCTCGACGGTCACCGTCTTGGAGCGGCCATGCGGGAAGCTCTGGCGCACCTGGCCGGCTTCGACCGGCCGGCGCAATTCGAGCTTGCCGCCCGGGCGTCCCAGGCTCAGCGGCCGTTTCGTATCCTGATCGTTATCGCTCATCGTGATCCGGCACCGTCACTCGCCAAAACGCGCCTCGCTCTCGCCGCGCCTCGCCCGAAACCCGGCGAGCCGCGCCGCATCGGCCATCAGCGCCCGGGCGATCGGCCCCGGCGCCAGCGCCGCGTGCACGACATGCTCGCGGCCGAACGCCACCCCCAGCTCGGCGCCGGTGAGCTGTTCAACCACGGGCAATTCCGGCGCCAGCGCCCGGAGCTTGCCTCGCCCGTCGGCCGCGCCGTCCGCCGCCGCCAGCAGCACCGCCGCCTTGCCCCGCGCCAGCGCCGCCTCGACCTTGGCGAAGCCCATCACCGCCTGGCCGGCGCGGCGCGCGAACCCAATATGGTCGCGGCAACGCTCGGCCAACAAGGCCTCGACCCGCTCGGCCAGATCGTCATCGACGATGACCGGCTGCCGCGCCGCGCGGGCGAAGAGCCGCTTGGTCACCGCGAGCGCCACTATATCGCGCCCGGCCGTCAACCACAAACCCCGCCCCGGCAGTTTTCCCGCCACGTCGGGCACGATCCGGCCGCCGGGAGCGACGACGAAGCGGACGAGCGCGGATTTCGCGCGCACCGCGCCGCTGGCGAGACAGCGCCGCTCCGGCCCGGTCTCCGCCTCGGTCTCCTCGTCCTGAGGCGCGGCGGCGATCGTGGCCTACTCCCCCGCCGGCGCGGCCGGCGCCGCGCCTGGCTGCGTCTCGTCGGCAAACCAGTGGGCGCGCGCCGCCATGATGATGGCGTTGGCCGCGTCGGGCTCGAGCTTGACCGCGGCGCCGACCATCTCGATCAGCTCGTCGCCGGCAAGGTCGGCCAAATCGTCGAGCGCCTTGACGCCTTTCTCGCCCAGCGCCGCCAGCAGCGCGGGCGTGACGCCGGCAAGCGCCGCGATCTCGTCGCTGACGCCCAGCTCCTTGCGCCGCGCCTCGAGCTTGGCGTTCTGCTCCTCGAGGAAGGCGCGGGCGCGCTGTTGCAGCTCGCCGGCGACGTCCTCGTCGAAGCCCTCGATGCCGGCCAGCTCGGCGAGCGGCACGAACGCCACCTCCTCGACCGAGGTGAAGCCCTCGGTGACCAGCAGATGGGCGATGACGTCGTCGACGTCGAGGGCGTCGATGAACATCCTGGAGCGGGTGCGGAACTCCTCCTGGCGCCGCTCGCTCTCCTCGGCCTCGGTGAGGATGTCGATGTCCCAGCCGGTGAGCTGCGAGGCGAGCCGCACGTTCTGGCCGCGCCGGCCGATCGCCAGCGAGAGCTGGTCGTCGGGCACCACCACCTCGATGCGGCGCTGCTCCTCGTCCATCACCACCTTGGCGACCTCGGCGGGCGCCAAGGCATTGACGACGAAGGTCGCGGGATCCTGCGACCAGGGAATAATGTCGATCTTCTCGCCCTGCAGCTCCGCCACCACCGCCTGGACGCGCGAGCCGCGCATGCCGACGCAGGCGCCGACGGGGTCGATGCCGCTGTCGTTGGAGATGACGGCGATCTTGGCGCGCGAGCCGGGATCGCGCGCCACGGCGCGGATCTCGATGATGCCGTCGTAGATCTCCGGCACTTCCTGCGCGAAGAGCTTGGCCATGAATTGCGGATGGGTGCGCGACAGGAAGATCTGCGGGCCGCGCACCTCCTGGCGCACGTCGTAGATATAGGCGCGCACGCGCTCGCCCTGGCGGAAGCTCTCGCGCGGCAGCAGCTCGTCGCGGCGCAGGATCGCCTCGGCGCGGCCGAGATCGACGATGACGTTGCCGAACTCGACGCGCTTGACGAGGCCGTTGACGATCTCGCCGACGCGGTCCTTGTACTCGTTGAACTGGCGCTGGCGCTCGGCGTCGCGCACCCTCTGCACGATCACCTGCTTCGCCGTCTGCGCGGCGATGCGGCCGAAATCGATGGGCGGCAGCGGATCGGTGATGAAGTCGCCGACCTGGCCTCGGGGTTGAGGCGCTTGGCCTCGGCGAGCAGGATCTGCGTCGCCTCGTTCTCGACGGGATCGGCGACCTCGCGGAAGCGCATCAGCCGGATCTCGCCGCTCTTGCGGTCGATCTCGGCGCGGATGTCGTATTCCTGGCCGTATTTGGAGCGGCCGGCCTTCTGGATGGCCTGCTCCATCGCCTGGAGCACCTCGTCACGGTCGATGCCCTTGTCGCGAGCGACCGTGTCGGCGACTTGCAGGAGCTCGGGCCTGGGGTAACTGGCTTGGATCTGCATGTCCCACTCTCGACCTTCTCGACCCTTCTAGGGATGCGGCTGGACGCGGCTCGCCGCCAGCAATTCGTCGGTGATCACCAGCTTGGCGCGCGTCACCGCGGCGAGCGGCAAGGCGACGGGCGCGGCGTCGACCAGGAGGCGCACCGCCTCGCCCTCGACGCCCAGCAGCTTGCCGCGGAAGCGGCGGCGGCCGGCGACCGGCCGGCTCAGCTCGACCTTCGCCTCGAAGCCGGCGAAGCGCGCGAAATCCTCGCGCCGCAGCAGCGGCCGGTCGATGCCGGGCGAGCTCACTTCGAGCGTATAGGCGCCGGCGATGGGATCGGCGACGTCGAGCAGCGCCGAGACCGTGCGGCTGATCTCGGCGCAATCCTCCACCGTCATCGCCCGGCCGTCGGCGCGCTCGGCCATGACCTGCAAGGTGGCGCGCCTTCCGCCGGTGACCGCGACGCGCACCACCCGGTAGCCCATCGCCTCGAGCGAAGGCGCGATCATCGCCTCGATCTTGCCGGTGTCCACGCCGCTTCCTTCGACCGTTCCCGACCGTTCCGCGAAAATAAAAAAAGTGGGCCGTTCGGCCCACCCTTTGAAAAGCCCGGACGATCCAGGCTTATGGGTTGTTTTTTGCGAATATAGTCATTTTCAGGGCGCCTGCAAGCCCGGCGGCGATCGGCCCGCCGCCCACCGCCGGCCCCCGCGCAAAGCGGGGATCGAGGGCGAGCGGCGTGCACGCTTGCCGCCTGGGCTCCGGCTTTTGCCGGAGCGGCAAGGAGGCTTCCTTAGGGGATAGGCATGGCAACACTGCCGCAAGCGGCGCACGGCAGGCGCCAGAAAGCGCAGGACCGCGGGCTCTGGTTCCGCCGCCAGCAGCGCGTTGTCGATACTTGCCGTGTGAGGGGAGTGGTAAACGCACCGGCGTCCTCTGGTGGCCGAGTGTATCTCATCCGCCTCTTCCAATCTCATGTTCTCATGATATGATGATTTCATGAAACGAGGCATTGCCCGGTTTCCCCACGAGGTTGAGGAGCACTTGCAGATCCAAGTGCCGGCGATCACGAAACGGCATCTGGGAATTCGCGCCGCCGAGACACGAGAACCGATCCGCGTCGTGGTGCTGCGTGCGCTGCAGGCTTATGGCGTGCCGGTGCCGCTGGACGCCATTTCGGATCGGCGCAAGAAGCGGCCGTCATGACCGATGAATTCTCTCCCCTCACGATCCAGGGCTACTCCACACAAGCCCTAACCACCGACCAACGCAGCGATAACGGGTCTCTGGTGTTCCCGCTCTTGGGTTTGTTCGGCGAGACCGGGAGCCTTCTCAGCGAGGTCAAGAAAAAGCAGCGCGATAGGGCATCGTATGTTGGATACGCTGCCGCTGTCGTTGAGGAATTGGGGGATGTCCTTTGGTATCTCACCACCGTCGCCGCTAGAGGGGGGCTGAAACTAAGCAACATCGCCGCGAAGCTCGAACAGGGCTATTCGGATTGGCGAAGTGCCGGCGAAGCGACGCTCACCTTCGCGTCCCTGCAACCGGAGATCATGCCGCAGCTGGTCGAACCCAGCGCGGCCCTCGAGAAGACCCTGCTCCAACTCGCGAGCGAGGTCGGCCTGCTCGTGACCGACTACCAAGCCGGCCGTCTGACAGATAACCAATCGGCGCTTGCCGGTCGTTTGATCGCCATCACCCGCACCCTCGTCCAGGCCGCCAATGAAGCCGGAGTCACGCTGGAGGCCGCGGCCGTCAAAAACCTCGCCAAGATCTTCGATCGCTGGCCCGAGGAGCGCATCTATCCCGAGCCGCTCGACGCCTACGCCGAGCCTGAGGAAAGGCTACCGCGCGATCTTCATATCGACATCTTCGAGCGCAAGGTAAGCGGCCAGACCTATGTGTTCCAGCGCTGCAACGGGATAAACATTGGCGATCGACTCACCGACAATGCGATGACACCGGACGACTATCGATTCCACGACGTTTTCCATTTCGCGTATGTCGCCGTACTGAGTTGGTCTCCTGTCGTTCGCTCGCTGCTTCGCTTAAAGCGGAAGAGTAATCCGCAGATTGACGAGGCGCAGGATGGCGCCCGCGCCATTCTCATCGAAGAAGGAGTCACGACCTGGATCTTCAATCAGGCGATCAAGTTGGGCTTTTTCGCCACTATGAACCGCGGCGACCTGCCGTTCGATCTTCTCAAACACGTTCGGCAATTCGTAACGGGCTATGAGGCCGAGCAATGCCCGCTTTGGTTATGGGAAGAAGCAATACTCGAGGGTCATGCAGCGTTTCGTTTCCTGCGCCAGCACCGTCGCGGACGCATCCATATTGATATGACGAACCGCCGCCTGGCTATCGAGACATTGCCGTGAAAACCCCCAGGTCCTTCACCGCTGCTCTCTCACAGACTCGTCTTCCGTCGGTCTTCAATCCGTACGACGATTTCTGTCCCGTCTATGACCGCCTGGATGCCGCGCACGTACGTAAGCGCAATCTGATGCGCTGCTTGGAAGCGGCTCTCGCCGCGCGTGTCGATACGATCTGGATCGCGCGCGACCTCGGCTACCGCGGCGGGCGCCGGACGGGTGTCCCCCTCACGGACGAGATTCATCTCCGCCAGGCTGGCGCTCTCCTGGGCGGAATCGCTTTGGATCGCGCAACACGTGGCCCGGCTGTTGCCGAGCGCACGGCTGCGATCATCTGGAGCGTGCTATCCCGCATCTGCGAGCCGGTCGTTCTCTGGAACATCTTCCCGCTGCATCCCCACGAAGCCGATGATCCCTTCTCGAACCGCTGCCACACCCGCGCGGAGCGCTACGTCACATGGCCGCTGCTGACTGCGCTGATCGCAATGATCCAGCCTCGCCGGATTGTGGCAATCGGCCGCGACGCAGGCATGGCACTTGCCGGCATCGATATCCCCGTGCACGTGGTTCGGCACCCGAGCTATGGTGGCCAGGCCGAGTTCATCGCAGGTGTCCACGAAATCTACGGTATCGTTGAGGATCCCGCCCGCGCGGAGACCCTCGAACTCCGGCTCGGCGTCGATCAGGCCGCCAGTGGTGACGCCCCAGCCTGATCGAACCTAGAAATCATCGCTTGGATGTCGGAGCGGCGCGAGTTGCCGGGTCTGTCGATCTCCGCGTGAGTGGAAACAACTGTGAGCGCCCCGACGTTGATGTTACTCTCGCGGGCGATGAACTCCATCAGCCGCCCCAGCCCGACGAGGTTGCCAAGCAGCTTCTCCACGTAGAAGTGATTCCGGTACAGGGCTGTGAGGGTCAAGGTCTTCGGAACGCCCGGCAGCAGCTTGAAGCTCAGAAAGCTGAGGCACTGGCCACCGTAGGGCGAACCATCGACGTCGCGCGACGGATCGAACAGCGAGAGTTCGAATTTATTCAGCGCGCGAACATGCTCATCCCGGATCCGCTCGACGATGTCCCAAAGCTGATTCGGGGGCTCTCCGGCCGGAACCGGATACTGGATCATCCGCTCGAAGTAATAGCCTGACCAACGCTCGCTTTGGCGGACCTTCCGGAGGACCCGTTCGCGAAACACGTCGAAGAACGCCGGCGCTCCGTAACGGTGATAGAGCCCGGTCGGGAAGATGGTATTCGCGACGGTTTCCACCGATTTGCCGAAGGCGCCAAGGAAATCATCGACAATTGCGATGCGGGGATGCTGCCGCGTGGCGTTGGCCCTCGGATCGGCGACATCGATGATCACGTTGTAGGCCGAATGGCCGGGTTGGCCGTCTACGGCCCGCACGGCTTCGCGCCAAGCGCAGGCGCAATCAGGCTGCGGTGGAATGGGCAGATACACCGACTTCCTCCATAAGCGTAGCAGCGGCGAAGACCCGCGGACCTAGGAACCGCTCCGTCAGCCAGCCATGACCTAGATCGCCCCACCGAACGCCCCAACTGTTGCGGGCGAGGATCGCGCGCTGCCCATCGACCGTCCCGTGACCGACTGCAATGACGGCGTGCCGGCGCTCTCGTTCAGGCGCTTCGCCACTGGCCGACTCGATCACCGCCTCTGGGGTCGGATTGTAAAAAGCCCGAGAGAGCATCAGGAGGATGATGACCGGTCGCCCCTGGTCCAGCTCGCGAATGACCTGATCGAGCACGTGGCTGGATCTTTCTCCGTTGCGGCCGAATAGCGGTCCGACATCGGTCGGCGGCGCCCAAGCGGCCTCATCGACCGGCGTCACCGCCAGATAGGGCCACCCGCTTTCTGCCGGCTGGCCGTCCTGACGCAGCGCATCAAGCATCGAGGACAGCAGGGCGCCTTTGCTTGGCGGCCGCCCCGCCCGCCGCTGCGCGTGATAGAACGCATACTCGCACGACAGTGGTACCCAGCCGACGCGCAGTGCCGCATGAGCGTCGCTAGCGGCGAAAGCCATGCAGGTGGGGCGCGGTCCCTGGTTACGGACCGGACCGAAAAGTGACCGCAGATCCACCGAAACGGCGATGATGCTCATGCCACCTCGAGCAAGCTTCGCCGTGCCGCGCGGGAGAGCCCCTCCTCTTCGGGGCCGGTCAGGTCAAACTCGACTTTGAGACTCGATAGCGGCGGATCGGGATCCCATGGCCGCCGCTCGTCCAGAGACATGTAGCCGCGATGCGTGTCCGGCGGAGCGGCGGTGACCCATCGGATCACCGGGTTGCCGACGCCCTCACCATCAATAGCCTCAAGTTCGTCGCGAACGACGCCAAACCCGCTCGCCTTGAGTTGATCGATGTCCCAGAGGTAGCCGCCGCCGCTATGCTCTTCGAGACGGAGGACGAATAGATCGTTGCGGCTGCCATCGATCCGCGTTCCAGCGTCGCGCTCCGTCAATAACCAGACGTCACCGCGGTAGTCTTGCGGCCGATAGGCTTCAAGCAGCGCGATCTTTAGCGCGCGGGGTTGGGTCTGGAGCAGCTCGTCTGCGAGAGAGGGTTGGATGAGCTGGTGGCGTGCAAGCGTCCAACAGGTTGCTTCGTAGCTGGCGCCGATCCGCAGCGCGAGCTGATAGACCACATCCGGCCGACGGAACTCGCTGACGGTCCAGCCCTGGCGAACGGCGTGCCAGCCGATGAGCCACCGCGGCATCATGAACGCGACCGCGAAGGCATCCGCCTCCACCTCCTGGAAATCGCCCGCTGGCTGTCCAGCCATCGGCACGCGGCGCAGGATGCTCTCGTCGTCAAGGCTTGGTTGGTGCCGCAGCGAGAAATGGCCGAGCTCGTGGGCGGCGGTGAAACGCTGAATACTCATCGGCCGCTGCGTGGTGACGAGAACGCCGGGGGCAGGATCGCTCAAATATGCGCCAAGCAAACCCTGGAGTGGGCGCAGGAGCAAGGGGAGGTCGACGGTTTGGATCGCGCCGAATACGTCGACATTACCGCCCCGAGCGTCGATTTGCTTACGGAGATCGAGCTGCCTGTGCAGACGCGCTGCGGCCATCGTCCCTGCTCGAACAGCGCTTGGGTAGTCAGCCGCCACAAATCACCTCTGCGCCGCGCGTGATCGCGAACGCAAATACTCGGCGAACCGACCAAGTTCATCGCGGTCCTGCTGTGAGAGGTCGGCCGCCTGCCGCGCGAGGTGCGCGACGTCGACCGGCAAGCTCGCCGACGCCTCGTCCTCACCGGTGAAGTAGGCCACCGGCTGTCGATAGAGTTTGGCGAGGCGAATTAGCTCGATCGCCTCGACCCGCCGCTGGCCACTTTCGATGTCGGTGAGGGCCGTCCGCGGGATCTTTAGGTACGTCGCAACCTCCTCCTGTTTGAGACCCAGATACTTGCGGGCTTCTCTCAGCCGATCGCCAAGGCGACGGCGCTCTTCTTCGTCGCTGCCCTGGCTAGGTGCGAGATCGGTCACGGCTTGGCTCCTTTCCTCTTGATCCATTGCTTCTCGATTGCCGGAAGCAAGTGCCCGAGGGCGCTTTCCACCGAGACGTAACCGCCGGCGCGCACTACGCTTTCTGGCAGCTCGAATCCGACAATCGGCTCGACGGCGCAGAGAATGGAAACGACCACGAGCGAATCGATGGAGACAGCCGCTTTGGCAATGTCCGCCGGCGCGGCGGGTAAGGATACGCCTTTGATCGACGCTTCCACCTTGATCGCCTCGATCAGCTCGGCGCGAAGGCAGGCTTCAATCGCCGCTGCCAGGGATGGCGCAAGCGCAGGTGCTGGGGGAGCGGTCGTAGTCATATCCGTCTCTGTGTCTTTCTAAGACCTGATGCCAATATAATGTCTGAATTTCAGACATGCAAGAGGCATCTGGGCTCGTCATTGAAGTCACCTTGAGCGTCAGGCGGCGTAGCACATGCGCCGCCAGACTTATGCAACAACCCGTCGCCGGCGCCGGAAGCGCAGGAAAGCGGGCTTGCGCCCGGCGGCCAGCGCCTTCTGCTCGTAGCGCGTCGGAGGCCAGTCGGCGGGCCGCGCGCGCCAATCCCGGGGACCGCGCGCCAGCCATTCGAAGGCCGGATGCGCGGTCGCGCGCTCCAGCATCCAGCAGAGATAGTCCGCGTCGTCGGTGGCAAGCCGCAGCTCCGCGCCGTCGGCGAGCGCGAAGGCGAGCCGGTCGAGCGTCTCGGACGAGACGATGCGGCGCTTCCAGTGGCGCAGCTTCGGCCAGGGATCGGGAAAGAGGATGAAGGCGCGCGCCAGCGACGCCTCGGGCAAGGCGGCAAGGAGGAGACGCGCATCGTCGATGAAGACCCGCACATTGGCGAGCGCGCGCCGCTTCACCTCGGCGAGCAGCTTCGCCACGCCGTTCTCGAACACCTCGCAGCCGATCAGCCCGATCGCCGGATGCGCTTCAGCCTGCGCCGCGAGATGCTCGCCGCCGCCGAAGCCCACCTCGAGCCAAACCGCCTCGGCCGGCGGCGCGAAAAGGCCGCGCGGCGCGAGCGGGCCCTGGGCGGGAAGCTCGACGCGCAGCAGCGGCAGCAGGGATTGCAGCAATGCCCGCTGGCCCGGCCGCAGCTTGCGGCCGCGGCGGCGGCCATGGAGGACGCGCCGGCGCGGCGCGGCGGCGGCTACCGCGCTCAGAAGGCCCGGCGCAGCGCGTCGACGAGATCGAGCCGCTCCCAGGAGAAGCCGCCATCGGCCTCGGGCGGACGGCCGAAATGGCCATAGGCCGAGGTGCGGGCATAGATCGGCCGGTTGAGGGCGAGGTGGGTGCGGATGCCGCGCGGCGAGAGGTCCATCAGCTCCTGCAGCACGCTCGACAGCTTGCCCTCGTCGACCCTGCCGGTGCCGCCGGTATCGATATAGACCGACAGCGGCTTCGCCACGCCGATGGCGTAGGAGAGCTGGATGGTGCAGTTCTCGGCGAGCCCCGAGGCCACCACGTTCTTGGCGAGATAGCGGGCGGCGTAGGCGGCCGAGCGGTCCACCTTGCTCGGATCCTTGCCCGAGAAGGCGCCGCCGCCATGGGGCGCGGCGCCGCCATAGGTGTCGACGATGATCTTGCGGCCGGTGACGCCGCAATCGCCGTCCGGGCCGCCGATGACGAAGCGGCCGGTGGGGTTGACGTAGAAATGCGCGTCGTCGCACATCCAGCCCTCCGGCAGCACGTTGAGCACATGCGGCCGCACGATCTCGCGCACCTCGTCCTGGTCGATCGTCGCGTCATGCTGCGTCGAGACCACCACCGAGGTCGCGCGCACCGGCTTGGCGTCGATGTATTGCAGGCTCACCTGGCTCTTGGCGTCGGGGCCGAGCAGCGGCACGGCGCCGGAATGGCGCGCCTCGGCGAGCGACTTCAGGATGGCGTGCGCGTAATAGATCGGCGCCGGCATCAAATCCGGCGTCTCGCGGCAGGCATAGCCGAACATGATGCCTTGATCGCCGGCGCCCTCGTCCTTGTTGCCGGCGGCGTCGACGCCCTGGGCGATGTCGGTGGACTGCTTGTGCAGATAGCAATCGATCACCGCATGCTTCCAATGAAAGCCCTGCTGTTCGTAGCCGATATCCCTGATCGCGTGGCGCGCCACCTCGATCAGCAGCTCCGGCGTCACGGCGTCCGGTCCGCGCACCTCGCCGGCCAGCACCACGCGGTTGGTGGTCGCCAGGGTCTCGCAGGCGACGCGCGCATGCGGGTCGGCGCCGAGGAACGTGTCCACCACGGCGTCGGAAATGCGGTCGCACACCTTGTCCGGATGTCCTTCGGAAACGGACTCACTGGCGAAAACATAATTGCGCTTGGCCACGGTCTATCCCTTCCTGTGCTGGCGGCCGCTGAAGCCGCTTCAATGGCGGTTGGTGAACGCCTGGTCGGCAAATCGCCTTGCCGTCAGGTGCAGACGGCGGCGTAACGCAACGAAATGTTGCAAACCCGGCCGGTCGGCGTCAACCCATTTTTTGGCCGGCGCGGCGGCGGGCCGGAGGCGCCGGCGGCCGGCCGGCAGCTTCGGCGGGAAACGGGACAGATCTGCATGGCGCGCGGATGGGGCCCTGTCGGCCCAACTTGCGCGCCACCGGACTATCGGAGCCAGGACATCAGCGGCGGGAGCAAAAATCGGCGCGACACATGTCGCCCTGACAGCGTGGAACCGGCCCCGGGAGGCGCGACGGGCATGGCGCGGGCGCATGGCCGACGAGAATCCGCTTTGCCGCAATGAAGTCAATAGCCAAGCGCGGCGCGACCGGCCGCAGCACACGGCCTCGCCGCGCCAAGCGTTTGATACGATTCAGTCGCAAGCCGCCGCTTGGCGCAAAAGCCGGCGGTCCGGCGCCGATGACGGCGCGGCGGACGCCGAGCGATCGCGGACGGGCTTCCGGCTACTGGTTGCTGCCGGAGCAGGCGTTGGCGATGGCCTTGGTGAGATCGAACAGCCGGCGGCGGATCTGCGCGTCGGGAATGCGGTAATACGCCCGGACCAGCTCCAGGGTCTCGCGCCGCATCATCGGATCGGGCTCGTAGCGCTGGACGACGCCGTCGCCGCCCTCGGCCGCCGCCGCCACGACCTCGGGATTGATGTCGTCGAAGAAGAATGAAACCGGCACGTCGAGCACGCGGGAGAGATCATAGAGCCGGCTCGCGCCGATGCGGTTGGCGCCGCGCTCATACTTCTGCACCTGCTGGAAGGTGAGCCCGATCGCCTCGCCCAGCTTCTCCTGGCTCATTCCCAGCAGCGTGCGCCTCAGCCGAACCCGCGAGCCGACATGGACGTCGATGGGGTTGGGCTTGTCCGATTTGCGGCGGCGCCTGCGTCCGACGGTTGGCTTTAGATTCATTATTCGCCTTTGACGCTTCGGAGACAGGGCCTAGTTAATTCACACGATCGTATGCGGTCAACCACCGTGATGATCCGCAAGGTGAAATATTGACAGATAGTTCAAATCGAATGATTAACGGCGATCAAAACGGGAAACGATTCCAACTGCCGCCAGTAGCACGAGCGCCAATCCCCAGAAGAGGCTATCCCGCATACGCTCAAAAAGTGTCGGCGCCAGCGCCGTCGGCAGCGGCGCGTCGAGCACGCCGGCGGCGTTGAGGTCGAGTCGGGCGAGCACGCGTCCATAGCTGTCGATCACGGCAGACACCCCGTTATTGGCGGCACGCACCAGCGGCATCCCCTCTTCGACCGCGCGCACCCGGGCGATGGCGAGATGTTGGAACGGTCCCGAGCTGACACCGTACCACGCGTCGTTGGTGACGTTGAGCAACCATTCTGGGCGATGCGCGGGGTCGACCACCGCCCCGGGGAAGATCGCCTCGTAGCAGATGAGCGGCGATACCGGCGGCAGTCCCGGCGGGTCCAGCGTGCGCGGACCGGGCCCGCGCGAGAAATCGCCGATGCCCGGCGCGATCCGCTCGATCGGCAGAATGCCGCGCAGCGGCACGTATTCGCCGAACGGCACGAGATGCGCCTTGTCATAGGCGGCGATGATGGCGCCGGCATCGTCGAGGGCGAGGATGCTGTTCCACACCTGGCGGGGCGGCCAGCCCTGCGCCGGCTCGGCGCGCTCGGCCCCGGTCAGCAGCAGACCGCCCTTGGGAATCACCGCGGCAATGGCCTGGCGCAGCTCGGGATAGCGTTCGAGGAGCGGCGGCGCCGCCGCCTCGGGCCAGATGAGGTCGCCGACGGCCGCGGCGCCCGGCGAGGCGCTCAGCGCCAAGAGACGACGCAGATTCTGCGCCAGCGCCTTCGGGTCGTTCTTGAGCGTCTCGGGGATCGAGGGTTGCACCAGGCGCAGCATGACCCCCGGCACGCTGGTCCGCGGCGCCTCCGCGAGCCGCCAGGCGCCGCCGGCCGCCGCCGCGGCGACGAGCAGCAGCGCCGCGAGCGGCGCTTGCAGGCGGCCGCGCCCGAGATCGCCCAACCGCGCCGGCAGGGCCGCCACCGTCACCGTGAGCAGGCTCAGCCCGTAAATGCCGATGACCGAGGCCGATTGCAGCACGGCGAGCGCGCCGGGAAAGGCGCCCGCCCAGGCATAGCCGACGAGGTTCCAGGGAAAGCCGGTCAGCACATGGCCGCGCAGATATTCCGCCGCCGCCCAGCACACGGCAAAGACCAGGATGCGGGGGGTGCCGACAAGCCGCAGCCGCTCGCATGCCTCGAAGGCGGCGAGCTGCGCCAGGGCGGTGAAGAGGGCGAGGGCGGCGGGCAGGCCGGCGACGGCGAACGGCACCATCCACCAGAATTGCGCGATGTCGACGAACAGCGCGGCGGAAATCCAATAGAGCCCGGCGAGGAAGAAGCCGAAACCGAAGCTCCAGCCGAGCAGGAAGGCGCCGCCGCGGCCGCGCGCGCCGTCGGCGAGCCAGATGAGGCCGGTGAAGGCGACGACGAGCACCGGCGTGAGATCGACCGGCGAGAGCGAAGCGGCGGCGAGCGCGCCCAGCAGCGCCGCGAAGCCGTAGCGCCGCCAGCCGGCAAGGCCCGCGCACCACAGCGCGCCGCGCTGCAGCGGCGCCAAGGGGCCGACGGCGCGGAAGGCCATCCCGGCGTCAGACATCGGGCGCGGCCGGCACCGCCGGCAGATTGCGCAGCCGCAGCCGCTTGACGCGCCGGGGATCGGCGTCGAGCACCTCGAACTCGATGCCCGAGGGATGGCGCACCACCTCGCCGCGGCCCGGCACGTGGCCGGCGAGCGCGGAGACCAGGCCTCCGAGGCTCTCGACGCCGTCCTCCTGCTCCGGCAGGAGCAGCACCGCCGGCACGCTTTGCTTCAGCGCGTCGAGCTTGATGCGGGCATCGGCGATGAGCGTGCCGTCGGGACGTTCGATCAGCTTCGGCTGGTCGGCGTCGTCGTGCTCGTCCTCGATCTCGCCGACGATCTCCTCGATCACGTCCTCGATGGTGACGAGGCCGTCGATGCCGCCGAACTCGTCGACCACCAAGGCCATGTGCACGCGCGACAGCCGCATCTGGAGCAGCAGATCGAGCACCGGCAGCGAGGGCGCCACGAACAGCACCTTGCGCGCGATCCGCGCGAGCGGCACCGCCTTGCCGTCGGCGGCGTAAGGCAGGAGGTCCTTGATGTGGACGATGCCGACGACGTCGTCGAGCCGCTCGCGGTAGAGCGGCAGGCGCGAATGGCCGTGCTCCACCATCTGCTTCACCGCCTCGGCAAAGGGCGTGTCGATCTCGAGCGCCAGGATGTCGACGCGCGGCACCATGATGTCCGCGGCGGCGAGCTCGTGCAGCTTGAGGATGTTGGTGAGCAGCGTCCGCTCGTGCGGATCGATCGGCTGCTCTTCCTCATGCTCCTCGATCAGCTCCTCGAGCTCCTCGCGCAGGCTGGTCTCGCCGTTGCGCTGGCCGACGAGCTGGCGCAGCCAGTTGCGCAAGCCGTGCAGCGGCCCCTCGCTCCCGGGCCCGGGCAGGGCATCAGCCACGAGACGCCTCCCTCGGCCGATAGGGGTCGGCGACGCCGAGCCCGGCGAGCACGCGCCTCTCGAGCGCTTCCATGCGCCGGGCCTCGGCCGCGACTTCGTGGTCGAAGCCCAAAAGATGCAACACGCCGTGGACGACGAGATGGGCGAGATGGTCGGCGAGCGGCTTCTTTTGCGCCTCGGCCTCGGCCGCGACCGTCTCGAAGGCCAGCACCACGTCGCCCAGCAGCAGCGGCGCGTCCGGAGGCGCCGGCCCGCCGTCACGGGCGGAAAAGGAGAGCACGTTGGTCGGCGCGTCGCGGCCGCGCCAGTCGCGGTTCAGCGCGCGCACCAGCGCGTCGTCCGCCAGCACGACGGCGAGCTCGGCCGGCCCGCGCGGCGCGTCGGCCCCGGCAAGCGCCGCCCGCGCCGCCCGCTCGCAAACGCGCGCCGGCTCCGCCAGCGCGCGGCGCCACAGAGGCGAGGGCTCGGCCAGGTCGATCTCGACCGCGCCGGCAAGGTCAGTTCCGTCGGTCATCGCTCTTCTTCGGGCGCGCCGCCTCGCGCTTGCCCTCGCGCTGATCGTAGGCGCGCACGATGCGCGAGACCAGCGGGTGACGCACCACATCGGTCTCGTTGAACTCCACTACCGAGAGGCCGTCGACGCCGCGCAACGTCTCCAGCGCGTCGCGCAGCCCGCATTGCGCGCCCTGCGGCAGGTCGATCTGCGAGAGATCGCCGGTGACCGCCATGCGCGCGTTCTCGCCGAGCCGCGTCAGGAACATCTTCATTTGCACCGGCGTCGTGTTCTGCGCCTCGTCGAGGATGACGAAAGCGTTGGCAAGCGTGCGGCCGCGCATGAAGGCGAGCGGCGCGATCTCGATCTCGCCGCTGGCCAAGCGCTTCATCACCTGGTCGCCTGGCAGCATGTCGTAGAGCGCATCATAGAGCGGACGCAGATAGGGGTCGACTTTCTCGCGCAGATCGCCCGGCAGGAAGCCGAGCCGCTCGCCGGCCTCGACCGCCGGCCGCGACAGGACGATGCGCTCGACCGTGCCCGACATCATCATGTCGACCGCGGTGGCCACCGCGAGATAGGTCTTGCCGGTGCCGGCCGGGCCCAGAGCGAACACCAGCTCGTGCTCGCGCAAGGCGCGGATATAGGCGGCCTGATTGGGGCTGCGCGCCGAGATGCGGCGCTTCCTGGTGCGGATCTCCTCGCCCTCGGTCCAGAGATCGCGGCGGCCCGGGCGGCTCTGCGCCAGCCGCAGCGCCGCATCGACCGCCGCGCCGTCGACCTCGAGGCCGCGCTTCAGCCGGTCGTAGAGCGCCGACAGCGCGGTGCGCGCCACGTCGGTGCGCTGGGTGGGGCCGGAGATGGCGATCCGGTTGCCGCGCGAGACGACGGAGACGCCGAGCTGGCGCTCGATGCGGTCCAGATTCTCGTCGCGCTCGCCGAAGAGCTGCGCCAGCAGCGAGTTGTCGTCGAACTGCATCTGCACGCGGCCGTCGCCGGCGTCGCTCATGCCGGCGTCTCCGCCGCTTGGCCCGCCAGCGCGCCGGCGAGGCTGTTGGCGAGCGCCGCGGTGAGCCGCACGCCGGCCAGCGCGCCGATGAGCCGGTCGGGCGCCGGCGCGTGCACCGCCTGGAGATAGGGGCTGCGGCCGACGAGCTGGCCCGGATGGCGCCCGCGCTTCTCGAACAGCACCTCGAGCGTCCGGCCGATGGCGGCGGCGTTGAAGGCGCGCTGCTGTTCGGCGAGCAGCGCTTGCAGCTCGGCCAGCCGCGCGGCCTTGACCCTCTCCGGCACCTGATCCGGCATCAGCGCCGCCGGCGTTCCCGGCCGCGCGCTGTATTTGAAGGAGAAGGCTTGCGCATAGCCGACCGCGCGCGCGAGCGCCAGCGTGCGGGCGAAATCGTCGTCGCTCTCGCCGGGGAAGCCGACGATGAAATCCGAGGAGAAGGCGATGTCGGGACGCGCCGCGCGCAGGCGGTCGATGACGCGGCGGTAATCGTCGGCGTCGTGCCGGCGGTTCATCGCCTTGAGCACGCGGGCGGATCCCGACTGCACCGGCAGGTGCAGGAAAGGCATGAGCTGCGGCACGTCGCGATGGGCCGCCACCAGCTCGTCGTCGACGTCGAGCGGATGCGAGGTGGTGTAGCGGATGCGCTTCAAGCCCGCGATCCCGGCGAGCGCGCGGATGAGCCGCCCCAGCCCCCAGGCGCCGTCCCCGGCCGCGCCGCGATAGGCGTTGACGTTCTGGCCGAGGAGCGTGATCTCGCGCGTCCCTTGCGCCACGAGGCGGCGCGCCTCGGCGAGGACCGCCGCCGCCGGCCGCGACAGCTCGGCGCCGCGGGTATAGGGCACGACGCAGAAGGTGCAGAATTTGTCACAGCCCTCCTGCACCGAGAGAAAGGCCGAGACGCCCTGCGGCGCCGCCGCTTCCGGCAGGAAATCGAACTTGGCCTCGGCGGGGAAGGCGGTATCGAGCACCTGGCCGCCGGCGCGCGTCGCCTGCGCCACCATCTCGCCCAGGCGATGGTAGGTCTGCGGCCCCAGCACGATGTCGACATAAGGGGCGCGCGCCAGGATCTCGGCGCCCTCGGCCTGGGCGACGCAGCCGGCGACGGCCAGAATCAGCCGCCCGCCCGCCTTGGCCTTGCGCGCCTTGAGCGGCCGCAGCCGGCCCAGCTCGGAGAACACCTTCTCCGCCGCCTTTTCGCGAATGTGGCAGGTGTTGAGGATGACCATGTCGGCCTCCTCGGCGGCGGCGGCCGGCGCATAGCCCAGCGGCGCCAAAACATCCGCCATGCGGGCGGAGTCGTAGACGTTCATCTGGCAGCCATAGGTCTTGATATAGAGCTTTTTCGCCACGCGCCTATCCCCGGCCGCTCACTGCGCGGCCGTTGCCGGCGCCGCGGCTTGCGGCCGCGAGGCGGGCCAGTCCTGCGGACGCCCGGCGATGGCACCCGCCACGCCGGCGGCCACCTCGCGATAGCAATGCTCCGCCAGCGCCTTGCGCGAGCCGAATTGCGGCAGCGTCACTGTCGGATGAAAGCTCACCTCGACGCCGATCCTGCCCAGTCCAAGCATGGTCCAAAGATGGGGAAGGAATTCCATATCGCCATACCAGGCCAGGAAGGGGCGATAGAACCGGCCGAGGGGAATGCCGTCAAGGCGAGTATAGGCGATCGAGACCGGCTGCACCGTCAGCGGCCCGTGGGGGCCGACATAGTCGGCGACGCTGAACAGCGCGCTCTTGAACGGGAGCGCGCGGTTGCCGTCGCCGGTGGTGCCCTCGGGAAAGAGGATGAGGTTGTCGTCCTCGTCAAGGCGCTCGCGGATGGCGCCGCGCTGGCGGTGCGTGCTGCTGACGCGGCGGTCGACGAACACCGTGCGCTGCATCTTGGCGAGCCAGCCGAACAGCGGCCAGCGCGCGACGTCGGTCTTGGCGATGAAGCAGCCTTCGATCAGCGAGCCGAGGATCTCGATGTCGATGAAGGACACATGGTTGGCGGCGAAGAGCGTCGGCCGGTGCTGCGACGGCGTGCCGGTGACGCGGATGCTGAAGCCGATCAGCCGCAGCACCCAGCCGTGATAGCGGCGCGGCAGGCGGCGGCGCAGCGGATTGCGCGCCAGCAGGAAGAGCGCCTGCAGCGGCATCAGCGGCAGGGTGAGGGCGACGTAAAGGAAGACCCGGAAGAGCCGGAGCAGCGTTGCGCTCATGCGCTCGCGCCGACGTCCCGTGCCTGGCGCTCATAGTGCCGATAGTACTTATCGGTGACCAGATCGGTCTTCACCACGACGCAGACATCGGTGGTGTTGAACTGGTGGTCGATCACCGCGCCGTCGCCGACGAAGCCGCCCAGGCGCAGATAGCCCTTGATCAGCGGCGGCAGGTCGGCAAGCGCGCGCGGCGGGTCGAGCGCGGCGGGGTCGAGCCGGCGCATATCGACATAGCGCTGCGGCAGCGCCCGCGGCCTCAGCGCCGGCGGCGCCAAATGGTGGTGGTAGAGATAGGCCAGCGGCACCGCGAGCGCGTCGGGGTCGGTGCCGGGCAGGCTGGCGCAGCCGAACATCAGCGCGATGTCGTAATGGAAGACATAGGCGGCAAGGCCGCGCCAGAGTAGCTGCATGGCCGACCGGCCGCGCGCCGAGGGGTCGACGCAGGAGCGGCCGAGCTCGAGGATCTCGCCGGGATAGGCCGTCACCTTGGCGATGTCGTATTCGGCGGCGGAATAGAACTCGCCGTGGCGCTCCGCCGCCGGCCGGCGGATCAGGCGGTAGGTCCCCACCACCGACGGGGCGGCGCCGCCGCGCGCGTGATCGATCACCAGAAGGTGGTCGCAGATGCCGTCGAAACCGTCGAAATCCCGCTGGCGGCGCGCCATCTCCGGCGACGGGATCGCCCCCATCTCCTCGTAGAACACCCGATAGCGCAACGCCTGCGCCGCCTCGATATCGCCCGCCGTCTCCGCCAGCCGCACCTGCAGCGCGCCCGCGCGGACATCGACGATGGAAACCGGCCCGTCCGGGGCGATCGCCTCGCGCTGCTGCTCTATCACGGCGCGCCCGCGGTCATTTGCGCTCGATCTTGCCGGCGAGCGGAACGGCGAACAGCTCGAGGCGGTGGCCGACCAGCTTGTAGCCCAGGCGCTCCGCCTCCTGGCGCTGCAGCTTCTCGATCTCCTCGTTGCGAAACTCGATGACCCGTCCGGTCTGGACGTCGATGAGGTGGTCGTGATGGTCGGAGGTCGCCTCTTCATAGCGCGCACGGCCGTCGCCGAAATCGTGCCGCGCCAGGATGTTGGCCTCCTCGAACAGGCGGACGGTGCGATAAACGGTGGCGATGCTGATCTTGGCGTCGATCTCGCTGGCGCGCCGGTGCACCGCCTCGACATCGGGATGGTCGGCGGAATCGGAGAGCACGCGCGCTATGATGCGGCGCTGCTCCGTCATCTTCAGCCCCGTGTCGATGCAGAGTTGTTCAAGCCGGGAGGGCATCCCCACCTGTCACTTGCGCCATTGCCCCACCGCGCGAGTATAACCCAAAGGCAAGGGCGAGCCTATACGCCCCTCTTACCCGCAATACGAGAAGCTAGGCGGCGCTGTTTCTCTTTGCGCGGGTGCCCAGCCCGATCTCCTTGGCGAGCTTGCTGCGCTGGCGCGCGTAGTTGGGCGCCACCATGGGGTAGTCGGGCGGCAGGTTCCAGCGCTCGCGATATTCCTCGGGGGTCATGTTGTAGGCGGTCTTGAGGTGACGCTTCAGCATCTTCAGTTTCTTGCCGTCCTCGAGGCAGATGATGTAGTCGGGATGGACCGATCGCTTGACGCCCACCGCCGGCGGCGGCCGCTCCGCCGATGATATCGAAGCGGTGCCGATGCCGGCCAAGGATTGATAAACCTGGTTGATGAGCTGCGGCAAATCGTTAATCGCCACAGTATTGTTTGACACATGAGCCGCGACAATTTCGGTTGTCAATGCGAGCAGGTCGTTTGAATTGGCCATCTCAGTCATTGCGTACACTTCCTCTGGAAGTCAGAGTCATCGATATATGGGCTTTGTTGGCGGGAAACAATGAGCATCGATATGACCAACAATTAATTTTCTCGTGGAAAGAATGTTCCGAGGACCGAATACTAAATTTGCTTGAAAAATTATCTGCTGACTTGCTCCTTTATGGGGAGTGCCAAGTCGACATCTAGCGAAGACCTGGAAAGCTCCAAGTTGCCGCCGCCTCAAGGAAGCAGCGCACGACGCAAAATCAGGGCGTCGATTGTCCCGGCGCCGCGCCGGTAATAGCCGCGCCGCTGCCCGCTGAGCGCGAAGCCGCAGCTCTCATAGAGCCGCCGCGCCGCGGGGTTGTCGGCCGCCACCTCGAGCCCGACGCCGCGGGCGCCGGCGCTCCGGGCGCGCTCGAGGAGGTCGGCCAGCAGCGCGCGGGCGATGCCCTGGCGGCGTCGCTCGGGCGCCACCGCCAGGGTCAGGATCTCGGCATCGGCGGCCAGGATAAGGTCGAGGATGAAGCCCAGCGGCCGGCGCTCCGCCGTGTCCTCGACGAGGTGCCCGCTCGCCCCGGCCATCGCCAGCAGCTCGCTCAGCGCCTTCACGTCCCAGCGCTCCTCGGGAAAGCACAGGGCGTGAAGCTCCGCCAGGGCCGGCAGGTCGGCGGCCTGCACCGGCCGCACCTGCCGGCTCGCGGCCTTGGCGCGCGGCGCCGTGGTGTCGGGAGGGCGCAGATAAAGCGGCCGTGGCGGCGGCGGCCGCATCCCCGGCCGCCACCGCGCGGCGGCAAGCCGCGCCACGTCCGCGGCGTCCGCCAGGCCCGAGCCGCCGGCGAGCAGCACCTCGCATCTGCCGGCAATGAGCCGCGCCAGCGCCGGCGCGGCATCGCCGGCCAGCAGCAGAGGCACCGCCGGAAGCCAGGCCGGAACATCTTCCGGCGCCACCAGGGCGCCTTCGCCCAAGGGCGCTTCGCCCGCGAAAGCCTGCAGGTAGAATTCCCGGCGCTTGCTGTCGAGCGCCACCACCAGCGTCCGTCCGGCCATGCTCGCCGGCGCGGCCTGCGCCGCCACCGCGGCAAAGCTGCTGATCCCCAGCACCGGCACGCCGCTGGCGAGCGCCAAGCCGCGCGCGGCGGCGAGGCCGATGCGCAAGCCGGTGAAGGCGCCGGGACCGACGGTGACGGCGATGACATCGAGCGCCGCCACCGCCATCTCCGCCTCCTCCAGCACCGCGGCGATCATCGGCATCAACGTCTCGGCCTGGCCGCGCGCCATGGCGGCAAAACGCCGCGCGCTCAACACGCCGGCATGCAGCACGGCCGCCGAGCACGCCGCGCCCGCGGTGTCGAAAGCGAGAACGTTCACCACGCTCGCCGCCCCCGCCGCCGCGTGCTAGGAGAAAGCCCCGTCTTCATCCGGTCCGGCCGCCCATGTCGCTCGTCGAGATCACGCCCGAAAGCCATGACGTCGTCATTGCGCTGGCCTATGCCACGGCGCAGAACCTGACGGGCAAGCCGGTCTATCGCCAGGCCCGGTGCTATCTCCATCCGGAAGCCGAGGCGAAGCTCCGCCGCGCCGTCGCCTTGGCGCGACCCTTGGGGCTGCGGCTCAAGCTCTTCGACGCCTTCCGCCCCTCGCAAGCGCAGTGGCTGTTGTGGAACGCCTGTCCCAACCCCGACTTCCTCGCCGATCCCCAGCGCGGCTCGCCGCATTCGCGCGGCGTCGCCGTCGATCTCGGCCTGATCGACGCCGCCGGGACGGAGCTCGAGATGGGAACGCCCTTCGACGCCTTCACCCCGCTCTCGCACCACGCCAATACCGAGGTCCCGGTCGCGGCGCAGCGGAACCGTTTTCTGTTGCTCGGCCTGATGAGCGCGGCGGGGTGGGATTTCTACGGCAATGAGTGGTGGCATTACCAACTCTTCAATTCCCGGCAATATCCGGTGCTGGGCGATGGGGACGCGCCGGCGCCGATGATGTAGCGGCCGGCGCGGCGCAATCCTATAGTGGCGCCGGCCGACAAGGGAGAGCGAGGGTGTACCTGCCCGCCTATTTCCGCGAGGACCGCGTCGAGGTGCTGCACCAGGCGATCCGGCAGATCGCGCTCGGCACGCTCGTCAGCCTGGGCGAGGACGGGCTTTGCGCCAGCCATGCGCCGATGCTGGTCGAGGCCGAGCCCGCGCCCTTCGGCACGCTCACCGGCCACATCGCCCGCGCCAATCCGCAATGGCGCAGCCTGAAGCCCGAGGTCGACGCGCTCGCCATCTTCACCGGCCCCCACGCCTATGTCTCGCCCGGCTGGTATGCGACCAAGCCGCAGACCGGCAAGGTGGTGCCGACCTGGAATTACGTGGCGGTGCATGCCGCGGGCAAGCTGCGTTTCTTCGACGACGCCGAACGGTTGCGCGGCATCGTCACGCGGCTCACCGACACCCATGAGCAGCGCCGTGCCGAGCCCTGGAAAGTGACCGACGCGCCGGCGGATTTCATCGCCGGGATGCTGAAGGCGATCGTCGGCTTCGAGCTCGCCATCGTCAGGCTCGAGGGCAAATGGAAGATGAGCCAGAACCGCCCGGCCGAGGACCATCCCGGCATCGCCGCGGGCCTTGCCGGCGAGGGCGGCGCGCCCGAAGTGGCGGCGATCGTGACCGCGGCCACCCGATCCGAGCGGCGCTGACCCGCGCGCGCGTCCTCAGATGGCGCGCACCTCGACCACTTCCGGCACGTAGTGGCGCAGCATGTTCTCGATGCCGGCCTTGAGCGTCGCGGTCGAGCTTGGGCAGCCCGAGCACGAGCCTTGCATGTAGAGATAGACGACGCCGCCCTCGTAGCTGTGGAAGATGATGTCGCCGCCGTCCTGCGCCACCGCCGGGCGAACGCGCGTTTCGAGCAGCTCCTTGATCTGCTGCACGATCTCGTCGCCTTCCTCCTCCTCGGCCGCGGCCTCGTCGGTCTCCAGAATCACCGGCTCGCCGGAGGTGAAATGCTCCATGATGGCGCCGAGCACCGAAGGCTTGAGCTGATACCAATCGGCCGCGTCGTGCTTGCTGACGGTGATGAAATCGGCGCCCAGGAAGATGCCGGTCACCCCCGGCAGCGCCAACAGCCGTTGCGCCAGCGGCGAGCGCGCGGCGGCGGCGGGATCGGTGAAATTGGCGGTGCCTTGCTCCATCACCAGGCATCCCGGCAGGAATTTGAGCGTGGCGGGATTGGGGGTCGTCTCGGTCTGGATGAACATGTCGTCCTCTGGCCCTGAGGCGGTCGGTTGCCGCTGTACCTTGGATCAAAGCCGGCCCAAGTCAACCCCTTTGCGAATAGGGTTAAGGCAAGCGCGCTCGTCCCGGCCAGCGACGACGCCTGCGGCGTCGCGCTAGCTCAGCACCGCGATCTGGGCGTCGGTGAGGCTGCCGGGGACGACGGTGATCGGCACGCGCATCTTGCCCGACATCTTGCCGACGAGATGCGTCACCAGCGGCCCCGGCCCTTCGGCACCGGTGCCGGCGGCAAGCACCAGGATCGAGATGCTGGGCTCCTCCTCGAGCAGCGCCAGCAGCTCGTCGCGCCGCCTTCCTTCGCGGATATAGATGATGGGCAGGCCGCCGCAGAGATCGGCGATCTCGCTCGAGAGCTTCTGGAGCAGCGTCTCCGCCTCCTCGCGCCGCTCCTCGCGCATCAGGCTCTCGACCGCGATCCATTGCTGGAGGTCGGAAGGCTCGATGACGTAGAGCAGCGCCACCTTGCCGCCGGTATGGCGCGCGCGCAGCGCCGCATAGCGCAAGGCGACGCGCATCTCCTCGGTGTCGTCGACCACCACCAGGAAGATGCGCGGCTGGCTGGACGGATCGCTCATCGCAAGCCTCCTTACACGCTAGGCGTGGCGGAACGGCAGGCTGGACAGCCAGCCCGCCAACGCCGCGCCGATCACCGCGAGCACGCCATAGATCAAGGCGCGGCGCCGGGCGAAATCGTTGACCACGGCGTCGACCCCCGCCTGCGAGATGTAGAGGGGCGAGGTCTGGCCGCCCACCACCCGCCCCTCCCGCACCAGGAAGATCTGCACGGTGTAGTTGCCGGTCGGCACGTTGGCGGGGAAGCCCAGCGCGAGATGGAAGAGCGCGCCGCTGAAGAAGTTGAAGCCGCCCACCGCATCGACATAGAGCGCTTCCTGCCGGCGCTCGCGGACGAGCGCGGCGCGGAAGTCGGCGACCTCCTCCGGCGAGCGTTTCTTCTCCACGGCGTCGAAGCGCAGATTGGCGAGGCCGATATCGTGAAGCGCGCGCGCCGCGGCCGGCATGACGTCGTCGAGCGGGCGGGTGCTGTAGACGGCGTAATAGCTGGGAACGCCGGTGAAGGTCACCTGCCGCGTGTTCACCCAGATGCCGGCGACCTTGCTCTTGCGGCGCACCACGGCGTCGCGGTTGGGGCCGCGCACGACGACGATGACGTCGCCGGGCCCGTCGGTGGCGCCGAACAGCACGACGTTGGCGCCGGTGAAGCCGGTGGTGATGGCGACGAAGTGGCTGGTGAGGTCGGCGACGAGCGGCTCGGCGGCGCGCGCCGGCGGCAGCCACAGCAGCAGCAGCAGGAGCGGGAGCGCGTGCCTCATTGGCCGATCGTCTCCAGGCTGTAGAGGTCGTCCGGCCGCACCGTCAGGTCGAAGGCGAGCTTTGCCGCCACGGCGAGCACCAGGATCGCCAGCAGAGCGCGGAGCTGCTCGCCGCGCAATTGCGTGCCGAAGCGCGTGCCGAGCTGCGCGCCGACGACGCCGCCCACCAGCAGCACCAGCGCCAGCACGGCGTCGACCGTGCCGTTCTCCACCGCCTGCAGGACGGTGACGCCGGCGGCGACGAAGATGATCTGGAAGAGCGAGGTGCCGGGCACCACCGCGGTCGGCATGCCGAGGATGTAGATCATCGCCGGCACCATGACGAAGCCGCCGCCCACCCCCATGACCGCCGACAGCACGCCGACGAAGAAGCCGAGCGCCAGCGGCAGCAAGGCGCTGATATAGAGCTTCGAACGGCGGAAGCGCATCTTGAAGGGCAGGCCGTGCAGCCAGATGTGCTGATGGAGCTTGCGCTGCCCGGCGCCCGGCCGGCGCAGGCGCAGCACGGCGCGCGTGCTTTCCACCAGCATCAGGACGCCGAGCGTGCCCAGGAGGATCGCGTAGGCGAGGCTGATGGCGATGTCGATCTGCCCCAGCCGGCGCAGCAGCGCAAAGAACCACACCCCCGCCGCGGAGCCGGCGAAGCCGCCGACGAGCAGGACGATGCCCATGTGGAAATCGATGTTGCCGCGCCGCCAATGGGCGAGCGCGCCCGAGACCGAGGCGCCGACGAGCTGGTTTGCCGAGGAGGCCACGGCGATGGCGTGCGGCACGCCGATGAAGATGAGGAGCGGCGTCAGCAAAAAGCCGCCGCCGACGCCGAACACGCCGGACAGGAACCCCACCACCCCGCCAAGCGCCAGCAGAACGAAAACGTCTTGCGAGATGGCGGCAATGGGCAGGTAGATGTCCATGGCGGGAAGTTGTCAGTCGTCAGTTATCAGTTTTCAGTATCGGGCGCCCGCGGCCATACTGACAACTGATAACTGACGACTGACAACTTCTGGGAGGCCCCCCATGACCCGTCCCTTCGACTTCACCGGCAAGTCGGTCTTCGTCGCCGGCGGCAGCAGCGGCATCAATCTCGGCATCGCCGAGGCCTTCGCCGCCGCCGGCGCCAGCCTCGCCATCGCCAGCCGCTCGCAGGAGCGGGTCGACCGCGCCTGCGAGCAACTCCGCCGGCACGGCGGCAAGGTGCTGGGCAAAAGCGCCGATGTCCGCGACTTCGCCGCGATTTCAGCGGCGCTCGCCGCGGCGCACGACGCCTTCGGCGCGATCGACGTGCTGGTCTCGGGCGCGGCCGGCAACTTCCCGGCGCCGGCGCTCGGCATGTCGGCGAACGCCTTCAAGGTGGTGATCGACATCGATCTCATCGGCACCTTCAACGTGCTGCGCGCCGGCCACCCATATCTCAGGAAGCCCGGCGCCGCGGTGATCAACATCTCGGCGCCGCAATCCTTCAACCCGATGCCGCTGCAGGTCCATGCCTGCGCCGCCAAGGCGGGGGTCGACCAGGTGATGCGCGTGCTCGCCATGGAATGGGGCGGCGACGGCCTCCGCGTCAACTCGATCGCGCCGGGGCCGATCGAAGGCACGGAGGGCTTCAAGCGGCTGTCCGGCAGCGCCGAGGTGCGGCAGAAGATGGAGAGCCGCATTCCGCTCCGCCGCTTCGGCACGCTCGCCGATTGCGCCGATCTCGCCCTCTTCCTGGCCTCGCCGCTCGCCTCCTGGATCACCGGCGCGCTGATCCCCGTCGACGGCGGCTGGTCGCTTTATGGCGGCGGCCTCTCCTCGACGCAGATGGCGCTGGAGGCGGGGGCGGTGCCGGGGCGGGGGTGAGACCCCCTGCCGCCCGACGGCCTTCAGGAAGATCGAAGCGGATCGATCACTTCGAGAAAGGGGAAGCGGGTGAAATCGGTGTCCCGCGTGCAGATTCGTCCGATCCCGTGCTCGCGCATCAGGATGGCCGTGTGCGCGTCGTGCATCAGATTGCCGCCCAGGTGCGGCAACTCCGCGATCACTTCCGCCGCCACCTCGGCGTGTCGCTGGGTCGGGACGAGGAGGGCGAGGCCCGGCGAGGCGAGCAGCGCCGCGACGAACCGCCAGGCGGCGGACACGGTCCACGGCCGCCGCATGACGCGCGGGTGGGTGGTCACGCGCAGGAATTCGTAGAGAACCGGCCAGGTGGTGAACCAGGCGCCGGTTCTTGCCCGCTGGCGCTCCAGCCATTGGCGGCAAGGCGCGTGAAAGGGCGAGTCCGCGTCGGCGGCATAGACAAGGACGTTCGTGTCGACGGCGATCACGATCGTCCTTCCATCGCCTGATAGAGAGCATCGCGATCGGCGATGTCGACGAGCGCGCCGCCGCCGTGAAAGCTCGGCAGGGCCGGAGGACTCTCTCGTTTCCGTTGCGACCGGAGCAGCAGGCGCAGCGCCGTCTCGACCATTTCGGACATGGTGCGGCCCTGGCGCGCGGCCTCGCGCCTGAGTTCCGCCATGACGGTGTCGTCGATATTGAGCGTGGTCTTCATGTATGGCTATCCATACCATATATATGGCGATATGGCAACGCGGCGCCGGGGCCGGAGCGGTTTTCCGATGCCGGCGGCAACCCGCTTCGTCCTGAGGAGCGCCCGCAGGGCGCGTCTCGAAGGACGCACCGTTGCCGATGCAGCCGGACCCGTTCCGAGCGATCCGTCCGTTGCGGAAAGCCACGCAAAAGACCACGGCGGCAGCCCCCGCGCGCAGCAGCATTCCTTCGAAAATAGAAGTAAAGTGAGGATACGCGCGCGCCGTAACGGGGGCTTCCATGGCGGCAAGGCCAAGCATCTTTCGCTTCACGCTTCTGGCTTTCTTGCTGGCGGCAGCGAACGCCGCCGCGGCGCAAGGCACGGATGATGCCGCCGCCAGGCAGAACCGGCTCCAACAGGACCTTGCGGTGCTCAAAGCGACCGAGGAGCTGCGCGACAAGCAGACGGCGTTCGAGCATGATCTGGCGGCGCTCAAGGATGCGGACAAGGCGCTGGCCGACGCGCTCAACACGCGCATTGGCGACATCAACAACCGGATCGGTGATATAAGTCTCATTGCTGCTCTACTCGCGCTCTTCCTTGCCGCCGCCGGCGTCTTTGGCGCTATCAGCACGGTGCAACGCGCCACGCGAGAAGCTCGCGAAGCGGCTAATGAGGCAGCGAAGGCGTGGATCAAAGACAACGAACAACAGCTACGCCAGGAAATGGGCGATCTGCGCGAGCGGCTGCGACAAGAGCTCGAGCAGTTGCGGCTTGAGGTCCGGAAGCTTGCCGATCAAGCAAAGCTTGAGATCGGCACGAAAGTGCGCGAAGTCGAAGATGCCAAGAACCGCCTTCAAGAAGCTCTGGCCTCTGGCCAGCGGCCTGAACCGACCGCTTCCGAACGAGAAGCGCTGCAAGCCGTCCTCAAAGGCAAGGCGGAGCGGGATTACACCGTCAAGGATTGGGAGGACCGCGCTTTCGCAGCCTATGCCGAAGGCAAGCCCGCTCTCGCCGCGGAATATTTCGATCAAGCCGCACAGTCGCCCGACGCCAGCCAAGCGCAGATAACGCAATTCCTGTTCAACCGCGGCGTATTGCTGGGCGAGCTCGGGCGCGGGGAGGAAG
>Ga0187784_10000236_pt1 | contig 38412 bp, 29 predicted proteins | sample 1015_SJ02_MP15_2_FD_132964 | JGI IMG/M metagenome (GOLD analysis project Ga0187784, IMG submission 132964) | Tropical peat soil microbial communities from peatlands in Department of Meta, Colombia - 1015_SJ02_MP15_20_MG | ecosystem: Environmental > Terrestrial > Soil > Wetlands > Peat | place... | reverse complement strand
GAGTTGAGCCTCCTTTTGAGGTTCGCGAATTCCGTGGCTTAGCCCTTGGGCTGTCGCCACCCATATGTCCTCGCCCTGGAAATCCATGTTCAGGGTGTAGTTGTGGGCAAGGGTGGTTGATGTCTCGAGTTTGGTCTTCTTCATGTCGGGCCAGGTGATTTCGATCTCTCCGTGCCCGCTTTGCTTCGCGGGACGATAGCTGACCCAGGTGTTGGTTTTATAGTCGAGGTAACTCAGGCCCTTATCGGTGCAGGCCCAGACCTCGTTGCGGCGAGATTTCGGGGCATTAATAAAGTCCGAGGCAAGGCCGCTGTCCTTGGTAAGGTAATTGTGCCAGTTGCGGCCGTCGTAACCACTGAGGCCGAAATAGGTCGAGGCCCAGACCATCTTCGTGTCGGGGTTATAGGCGACGTTGGAAACGATGATATGGATGAGGCCTTGATTGCGGAACAGGACCATTTCCATTTCCTCGTCGGGCTTGGTGTAGGGTTTCCAATAGTTGCCCGCTACGTCGTACTCCAGTAGGCCTCCGCCCCAGATGGCGAAGTACATCTTGTTGCCCGCCGGAGCGATCCCATAAGTCCAGGGCTCATGGAAGGGTGCATTCTTCTCGCTCCAGTTCGTCCAGTCACCGGTGTAAGTGTTCAGCCGGCTGACGCCTGCCGTGGTCGCTACCCAGACGTACTGATCGACGACGGCGATGCCATAACAAACGTCATTCAGAAGGCCGCTGGTGAGGTTCGTGAAGTTCTGAAACTGGCCGCCGGAAAGGTGACTCACACCGCCAAAGGTGGCAATCCATAGGTCGCCCGTTTTCTTGTCCACGGCAATGCCCATCACCGCGCGCTGCACCAAGCCGTCCTCCGTCTTATAGACTCTCTGCACTTTCCCATTCTCGACCAGCGCCAGGCCGTCCTCAGTCCCTGCCCAAACCCGATTCCCATCGACGGCGACGCTGAAGACCTTGGGGTCCGGCATCCCGTCGGCTGTGGTGAAGTTCTCCCAATGCGTAATCAGGCGCGGCCTTTGCGCCAAGCTGAGTGATGACGCTGCCAGGAGAATCGCCGCGCTCAGGAGTATCCGCTTCGGTGACGCGGCCGGTGGAATTGGAGTGTTCCGCAGCGTCCGCTTCGGTGACGTGGCCGGTGGAATTGCGGTGTACCGGAGCATCCGCTTTGCTGACGTGGCCAGTGAAATTGCTGTGTTCCGAAGTATCTGCATCATGGCGCTCTTCCCCTAAAATCTCATGGTCTCCCCACCCACGATTCCATAGCCTTTCATAGATCTTTCCAAAAACTTTTGACGGAACGGAATTTCGAATCTCAAATTTCAAATTTGAAATCCGCGGTCCTTACAGCGTTTTCAAATACTCGATCAAATCGTTCAACTGCTCTTTGGCCATATCGGAAGTCACGCCGTGCGTGTCGTTGTTGTTGAATACGGTCCAGATTTCCTCCAGCGTCAGGGCCCCACCGTAATGCAAATACGGGCCATCTTCGTAAACACGATCCAACTGAGGTGTATCGAAAGCTGAAATCGTGTCGTACTTGTTCGCCGACCCCACGTCGAAGCTTGTCCGGCTGGTATAGTGCGAATCTGCTGGATGGCATGTGGCGCATTGGTTATAGACCGGAATCGGCGTGCCGTCGTTTTTCTGTGTGCGGTAGAAGATGGCCTTGCCGCGCTCCTGCGCCTCGGTGAGCTGGCCGTCCGGCGCAAGATGCCGATTGGGGGGGAGAGGAATCTGATTCACGTAGGTAATCAAGTCTTCCAATTCCTGCGTGTTGAAGCCTTCGGAACGGAACAGATACTTGGCGATGCGCGGGCCGCACTGGGTGGCCAAGTCCGGGTTCTTCCCGTTCCATTTATACGGCGCGGTGTCTTTAATCCCCCGCAGGGTGCGGTTGGCCACGCGGTCGCGCCCCAGTTGTGGAGTTTCAAGATTCCAGGCGAGCCCATCCAAATGGCTGTTGGGGTGGCAGGTGGCGCAGCCAAACTGGCCCTGGAAGCAATATTTGGCAGTATTGAAGACCCGCTCGCCCCGGCGCACCGCGGTCAGTTCTTTGGGTCCCCCTAGATCCATCGTTGAGGCAATTTGAAGCTTCGCAAGATCAACCACGGTCAGGGAATCTTCCAGGCGGTTGGCGACGTACGCCAGTCGGCCATCCGGCGATATCACCACGGCCTGCGGATTGTATCCGGTTTCGAGGCGCCGCACGACGAACGTTCGCGCGGAGTCGAGGCGATTGGGGAGTTCATCGCGGAACTTCGCGAAGGCGCCGCGCCAACCGCGCGGTGTCGATAATCGTGAGCGTGTTGGCTTCCGATGCGGTCAGCAATGCGTAGTGGCCGTCCGGCGTGAAGGCGGCGCCAGTTTGGCCGGCGAAATAGTAATCAATGTCGTCAAGCAGCACTTGGGTGACCCGAAGGCGCGTTTCGCGAACCGCCCCTTGGGTAGGACGAACTATCGCCATACCGTGGGTTAATACCCAGCCTTGTGCCACGCCGATCAGGGGACCAAGGTTCTTGGGCCTGATTTCAGGAACCAGAAGGTACCCCCCCAGCGGTTTCGGTGCTTCCGCGATGTGCCGAAGTTCAATTGCGCCGGGAATGAGAATACGTTCTTCGACGATTTGCTTCACCGCGTCGATGACCAGCAATTCGGATACAGGTGGCTGATCGTAGGGACCGAAATGCGGCAGGATGTTCGACACGTAAACGCGGCGTCCGTCGCGTGAAAGGAGGACCTGTTCGGGATACCTTTGGGTCATGAAACGCTTGATCTCGGCGCCTGTCGTGAGGTCAAAAAGCGAAACATCGTTGCCGACGCTGTTGGCTACGTAGAGGTACTTGCCGCTGCGGTCCGTGGTCAGCCCCACCGGCCCCCAGCCGGCCTTAATTGTGCGGCGGACCTCAAGCGATCGAGCGTCAATCTCACTCAGCGTGTCACTCCAGGAATTCGATACGTAAAGAGTCTTGCCATCCGGAGAAATTGCCAGTCCTCTGGGCTTGCTGCCCACCTTCACCTGCGCCACGACTCGTCGCGTGCGCGTATCGATTGCCAGCAGTGAGCCGTTACCTTCACACACGACGTAAATCCGCTGACCATCCGGGGAAAACTTGAGCTCCACGGGCGACAGGTATTCGGGCGCGGCAGCCCTTGCTTGCTGCGGGGTAGAGGTTGCAGCATAGGGGCCGGGACGACGGCTGAGAACAGAAAGCGCCAGCAGGGCCAAGGCTCCAAATACAACCAAGCGGCGGCTTGCTCTCCCGTTCGGATTCATTCCAAGCCCTTCGCTTGTCATTCTGAGCGAAGCGAAGAATCTCCGCAGTGCGCTCAGGGTAAACTCCGCGAGGAATCTCGCTCTGGTTCTTTGCTCCGCATAACCTTTCGTCCCGGTCAAGCTGCCAACCTGCCTGAGCGCCGAGCGAGACTCCTCGCTGCGCTCGGAATGACACCCATGTTCTGTCGCAGCTATGGGACGACATTGGCGGATTGTTTGACGACCGTTCATCGCCCTTTGCCCCCAACTCGCAATTCGGCCGACCCCCTCACCCGTCCCGCCCCGGCTGATGAAAGCGCCGGCTGCGGGCCACCCTCTCCCCCAAGGGGGAGAGGGATGGGATTCGGCTGACGAGTGAATAGCAAATCCGAGGTTCGAACCCGTTCTCGTGTACTTAATTTACTATTCACAATTCACCATTTACCGTTCCACGTACTGCCGACTGCCTACTGCCGACTGCCTACCGATTCTTTGACGGTCAGGAACTGATCCGCCTTGACGTGGTCCATCTCCTGGTCAATTCCGCTTGGCCAGTGGATGATGAGCTTGTCCACTTCGGTGTGTTTGCCCAGGCCGAAATGGGGGCGCGGGTCGCCCTGGGAGAGATACCCGTTCTCTGCGGCGGCCTCGATGTACTGGTGAAGGTCTCCGGCGATGGCCTCCAGGCGAGCCCCGAAACCATCACGGTTGCTCTTGGTCCCGATCAGTTTGATCGTCAGCCAGTGATTGCGCACTCCCGGAGGCGGAGGATTGTTGTGCAGCAGGATTCCTTTGCCACCCAAAACCATGATGAACGCATCGATGTATCCATCGTTGTCGTAATCAGCAAAGCAGGCGCCGCGCCCAACCTTCTTCACCTTGAAGTAACTGCCCAACTGGGTAGACACGTCAGTAAAGGTCGAATCCCCGTTGTTGCGCAGAACGGAGTCCTCCATGGGAATCAGCCAATGCAGGCCGCCGTTCACAATGAAAAGGTCCTTCCAGCCGTCATTGTCGAAATCGAAGAAACCGTCGCCCCAGGCTACGTACTGGCCGGAAACCGCGGCCACCCCGGTCTCGACGGTGGTGTCAAGCCAGAAACCTTTCTGGCCAGGGTTGTGGAAGAGGCGGTGGTAGCGCATGTCGGAGACGAAGATGTCCTGCCAGCCGTCATTGTCGTAATCGCCGAAGATGGGGTTCATGGCTGAGGTCGCCTCGCCGTTGGCGCCGAATGCCACATTCACATCCTGAGCGATGTTGGTAAAAGTTCCGTCGTGGTTGTTGTGGTAGAGGTAACTGTCCATGGTGTCGTTGGCGATGTAAATGTCCGGCCAGCCGTCGTTGTCGAAGTCGCCCGCCGTCAAACCCATGGCCCGTCCCAATGGGTTATCGATGCCAGCCTTGTGGGAAACGTCAGTAAACGTCCCATTACCGTTGTTGTGGAAGAGACGATTGGCGTCGCCTTCGTAGTCGAGTGGGCCAGGGAAGGCGTCGGCGCTGAAATACTCCCGCTTGGCATTCGGATCGAACTTCAAGTAATTCCCCACGAAGAGATCCAATTTTCCGTCACGGTCGTAATCGACCCAGGTTGTGCCGGTTCCAAAATGAGGATTCTCGACACCGGCTTTTGCTGTTACGTCAGTAAACGTTCCATCCCCATTGTTATGGTAGAGGATTGACGAATTCCAATTGGTGACATAGATGTCTTCGTAACCGTCATTGTCAAAGTCGCCGACGGTCACGCCCATGCCGAACCCTTTGCCGCCCACGCCCGCCTGTTCCGTGACGTCCGTAAAAGTGCCGTCGCCGTTGTTACGGTAAAGGTGGTTCGTGGCATCAACGCCGTCGGGCTTGGAGAACTTGGTGACACCGTCCACGAAGCGCCCGCTCAAAACATAAAGGTCCAACAGACCGTCGTTGTTGTAATCAATCCAGGCGCAACCGGAACCGGTGGCCTCCATGATGGAACTTAGCTTCTGCTCCCCAAAGGAGTGCCGGAAATTGATGCCGGATTTCTCGGTGACATCTTCAAAGGTGGGCAGGGCGGTGGGAGTAGCAGTCTGCCGCGCGGGATCCGACGTTGGATTCGCTCTTGCGGCAGCGTGCGGCGGATTCGACGCGCGGGTCTGCGTCGTTCGACCTGGGTTCTGCGCTGTGACCCTCAAGCCCACGGCCAGCAGGATCGTCGCCGCCAGCATAAGCGCGATTTGTCGTGCCCGAACTTCCATTCTCGATTCCCTTCGTAGGGGCGATTCGCCCTTCGACTTTGCTCAGGGCCGTGAGCGCAAGCCGAACCGGCGAACCGGCCCTACCCGTGCCTCTCAGTGCGCTGCTTCCCGCAGCGCCTGAACGCCCAGCCAGGTAGGCGTATCAAAGCGCCGCAGGGCGAGCGGCCAGCGGTTCTCGGGCGTCGCGGCACGGTCCTCGTGGCAGCCCACGCAGCCATGTTCTTCCCCCGGCCGCGCCCAAATCCAACTCTGCTGTTCCCGCGCCACCTTGCCATCGGAGTTCAGCAGTTGGAAACGCACCGGCCGGTCCGGCGGCACAGCGATATAGAAAGAGCCGTCCTGCTCGACGGCTGCCTCCCCCAAGCTGTTTTCCTTGCCCGTGGCCGAGTCAAAGGCAAGTACGCGAACCTCAGAAGGCAAGGCCGACAGGCGGCCTTTGGGAGCGTCGGAGGACAACGAGGCGTCCAAGCAAATGAAGTAGCCCACCTTTGCTTCCCGGTTCAGGGTGCTCCAGTACCAGCGAGGAGCAGGATGTGCGGCAACCGGAACGGCCTCAATACTGGAAAGTTCCGAATCCTCGTAGATAGGGGCTTGGAACCTCCCATGAATGAAATCAAAGGAATAAAGGTCGAATCTCCCCGGCGCTCCAGACGCTGACGCCCGGCGCGCCACGATCAATCTCTCGGCCTCGAGCTGTCTGGGTGACCAAATCAATACGCTCGTGGGCCCAAGGGCCGAATTGTGCATGGCCCCGCGCCTGATCGCCGCCAGATCGCCTCCGGCATCGGACCTAAACACACTGTTCTTGACGAAAACCACGGACCCATCATCCAGTTCTTCGGCTTGGCTGCGAATTGCCGGCGACTGGTGGTCGCATCGGAACGGCGCAAGCCCGCTGCCGTCGTGCCGCAACGTATACAGATTGCGCGAATTCTCAAACTTCCCTGCCAGTTGTAGAGGCGAACGCGCGGAAGCCAGGATTAACCCATTTTGCAGCACCGTTTCGAGCTCGTAATCGCCCGGGCCAAAAGTGATGGGGTGCGCATCAGTCCCATCCAGCTTGCCGAAATAGATTTGATAAGCCCGGCCCCCACCGCCATCCTGGACTTCGCCCGAATAGGCAATGGCATCGCGGGGCAGATAAGCTGGGGCAAGGCAATTCCCATCACAATGAGTCACTTGGCGTTGCCCCGTTCCATCGGTGTTCATTTCCCAAATCTGCCAGGTTGCCGCGGGGTCTTTTTCCCCGGCAAAGAGCACTTTTGAGCCATCGAAGGATATGCGTGGGTCTGCCGCGCCGAAGAAATTCGGGGTGAGGTTGACGGGCCTATTGCTCCCCTTCTTCAGGCGAACAATCCTGCTGCCTTGGGGGAATCTCTCTGACAACCTGCCGGCCTTCACGGATGGCGCTTGCACGAAAAGGATTTCAGGGTGATTCGTGCGCTCCGCCAATGGGGGAGACGGGACGGTTTGAGGGATTGTGGCAGAAGTCGAGATGAGCATTATGGTGCAAAGGAGCGCTACATTCCTCGGGTAAGCCATCGCTTCTCGAGGCTGAATGGGCAGACTGGTGGAGAGGAATCGAGTTGTTGTCGTTCCCACAAACCGGCCTGACCCAAGACCGAAACGGGTTCCAGTGAATTCCATCGGAAAATTCCTGGGCCCAAGACCCCCGAGGCACGATGAGCAAGCTAGCAGCCGTGACGGCGTCTTGTCGAGCGCAGAAGTCATAATTGTACATGACGGAAGTCAATAATTGTCCAGTAGTTTTTTTATTCTTACCCCCTAATGCCTCCTGCCGGGGTATTGATGCAATTGCTTTAGCGACGTGCACTTACCGAGATTTTAGAGGAGGTGAACTGGCTTTAGAATGTCAAGCCACAGGCTGGTTTTGTGATGCTAGAAAGACAGGCAAATTGTCACAGCCGCGCCGACTCAGCGCCGTGCCGCTGAATTCAGGCCCTCGAGATCCTGGATTACCAACTGTCGCCCATGTGCCACAACCAACTGTTCACGTCGAAAGGCCGTCAGGGTGCGGCTTACTGTTTCTGGCGACAGTTCGAGGATTTCGCCGATTTCCTGCCTTGAAAGCGGGAGAGTAAGTGTGACGCGCCCGTTGTGCGGCGAAGGGTCAGAGACAACAAGTGATAGGAGCAAGGTCGCCACCTTCATTCTGGCATCCTTGAAGCTCATGTCCGTGACTTGGCTGCGGACACGCCCAACTTCGCCCACCAGGAACCGCACCATACCAAGTGCGATTTCCGGATTCGACCGCAGAAACTCGATTATTTCTTCCCCCGCCGCGGCGCAGATTTCGCTGTCGCGCAAAGTCACGGCAGTAAGCGGGTAATTGGGCTGGGAGAGGGTTTCGAGGCCGAACAAATCACCTGGGAACAGAACACCGGCGATACGATCCTTCCCGTTCTCGAGTGACTTCACTAGTTTGACGAGGCCCGCATGGAGAGCGAACAAGTGCTGCGCCGAACCCCCTTCGAAGAAGAGGATCTGGTTCTTCCGGTAACGTGCCGGCCGGAACACACAACCCAATCGTGAGACTTGCTCACTGGATAGGCTACTGAATAAAGTGCTCTTCAGAACAGGACAATTACTGCATGTGGGGCTCATGGGAGTCTCCCCGCTCCTGGACGTTACATGACGAGCTAAACTTCACCGTTGCCCTGTTGGGATTCGCGCGAGCCACCCTCGCAGGGCATACTCGATATGGGCGGTTCAACCAGACTGGTTAAGCCGGAATGGCCCGAACCTCCGAAAACCGGCTAACTCTCGGCATGGCTAACTTCGCGAAGTCAGAGTACTTCATGCGGATGCAATCCTCGTGGGTGCCCGCGCAGAACACAATCAGCTCCGAATCGCTTATGGTTCGATCCACCCATACATTCATTCCGTAGAGACGACCAAGGGGTGGAACCGCGCCCCGCTCACAGTCTGGGAAAAGTCTGATCAGTTCACTTTCCGGCAACATCTCCAAGTGAGTGACTTCCATTGCTACCCGAAGGTCTTGGAGATTCAGCCGGTTGGAGGCTGGCAGTACTGCCATTACTAGCCTTCCGTCGCCACTCAGCACTACGGTCTTGGCGCACCTCTTGCCCGATAAATGGAGCGTGTGTGCGACCTCTTGTCCTGTAAAGGCTGGCTCGTGACGGAGTTCCTCGTAAGGAACATTCTCGGAATCCAGGAAATCGCGGATGCGTGAGGGTATGGCCATTTGCTCCTCCTGAACCACGAAATTCAACTGTTCCTTACCTCGTTCAGGCAATCTGCCTGCCAGAAATCAAAGGGTTTACAAGGCTCCGGCGGAGGTAAGCAAGCCACCGAAAACGACAAATTGTCGGTGTAACTCATTGATTTTCATTATGCTCTGATTCGTGCGGCGAGCCGTTCTTGAGGCCAGCCACCAGAGCGAATGCGCCGTTGAGAGATTCAACGCATGACAGGCGCGTGTTTTCTCCCTGTTTCCTATCAAAAGAGAGGCAGGGCGCAACCCCACCACATAGCGACTGCCTATGGGAGCAGGTGGTACGTGGAGGGTCATATGTAGGAAAAAGCGCCGATTATCGACCGACCATCCAGCACTCACGACTTGGCCAAAATGGCCTATAATAATTCAACGACTTCGAATACTGATTGAGGAGATGCGTGTGGCCAACTCTTTTCCAGGATTCACGGCTGAATCTTTCGCCTTCTTCCAGGAACTTTCGCAGCACAACAACAAAGCCTGGTTTGACGACAACCGTGCGCGCTACGAAACGCACGTGACCGGCGCCTTTCGCGCTTTACTCGAGACTCTCGCGCCCTTTCTGCTAACCCTGAACCCTCAATTTGAGATTTCAGGGAAAACCAACGGCAACTTCTCGCGGATCAACCGTGACATTCGATTCAGCAAGGACAAGAGCCCTTACAAGTCAAACTACTACTTGTATGTTTACGACCGCCGGCACGACCGTGACCATGCTGGCCGCCTTTATGTGGGCCTTTCGGCTGAGTGCGTCACGGTGGGGTTTTCCATCTATGATACTTGGCGAGGCCCTAAGGGCGCGCTCCAGACGGTCTTTCGGAAAAGACTCGCGACCGACCGCGAGCTTTTCGGCAAGCTTCTCGACCAAACGCTCCGGGGCAAGCGCTATGAGACCTACTGGCATCGCCAGGAAGCAGGGGAGTGGGCACAGCACCCTGGCCTCCCACGCCGCGAGGAGGATTGGCAAACTTTGCAGGCTTGGATTGTCCGAAAGGTCTACCTACCGAATTCGCGGGCCGTGAAGACGCCTGCTTTCGTTAGTGAGGTTGAGCGAATCTTCAAGGACCTCTACCCGCTTTACCTCTTCACTTATGAAAAGCGCTAAGCTACTATGACGGAGGTGTCCGACAGAAGTGTAAGGGGTGAAGAGATGCCTTTATCATTTACCCTTTACACTTTAATCTTTTTCGCCCAGGGCTTCGAGGTCAGCTTTGTCTTGTGCGCGCCCGGTCAGCTTCTTGTTTCGAATCAGGGCTTCGCGGCCGATGAAATTGACTCGGGATACTCAACCCCGTTTGAGTTGAGCAATTCGATAAACTGGCGCCAGTCTTCCGGAAGTGGCATCCCTCTCCTTGTGCGCCATAGCCCGACGCTGGAACAAAATCTCCAGCCGCTCCGCCGGCGAAAGCTGCTGGTAGTAGGCGCGCGTGGCCGCTTCCGCCTCTTGGAAAGTTCGATACTTGGCGACCACCGGCGCCATCCGTTTATTGTATCCCCTGGGGCACTCTCACGAAACAGGAACCAAAAAAAGGTTCCAGGTGCCAGGTTTCAGGTGTCAGGGCAGGGCGTGCCAGGGGTCCCCACCAATTCGCCACGGACCACGGACAACTGACCACGGACCGCGGAGACTGTCAACTGCTGACTCGTATTAATAGAGGGCGACGGCGTCCAGCAGTTTACTCTCGCCGTTCATCCAAAGCGCATACTTGAGCCGATAGGCGGACCTCATGGAAGCCGCGCCGATCTCACCGCGATTGTTCATGGCGATCACACAACAGTCGCCATCCTTATTCTTCGGGTCGGTTTTTGCCATATGGCGAAACAACTCGAGGCAAGCATCCTGGGGAGACATGCCGCCGGCCATGTAATGGACGATTGAAATGCTGGTGCAGTAGTTGGTCATCAGGTCGCCGTCGCCGGTGGCGGAGGCGGCGCCCACGTTGTCGTCGGCGTAGACACCGCAACCGACAAGTGGAGAGTCTCCCACGCGGCCGGGGATTTTCCACGCCAGCCCTGAAGTCGAACACCCCGAGACCACGTGGCCATTTCCGTCCGTCCCCACCATGCCGATGGTGTCGTGGGTTTCGGAAGTCACCCAATAAGTCTTTCTGTGGGGGTCGGATTTCCAATCCATCCATTTCTTGAGGCTCTCGGGGGTCAGGAGCGTCTGCGGTTCAAATCCCATCTTGAGCGCGAAGCGGAAAGCGCCTTCGCCTGCCAGCGTGGTATGCCGGGTCTTTTCGAGCACCAGCCGCGCCACAGAAATCGGATTCTTGATTTGGCGGAGGCTACAGACCGCTCCGGCGTGATGGCGCGTGCCATCCATGATGGCGGCATCAAGCTCCACTACTCCTTCTTCATTGGGCAGGCCGCCATAGCCCACGCTCATTACCTTCGGATCGTTCTCGGGAACGTTGATTCCTTTCTCGATCGCATCCAAAAGGCTCCCACCACCCTTGAACACTTCTGCCGCGCGCTCGTTCGCCGGTTTCCCGTGGACCCAGGTGGAAAGAAACACCGGTCCGGACTCAAACGCTGATGCCGTTTTCGTTTCCAAGGCAGCGAGCGCAGCGGCTCCTGCCATGGATTTCATGAAGTCTCGCCGATCGATTGCTTCCATTTTGCCTCCCTTTGATAAGTGAAGTCAGGAGTCAGAAGTCAGTAGTTAGGACGCCGCGGGAAATCGAAAAGTCAAAATTCGCAGATCGCCCAGTGTAATCGTTCCCGCGCAAGCGGGAATCCATCCCCTTGACAGACCCCTCGCATTAATGGCGGTGACACGGGGCAGCGGTTTTCGAGTTTTCATTCTTTCTCCTGACTTCTTACTCCTGACTTCTGACTCCTTGATCCTAACTCCTGAATCCCGCTCTTCCCCCAACCTCCTCCGCCGGGCGTGGAGATTCTCAGGACGCTGCCCTGCGGAGCGTTGAAGACCGTTTTCGAAGGCAGCGTTCGAGTACGACCCGGTCGGATTTCCGATTTCGATTTTCGAACTTCGATTTTCGAATTTCGATTTCCCATCAGAATGAGCTCATTCCTTCCCGCCTTGCCGGGTTTGCCGCCGGCCAGCCCGTAAGGTTGGAATCGGCGGCGTTCAGAGAGAATACTACCGCGAACGTCTGAAAGGAACTCGATTTCACGGATGATGCCGTCACCCCCGCGGAAACGCCCTTGGCCGCCTGAGCCGCGGCGCAGCGAGTAATGCCGCACACGCACGGGGTACGCGGCTTCGAGCGCCTCGATGGGTGTGTTGAGTGAGTTTGTCATGTGGGTATGGACTCCACTCAAGCCGTCCGCCTTCGGGCGGGCGCCCATTCCCCCGCCAATCGTCTCGTAATAGGCAAAGGGCGCGCCGGTGCGCGGGTCGGTGCCGCCGAAAGAGAGGTTGTTCATCGTCCCCGAGCTGGCTGCAGGAATCCGGTGAGGAAGCGCTTTGGCCAGGGCCCGCAACAGCACGTCTACAATTCGCTGTGAAGTCTCCACATTCCCGGCCGCCACCGCCGCCGGAGACTTCGCATTCACCACGCTGCCGCTGGGAGCGCGGACTTCGATAGGATCCATCAAGCCGGCGCAGGCGGGCACCTCCTCTCCCAACAGGCAGCGAAAAACGTAGAAGACGGCGGAAATGGTAATCGCCATGACGGCGTTGACGCTTCCTCGGCAGGCAGCGGCGCTGCCGGCAAAATCCACGGTGGCTCTTCCGCGCCTTATCTGGATGGTCACACGCAGAGGCACAGGATTGTCGCTGAAGCCGTCGTCGTCCAGGAAATCCTCGGCGGCGTATTTCCCCTCGGGGATTTGCAGGAGGGCCTGTCGCATCAGTCGCGCCGAGTAGCCTTGCAGGGCCTCGAGGCAGAAGCGGATTTTCGGCACGCCATACGCTTCGAGCAACTCGAGCAAGCGGCGCTGGCCCAGCCGGAAGGCTGCAACCTGGGCCATCAGGTCGCCCTCGCGCTCGGCGGGTGTACGCACATTGGCGAGCAGCAAAGTCAGCACCTCGCGCTGCACGATTCCTTCGCGAACCAGCGTCACCGGCGGAATCCGCAAGCCTTCCTGGTAAATGTCCTCGCTCAAGCCCATCGAAGCCGGTTGCCCCCCGCCGATATCCGAGTGGTGGGCGCGATTGGCGACGTAAAAGGCAGGCTGCGGGTTGCGGCGCGGATTAGCGGTGGTTTTAAAGGGCGGCACGACAGGCATCACCAGTGTTATGTCGGGCAGATGAGTGCCGCCGGCGTAGGGATCGTTCAGCATGGCGATGTCGCCTGGCGCGAGTTCGAGGGCCTCCAGAGCTGCCGCAACAGACATGGGCATGGATCCCAGATGAACCGGCATGTGGTCACCCATCGCCACTACGCGGCCTTTGCCGTCAAACACCGCGCAGGAATAATCCCGGCGTTCCTTGATGTTCGGCGAAAAGGCGGAGCGACGCAGCGCTGCCCCCATCTCCTCCGCCACCGAGTGGAAGAGGTTCTTGAAGATCTCGAGTTCGGCGGCGTCGATTCGCATCATTGTGAACAGTGGCAAGCCGTCTGCCCCGACGGGGCAACCCATGAATAGCCGGGTGGAACCCACGGAGCCGTTCGTCGTGTCGAGACTGCCGCCCTCTCCCCCTTGGGGGAGAGGGTGGCCTGCACCGGCGTTCTCATCAGCCGGGGCGGGCCGGTTGAGGGGGTCGTGCGCTTGCACCGGCCGTGAGGATCTCTTCGCGCGTCATTTGTTCCTCCGTGTCCTCCGTGGCCGAAAAAGCCTTAACACGGAGGTCACAGAGATGCTCCCTGTGCTCTGTGTTTAGGCTTGAGAAACACGGAGGACACTGAAATTCCCGTTTTAGGTGTGGCCAACAGTCGCGCTGTCGCATTAGACGTTTTGCAATGCTACATCATCTCGTGGACCCCCGGGGTTCACCTCACTCCGAGAATCCAGCCTTCCTCACTCACGATTTTGCGCCTGTCGTTCTCGGAGAGTTCGTTGGGCCCTGCGAACCACTCTCCCAGTCCGCCTCTTTCGTCTTCCGCTTTGAGACGCTCGACCAAGTCACGGACCTGCGCTTGGTCTTTGGTTTCACCCTGACCGACGGTTGGTCTAAACATTGCGGGGAATATCTCCCCCCAAGGGAGAGGGCTGCACTTCCGATGGCTGGTTTCGCTCATTCGGCCCTTAGAATCAGATTGAGACATTTGTCTACCTCGCACGAAAAATCGGGTGGCACGACCGTGGTCGAACTGTACTCGACAACTACCGCCGGCCCTACAAAACGGGCGCCTGCTTCGAGCCGCTCGCGGTCGTAGAGAGGTGTCGAATGAAAGCGCCCGGAAAACCAAACGGGCTTTGTTTTCACCTTGGCGTGGGCGGGATCGGGATTGCCCGTCCTGCGGGCGCGCAGTTGCGGCTTGGGCGTTGGAATTGTCAGGCGAAGGCACACATTCACGATTTCGAGCGCCCGCCCCGGATGGGCGTAGCCATAAGCCTTCTCATGCTGCTGGTGGAACAACCGGCGAAAATCTCTCCTAAGCGGCACCGAGAGTTCGTAGGACTGGCCTGCATACCGGAGATCCAGTCTCCGCTCCGCGCGCGCGAGTTCGGCAGGGAATCCTTCGTGCTGAAGTTCGGCTCGCGACTCGCGCTCGAGCAATGCAAAACGGCTCTTGAGGTCCCCCCAGAAGTCCGCCGAACGCCGCGAAGAATGTCTCTTTCCGTCGGGTACGGGCAGCAAAACAGACTTGACTGAATATCTGATGACGTCAGACAGCAGGATGCCAAGAGCTGAGAATGCGCCGGGGTTCTGAGGCACTACCACTTTGGATAGCCGCAACGAGCGTGCCAAGTCGGCGGCGTGCAGTCCCCCGCCGCCGCCGAAGCAGACGAGGGCGAACTCTCTTGGGTCGTGGCCGCGTTCCACAGAGATAACGCGCAGAGCTTTTTCCATGGTGGCGTTGGAGACCGCCACGATGCCGGCGGCGAGTTCTGCCACAGTCTTGAAGCCCGCGCTTCGCGCATGGCGGTGCAAGAAGTCTGCAAGGCCACGTTCTGCGGCGCAGAGGTCGAGTTGGAACTCGCCACCCAGGAAGTGGTCCGCGTCAAGGCGACCGAGCAACAAGTTGGCATCCGTCACGGTGGGTTGGGTACCGCCGCCTTTGTAACATAGAGGACCGGGTTTTGCGCCGGCGCTCTGCGGGCCGACGCGCAACGCCCCGCCAGCGTCCAGGCGCGCCAGCGAGCCGCCACCCGCGCCTACCGAATGAACGTCCAACACAGGAACAGCCACCGGCAAGCCGCCCAGGGCAGTCTCATTCGAGGTGCGCGGCTGGCCGTCGATCAAGCAAACGTCCGTGGAGGTGCCGCCCATGTCGAAGCTTATAGCACGCACAATCCCAAGTTGCCGGATAAGCCACGTGGACGCCACAACGCCCCCGGCGGGTCCGGAGAGGATAGTCCGCACGGGCTCGCGGGCTGCGCGCGCCGCCGTCGTAATGCCCCCGCTCGATTGCATCACATAGACCCGGCCGGCTGTACCCCGGCAAGGTAGGAACGAGCGGCGCGTAGGCTTGTCCAAACCACGCTCGGGCCAGTCAACGATGGCCTGCGGCTCCGCCGCCTGATGTGCGGAAAGGCTTCGCCTTTCCGAAGGTCGTGCGTACTGGAGAACCTCCTCCGCGCGGGCTGGAAGGCTCAGCCTTCCAGCCCGCGCGGAGGAGGGTGAAGGGGCCGGCATCAGCCGGAAAGCCAGAGGCTTTCCGCAAATCGGGGCGGCAGAGCCGCGCTGAGCATTGGCATGAGCCGCCAATCTGGACAGCTCTGAGCGGCGCTCGCCCCAGGATCGAACGCCGTTCGGCCCTACCTGCTCCACGCCGCATTCGAGCCGCTCGAGATACGCCACCATTCTAGGGGCCAGAAAGGCGTTGATTACGACCGTGGCCAGCCGTTCGTATTCGCGGAACTCGGGAAGGATCTCGTGGGATACGGAGATGGGCAATCGCAGCTTTTTTAGCGCTTGCGCCACTACTCTTTCGTTCGTGGGATTGAGATACGAAAAGAGGAAACAAACCGCCACGGACTCGGCCCGCAAACCCTTCAGCTTGCTTGTCAGCCTCGCGACCGCGGTTGCTGAAGGCTTTTGAAGAATGCTGCCGTCCGCGGAAGTTCTTTCCCGGACTCCAAACCGTAGAGTCCGGGGGACAAGGGGCGGAGTCTGCCGGACGTCGAGGTCGTAAAGCCTTGGGCGCGCCTGCCGGCCGATTTCGATGACGTCCTCGAACCCTTCGGTGGTGACTAGCGCCACGCGTGCGCCGCGCCGCTCGAGCAAGCTGTTCGTGCCCACCGTAGTGCCGTGAATGATCTCGAGTGGGCCAGCCCATTTCAATGACGCGGCCAGCCGGTGGACACCTTCCAGAATGCCGCGCGAGGCGTCCTCCGGCGTGGAAAAGACTTTGAGGATCTTAATCTCGCCTTGCTCGAGGACTACGCAGTCCGTAAATGTCCCGCCCGTGTCAACACCGACGCGCATAGTAGTACAGGATACAGGATTCAGGATTCAGGAGTCAGGATTTCCCAGCGGGAATGAGGCATGGGCTGTAAGTGCGGCATTCGCAAGTTGTCCGGCTTTCAGCTTGTAGTATCCCGCTGCAGCGACCATCGCGGCGTTGTCGGTACATAAGGCAGGGGAAGGGAAGAAGACACGCAATCCCTGTCGCCTCGAAGTCTCTACGAAGCGAGCGCGCAGAAGGGAATTACAGGCCACTCCCCCGGAAACAAGTATCGAGTCGACTTGCGCGGCCTCCGCCGCCGCCAGGGTGCGCTCGACTAAGTCGCGGACCACCGCGTTTTGGAAGCTGGCGATGAGATCCAGTGTGGCTTGGGAGCACTGAGCGCGCAGTTCGTCTGCACCGGCGCTTGGGCTGGTCGTGCGCCAAGCGCGTCGCTGCTCAGCTTCGAGGGCAAGTGGGGTGCCGCGCACGCGGTAGAGGACCGCAGTCTTGAGCCCGGAGAAGCTGAAGTCCAGAGGGTTGCCCTTCATCTTGATGTGGCCGAAATCCACCGCCTCGGGATCGGCGGAGCGAGCTAGTTGGTCGATCACCGGCCCGCCGGGATAGCCCAGTGCCAGAAGTTTCGCCACCTTGTCGAAAGCTTCACCGGCGGCGTCATCCCGGGTTTGTCCTAGCCGCTTGTAACTGAAGGTAGGGTGGGAATTCGCAGGGAGGCAAACCTCCTCAACCAGGATCAAGCTCGTGTGACCGCCGGAGACGACCAAGGCGACGGAAGGAAGGTCGGCCTCCCCGACCGTATTCTCTTTGAGGCGGGCCATTTTGTTTTCGAGTAGAACGGCGTGAATGTGACCCTCCAGGTGGTTCACGCCCACCAAGGGTCTGGCCAGCGCGTGGGCAAGTGCCTTGCCATAAACCAGGCCCACCAGCAACGACCCGATCAAGCCTGGTCCCTCCGTCACCGCGATGCCTTCCACATCCCCTATTGCGACTCCCGCGCGCTGGCAGGCCTCGTCGACGACTGGCGCAATCTTGCGCAGATGCTCGCGTGATGCCAGTTCGGGTACAACCCCGCCATACTTTTCGTGGGTGAGGATTTGCGATGCGACCACACTCGAGAGAATCTCCGCCCCGTCCGCCACGATGGCTGCCGCCGTCTCGTCGCAACTGGATTCGATGCCAAGAACAAGCATGGCTAAATGCTAGCATAGATGCGAGGGAAGGAGTCAGAAGTCAGAAGAGCAGGGGCTAGGGACTGGGGACTGAGCGCCAGGAGTTAAGGAAATTCAAAACTCAAATGGCGGATGGAAAAGGGAAAACCATTTGAAATTTGCTATTTGCCTTTTGCCATTTGACCTGCTCGTGTTCGAAATCCTAATCTGGGAATTGGTTGAACACGGGGAGGATGGGCAATTTAGAGTTGTCTAGCCCCCAGCCCCCAGTCCCCAGTCCCTGTTCTTCTGGCTTCTGACTCCTGACTCCTGACTCCAGCACCTTCTCCCTAATCCGTCGATAACGGGGGTGAACGACGTAGGGGCGCATGGCCATGCGCCCCTCCACGCCACCTGGCCGCACCCAGGTGGTGTAGGGGTAGGGCTTGCCCTACCCGCGAGCCAACGGCCCGCAGCAAGGGGACGGCAAGCCGTCCCCCTACATCGCCTGCCGTTATCGACGGATTAGGGCTTCTCACCTCTCTTTGACTCGGCTTGCAGGGAGGCGCTACACTGTCCCTTTTACGGAGGATGCTCATCTATGACTCACGCGAAGGTGCCTCTGAAGATTCGCAAAGCGGTTCTGCCCGTTGCCGGCCTGGGCACGCGCTTCCTGCCAGCCACCAAAGCGCAGCCCAAAGAAATGCTTCCCATCGTGGATAAGCCTTTGGTGCAGTATGCGGTGGAAGAAGTATCGGCTTCCGGTCTCCCGATGGTGATATTCGTAACGGGGCGGGGGAAGACAGCCATTGAGAACCATTTTGATTTATCGGCCGAGCTCGAGGAGGAGTTGGCCGGAAGAGGCAAGAAAGAACTTCGGGAACTGGTGCACTCGATTTCAGGTCTATTGCGCTTCGCGTATGTTCGTCAGCAGACCCCACGAGGTCTAGGCGATGCGATTCTCACCGCGCGCGACGTGGTGGACGAAGAGCCCTTCGCGGTCCTGCTGTCCGACGATGTGATCGTCAACCCCGTGCCTTGCCTGAAGCAAATGTTGGGGGTTTTTGAGCGTTACGGCAGAAGCATCGTCGCCATACAAAAAGTGGAGCGCCAAGCGGTAGGCAGTTACGGCATCATTCGCGGCCACCTTGTGAGGGACCCACAATGGCACGGGCGGCTTTACCAAATCGAGGACATGGTGGAAAAGCCCAGTCCGCGCGAAGCGCCCTCGAATCTGGCGGTCATCGGCCGATACATCCTCACCCCAACCATTTTTCATGAGCTTGCGTGCACAACGCCTGGCGCGGCAGGCGAGATCCAATTAACGGATGGGCTGCGGCGGTTGCTCGAAAAGGAACCGGTCTACGCCTATGTGTTTGAAGGAAAGCGGTACGATGCCGGTGATAAGCTGGGCTTTCTTCAAGCCACGGTGGAGTTGGCCCTCGGGCGGCCGGACTTGGGTAAAGCCTTCCGCAGTTACCTCAAGTCACTTAAGCCTTGAAACAGGAGTCAGGAGGCAGAAGACAGAAGTCAGAATGCAGCTCTCCCATGACTCCTGAGTCCTTAATCCTGACTGCTGTCTCGTGGCTCCTGAGTCCTGACTCCTGCTCTTCAGTGGCTCTTTTCCGCGGCGGGTTTTTCTTTGGATGTCTTGGCTGAGAGAGCTTCCTTCTTAGCGCTATCAGGCCCTTTCTCCTTGCTCCCATTCCCAGAGCTGGCGGCGCTTTCTGCGGGGGCGGTGGAGGGTTTCCTGGCGTAGTCCGTCACATACCAGCCGCTCCCCTTGAATTGAATGGCCGGCGAAGACACGAGGCGCTTTAGCTTGCCTCCACAATGCTCACACTTGGTCAGGGGAGGGTCGGAAAACTTCTGGATTTTCTCCGAGCGCTGTCCACACTGCGTACACGCGTATTCGTAAAGCGGCAATTGAACCTCCCGGCAAATACCCTAGCATTTATTATAAGCGCGCGGGCTGTCCGCGTCAAAACGTGCGTGTCGCGGGTCCAACCGTGATTTAGACACTAAGACGAAGGCGGGCAGTGGATTCCCGCTTTCGCGGGAATGACGATATTGTGCGCGCCCGTCCCCGGCATCGTCATTCCCGCGAAAGCGGGAATCCACTGCCAGGGTCCGAATCGTGGCAGCTCCAAACTCTCGGTTGTCATTGTCTGAGCGAGTTGATACACTTAGGGTTTGAGTTCACACAGGATACCTATGCCGCGACCATCGATTTCGGCCAAACCAGGCCTTATGGATCCTCTGGAGGATCCCTCGAACGGTTCTAAGGGCAGGCTCTTTGTTGTTGGGACGCCCATTGGGAATCTGGAGGACATAACGCTGCGCGCGATCCGCACCCTCAAGGAAGTGGACTTGATTGCGTGTGAGGACACGCGGCGGACGCAGGAATTGCTCAACCATTATCAGATCCGAACCCCTACCATAAGTTACCATGAGCACAATGAAATGACCCGCGCGCCGGAACTGGTCATCAAGTTGGAAGAGGGAAACAACATCGCTCTGGTGAGTGACGCGGGGATGCCCGTGGTCTCCGATCCCGGATTCCGCTTGGTGCATCTGGCAGTCCGGCACAACATCCACGTGGTTCCTGTTCCCGGCGCCTCGGCTTTTGTGGCGGCGCTGGCTGCCTCGGGCATGCCCGTGGACAATTTCCGGTTCCTCGGGTTCCTGCCCAGCAAGAAAGCGGCGCGCAGGAGGGCCTTGGAAGACCTAAAAACAGCTACCAAGACTCTCGTCTTCTATGAGGCCCCGCATCGCGTCCTCGAGATGCTAAGGGATGTGGGGGATATTCTGGGGGACCGCGAAGTGGTCTTGGCGCGGGAAGTGACCAAGGTCCACGAAGAGTTTTTGCGTGGTACGGTCTCCGGATTGTTGGAACGCGCCAAAGGCAAGACGATGAAAGGGGAAATAACCCTCCTGGTTGGGGCTGCCTCCGCGCCCGGGGAAGCTCGTGCTTCCAATTCGCACATTGCCCGCGACGTCGAGAAGTTGATGGCCGAACGCGGGCTTGACGAGCGCGCGGCGCTCAAAGCGGCCGCCAAGGCCCGAGGCATCTCGCGCAGTGAAGCTTATCGCCTGTGGCAAATGGAAAAAAGCAAGTCCTCCTAATTAGTCTCGGCGCTGTATGTGTTCAGGGTGGCGCCGATGAAGCGCAGGCTAAGGCGGTATGATTCAGCTTCCTTAAGGATGCGGACGACTGCGGCTGTCGAAAAGAAGTCTATTGGCCCTGCTCCGGTATAGGGTCCGCGGCCTGGGATTACTACCGTCAGTGTGGCAGGAGTTTTCAATTCCCGGTCGGTCAGGAAAGAAAGGCCTCGCCGGCTTATCTCCACAGTCTCCGTCGACACCTCAAATTCCATTCCTTTTGCATCGACTCCACGCACTCGAATGGGTATGGCGGTTTTCACCCGCCTTTGAGCCCGTCGTTCATTTCCAGCCGGTATCTCTGAGTTGTCCATGGGCGAGTAGAGCCTCCCTTCAGTTCAAGGGGTGACTTCCTCCTGGGCGGTCAATGCTGAACCGCATGGGCTGAAAAACTGGTCGACTCGATCCAGGACTTCGCCAGCACTCCGCGCGCTTTGGATGGACCGGCGGAGCTCTGCCCCCTGGTGGACTCCATGCGTGAACCAGCTTGCGAACTGTTTCATCTTGCCTACCGCACCGGGCACCTCTTCAGCCACCAACATTCGATAATAAGAACGGATTAACTCGTAACGGTCAGCCTCGCTGGGCTGCGTGAATGTCCCCTTTCCGAAGAAATCCGATAGCTGGCGAAATATCCAGGGATTGGAGGCGGCTGCGCGCCCGATCATCACGGCATCACAGCCTGTCTGCTGGTAAAGGGCAAGAGCGTCCGGGGGTGTCACCACGTCGCCGTTGCCGATCACCGGAATGCTCACCCGGGACTTTACCTCTTGGATAATCTGCCATTGGGCGCGTCCGCTGAACCCTTGCAGGCGCGTCCGAGGATGAACGCTTAGCGCCTCCACGCCGCACTCCTCAGCCATGCGCGCCACTTGCACGGCTACGATCTCTGCCTCACTCCAGCCGGAACGGAACTTTATAGTAAAGGGAATCCGCACCGCGGCGCGAATCTTGCGCAGGATCTTCTCGAGCAACGGCAGATCGCGCAGCAAGCCTGAACCACCGCACTTCACCACCTTCTTAGCCGGGCAGCCCAGGTTCAAGTCTACCATATCGAAGCCTAGCCCTTCGATCAGACGGGCCGCGTCCGCCAAGTGGTCAGGATTGGCGCCAAAAAGCTGCGCTGATATCGGCCTTTCTTCCTCTGTATAGCACAAATAGCGCCTCGAACGCAAGTTTTGACGGAGCATTCCTTCGCTGGACACGAACTCCGTCATAATCAGGCCGCATCCGCCCAAGCGTTTGATGAAGCGGCGGAACACCGTATCAGTAATGCCCGCCATCGGCGCCAGAACGAAAGCCGGACGGATCACCACATTTCGAATTTTTAACTCTGCGAAGACCATGAAAAAGAATTCAGGAGTCAGAAGTCAGGAGCCAGAAGTCAGGAGAGCGGGTGCTGGGAGCTGGGTGATAAAGGAATTCAAAAGGCAAATGGCAAATGGAAAACCATTTGAAATTTGCTATTTGCCGTTTGCAATTTGAACTGCTTGTCCTGGAAGCCGGAAGCCCGTTGAACCCAGGGGGAATGGACAATCCAGAATTGGCCAGCCCCCAGCCCCCGCCCTCCGCTATTCTGACTCCTGACTTCTGACTTCTGACTCCTGACCTCTGACTCCTGACTTCTCTAGAATTCCTGCCGCTTCGACAATCGCGAACCGCACTCTCCCCTCCGCCACAAGTTCCCCGCCGCTGTAAATGGCTCCTTGAAGTTCACCGAGGCGCTCGCCGATTCTAATCGCCCTTGCTTCCACTCGCAGGGTATCGCCGGGCGCAACGGGCTTCATAAGTTGTGCATTGGGAATTTGCAGAATCATAGCCACTTTTCCGGCCATCTCGGGGCGCTCCATGACCAAAATGGCGCCAAGCTGGGTGACCAATTCCAAGAGTATTCCGACCGAGATGATGGGGGAAGCCGGGAGGTAACCCCGCGAGGCCTCGTCGTTCACCGAAAAGCGTTTGGTAGCCGCGATGCGCTGGCCTGGGATAAACTCAGTGACTTGGTCGACCAACAAGAAAGGGTAGCGATGGGGAAGGATGCGCAGGATGTCAGATAGTGAATCCACGTTGCTCACGCTTTTTCCGGCCCGCAATGGTAGCGCGGACCCCCGGTTTTGGGGTCCGCGGCTTGTCCATGAGCGCAGTAGAAAGCCGTGGACCCCAAAACCGGGGGTCCGCGGCTTGTCCATGAGCGCAGTAGAAAGCCGCGGACCCCAAAACCGGGGGTCCGCGCTACCCCCCTTTTCCGGCCCCCCACTGTAGCGGCGGCTTTACGCCGCCATAGGAGTGGCGATGTAAAATCGCCGCTACGCCGTGTCCCCGCCGGTCGAGGAGCCGGGCAAACCGCGTTCGGTTTTCAGCAGTTCTCTTTTCAGCGCCGGATTGCGGGCTGTCCAATCGCCCGGACGGTCCCGGTCAGTCGCATACTGGGCGCGCATCGCTTCCAGTTTGGAGTCTATCTCGTCGAGGAAGTGGACCAGGAGAGCTTCCGGAAACATGGGTTCTTTGGGCGAGCCGAACTCCACTTTGCCGTGGTGGGAAAGGATCATGTGCTCGAGCTGGCCCTTTAACTCCGCAGGGAAGCCGGGAATCTGCCGCATTTTCTCTTGCACCATCTCCAGGCCTATCGAAATGTGGCCCAGCAACTGTCCCCGTGTGGAGTACCGGAAGCCACGGGAGAAGCTCAGCTCCTCGATTTTCCCAAGGTCATGCAGCACCAGCCCGGCCAGCAGCAGGTCGCGGCGCAGGAACTCGTAGTGGTCGCAAACTTGGTCGCCCAGTTGGACCAGGGACAAGACGTGCTCAAGCAGGCCGCCCAGAAAAGCATGGTGATAACTCATGGCGGCGGGTGCCTTTTTGTACTTCTCGGCGATCGAGGGGTCTTCCATGATGGCGAGTAATAGCAGGCGCAAAGGTCCCTCGGGCACCCGGCGCAGGCGGTCCATCAGTGCGGCGTACATTTCTTCAGGGTCGCGGCGTGAATGCGGCAGGTAGTCGGAAAGGTCCACCTCGTCGGGAGAGCACCTGAGAATCTTGCGCACCCGAATCTGTAAAGTCCCCTGGTACTCCTCGACAACCCCCTCCACCGCCACGATATCCCCAGCTTCAAAATCCAGCGCTTGCCGATCGCAGTCCCACAGTTTGGCGCGCACCACCCCGCTCGCGTCGCGCAGTTCCAGGTCAAGGTAGGCGCTTCCCGTGCGGGCGACTTTCCGCTCGCGGGCTTGAACGAGGAAAGTGGTTCGAACCTGGGCGTCCGGGCTGAGGTCGGTTAGGAAGCGCTCCTTCATTGCTCTTTATTGTTCAGTGGGGTTTCGCTCGGTCGTTCTTCACCCGTGTCGACGAATCCGGGGGCCTTGTAGATATAGCTCTCTTTGCGGAGTCGAAGCAGGAAGGCGCGCAAATCCGGCTGCATCCGCTGCTCGTAAAGGACTTCGTTGACACGTTGTTCGACTTCTTCAAATTTAGGAATACCGGGGCTGTATCGTTCCAGGATCTTGAGAATGACATACCCGTATTTTGTCTGGATCGGGTTGCTAAATTCGTTGATTTCGAGTTTGGCGACCGCGGCGGCAATATCCGGCGCCAACGTTCCCTCCTTCAAGAATCCCACGTCGCCACCTTGCTCAGCGGACGGCCCGTCAGAGTACTTTTTCGCAATCTCCGCAAAACGTTGTCCGGCCTTCAATTCGGCCAGGGCTTCGTCCGCTCTCTTCTCGGCTTCTTCCGGCTTTCGTTTTTCAGAGGAGATGAGAATCTGCGCGAGGTGTACCATGCCGGGAGATTCGAATTCCTTCTTATGGGCTTCATAGAATTTCCGCGCGTCATCGCGCGACAACTGAATCCGGGAGCCTACCTCGCGCCCGATGATCTCTCGCATCAGCAGGTCACGGCGGATCTGGTCTTTATAGTCCTCGTAATTCAATCCTTGCTTTTCCACTTCGGTTTCCAGATCCTCGAGTGTGGCCAAGTTGGCCTTCTTGCGAATGTCGTCGAGCTGCTTCACCACGTCCGTTTCGACGTTGATATCCTCGTCTTTGGCCTTCTGGACCATGAGCGCCTGGTCGATCAGATCGCGTAAAAGATTCTTGCTTTGGGCTTTGACCTGGGCCTCGAGTTCGGCGCCTGCATATTGCTCGGCGAGTTGCTGGCGGAGTTTCTCCAGCTCCTGGTCGTACGTCCGTTGGGTGATGATTTCGTTGTTGACGCGCGCAATGATGCGCTCAACTATTTTTGCGCGCCCGAGGGTGGGGCCAACAGCCCCTGTTATCAGCGCCACGCTGGCCATTACAGCCCATCTCTCTTTGCTCATTTCCGTTAACCATCCTGAAACTTCAAAAATGCCAAGACCGCCCGCGACTGCGTAGCGCGGACCCTCGGTTTTGGGGTCCGCGGCTCGTCCACCGGCAGGGGGTAGCGCGGACCTCCGCTTTTGAGGTGCGCGGTCCTTTCTAGGGCTCATCAGCGAGCGAAGCCGACAAAAGCCGCGGACCCCAAAAGCGGGGGTCCGCGCTACCCGTATCTTAATGCCAGGCTTGCAATTCCTGCAAGACTTTTTGGATTTCCTCCAGGCTATTCTCCCCCAGGTTGCGCAACCTGAAGCGCAGGACGCCGTCGGGTCGAAGGCTCGCTTCCTTACGGCGCCGCACGAAGGCGGTGATTCTTCTGGGCTCCAAAGGAGTCTGCTCATGAAACCGCATCCAAATATCTTCCACCTTTCTTTCGATGGATTGCACTAGAAGCTGCTCGGCAGCGGATTTCAAAAGCCCATAGGTGAGCAGGTTTGAAACTGGGGGAGGAATGGGCCCGTAACGGTCGGTGAGTTCGGCCTCGAGTTCGGCGCGCGCTTGGGGCGTGGCCAAGCTGGAAATCCGCTTATACAGACGCAAGCGCTGGCTCTCGTCGGCGACGTAGCTGTCGGGAATTTTGATATCGAGTCCCAGGTTGAGTGCGGTGCGGACTTCAATCTTCGCCGGGGCGCCTTTCAGTTCTTCCACGGTTTGTTCGAGCATCTTCAGGTAAAGGTCGATACCTATGGCATTCAAATGTCCATGCTGTTCGGCGCCCAAAAGGTTGCCCGCGCCGCGCAGCTCGAGGTCCAAAGCGGCGAGGCGGAAGCCCGCGCCTAGTTCCGAGAACTCTTTCAGCGCCGCCAGGCGCCGGCGAGCCGTGGGGGTCAAGGTTTCCTCGGCAGCCACCAGGAAATAAGCATAGGCGCGGCGGCTGGAGCGCCCCACCCGGCCGCGCAGTTGGTAAAGATCGGCTAAGCCAAAGCGCTCCGCATGGTTGACGATGATGGTGTTGGCGCGGGGGATGTCGAGCCCGTTTTCAATCAGCGCCGTCGCCACCAGCACGTCGTACTCACCCTGCATGAACTTGAGCATGACCCTTTCGAGTTCTTTCTCTTGCATCTGGCCGTGCGCCACACCGATCCGGGCCGTGGGCGCTAGACGTTGCACGATGGCGGCCATGCTGAAGATTGACTCCACACGGTTATGCACCAAGAAGACTTGACCCTCGCGCTGCATCTCCTGAAAGATGGCAGATTGAATCAAGGCCGGGTTGAAGGGCGCTACCATGGTTTGAATGGCCAGCCGCCCGCGCGGCGGAGTCTCGATGACGGAGAGGTCGCGTAATCCGCCCACCGACATATGCAGGGTGCGGGGGATGGGAGTGGCGGACATCGCCAGCACGTCCACCCCCGCCTTGAGTTTCTTCAGCTTCTCCTTCGCGGCCACTCCGAACCGCTGCTCCTCATCGACAATCAGCAAGCCAAGGTTGCGGAAGCGCACGTCTTTCGAGAGCAGGCGGTGAGTTCCGATCAGGACGTCAACCTTGCCCTCCTCAGTCTCGGCCAGAATCTTTTTCTGCTCGGCGGGTAAGCGGAAACGGCTGAGCATTTCCACGCGCATGGGGAAGGCCGCGAGGCGCTGCTGGAAGGTTGTGTAGTGCTGGAAGGCGAGGACGGTGGTCGGCGCCAGCACCGCCACCTGCCGCCCATCCTGGATAACTTTAAAGGCCGCGCGCATGGCCAACTCGGTTTTTCCATAGCCCACATCCCCGCAGAGGAGCCGATCCATGGGTTCCGGGCTTTCCAAGTCTTGCTTGATGTCTGCCAGGGCCTTCAACTGGTCCGGGGTTTCCTCGAACTCAAAGGCGTCTTCGAACTCACTCTGCCAGGGTGTGTCAGGGCTGGTGGGTGTGCCACCGTGCATCTTCCGCTCGGCGTACAACTGAAGGAGTTCCTGCGCCATGTCACGCAGGGCTCGCTTGACGCGTTTCTTGGTGCGCTCCCAACCGGATCCGCCCAGCCGATCGAGCACGGGTTTGGCGCCGTCGCCCCCGGACCGGTACTTCTCCACTAAATCCAAGCGCTCCAGGGGGACGTAGAGCTTGGCCTCATCCTGATAGGTCAACAGCATGAAGTCGCGCGCCGAACCGCCGACACTGAGTTGGCGCAGCCCTTGATAGATCCCCACCCCGTGGTCCACGTGGACAACGTAGTCGCCCACCTTGAGATCGCCCAGGCCGGAAATGAAGGCCAGCGTGCCGGAGTGCTCGCGGCGACGGGAGGCCCAGTCGAATCCTCCAAACAGGTCACTGTCCGCCAGCCACATTTCCTGCAAATCGGGAATCACCAATCCCTCGGAAAGATCGCCGCGGACCATGAGCGCCACACCGGCGGGAGCGCCTGTTTCACCTAGTCCGGCGGAGGTCCTCTCGGGGGTGGCACAGGCACTCCTGCCTGTGCCACCTGGTTCAGCGGAGACCCTCTCTGGGGTGGCACAGGCACTCCTGCCTGTGCCACCTGGTTCAGCCGAGACGCTCTCCGGAGTCGCGGTGGCAAAGGGAATCTCGTACTCAGTGAGAATTCCGCGCAGCCGTTCAGCTTTTCCGCTGGTGGGAACAACCAGGACCACCGACATGCCTTGCCCCAAATTGCTTCGCAAGTATTCCGCTAAACCCTTAACCCCGGTTGGGAATTTCGGCGGGGGTTGGGTGGGAAGAACCAGCTCCCGACTCTCGACTGCTTGACTCTCGACTCTTGACTCTCGACTCTCGACTCCTAGACTTAGAGAGAGCTCTTTGAGATAGAGTTGTGGCACTTTCCGAATGCTCTCGAGGAACTCCTGCTCTGTAAGGAAGATATCTTCTGGCCGAGGGCGGGGCGGAACGACGTCGCGGACCTCGTCAAAACCCGACGCCAACCCTTCCAGGGATTTCTTCCATTGCGCGTGGCGGTCCAGGGGTTCGTCCCAGAGCACTAGGGGGTTGTCAAACAACGCGAACAGGCTGTTGGGGTGGGGTTCAACCAGAGGGGCGAAAAACTCCCATCCCGGGAAGGGAATTGCGTACTCGCTCGCCCACTCGGGTTCGCGGTCAACGGGGGAGAGTGCCTCTGCACCCTCCGGGCGCGTGGGAACCGTCCGTTGCTCGAGAGCGTGGGTTAGCTTCTCGAAGAATTGGCGGGAGCGCCTTATTTCCGAAAGCGGAAGAAGCAAAGCCGATGGAACGGGCTTTCGCGAGCGCTGTGTATCGGGGTCAAACTGACGCAGGGATTCAATCTGATCTCCGGAAAACTCCAGGCGGAAGGGCCATTCAGCCTCGGGAGGAAAAATATCCACGATTCCTCCCCGCACGGAGAATTGGCCCACATCAGAGACTGGTTCTCCCCGTTCGTATCCCACTCCGCCAAGGTGCTCGACCAGATCGGTGAGGTCCAGTTCGTCGCCGACTTTGAGTTCGAGCGCCAGGGAAGAGTAGAGGGCGCGCTCCTGGAATCGCCCCAGTGCTGCGGCCGCCGGCACATACAACACGCGCGTTCGGCCGCGCGCCACGTTCCACAAGGTCACTGCCCTTTGTTCGAGAATCTCGGCGTGTGGGGAACGACTTTGGTAAGGAGAACAGTCCAGCGCTGGAAGCGTCAGGACGGCCAGGTTGGAGAGTGGTTCGAGCCAGGCGCAAAAAGCTGAAGTGGTCCGCTGAAGATTGGCGGCGGCTTCGTTATCCGAAGTCAACACAATCACCGGGCGAGACAGTTTGTGGGCCACTCCCGCCACCACCAGGGCCTTCGCGGAGCTGGTCAAGCCGGAGATCGTCACCGGCGGTCTCGCTTCCGGCGCCTCAGCCGTCAGGGCCTGTAGGACGCCGCGAAAGGCCGCATGATCGAGAACGGGGTTCAACAGAGATCGCAAGTCCGGCATGCTTCTTGAATAGTGAATTCTGAAGGTTAAAGGATAAAGGGTAAAGGCTAAAGGCTAAAGAGTGAACTTGCGCATTGCCCTTTATCCTTTACTCTTTGAGCCCGACCCTTGTGCTTCACAGGCTGTGGAAAAACCCTTGAACGCTGTCATTCTGAGCGAAGACTTCATGATCCTTCGGCTCACCACCGCGCATGAAAATGTGAGCGCGGGCATCCTGCCCGCCGCGTCATCCAGTGCGCGATGCCCCGCTACGGCGGGCAGGATGCCCGCGCTCCCGCACATTTTCAAAGCAGCGAAGAATCTGGGAAGTTGTAGCTTCAACGAACTACGGAGAGCCTTCGTCGCCTGTGCCTCCCCAGGATGACAGTTAAGAGAGTCTTTCCGCAGTCTGTTTAGCCTTCATCCTTTACCCTTCACACTTTACCCTTCGCCATCGCTCTTAGCGCTGCTTCTATAATCGACGAGGTCGAATACCCTTCGACCACAGGAATTGAAACCACCCGCCCACCCGCCGCCTCCACTTCCGCCCGGCCCACAATGGCGTCCGGCCTCCAATCACCGCCTTTCACAAGCACCTGTGGCAGCATGCGGGCGATGACGGCTTGTGGGGTGAGTTCATCGAAAATCGTCACATAGTCAACGGCTTTGAGCGCCGCCAGGATTTCAGCGCGCTCTGCTTCAGGCTGGATCGCGCGCTCCGATCCTTTCAGCGCTCGCACACTACGGTCACTATTGATCGCCACGATCAGCGCGTCGCCGAGTTTCCTGGCTTCAGCCAGGTACCGCGTGTGACCGGGATGAAGCAGGTCGAAACACCCGTTGGTGAAAACCACGCATTTACCGCGTCGCTTCAAGTCTTCCACGACCTCGAACGCCCGCTCCAAGGTCAGGATCTTCTCAATACCCATAATGAGTTCCAGCCCCTGCCCAAAAAGGTCAGCCCCTCAACCCGCGGGTCTCCACTGAGTATTCTAACACGCACGGAAAAAAGCGAGCTTTATCACTAACATGCTTGTTTTCCGTGAGGTCCGCGCTTTCAACGCGCGGCCAGGACCGCCGCATGTACTCCCAGGCGCGCGTCGAAATTTCCGAAGGGCGACATCGCAAAGCGGCTCTGCCGCCTGACGTGCGGAAAGGCTCCGAAGCTGTCAACAAATTGGGTTTTGGCGTGTTATGCAGAATCTAAGTCATTGAAAGTACAGAGCGCCGAAATCCGAAAAATCAATTTTTTGACAGCTTCTCCGCCTTTCCCTCGAGTTTCTACATTTCTGGTCAATAGACTGCTCTCTCCCTTGGGGCTGAGCATGTGCCACATCTTCGGCTGGACACCGAGGGTCGAAGGTGAAAGAACGGCCCTGTCAAGTGAGCGAGCGGCCCTCTCCCTTGGGGAGAGGGTGTCCCGCGACGGCGCTCTCTCCAGCCGGCGCGGGACGGGTGAGGGGTTACTTCCCTTCCCAGCCCATGTGGCTCGGCTAAAGCTTCGCACCCGTTATAGTCTCCCCTTGGCCGTGCGCTCCTCCCATGGCGGTGCAACCCAAGCGAAGCTCGGAAGACGGCGTGGCGCTTGTCGTGCGGCCGAAGGCTTGAGGCCAAATTCCGCTACCAGTCTCAAGTGCAAAAGCGGGTTGTCGGTGACTACTGCTTTGCACATTGACTGACGCTTGGGCATGTCGGTCATCCCCGCGGGCCCCATCTGGAAAGGCACGGCGAAAGAGAGTTACTCGGACGATGCCGAACTGTGCCAGTGACCCCTCACCCGTCCCGCTCCGGCTGGTGAAAGCGCCGGAGCGGGACACCCTCTCCCCAGGGGAGAGGGGTGCTCATTCACTTCGGATCCCCGGTGTGCAGCCAAAGATGTGGGACATGCTCAGCCCTTGGGGAGGGGGCTGTTGACACGGGTTTGGTCAGCAAAAATGTAGAAACTCCAGGGAAAGGCTCCGCCCTTCCGAGGGCCTCTACCCTGACTAGCCCCCTCAGCTCGGCTGGAAGGCTCAGCCTTCCAGCCGAGCTGAGGGGAGAAGGGAGGCGGTCAGCGCCGGAAAGCCAGAGGCTTTCCGCACGTCAGGCGGCAGAGCCGCCTAGTGTACACCACGTGGGCGGGCTGAGTGGCGGAGCCGTTTTTTCAATCGGCAATCGGCAATCATCGATCCGCAATCCTGCGCACAAGCCCCTTGTAATTCTCCATCCGATGCAGGATACTTTGGACATTCATCCTGTCTCCTCCTGCGGAGTTCGTGCTTCTTCGCAGGGAAAGGAGGAATGCCATGCGTCTGCTTCGGATAGCGCTCCTGGGCATGGTCCTGGTTGCCATTTCGTGCGGGGGAGGGGGGCAAGTGACTCCGCCGATCATCCCAATTACCATGTCCCTTTCGGCTAGCACAGTGACCGCCGGTCAAGATGGAACGCCAGCGTCCGTCACCGTCACCGTGAATCGGCCCTCTGGGGACACGGCGTCTATAACTCTGACCGCATACACCGTCCCGATGGGCGTGAACACGGAGATCACCTCGCCCGGCAGCGGCAATTCCGGCACGGTAACGTTTACCCCACAGCCGCCGGGCGCTCCAGCTTCGGGCACTTACACCGTCACGATCGATGCCACTGACGGCACCACCACCGCCAGCGCCAACTTGACGCTGGTGATCGCCGTCGTGGCTACGGTTCAATCTACGGTTAACACGAACGTGGGGGAAGCAGGCCTTCTGGATACTTTCATGTCCACTTCCTTCCAGCCCGCCGAGTGGGACGATCAGTTCTTTGCCAGCAATCCCGAGCCCGCTACCACCACCACGCTCAATAATTTGAACTCGCAGCACATTCGTTTGCAGCCGGTTTCGCAAGGCACGCCCGAGTCGTCCCAGAACAATTGGGATTTCAGCACTCTGGATGCGGTCCTGAATCCCGTGATCAGCGTGGCGGACAACAGCCCGGAGCTCCAGCTTGCCCAGGCGCCCTCCTGGATGGACGACCCGAACACCGGCTACATCGAGCCGGCTTACTACGAGCAGTTCGCCACCTACGCCGCCAACGTGGTGCAATACTACAACACCTCCGCCGGCTTTACCGACGCCAACGGCGTGAACCACGTCCACTCGGCCACCAGCGTTACCCCGGTCACTTGGTGGGGCATCTTCAACGAGCCCAATATCAATGGCCTCAATGCCGGTCAATACGTGACCCTCTATAACACCGTAGTGCCAGCGATGCAAGCAGCGCCATCGACGGTGCCGATCAAGTTTGTCGCCGTAGAACTGGCTGACTTTGGCAATGAACCCGAGGATTACATGCCCACCTTCGTCGCCGGCGTCACCCAGCAAGTGGACGCTGTCGCCACACACTTCTACTCGAGTTGTGACCAATTGGACACCGACCAGCAGATCTTTAGCACTGTATCCGGCTTTGCTTCCGACGTCAGATACATTTATTCACAACTCCAGACGAACCCGAAACTGACGACCGTGCCGGTTTGGGTGACGGAAAACAACGTCAACGCCGACTATGCCAACGCCGAGGGTTATAGCACCTGTAATCCCAACCAGAAGTTCGTCACCGATCAACGCGGCACCAGCGCCTTCTTTGCCGCCTGGCGTCCCTATGTGTTTTCCCAACTTGCCCAGGCCGGCGCCCAGGCGCTTTACCATTGGGATTTCGATGCCGACCAGCAGTACGGCGAAGTGGACTTCAACACTGCCAAGACCTATCTCAGCTACTGGGTGGACTACTGGTTGCAGCGGTACTACCCGACATGTCCGCTCGGGGCGCCCTGCCCAACCGGCATACCCCCAAGCATATTGAGTCTGACCACAACGGAATCCTCAAGCGTCGAAACGCTAGCTACGCAGGGTCCGGGCAACTCCACGGTGGTGATGATCGCGAACCACGCGATAATGAATCCCACGACCGATGACAACGGTCCCGGCGCCCCTCGCACCGTGATCGTGGACGTTTCTGCGCTGGGCCCCTTCAATTCCGCGACGCAGTTAACCATCGACGCCAGCACGGATCCTGCACAAGGGCCCTCGGCTACGCCGTTCACTCCCGCCTCGCGCATGACGATAACTCTGAATGGATACGGTGTGACATTCCTGGAGTTGCAGCCCTTCAGTGCGGTGCCGGTGGCTTCGGCCTCCCCTCCGCTCAAGCCCTGAGGCAGCGATGGCGGCGCATAAACTTGCAAACAGAGGGTTGCGAGTATGCGCACAATGGTAAAGATTATCTTCGCATTATGCATCTCAGTAGGTCTGGCCTACGCCAAGGTCGTGGTATTTTGGCAGGACGGATTTCCTACCCTGGAAAGCCAGCCCGTCCCACAAGAGACGCTGCGGAAAGCTCTGGAGGGGCTTCAGCCGCAGTTTGCAAGCCTCGAGGAGCTGAACCAGCCGGCGACCCTGCGCGAGGCGGAGTTGCTGGTTCTCCCCTACGGCTCCGCCGTTCCCGTCGACGCCTGGGCGTCGATCCTGAAATACCTGCAAGGCGGCGGAAATCTGCTCGTACTCGGCGGCCGGCCGCTCGCCGTCCCCGTGCGGAAGGAAGGGAGTTGGTTCGTCGGGGGCAGAGCCGAGACAGCTTACGCTCGCCGCATCGGCATCGAGCATACTTATGAGGCGCCCCTGCGCGCGGGGCTGAAGTTCGCTTGGAAGGATGATACGTTCAGCAGTGGCGGCGTCGAGGCGAAGCGCGTTTTTGTGCTCGAAGGTGTGAGCCGCGGCTTGGGCTATCTCGAGGACCCCGCCGGCGAGCGAGTGGCGGCGCCGGTGGTGGCCACGGACTTCACCAACGCGGAAGGTGGAGCGTACGGATTGCCGGGCGCGCGCGTGGTGATGCTGGGCTTTGAGCCTCAGCCTGGGTACTGGTCGTCACCCGCGGCTCTCGAAGTGGTCCGCCAGGCCGCTGAATACGCCCGCCGGGGCGCTACGGCATTTCGTGTCGAGGTGCAAAACGCCACAGTGCTGCCGGACGAGATTCCTCAACTTGTCGTTCGAATGAACAACCTGCGCACGCAGTTCCTGGGGCAGGAGCAGTCGGGCACGGTGCGGATCGAATTGCTGGCGGGTGGCCAGGTTCTCGCGACACGCCAGGTGGCCTGCGCTCGCGATGGCTTGAGCGAGTTGGTGGCTTTCGACGATCAGAAAACCCTGGCGCCGGGATTCTACGAACTTCGTAGCACCTACGAAGACGCCGGCAAGCCGCGCGAGTACTATCAAACCGGCTTCTGGGTCCGAGACGACAGGTTTTTGCACTCCGCGCCACACTACGGCGTGCAGGGTGATTTCTTGACCAGAGACGGCATTCCCTTTTTCCCCTTCGGCACGAACTATTTCACCACCGAGGACTACGGTTGGGGATTTCACGGCGCAGGCAACGCGTGGGTGTGGGAGGGCGACTTTGCCGAGATGGAGCAACACGGCGTCAGCTTTATTCGCACCGGCGTTTGGATGGATCACCTGGAAGTCTTTGATGGCTCGACCGGGCAGGTGAAGGAGCGCTTTCTGCGTAATCTCGAGGCCTTTCTCCTCTCTGCGGCGCGTCATCACATTCATGTCAATTTCACTTTCTGCGCTTTCGACCCGCAGACCGTCATGCGCCATCCTGGCGAGGAGTCGCTCCTCGCCGGGCCAGGGACGAATCCCTACACGGATCCCGTCGCCATCCGTGCGCAGCAGAATTATATGCTTTCGATCGTGCGACGCTTCAAGGACGTGCCGCACCTAAGCTGGGACCTGATCAACGAGCCTAGTTTTTCGAATCCCAAACGGTTGTGGCGGGGCAACACGCCCAATAACGATCCGACCGAGCTTGCCGCGTGGCGCGCCTGGTTGCGCGACAAATACGGGACGCTGGATGAGTTGGCACGCGCGTGGAATGTGACACCGGAGGGGCTGGAGAGTTTCGAAAGGCTGTCCTTACCGGAGCGCGAGGACCTCGCCTTCGAGCGCTACGGCAATCCGCGCTTGGTGCGGGCCGTCGATTACAACCTGTTCGCGCAGGAGATGTTTCGCCGCTGGGTGAGCAAGATGGTGGCGGCCATCCGCGCGACGGGCAGCCGTCAGCTCATCGATGTGGGCCAGGATGAGGGAGGGGTCACCGATCGCGTGCTGAACCAATTCTATGCCGACGCCGGTGTCGATTTCACCGTGAATCACACCTATTGGCGTGATGACGCGCTGCTTTGGGATTCCGTGGTGGCCAAGCGCGTGGGAGTGCCGAACTTCGTGGGCGAGACAGGCTACCAGCCCGTCTGGCGGCCGGACGGCGCGCCGCGCTACGACGAGCTGACGGCCTTTGGGCTGGTCGAGCGCAAGTGGGCGCTGGGCTTCGCCGCCGCCAACAGCGGCTCACTGCAATGGGAATGGGGAACAGGCGGCGATTTCGGCATCAAGCGCAGCGACGGCTCGAACAAGATCTGGGAAGACACCATGCGCGACATGGGGAGTTTTGCCGCCAAGGCTGCGCCCTACGCCAGCGGTTTAAAGTTGCCGGAAGTCGCCATCGTGCTGCCGCAATCGCTCCAGCTTTCGGTGTTCAATTCCACCGCGCTCGAAGCCCAGCAAAACTGTGTGCGCGCGCTCTACTATTACGCCCGAGCCTCGGCCTATGCCGTAGGCGAGTATCAAACTCAGTGGCTCGGCAACCCCAAGCTCATCTTGCTGCCCTCACCCTGGACGCCCAACGAGCAGGCTTGGCAAGCCATCCTTGCCAAAGTTCGCGAAGGCGCTACGCTGCTGGTCACCGGGCCTTTCGATAACGACGAGCATTTTCACCCCACCGCGCGCGCCGCCCAACTCGGACTCGATCTCCAGCCCGGTTTGCTCACCACTCGCGAAAACCTCATCACCTGGCCGGAAGGAGAAGCGCGGTTGAGTTTTTCCGGCGACAAGACGACCTTTCTGGAACGAATTTTCCTGCCCGATGGCCAGACATTCCTCGAGAAAACCCTGGGCAAAGGCCGAATCCTGCTGGTGCCTTTGCCCGTCGAACTCAATGACAACCTCAAAGCTGTCGGCGACCTTTATCGCTATGCCCTGCGCGTGGCCAACGTCGCACAAACTTACTCCACACCATTAAACGATCCAGGCATGCTCATCTGCCCCACCGAGTTCGACCACGCCACGCTCTATGTGCTGGCTTGCGAATCTGCGGCGTCGGAAGTGTCGTTCCGGGATGCAAGGAGTGGAAAGGTTTTTGCCCGCAGGCTCGAGCCCGGGCGGGCGGCTCTGCTGCTGGTGAGCGATCGAGGAGAATTGTTGGCCAGCTACAACTGGTGAGGGGTGCACACGTGAACCACGTTGGGCGGCGGTGCTCGCTTTCTTGCGTGTGGGTACAAATTCGCGCCTTCGCCGAGACGCGCCGACCCTCGACGAAGCCATCGCCATCTTCGCCGGCTGGCTCGAACGCCCGAATGTTACTCTCTTGAATCCGGGCGAAAGGCATTGGGAGATATTGCGCGAGATGATGACGAAGGGGCAGGCCCGCGGACCTCTGGTTTCAGACGCCCACTTAGCCGCACTGGCCATCGAGCATGGCGCCGTCCTGGCCACTACCGACCGCGACTTCGCGCGTTTTCCCGGCCTGAAATTCTTCAATCCGCTTGATACTCCCTGACGCGATGTAGGGGGACGGCTTGCCGTCCCCTGCCTCTGTGCTGGGCCGAGGAGGGCAGGGCAAGCCCTGCCCCTACGCCGCCGGCGGCATGCCGCGCTCGATGTTGTCCTGCGTCTCGCGCTCGATGAAGTCGCGGATCTCCTAGTTGAGGTCTTCCATCATGCGTTTACGGCGGCTCATGGTTTGTTCTCAGTTTTCAGTAATCAGTAGTCAGCAAGGAAAGGCATGGCAGTTTATAAACTGATGACTGACAACTTCATTCGTATCTCAGCGCCACATTCGGATCGACCTTCGCGGCCCGCCGCGCCGGCAGATAGGAGGAGGCGAGCGCCACCAGGATCACGGCTAGGGGCGTGCCGGCGATGATCCAGTTGCCGTGGCTCATGTGGACGTTGTGAAAGGTGGCGGTCACCAGCCGCGGCAGCATGAGTGAAACCAGGAACCCGAAGGCGACTCCTGCCAATACCATACGCATCGAGCTGTGCAACACCATCAGCAGCACTTCGCGCCTGGTCGCGCCCAGTGCCATGCGCACGCCGACCTCGTGTATCCGTAGGCCAACCAGATAAGCGATTAGGCCATAGATCCCCACCGCAGCCATCGCCAATGCGATTCCGGCGAATGCGCCCATCAGTTCCGCCATGATGTTGTCTCCCTGGCCGGAGTCTTGCAACACTCGATCCATGGTTCGGAGGTTGGTAATCGGCTGGTCCTTGTCCAGGCTCCATACCGCGCGGCGCAGTGAAACGGCGAAGGCGGCAGGCTCGGTGCGCGTGCGGACCAGAAGATTCATCATCGGGTCGGGACGCTGAAGGAACGGCTCGAACACTTGAGGCCGCGGGGCCCGCTGCCCGAGGTATTCATTGACGTTGCAGGCCACACCGATGATTTCTCTCCATTTTCCGCTTGGCGCCGAGCCGCTGGGAGCCTCGTCAGCATGCGTGATCCCGATGTGGCGGCCCATCGGATCCTCGTCAGGAAAGAACTCTTTCGCGAACTCTTCATTCACAATGGCCACCGGAGCGGAATGGACATTATCCGAAAGCGTGAACTCCCGGCCTTCGCGCAGGGGAATCTGCGTGGCGCCAAAGTAACCGGGGCTCACCGCGAAGTAAGCCGACCGCGCCTGCTGCTCGCTCTTGGGCTGCGGGCGTCCTTCGAACGCAATCCGCGCGTAACCAGGAAACGTGTAAGGCAGGTCGGTGGTGATCGCCGCCGATCCAACCCCCGCTGTGCCTGCAAGCTGGCGGAGCAGGTTTTGAGAGAAAGCGGCTTGCGGCGCCGCATCCTTGTAGCGCGAGCCAGTCAACGCATGCGTTGCAGTGAGCACATTGTGCGGATTCATGCCCGGTCTTTCCTGCATCTCTTCGATGAAGTTCTCGACGAATAGGCCCGCGCCCACCAGCAGGATGAGCGAAAGTGCAAGCTGAGCGGTCACTAGGAGGTTCTGTAGGCGGTGACGCTCACGACCCGAAGTTGCCGAGCGCGAGCTTTCCTTGAGGCCGGCGTTCGGGTCGCGGCGTGAAATCTGAAAGGCCGGCGCGAGGCCGAAGATCATGGCTGAGACGGCCGAAACCGCAGCCGTGAACCACACTACGTTCGGATCGATTGAAAGTTGGTCGGCGAGCAGGATGGACCACTCATTCCAGTTGCACGCCCCGCGCAGAACGTGTAAGCCCCACGCGGCGAAGACGAGACCCAGGCTGCCGCCGAGAAGCGCCAGCAGGAGGCATTCGGAAAGGAGTTGCCGGGCCAGGCGAAACCCGCCGGCGCCGAGCGCCGCGCGCACCGCGAATTCACGCTGGCGTGCGGTGTTCCGCGCCACGAGCAGATTGGCGACGTTGGCACAGGCGATGAGCAGGACGAAACCTACGACCGCCATCAGGAACGCCAGCGCTGTGCCGGAGTTGCTTTCCTGGAAGGCGTACCGTTGAACCGTCAGGACGTTCGCGCCCCAGTCTTTGTTCGTTTCGGGATAGCTCGCCGCGATGCGTCGCGCGATGGTCTCAAGCTCCGAGCGCGCCTGGCCCATGCTCACGCCCGGCTTCAGCCGTGCGAAGACGCT
>Ga0187784_10000235_pt1 | contig 38441 bp, 26 predicted proteins | sample 1015_SJ02_MP15_2_FD_132964 | JGI IMG/M metagenome (GOLD analysis project Ga0187784, IMG submission 132964) | Tropical peat soil microbial communities from peatlands in Department of Meta, Colombia - 1015_SJ02_MP15_20_MG | ecosystem: Environmental > Terrestrial > Soil > Wetlands > Peat | place... | reverse complement strand
GAACGGCTTCCATCCGGTCGTCATCACCAGCGCCAGGCCCGCGACCACGCCGAAGCTGGTCCAGCTATCGGTCAGCACGTGCCTTCCATCGGCCTCCAGGATCAGCGAGTGATTCCGCTTGCCGGTGCGCAGCAGGTACCAGCCCAAACCGGCGTTCAGGATTCCCGCAGCGACGATGAGCAGCACGCCGCCGCCCAGGTTTTCGAGCTCCAGCCCACGACGCCACTTTTCTGTGGTCGTGTACACGATGCTCCCCGCGGCCAGCACGATCATCGCGCCTTCGAATCCCGCGGAGAAGAAGGTGATCCTCTCGAAACCGTACCGGAATTGCGGAACCGCCGGCCGCGTGCTCAGCCACAGGCTGAACACCGCAAACGCCACCACGACGACATGCACCACCGATTCGGCAGCGTCGGAAAAAATCGCCGACGATCCCGTTAGCAGGTACGCTGTCAGCTTTCCGGCGAGCATCAACACACCTACCGCCAACGACAGACGCATGGCAAACCGCGCATCGCGATGCTGCTGCGTCTGCTTGTCGAGCGAATCCTGCTTCGGCGAATCGTTCATAGCCGAATCCTCAATCGTTCAAGGGTCTGAGTCTGCTCACAGTGTACGCGCCTGCCGGGCGAGACGACTGGCATTTCGCAACAGGTTCGCCGCTTACGTCGCTGCGGGCTTCCGGCGGGCCGTCTCAGCCTGCTCGAGTCGAAAACGGACAATATCTGCGGCGCCACGAATCGCCGCAAAGCAGAGACAAGTTACTTTTTGTCTGCCGGTGAGGCCGCGTGCGTGTACTTCATGCCGGCAATATCGATTTCGAACTTCGGATCCTCGCGCGTGCCTGCGACATGAATCGGCACCTCCGTTCCCGCTCCGTCCTTCTTGAACAGGCGGTCCGCCGGCTCCAGCAGCATTCCTTTCCATCCGCCGACCATCTTCGAAATCGTGGCTTGCATCCTGGCCTTCCCGGCAAAATCCAGCGTGCTGCCCTCCAGGCCATATTTGCCCGCAAGGTCAATGTCCGCACCCGGCACACTAAATCTCAAGTCCGGCAGGTCGATCGCTCCGGCCGCCATCTCAAAATCGCTTTGCATCGTTGCGCGTACATCGTTTCCACCGTTCTGCTTGGCTTGCTTCGTGTCCTTCAGATCGCCCTGCCCGCGCAGGCTCAACTGCGTCACATAATCTTGGAATTTCTCGCTGGTGAATTGTGCGTTCTTAAGCGTAAAACTGCCTTCGCTCAACTTCATTCGCTGGTGGACCGGCTCTTTTCCCGGCGGAACTTCGAGCTGCGTCTTCAGCGTCAAATCGCCGCTGAGCAGCGGCGTGCCCGATTTGCTCGCCAGCCGCAAAAAATCCTCGATCCGTCCACGATCGACATTCACGCTGAGTTCGATCTCGCGGCCCGCGGGCCGCACCGATCCATTCGCCAGGGTCTCGGCCTGCGACCGTACCACCTTTCCCTCGGCGACAAAGTGCGACCGGCCCAGGACTGCATCCACCGGATGCAGATAGGTGTCCCCATTGGTTCCGTCTACTGTGGCGCTGAAATGTGTGTGCAGCGGAACTGGCGTTCCGAAGTGCGTGAGCCGGAAGTCCGGCGTTTCCGTCGTGCCTGTGACTTCCATGTCGCGCAAGGCGCCCTGGTAGTCGCCCTTCGATTCCAGAATCCCGGCGACTCCCGCGAACACGCCCAGGTCGGCGTGGCCGAATTTGTAATCGCCTGCCACGGGAGTCTCGCCCGGATCGCCGATCTCCCACGGTCCAACCTTCCCTGACGTCGTTACCACACCCGTCGGCCGCGGAATCGTCACCTTGGCATCGAAGTGCATCGGCCCGCCCGCGTTCACTCCCCTCAACTTGATTTCTGCAATCGCGAATACCAGCGGAAGCTTGTTCGGTTTGCTGCTCTCGATCTTCAGATGCGCGTCTTTGCATTCGATCGCGTCGATCTGGAAATGCAGTAGCGCCGCGCCAATCTCCTTCGTCTCTGTGCTGCCGCCGGATGTCGAATTGGACGCCGGAGTCGATTGGGTCTTCGGAGGGATGTCGATGTTCAGGCCCCGAATCTGCACGACCGAAAGTCGAATCGGCTTGCCGGGGTCGTAGTGCAGCGGCGCATGGAAGCGGAACTCATCCACCCGGATCAGCGGCGGCGTCAGGTTGGCGCCAGCCGCGCCATTTACGCCGGGAACCGTCGCCCCCGCCGCCACGGCCGGCGGCCAGATGCGTAGCCCTTTGCCTTCGGCCCACAGCCCCTTTACAAGCGAAACATGGAAGCTTTCCAGCTCTACGCGAGCATGAAAATGATTCTCCAGCTCCTCGACAATCACCGCGCGAAGTATCGGCTCCGCGCGGTGCAGCGACACCGCCACAACTACGCCGAAGACCACCATCAGCGCGCCCAGCACACCGAGGGTCCATATCAACCACCCTCGCCGTCGCCCGCTCTTCGCGTGTCTCCGCGCCATGCCGAACCCTCGCCGTCTCCATTCTCGCAAAGCTTCCGCCTAGTGTTCTGTCTCTGAAGTTCGCACCATAAACGCCGTGTCATCCTGAGCGGAGTTTGCCGCATATTTTGCGGCAAACGGAGTCCGAAGCCTGCCCTGAGCGGAGGTCGCAGCAGCGACCGAAGTCGAATGGGGATCTGCGGTTGTCTTTCAACGAACTTCGGATTCACCACACTAGAAATGGTTGCATAAATGCTGTTTTGAAAGGGCACGACTTCAGTCGTGCCGCAAAAGGCGCATAGAATAACGGGCTTTGGCCCCGGACGGATGCTTTCTAGTCCGCTTAGGGGATTTATGCGAACAGTTTTGGGTAGATGGCCGCCAGCCGCCACATGCTGCTCGCCGCTCTGCATTGCCCATCCCTCAGTCGCCTAGCCCCTCAGTCCCTCAGTCCCTTAGTCCCTCAGTCCCTCAGTCCCGCTGTTCCCCCCTAGCGATTCTTGGCCAAGCAGAGAAGCCGGACTATCGAGGGATTCTTGCTCCCTCGCTCCCTTGTCCCCTGCCTTCCGATGGCTTAGACTTTTCTTCACCGATGCAGGAGCTCATTGAAAGCCTCGTAAAGCTGCAAGCCATCGAACTCGGCCGTGCTCGTCTCGCTCAGGAGCTGCGTACGCTGCCCGGCGAACTCAGCCAAGCCGAGAACGCGCTCGCCGCGGCGCAGGGCCAAGCCGCTGAAGCCTCCGCGGCGCTCAACCGCGAGGAAGATCTCCGCACGCGTCTCGAGCGCGAGATCGAGACCCACCGCCAGAAGGCCAATCGCTTCCGCGCCCAGCTCGATTCCGTCAAGACTCCCGAACAAGCCGCAGCCATCGAGCACGAAATCCAATTCGCAACTGCCGAGGCCGACAGGCTGGAAAATGAGGAATACGTCAGCCTGGAGCGTACTGAAACCCAGGAGGCCGCGCTGGCCCAGGCCCGCGCCAAAGTCGAGTCCCAATCGGATGCCCTCGAAGCCGTGCGCGTCGAGATTGCCGCCCGCCAGCAGCAGCTTTCCGCCGAACTCGCGGCGCTCGACGCGGATCGTCAGGCCGTCCGCTCGGCCCTCGATCCGGACTGGCTGGCTCGCTTCGACCGCATCGCCGCCGTGCGCGGCGCCGCCGTGGTTCGCGCCGAGAATCAGCAGTGCACCGGCTGCCGCATGGGCGTGCGCCCGCAAACCTGGAACGAGCTTCGCGAGGGCCAGTTGCTCACCTGCGACAGTTGCAGCCGCCTGCTCTACTGGGATCCGGCGATGGCCCCACCGCCGAAAACCCCGCAGCCCGAAATGATCCCCGGCGCCGGCCGCGCCCCGCGCAAATCCCGTCAGGCCCAAGCGTAGCCTGCCGCTTCCTGCTACGCTTTCCTTGAAACCACCGCAGGAGTATCCCCGTTGCAGCGCATCTGTGTCGATATGGACGAGGTCATGGCCGACACGCTCTCCGAGCATATCCGCCGCTACAACCAGACCTTCGACGAGGATGTAACCCCCGACGACCTCGCCGGCAAAGGCCTTTGGGAGATCACGCCGCTCGACCGCCAGGCGCAGCTCCGCGCTTTTCTCGATGCCGAAGACTTCTTCGAGGATTTACCCCTGATGCCCGATGCGCAGCCGGTCCTCAAGGATCTCTCTGCGCGCTACGAAATCTTCATCGCCACGCAGGCCATGGCCGTGCCCAACTCCCTCGGACCCAAGTATCGCTGGCTGCAAAGGCACTTTCCCTTCATCCCGCCCGCGCACTACGTCTTCTGCGGCAACAAGTCCATCCTCCGCGCCGATTTCCTCATCGACGACCAGCCCAAAAACCTGCTCCGCTTCGAAGGCCGGGGCCTGCTCTACTCCGCGCCGCACAACCTCACCGCCACCGGATTCATCCGCGTCAACAACTGGCTCGAAGTCGCGCAATACTTCGCTGCCCTTCCCGTCGAGCAATAGTGTCCCGAGTCGGAAGTTTGCGAGACAACTACAGCGGTCATTCTGACCGGAGTCTGCCGCGTATTGCGGCAAACGGAGTTGAAGAACCCGCATTCTCGGATTTGGAATCATGCAACGAACTTCCTCGCGCGCTCGCGCTCGTGGGTTGAGATTCGATACCATGGAATGTGACCGTGTCTCGTCTTCCCGCTAACCAGCCGATCACGCGCCGCCGCTTCCTTACCGCTGGCATGTGCCTGGCCGCAGGCGCCACGCTCTATTCCGCCGAAATCGAGCGCCATTGGATTGAAATCTCCCGCCGCGACGTATTCCTCCCCGGCCTGCACGTTGCGCTCGACGGCCTGCGCATCGCGCAGCTCAGCGATATCCACTTCGACGAGTTCACCGAGCCGATTTTTCTCCATGAAGCGGTCGACCGCGTCAACCGCCTGAATCCCGATCTCATCTTCCTCACCGGCGACTTCGTCACCCAGTCGCCCATATCCAAGCGAGTCTTCAAAGATGCCGCCTGGCAATGCGCCGCCATTCTCGATCAGCTCCAGTGCCGGCGCCGCTATGCCTGTCTCGGCAACCACGATGTGCAGGTGGGAAAGGAGAAAGTCATAGCTGCCCTGACCGCCAACGGCATCGCGGTCGTCGACAACAGCTACCTGCCCATCGAGCGCAGCAGCGCCAGGTTCTGGCTGGCTGGTCTCGACGATCCCCTGGAAGGTCAACCCGATCCGGGTGCAGCCATGCCGGCATCGATTCGCAACTTGCCCCATGAGCCCATCGTTCTTCTCTGCCACGGGCCTGACTACGCCGACGATCTGCTCGCTCGGCCCGAGGGCCAGGCGGTTTCTCTCATGCTGAGCGGGCACACTCACGGCGGCCAGATTTGCCTTCCCTTCGTCGGACCCACATTCCTGCCGCGCTTCGGCAAGAAGTACATCAAGGGCTGGTTTCAACTCGGCAAGATGCAACTCCACGTCAACCGCGGCATTGGCACGATCCGCATTCCAATGCGCTTCAACTGCCCGCCCGAGATCACATTCCTCACCCTGCGCGCGCCGGCCGCGCAAGGTTGACGCGAAGTTGCTGCGACCCATCGCGACAATCCGCCAGCTTCTCTTTGCTGTGACTTGCATCTGGCGCGTATAGTAGGTTAGATCAAATCGGGCAATGGTGTAGGGAGCCTTGTAACAAGGGCACGAGTTTACTCGGGCCGCAAACGGCTCAAAACCTTGGCGGGCTTTGGCCCCTGGACAACGGACCCTTCACTTCAAGGCCCGAAGACGCTCCCTACACAAATTCCTAATTTGCGCTAGCTTTTCGCCTGCCCCCAAGGCGATTGTTTCAGGAAACCGCTTCGCAGCTCCGGAAAATGCATCCGAATTCCGTTTGCCCGATTCAGCCTTCTTATTGCCGCTCCGCTGCGCACATGGCAACGGTTTTGAGATGCGTTCGTCATTTCGCGCTTGTGCTTCTCCTGCTCGTCGCGGGGCGGCGGCCTGCGCCGGCCTACTCTCTGCTCACCCACCAGCAGCTCATCGACCTCACCTGGCAGGACGCGATCGTTCCGCTCCTCCTCAGCAAGTACCCCACGCTCACTCCCGCGCAACTCGACACGGCCAAGTCCTACGCTTACGGCGGCTGCGCCATCCAGGACATCGGCTACTATCCCTTCGGCGACGAGTTCTTCTCCGATCTCACCCATTATGTCCGCACCGGCGACTTCGTTCTCGCTCTCTTCCGCAACGCGCACGACGCGAATGAGCTGGCATTCGCCGTGGGGGCGCTCACCCATTATGTCGGCGACTCCATCGGTCACTCCCAGGCGACCAACCGCGCGGTCGCGTTGCAATTTCCCAAGCTCGCCGCTGCCTACGGGCAGTCGGTCAATTACGCCCAGGGCAGACATCAGCACGTGCAGACCGAGTTCGCCTTCGACATCTACCAAATCGTGCAACATCGCATGGCCCCGCTCGGCTATCTTCGCCACATCGGGCTCAACGTGCCCGTGCATCAGCTTGCGCTCGCCTTCTACCAGACCTACGGAATCACCGAAGACTTCACCGGCCACGGCCGCACATTCAACATCGAAACCTACCGCTTCGCCGCCCGCACGCTGATTCCGCGCACCGCCTACGCCCTCACGCTTCTCCATCGCAACCATGAGGCCGCCGAGCCTGCCACTCCCGATGCCCAAACGATCGAGAAGGAGGCTGCGGCCGTCGCCCTCGAGAACAACTGGGCCGCCTATCGCCGCCGCAAAGTCAGTTTCGAGACGCATCTGCTTGCCGCGCTCATCGCGATCCTCCCCAAGGCCGGGCCGCTGGCCATGACCGCGATCAAGGGGCCTACTTCCGCCGCGGAAGCCGATTACATGCACAGCCTGGTCTCAACCACCTCGATGATCCGCGATCGCCTCTATCTCTTCACGCCAGTTGCCGACCGACGTCCCCCGCCTGCGGGTGTAACGGTCACGCCGTTTCCGCCGCAGTCCAAAGACCAGCGTCACCCCCTCGTCAACCGCGATCTCGACACCGGTTTGCCCGTCAAACCCGGAGGCTATCCGCTCACCGACATCACCTACGCCGCACTGCTCAAGCGCCTCACCGCCAATCCCAGGCAGCCCATTCCGCCGGGCATCCAGCAAGATGTGCTGGCTTACTATTCCGACGCCAACGCTCCCATCGTCACCAAGAAGGATTCGCGTGCATGGGAGAAGGTCCAAGCCGAGCTCAAGACGCTTGCCGCAATGTCCACCAGCGACGAGCCTGCCCCGTACCCCACCTACGGTCTGGGCTTAGACACAAGCGCTTCGCCGTAGAATGACGAATAGAACCGCGCTTTCGCACCGGGGCGCCTGAGTTGCCGCCCACGCTTCCGCCTCCGTTACCGCCCCGCGATGATCAGGCCCCTGCGACCGTCATCCCGTCGATGCGCAGGGTCGGCGAGGCAATCGCTCCGCGGAACACCAAATCGCTCCCCAGCGCCGTGACATAGCGGAGCATCTCGCCCAGGTTGCCGGCAATCGTGATCTCTTCCACGGCATGCGTCAGCTCGCCGTTTTCGATCCATAGCCCGGTCGCGCCGCGCGAGTAATCTCCGGTCACCAGATTGGTGCCGTATCCCATCAGCCCGGTCACGTAAAGCCCGGCCTTCACCTCGGCAATGATTTGCTCCGGCGTCTGTTTGCCCGCCGCGAGATAGAGATTCCCGCAGCCGATCCCGGGCGCACCGCCCAGGCCCCGCGCGGCGTTGTGCGTCGACCTCATCTTCAGCTTCCGCGCCGTATAGGTATTCAGCACGTAGTTGCGCAGAACGCCTTCCTCCACCACCACGGTACGCAGCGAAGGCAGCCCTTCGTCATCGAAGGGCGAACTGCCGAAGCCGCCGGCGCCAGTCGGCAGCACCAGTGTACTGTCGTCCACGATCGTGACGGCCGGAGCCGCGATCGTCTCGCCCAGCTTGCCCTCCAGGAACGACGCACCGCGCCAGATCGCGTCGCCCGACGCGGCCTCGAAGATGGACCCGATGAGCGTCAGCGCCGTTTCCGGAGCAAACACGATCGGAACGCGCTGTGTGGCGATCCGCCGCGCGCCCAGCCGCCGCAGCGCGCGCAGCGCCGCCTCCTTGCCTACGGCCTCAGGCGATTCTAGATGCGCAAAACTGCGGGCGCTCGACCACCATCCGTCGCGCTGCATGCGGCCGTCTGCGTCCTTTGCCAGCGGCGCCGCCGCCACGCCTGCGCAACTGGTCTGGTAGCTGCCCGAAAATTCGCGCGAATTGGCCAGCGCCTTGCGCCCGGTCGATGCATTGAAGCTTCCCCCGTCGGAGTTGGCGATGCGCGGGTCCGCGGCCAGCGCCGCCGCCTCCGCCCGCCGCGCCCATTCGATTCGCTCCTGTGCGCTCAGCGAATAAACATCTCCGTAGTAAAGGTGCAGCTCGCCCGGCGTTGCGCCAAACCCGCCCGCTTCGGCGAGCCCGGCAAACGGATCTTCTTCCGTCACCTTTGCCAGCGCCATCGCGCCCGAGACAAGCTGGCGAATTCCCTCCCCGGTCAGATCGCTGGTCGAAGCCGACCCGGTCCGCTGGCCCATGAACACCCGCAGACCCAGCCCCCGCGAGCCCGACTCTTTCAGCGTTTCCACCGCCCCCATGCGCACGTTTACACTGAACTCGTCGCCCTCGCGCGCTATCGCTTCCGCATCGCTCGCTCCGGCCTTCATGGCCTGCGCAACCACGTCGGCGACCAAGGCTTCGAGGTCGATGGCAGTTTCAGCGTGTGGAGGAGCAGCTTTTCGCATGGCTCAACAGTAACAAATCGGTCCGGGCTGGTACCCTGATCCAAGTCGCCTGACTCGAAACGGCAGGCCCTGCGCAACCATGATTGGCCAGACCATCTCGCACTACCGCATCGTCGAAAAGCTCGGCGGGGGCAGCATGGGTGTGGTCTGTAAGGCCGAGGACACCGAACTGGGCCGCTTCGTTGCTTTGAAGTTTCTGCCCGATGACCTGGCCAGGGATCATCCGCAGGCTCTGGAACGCTTCCGGCGTGAAGCCCGTGCGGCGTCTGCCCTGAACCACCCCAATATCTGCACCATTTACGAGATCGGCAAGGATGGCGATCAATCGTTCCTGGTGATGGAGTACCTGGACGGGATGACGCTGAAGCATCGCATCGCCGGCCGCCCAATGGAGACCGAGACCATCCTGTCATTGGGGATTGAGATTGCTGACGCCTTGGACGCGGCGCACACCGCGAGGATCGTTCACCGCGACATCAAGCCGGCAAACATCTTCGTTACCAAGCGTGGACGCGCCAAGATTCTGGATTTCGGGCTGGCGAAGGTGACGCAGCCGGTGCGTGAGCCGGTTAGCGAATCGCAATTGGCGGCGCAAACGACGGCAGAGTTGGAAGAGCACCTGACCTGCCCGGGCGCGATTGTAGGGACGGTGGCCTACATGTCGCCGGAGCAGGTGCGGGCGAAGGAACTGGACGCGCGCACGGACTTGTTCTCGCTTGGAGCGGTGTTGTACGAGATGGCCACCGGCCAACTGCCCTTCCGCGGCGAGAGTTCGGCTGTGATCTTCAAAGCCATCCTCGACGCGGCGCCGACCCCTGCTCTCCGCCTGAATCCCGATCTGCCGGCGGAACTGGAGCGGATCATCAACCGTGCCCTGGAGAAAGATCGGAACCTTCGCTATCAGCATGCGTCCGACATAAGGGCGGAGCTGGAGCGTCTGAAGAGGGACACGGAGACGGGGCGCGTGCCCGCCGTCAGTTCGCGATCAAACGGATTGCGAGGAAGCGGGACATACGCGGCGAAGAGAAGCCTCTGGAAGATCGCGGTGCCCTGGGTCGCGGTGGTCCTCGCATTGATCGTGGCCGGCCTTTACTACCGATCGCACCGTGCCAAGCCGCTGACCGACAAGGACACGATCGTTCTCGCCGACTTTGCCAACAGTACCGGCGACCCGGTCTTCGACGACGCGCTCAAAACTGCACTCAGCGTTTCGCTGAGCCAGTCTCCTTTTCTGAGTGTGCTCTCCGAAAATACAGTGGCGGCGACCCTGAAGTTGATGACGCGCCCTGCCGACACCAGGCTCACGCCGGACATAGCTCGCGAGGTTTGCCAGCGTGCAGGCAGCAAAGCGTACATTGCCGGATCGATTGCCAGCCTGGGCGCACAATACGTGCTGGGCTTGAAAGTGGTGAATTGCCAGAGTGGAGACCTGCTGGCACAGGAGCAGGTCACGGCGCCTAGCAAAGAGAAAGTGCTGGACACGCTGGGCGAGGCAGCCTCCAAGCTACGCGGTGAACTGGGGGAGTCGCTGGCCTCGGTCGAGAAGCTGGATGTTCCTCTGGATCAAGCCACTACATCTTCGCTCGAAGCGCTGCAAGCCTCCAGCCTTGGCTCGAAAGCGTTTCGCGAAGGAGGCCCAGTCGCCGCGTTGCCTTACGACCAACATGCCATCGAACTGGACCCGAATTTTGCCATGGGCTACCTGGGGGTGGGCAACGATTACGCCGATCTGAGCCAAATGGAACGAGCCAGCGAGTATTTCACCAAGGCATTCCAGTTCCGCGAGCACGCCAGCGAGCGGGAGAAGCTGGTGATCGAGGCCGACTATTTCCGAGATGTGACTGGGGAACTAGACAAAGCCGAGCAAACCGATCAGGAATCGATTGCAAGTTATCCACGAGACTCCAGGCCGTACAACGAGCTGGGGGTCACGTACTGCGCGGAAGGGCAATACGAGAAGGCCGGAGAAGCGATGCGCCAGCGTTTGGCGCTGGCCCCGGATAACATCACCGGATACGACAATCTCGCCAACATCCAGCTCGCATTGCAACATTTCGATGCAGCCAAGCAGGCGATTGCGCAGGAGCTTGCGCGCAAGCTAGATGACTTCGTCGGGCGCAACGCGCTTTATGGTGCGGCATTTCTTCGCGGCGATTCCAGCGGCATGGCGGAACAGCTGAGGTGGTTTGCGGGCAGGCCGGAAGAGAACATGGGACTTTCGCTGGCCTCCGATACGGAAGCCTACGCGGGTCATCTCGGCAGGTCGCGGGAACTGACGCAGCGGTCCCTGGATTCCGCGATCCACGCCGACAGTAAAGAAAACGGCGCCATCTGGCTGGAAAACTCGGCGTTGCGCGAAGCCGCATTCGGCAATCTGGCGCAGGCGAGGCAGGCGGCGGAGGAAGGGCTGAAGCTGGTTCCCACCAGTCAGCCGGTTGCGGTCGAGGCCGCGCTTGCTTTTGCCATAGCGGGGGAAATGGCACGAGCTGAATCTCTGGCGCAAGACTTGAACAAGCGCTACCCGCTGGACACGCAGGTGCAGTCTCTGTGGCTGCCCGCAATTCACGCACAGGTGGCGCTCGACCGGAAGAATCCGGCTGCGGCGATCGCCAGCTTGCAGCCTGCGCAGCCGCCCATCGAGTACGGGCAAATTGCTTTTGTCGACAACCTTTCGTGCCTCTATCCCACCTACATTCGCGGCGAGGCGTATCTGGCGAATGGGCAGGGCAAAGAAGCCGCCGCCGAGTTCCAGAAAACTCTCGACCACAGCGGCATCGTCTGGAACTGCTGGACGGGAGCCTTGGCGCATCTGGGCGTAGCGCGCGCCAATGCGCTGCAAGCGAAGACTTCACAAGGCGCGGATGCCGATGCCGCCCGCGTGCGGGCACTCGCGGCTTACAATGATTTCCTCACTCTTTGGAAAGACGCCGATCCCGACATCCCCATCCTGAAGCAAGCCAAAGCCGAGAACGCGAGGCTGCAATCCGGAATCACCTAATCGTTCGGGGACGGGTTCCGAAGTTCTAGAAGGTTCTGGCCGGCGATGCGGAAATTGGGCTAAGAATTTGCAATTGACCACCCTGCGCTTCCTCAAGAGCAGTCGCAGATCTTGAAACTCCGCTTGGCTCCGCTCAAGATGGCAGCATTCTTGCCTTAGGGCGAGAGATCGTCAGCAATTGTTGGGTTATTGTTCAGCAAATCCTCTAACTCGCGCTTCTCACGCGCCTTGTGAGAGATGCGGGCCAAGGGACGGACCAAGCCGCACACGCAGAACCTGAATTGCGAACGTCGGGATTTGAAGGATTCCGGTGGGAGGAAAAGCTGCGGCCGCCTACGCCGTCAGCCTCTCCAACTGCTCCGGCTTCATGATGGTCAGGCTGGTGCCTTTGATGGCGATCCATTGATCGCGGCGGAACTGGTTTAAGAGCCGCGTCACGGTTTCGCGCGAGGTGCCCGCCATATTCGCGATCTCCTCGTGCGTCAGCGCCATGGTAAACCGGATCTCCTGCTTGCCATTGGTTGCCGACCGCCCCCAATCGAGCAGCAGCCGCGCCAGCCGCCCCGCGGCAGACCCGGAGAGCGCCAGCCGTTTGGCATCGTGAAACACCGTCAGGTACTCGCCGGAAAGCGCCTGCGCCGCGTGCATCGAAGCGATGCCGTGCCGTCCGAGAAACTCGATGAATTCCTGCTTGCGCACGGTCTTCACCTGGCACGGCTCGATGGCTTCGGCCGTCACTTCGTGCGGCACATTGGCCAGCACCGCACTCAGTCCCATCACGTCCCCCGGCCCGGCGATCTTCAGGATCATGGTCTTCCCGTCGCGCGAAGTCGACGAAATCTTCACCTGCCCGAAGCAGATCACAAACACATTGCGCGCCGGATCGCCCTCGGAGAAGAGCTTGGCCCCCCGCGCGTGGCTCATCATGATCCCAATCTGGTCGTAGTCCGCCAGCGCCTCCGGCGTCAGATTGCAGAACATGCGCAGATGCCGGTGCTCGCAATTCAGGCAATCTTCCGGGGCGTGATGGGAATGAAGTGAAGCCATACCTACTTGGGGGCCGCGGCGATCCCACAGTCGCGAAGCGCCTAAGCCATCCTCTTCGTTTTCGCGCGACCGCTTCCAGCCAGCGATTGGGCCGACCATTGCAAGAATACACCCGCGCTCAAATCGCCGCGAAAGCTAGCCAAAGTATATCGCAATTCATGGTCCGCCAAGCCTTGGCGCCCGAACCTAGGCGCCATAGAAGACCGCCCAATTCCGATGCCTCGATCTTGGTGCAAACCCGTCCTCGCGTGGCCGCAGCTCCTCGCTCGGGATCGACCCTAGCCGACGTTCCCGGACTCTGATGTGATCTAAATCACATCAACCCGTCCGGCCCCATGCGAAGGTGGATCGAAGCGAAGGCGATGCACGGTCTATCGGCCTCGCTGCATCCCGACCCTTTTCGACTTTGATTCGCCGCACGCCCACTGCCCCGCAGTCGCGATAGACGCCGTCAGCCACGCAGTGTACCCTGCGTTCGGTAGTCGGCTAAAGCCTTTGCTTCGAACTGCCGAAGAGTAAAGGGTCGCACGGGGAACCGAATTCCCGCACGCACATCGCTCCAAGAGATTGTGAGTCAATGGAAGAATCTGCCCGCAAATCCCGCATCTGTTTTCTCGAATCGCTCCTCAGAAGCCGCCAAAAGGAGCGCGCCTTTTTAGCACAACGCTGCGATTGCGACGATCTGTCGCCTGTCCAGCGGGAGACACTCCTGAGCCGGATCGATCACTTGATCAACGAAAGTAACGTGCTGCAAAGTTCCATCGGCATGCTTCAGCGCGAGCCAGTCAAGTGACTGACGGAATAGGGAACTCGATCATCGATTCTCGATTGCCTGGCGCTGGGACTTGCCGTTTGTCGGTGAATGGTTCTTGCGGGTTGCGCACATCTAGGTTTCAGCAGGCGCAGCCCGGTGCCGCCGCACCGGCGCCACGCGGCTCAAACTGCACGAAATATAAGCGCGCGAAACCTCGCGGGCCAGCTCCTCGAGCAGCCGCATGCGCAGCGGCGGATAGCCGTCGAATGCGCGCCGGAGCGCGTCGATTGGCAGCAAGAGCAACGAACCCGACGTGACTGCGCTCAATGTGTAGGTGTGGCGTCCATCGCCCAGCGCCGCGGCCAGCTCCAACAAGTCTCCCGGACGTGCGGTCCCTAGCGTCACGCGCATCTTGAATCGCTCGGCCTTGCGCATAAACTCGCCCGAAACCACCACATAAAGTCCCCTTGCGCTCGCATGTTGGCGAAAAATCGTTTGTCCGACATCGAAATCGAGGGCCCGGGTCGCGCCGGACAGCAGATTCCCGGCTTCCTGCGGGCAGTCCAGCAGCTCGGCAAGCGGATGCGCCGCAACCGCGGCCAATCGTTCCAAATGCGTCTCAGGTGAGAAGCTCAGGTCTGCCATGGAATTCGCCATTTGCCTAATCTTGCGGCGTCGTGCATCCTCTTTCCCGTCATCCCGTTTCTGTGGGGTTCCGTCTCATGGCCCGGCCGCTATAATGCCGCCGCCGGGAGCGCAACCTCGCGGTCCTCGCCGGCGCAGCAAATCTCCGGCGGAACGCAGAGGACCGGCACGCGCGACGACGAAAGCAATGTAAACGCCGTGCCATGGGGCCCGGGAGTTCCGCTCGCGCGCTTCACACCCGCCACCAAAATCGACGGGTGGACCTCGGCAATCGTCTCCGCGACGGCCTCCGCCGGATTGCCGTCCTTCACCAGGCAGCGCACTTGAATCGTTCCCTCAAACCGGATGCCTTGATCCTCCATCACCGTGCACGGATTCAATCCGGCAGCCCGTTCCTCCGCGGTGCGCACGTGCAGCACAAAAAGCGGGCGCTCGAACGTCTCCGCCAACGAAGCCGCCGTGGCCGCCGCCGCTTGCGCAGTTTCATTCCTCTCCATCGCCAGCAGCACTGGACCGCCCGGTGTCGGCCGGTTCGGTCCCGCGTTCCAATCCGCCGCCACCGCCAACACCGGGCAAGGCGCCAGCCTCACCAGCCGTTCCGCAACTGCTCCAACCACCACCGGCCCAGCGCCTTGCATCCCCTTGGTGCCGATCACAATCAATCCGGCTCCGTATTGCCGGGCCACCTCCACCAGCAGCTCGGCCACGGCGCCCTGCCGGACCTCGGAGTGGCTGTGGATTCCCTCCCGCAACAGGTCTGCTGCCAGCCCGTCCAGCACTTTGCGCGCCGCCTCCGTCATGTGGCTCAACACAGCGCCCGGCACGGCATCCACCGCCGCATACTCCATGGGGTCCAGCCCGTGCGCCAGCACAATCCGCGACCGATAGCTCCCCGCCAGCTTGCGCGCGTACTCCAGCGCCGCTTCGGCCTGACCCTCCAGGTCCGTCGCCACGACAATCGTCTTCAAACCCCGCTCAAAACCCATTTCCCATTTCGCCAATCGGTTTTCCGGCCCGTCTATTGGCTTTTGAGTCTCGTCTACGCGCCGGGAAAGGGCAGTGACATCTTTCACCACCCGATGTGATTCGAGTCACAATCCCGATAGACTGTTGATTCCTCGCAGGTTCCTCGAACCGCGCATCCTGCCACAAACCGCCGTCATCTTCGATCCGTCTCGTCGTGGGCCTCGCCTTTCATGTCGGCATCTGCGCCTTGCCCGGCCTGCGCCGAGCTTGAACCGCTCTTAGCCAAGTTTGTGCCGCTCCGATTCGCCGGAGTCGCGAGAGAACCGGCCACCGTCAGCGGTGTGAGGACCGGTGCATTCTTGAGCGTGAGCCGATACCGCCCCCACACCAGATCGTCGGCAGCGATCACCCCGGCTGCGTATGGGCTGAGAATCGCAATCGGGATCACATAGCCGGTCACGATCAGCGATTCGGCGGCGCTCATGCCCACCCGGCTCGAATTGCGGTTGCCCCGAACCAGCGGAATCTCCATCACTGTCAGGTGGATTTCGGGGTGTTTCTTCGCGTATCGCGCCAGCTCGTAGGCGACCTGGCGCGGCGTCACCATCCCGGCATAGGGCAGGATGTGCCGCTTGAAGGAATGCGGAAAGTAGAAGTCCAGTGCTTCGCCCGCAAAATTGGCGCAGTTGTTGAATGCGATATTGAAGTGCGAGCGGTTCGCCTCGGCGTTCATCTTGGCGATGAACGCATCGTCCTGGGCCTCCGTGGTTTCGAAGCGCAAAGCCCAGATCCGCCGTTCGTAGGCCGCGCCCACCAGCTGGTTCCATCCCCTGTGTACGCCGCCCCCCTCCGGCACGTTGCCCAGGCTCATCAGGTGCGCGTCGTGGTAGCTCATCCGCAGGCTCTGCACCGTTTCGCGATTCACATGGGCCGGCACCTGCGACGCCTCTTCGACCGAGTAGAGGTACGGAATCAGTGGAATGGCGATCCAGTCGTAGCCGGCAATGCCCCGGTGCCGCCCGATCTCGACGCCCAGCTCGCCCGGGCCGCAGCGGCGCAGCTTGGTAGGGCTCGCCGCGCAAATGCGCGCGAAATACAGCGACTCGTGCCCGGTAGGGCTCAGCACCTCCGCGGTGCCGTCGGCATCTTGCAGCAACAGAGCCGCCTGCGCTCTCGCCGGCGGCGAAAGCTGCGCCACGCACGCAGCAACCCACAACAAAAACGCCAACGCGCGGGGGGCACACATTGAATCTGCCTTCACGATGCCTTTTCGATTCACGGGCCCTTCCAAGAAGAAACAACGCGCCAACTCGCCGGCCTGCGATGCCGCGAAGCGGCGCTAACTTGCGAAGAACTGAGGAACTGTTTCATCCCTCCGTTGGTCCGCATTGTCGATGACTGACGATTTTGACGTTAGGAAGCACTGTCCCGCAGGCCGAGTCCGCCGTCCGGGAATCGCGGCGCTCCTTCCCGAATTCTAAGCCCCCTCCGCCTTTTCTTCGCGGTTGCCGCTATACATCCAAGCGCCGCATGCGCTACCGTGGCCAGTGATGAAAAACCCCTTTAAGCCATTTTCCAAATCATTCTTCTTCAGTCTTCTCGCCGTATCCCCGCTCTTCTGGTCCGGCTTCTCTCTCGTCAGCGCCCAGGCGCCCGTGCCGGATTCGCCCGCCGTCGAGGCGCAGGCCCGCGCCATGGTCGCCAAGCTGACCCTCGAGCAGAAAATCGAGTTGCTCGGCGGCATGGAGAACATGTTCACCCGGCCCATGCCGCCGATCGATTTGCCCCGCTTCAAGATGTCCGATGCCTCGGTTGGCGTTCGTACCTGGGGTCCGACCACGGCCTATGCTGCCGGCGTCTCGCTCGCCGCCACTTGGGACACCGAGCTTGCCCGCAAGATCGGCGAAGGCCTGGGCCGCGACGCTCGCGCCCGGGCCGTCAACTTCCTGCTCGGCCCCGGCGTCAACATCGCTCGCTCGCCCCTCGCCGGCCGCAACTTCGAGTACCTTTCCGAAGATCCCTACCTCAACTCCGCGCTGGTAGTTCCATTCATCGAAGGCGTGCAATCGCAGGGCGTCGTCGCCACCGTCAAGCACTACGCGCTCAACGACCAGGAGTTCAACCGCCACAACGCCAGCGCCGACGTCGACGAGCGCACCATGCGCGAAATCTATCTGCCCTCCTTCGAAGCCGCCGTCACCAAAGCCCATGCCGACGCGGTGATGAACTCCTACAACCTCGTCAACGGCGTCCACTCCACGCAGAACGAATTCCTCAATATGAAAGTGCTCAAGGGCGAGTGGGGTTTTCAGGGCGTTCTCATGTCCGACTGGGACGACGCGACCTACGACGCCGTCGCCGCTTGCAACAACGGCCTCGATCTCGAAATGCCCATCGCGAAGTTCATGAATGCCAAGAACCTGATTCCCGCCGTGCAGTCGGGCCAGGTGAAGGAGTCGACCACTGACGACCACTTAATGCGGCTCTTCCGCACCGAGCTGCGCTATGGCTTCACCACCCGCCCGCAATTCGATCCCGTGCAGTCCACCTACTCCGTTGCCGATCGACCGCTCGCGCTCGAGGGGGCTCTCGAAAGCATCACCCTCCTAAAAAACGAAGGGAACCTCCTCCCGCTCGATCCCGCAAAGATCAAAAACATTGCCATCGTCGGGCCGAATGCCTATCCGGCCGTCACCGGCGGCGGCGGCTCGTCCGAGGCCCGCGCCTTCGAGCCGGTCAGCCTGCTCACCGGCATCGCCAACCTGCTCGGTCCCGTGGCCCACGTCTTCTACTCCGCCGCCATGCCCAGCGCAGGCGACGAAAAGAACGCTGTCGCGCAGGCTGACGTGGTCATCGTCGCCGCCGGCTTCAACGCCGCCACGGAACACGAAGGCCACGACCGCACCTTCACGCTGCCCTGGGGACAGGACGCGCTCATCGAGCAGGTCGCCGCGGCCAATCCCCGTATTGTCGTGGTCGCCAACGCCGGCGGGGGCTTCGACACCACGCGCTGGCTCGATAAAGTCCCGGTTCTGCTCCACGCCTATTACCCCGGCCAGGAAGGCGGCGCGGCCGTCGCGCAAATCCTCTTCGGCCGCCATAACCCCGAGGGCAAGCTCCCGGTCAGCTTCGATCGCACCTGGGAGGAGAACCCTTCCGCGAAGTGGTACTACGGCGACCCGGCCGGCAACACCACGCTTCACACCGTCGGCCCCGACGGCCGCCCGCTCGACTACACCATCGAACACGTCCACTATGGCGACAAGCTCATGGTCGGCTATCGCTACTGGACCACCGCCGGCAAGCATCCTCTCTTCCCCTTCGGCTTCGGCCTCAGCTACACCACGTTCCGCTTCTCGAATCTCCAGGCGCCGGCCAGCGCCGCCTCCGGCTCCACGATTCCCGTCAGCTTCGACGTCACCAATACCGGCAGCCTAGCCGGAGCTGAGGTTGCCCAGCTTTACGTCTCCGATCCCTCCGCCAAAGCCGATCGCCCCGAGCGCGAGCTCAAAGGCTTCGCCAAGGTCCGCCTCGATCCCGGCCAAACGCAGCACATCACGCTGAACCTCGACGCCCGCGCCTTTAGCTACTGGAGCGAGTCCGCGCACACCTGGACTATCGATCCCGGTAAATTCGTCATTCGTGTCGGCGACTCCAGCGAGAATACGCCGCTCAGCGCCGACGTCGAACTGCGTTGACAGGCATCGATGGGAAGTGCTGGTATATTGAGACGTCTCCGAATTCATACGGGAATTCCGGGTAAGTGAGGTGTTCTCATGAAATCGCGATCTCTTTTCTCCATCGTTCTCCTCACAACGCTTTTTGTGGGATGTTTCCTTTTCTCGAAGGCAGCATCGCCGCAAGCCGCAACTTCGACTAGTTCAGGATCGGAATCGCCGGCGCCCATCCTCGTCGTGAAAAACGACCTGTATGGCTACATCGACAGCGCCGGCAACATCGTTATTCCGCTGCAGTTCCACTCCGCCTCCGCGTTCGCCGATGGGCGGGCGCTCGTCGAGCCCGAGAAGAACGGCAAGTATGGATTCATTGACACCGCCGGAAACACTGTGATTCCGGTTCAATACGAGGATGCGCTGGCGTTCTCGGAAGGGCTGGCTGCCGTGAAGGCCGGCGAAAAGTGGGGCTGCATCGACACGACCGGCAAAACGGTCATTCCGCTTCAACTTGCGTCGCCCGCCGATTTTCACGGGGGATTGGCGATGGTCAAGGCAGGCGACAAATACGGCTTCATCGACACCACAGGCAGCACGGTCATCCCGCCCCAGTTCACTTATGCCGGCGACTTTGCCGAGGGGCTGGCGGCTGTGTATGTTGGGGGCAAGTTTGATCTCATGAGCGTCACGGGAGGCAAGTTCGGCTTCATCGACAAAACCGGCAAGATGGTCATCGCCCCGCAGTATGACAACGCCGAGAGCTTCTCCGAAGGACTGGCCGGCGTTCAAATTGGCGGCAAAGCAGACCTATTCCACTTAGAAACCAGCGGCAAACATGGTTTCATCGACACAACGGGCAAAACGGTCGTCCCGATCCAGTACGACGACGCCTATTCCTTCGCCCAAGGGTTGGCCGCGGTCGAGAGTGGAGGCAAGTGGGGCTTCGTCGACAAGAGCGGCAATGCGGTCATCGCCTTGCAGTATGACGGCGCGACGGAGTGCTCGGAGGATTTGTGCCCAGTCCAAGTGGAAGACAAGTGGGGCTACATCGACAAGTCGGGAAAGATGGTCATCGCGCCGCAATTCTTCCGGGCCGATCCCTTCCACTCGGGCGTGGCTCAGGTGCGCAGTTTCAGCGGAGACGTTGCATCCGACGTCGCTGGAGTCAGTACGAACAACGTTGGCTACATCGACAAGACCGGGAAATACCTGTTGGCGCCGCAGGTACAGAAGAAATCGGATATGGATTCGTTCATGCCTTTTTGAAGACGGTGCTACGCCAAAACTAGAGTTACTGTGAACGATTGGCGGTCTTCAAGGTCGCTGCTCCGTGTTGGCCGTGGCGACTCGGCCGCTGTGGCTCCGGTCTACCTTGACTCTGGTTTTGCGATGGCGCGCGCCGGGGGCGCCGGCTTTCGATGTTGAGATTCGGAAATGCACACGGAGAACCGAATTCCTTTTGTTGAGTGCTCCCGCTTCATGGTTTTCGCGACGGGCTGGGGCGCGGAGAGTTCTCTCAAAGCCGCCGCGGGAGCCGCGTCAGCGGTCGAAGCAGGGCGCAGAGTCTTTGCGCCGCCTGTGCAGTTTGTGTCATAGCCGAGCTCCGTGCCGTTGCAGTCAGGAGAGTCTGCCCATGCCAAAGTTCCGTTCCTGTCGATTTTTGCTCCTTGCATTCATCCTCGTCGGGTTTTCGTCTGCCCGCGCTCAGTCCATGCCTCATCCGCAATGGGTGGGCGCCTGGGCCACGGCGCCCATGCTGGCCGACGGGCCCATCGCCATCCGCATGCTCTCCGGTGTCACGCTGCGCCAAATCGCCCACATCTCCATCGGTGGCGCGCAGCTGCGCATTCGCTTCACCAACGAGTTCGGCCTCGATCCCCTCACCATCTCCGACGCGCACGTGGCGCTCAGCGCCGGCGGCAGCGCCATCCAGCCCGGCACCGACCTCGCCATCGCCTTTGGCGGCGCCAACACCGTCAACGTTCCTCCCGGAGCCGCGATCTTCTCCGATCCTGTTGCTTTTCAGGTTGCTCCGCTCTCCGACCTCGCCGTCAGCTTCTATCTCCCGCCGCAAGTCATGCGCGCCGAGACCTTCCACGACCACGCCGATCAGGACAACTTCATGGCCATGGGGGACCTCGCTGCCGCGCCCGATCTGCCTCAGCCGGCCTTCATCCCATCGTGGTACTTCTTCGACGGCATCGATGTTCCCGCCGCACCCGGCTCTCGCGCCATCGTCGCGTTCGGCGACTCCATCACCGACGGCGATCTTTCCACCAGGAACGCCGATCGCCGCTGGCCTGACATTCTCGCCGCGCGTCTCCAGGCCGATCCCAACCTCAGGAACATCGGCGTGCTCAACGCCGGCCTCAGCGGCAATCGCCTGCTCAACGAGAGAACCGGCCCCGGCGCCCTCTCGCGCTTCGATCGCGATGTGCTCTCGCAGAGCGGCGTGCGCTATGTCATCGTCCTCGAGAGCATCAACGACATCGGCCGCTTCGGATCGCGGCTCGTCGCGCCGCAAGACAACATCACCGCCGAGCAGCTCGAGTGGGGCCTCAAGCAGATCGCCGGCGCCGCGCACGAACACGGCATCCAGGTCATCGGCGCCACGCTCACGCCCTACGCCGGCGCCGCGTATTGGTCCGAAAAAGGCGAGCAGGTGCGCCAGGCCGTCAACCAATGGATTCGTACCTGCGGCGCCTTCGACGCGGTCGTCGACTTCGACAAGATCGTCCAGGACCCCCAGAATTCCACCCACTTCAATCCCGCCTATGACTCCGGCGATCATCTGCATCCCGGCGACGCCGGCTACAAAGCCATGGGCGAAGCCATCGACCTCTCGCTCTTCGCAAAGTGACGTGCAGCGCGATCCTGCTGTCCTATCTCGGGTGTCCGCATCAAAACTGGCATGTCATCCTGAGCGGAGGCCGCCGTGGCGACCGGAGTCGAAGGATCTGCGGTTGCTCTTCACCGCGTCGCCTGCGGTTCCGGTCTTCGGCGCATATGCGATCACTATTCCCGTCATGGCCGCGCGGCCGTTGTTCTTGACGCAACGGCAAAGAAACTTTTCCGTACCGTGCCCGCCTGATTCTGCAGCACCTTGCCTAGCTGCCGCGGCTTGCCGCAGCTCGAATCGACCTGCTTGAGGGTTTCGCTGAGCGCCGCTTGCGGCGTCAATTGCCTGGAGAGCGGTCCGTAGACAACCGTTCCTCCGCCGGGGTTTTGGATGGTCTTGAATGCATTGCTTGCCCGCAGTTGCGGCTGGCGCCCGCCGCGCGGGCCGACGCCGTTATCCTGCCGAGCCTGCACTTTCGATACCTGGTAGCGCGTCTGAAAACGCGGTATCTTGATAGGAATCAAATGTTAGGTCCAGGAGAAGGTCATGCGAAATCGAAAAGTCACGACCATTTCGCTCGTTCTTCTTGCGATTATGAGCCTCAATGGCTGCGCCGGATCGGGAAGTCTCTCCACCTCGAATTCGAACCCTCCGCCTCCTGCCGGAACCGCGTCTTCTATCTCGAAAGACGGCATTACCTGGACATTCAGCCAGCCCGTTCCGGTGGGCCAATTCGTGAACGGCGATTACTACGTTGTGGGTCCAGTCACGATCACAGCAATCAGCCCCGCTCCCACCACGTCATCACCCTACGAGAACGGCTCAGTCCTGAATCTGCCCACCGCAAACAGCAAGAGCGGTTTTGATTCGCGCCTCAACGACGGCACCGACGAGTCGTGGTGGTTCGACGCGTCATTGCGATCGTATCCGCCCATCAGTCTGAAGTCCGGAGATGCTCTCGTCTCTTCCATCAGCTTGGCGCAGATTCACTCCGTGCCCGAGGTGATGCGCGCCAGCGATATGAGCGTAAGCCCGGTGGCCTCCGTTTCCGTGCTCACGGTGCTTTCGGCGGCGCCGACGTCGGACGCCTTTCGGCCCTCCTATTGCGACCGAAATCAAACCATCTATCACGCAGATTCCCTGCAACGCAATCTGCTGCCTTCGCTTACACCGCCCAATCCCTCTGAAACACCGGCGCTCTCGCAATTCGAAACCTGGTACCGTCAGCCCTGGATCGACACCAACCCGTTCCTCTTCGATGCGCCGGCGGATTACATGCCCAGCTACGGTCAGCACATCGCCTTCGCCGACTCTTACGCAACCCTCCTGCTGATGCTGAATTTTCCCGCGGCGCAAAAGGTGAACCTGACGAACTACTTTGTGCAATACGGCATCGATCTTTATGGTTGCGTGCAGGCTGGTTATGGATGGCCTGCCTTCGGCGGTCATCGCAGCGGCAGAAAGCTGCCCATCCTCTTCGCCGGAATCCTGCTCAATAACGATGGTATGAAGAACGTATCGGCCGCTTATCCCAATCAATTCGGCGAGGACATGCAGACCGTATACGTGAACAAGATTCCCGGCGGCTATCAGCAGGCGTGGCAGGGTGCAACGGTCATTTACGGCGGCCACTATGGCGTGACAACGGACGGTACCCCCGTCAGCGCTGGCTTGTACGGTCCCTATGAACAATTGCAACCGGTGGACTGGCCGCTGTTGAATGGCGACGAGCAACTCGGCGAGGCCTATCGCCGCTGCTGCACCTCGGTCTCCTGGGTGGGCGAGGCGCTCACCATGCACATTCTCAACGCGGAGAGCGTTTGGAACTACCCCGCGTTCTTCGATTACGCCGATCGCTGGATGACCGAAGACGACACCCAAGCCGTGGCCGAAATCAAAGCGCAAACCGGCTTCGACTACAGCGCCGACTGGGAACGTCAGGGACAAACCCGATACTGGCTGCAGGGGGAGTTCCCGCAGTACACCTTTATCGACGACATGTGGGCCGCCTACCGGAACTAGAGCGATTCCAATGTGGGTGTACCCAGGACCCGCCGACCTGCCGACTTGCCAACGTGCGCGCAAGCGCACGCCAACTCGCTGTCTTTGTCTCAACCGGTCTTTTGGTGGACCTGGATACAGCAACTCTGGAACTGCCTTAGGTCACGGGAGTGTTGTTGGCTATCGCTCGATTGTCTGCATGTGGGTTTCGAAAAGCCCAATCTCCGTTAGCGGGTGATGCGCCCACGCCGCCCTTTTGAACCGAGTACTCACGCGCGACCGAGGGAAGGTCTGATTAAGTCGCGGTTTTGAAAGGGCACGACTTTAGTCGTGCCGCAAACCGGGCCCAATCAACGCGGCTTTAGCCGCTGAGGGATGGGTTCAGGACTTGATCAGAACTTTCCTAGAGTCTCAGGGCCGGGCTTGTGCGGGCGCTCTCAGTTGCGCAGCCCCCGCAGCGCCGGATACAACTTCCGCCACTTCGCATAACCCGCCTTGTACGCCGCCACGTCGGCGGCGTCAGGCTCGATGCGCTGCGCCACTTGGATCGCCTGCCCGCACGCCTCGTCCAGGTTCTGCCAGTGGCCCGCGCCCACGCCCGCCATCAGCGCGCACCCGAACGCGCCGCCCTCTTCCGCCACTAGCACCTCCACAGTTTTCCCGTAGATGCCGGCCTGAATCCTGCGCCACAACGCACCGCGCGCGCCGCCGCCGCCCAGCCGGATCGCCTTCACCGGAATCCCCAGCTCATGGAAAAGAGTGAACGTGTCCTGTAGCGAATAGGCCACGCCCTCCTGCACCGCCCGCACAAAATGCGCTCCCGTGTGCTGCACGCCGATCCCAGCGAACGCCGCCCGCACCTCCGGGTCGAGATGCGGCGTCCGCTCGCCCAGCAAATAGGGCGCCCACTCCAGTCCCTCGCAGCCAGCGGGGACCTTCGCCGCGCTCTCGCTAAGTGCATCGTAGCTTTGCCCCGCAAAGAACGTTCCCCGCAGCCAGTTCAGGCTCAGCCCCGCGCTCTGCGTCACGCCCATCACGTGCCACAGGCCGGGCACCGCGTGGCAAAACGTGTGCAGCCGCCCCTTGGGATCCTTGGTCGGCTCCGCCGTCGCCGCAAACACCACGCCCGACGTCCCGATCGTCGCTGACACGCTGCCCGGCTGCAAGATCCCCATGCCCACCGCGCCGGCGCCCTGGTCGCCCGCGCCCGCCGCCACCGGCGTGCCCGCCTTCAGTCCCGTCAATCCCGCCGCCTTCTCGCTAGTCTTTGCGCAAATCTCCGGCGACTCATACACCTTGGGCAGCCAGCTCATGTCGATCCCCGCCGCCTCGGCCACTTCGCGCGACCACCGCCGGTGCGTCACATCCAGCAGCAGCGTTCCGCTCGCCTCCTGCACGTCGATCGCGAACTCACCAGTCAGCCGGTAGCGCACATAATCTTTCGGGCACATCACGTGGCGAATCTTCGCGAAGATCTCCGGCTGGTGCGTCTTCACCCACAGCAATTTCGTCAGCGTGAAGTTCGGCAGCGCCGGGTTGCACGTCAGCTCGATCAGCCGTTCGTACCCGATCTTCTGCGCCAGCCAGTCGCACTCGGGCTGTGTCCGCGTGTCACACCAGATCAGCGCAGGCCGCAACACCGCGCCATTCTCATCCAGCATCACCGCGCCGTGCATCTGCCCGGTCAATGCAATCGCCGCCACTGGCTCGCGCGGCTCCGGCGTCGCGGCCAGCGCCCCGCGAATCGCCGCCTGCGCCGCGCGCCACCAATCCTCCGGATCCTGCTCCGCCCATCCCGGGTGCTCCGCCCGGAACGGCGCATGCTCGCTCGACGCCGACCCCTTCAGCTTGCCCGCCGAATCCACCACCACCGCCCGCGTCCCGCCCGTCCCCACATCCATTCCCAAAAACCACATACCCGCAATCCCCCTTGCCTAAAGCGATTTTCTGCGCCCACGAAGCATACCAGCTTCCGCGCGTCCGCGAAAAGTCAGCCGCCTCAGCCCGTGAGATCGAGCACAAGCGGTTGTCGGAACAATGAATTGTTAGTGTCCCCTTCCGGGATGGTTGAAGCCCCTCGCCTTCTAGTCGAGGGGTTGTTCAGTGAGGGTCGTTTTGCAAGGAGAATTCGAAGGACTACCGTCGAAAGTTTGCTGTTGTGGCGATTCCAACCAAGGTGTATCCAGAACCCGCGAACTGGCCAACTTGCTAACGTGCGCGCGAGCGCACGCCAACTTGCCGTCGTTGTCTCATCGGACTTGTTGCACGATCTGGATACAGCATCTCTGGAACAGCCTAATTCACACTCGGCGGCGCCATCGCCGCCGCCATCACCTGTGTCATATCCAGTGTCACCGGGTCGTCGAGCACGATCTCGAACTGCCATCCTACATCGAACACGGCGAAGTCGTACGTATCCGCGCGGTGATGCATCCACGCGAACGTCGCAATCAACAGACCGGCGAACGCAGCGCTGCCCACCCCCACAACCACCGCCGGGTTCGGTCCCACCTGCGGCAGCGGCGGCAGTGTCGGCGTCGGCGGCATCGTCTGTCCCGCTCCCATCGCAAAATGTTCCCCTGGCAAGCGAACCGGCATCAGCTCCGCCACCTCATTTGCCGGCGTGCTTGTATCCGTCGGCAGCAGCAGCGCCTGCGAGTTCTCTCCACTCAACGCCACCGAGTAGCCATTCGCAAACACCAGCCGCGTAAAGTGCGCGCGGATCGTCGGCTGCTGGTTGCTCCACGGCTTCGCCTTCACCTGGTTCACCACGCCTTCCGCATAGGTTCCCGCGGGAATCGCCACTTGCGTTCCCTGCGTCACCGGAAACGCGACTACGGCGCGAATCGAATCTCCCGGCTTCGTCGACTTGCTCTTGATCACGCTCATCAACGTGACGGGAATCGCTGTGCCGCCGGGCAGCGTGATGGTTTGCGCCGCTGCAGGCGCCCGATCCTGCGCCGCAGGCGCCGGCGAATTCTGCCCCGCGGGCGCTGCCAAATTCTGCCCTGCCGCACCCTCCGTATTTTGTGCCCCGGCCGATGGCGTGTTTTGCATTGCAGCCGGCGCCGCGTTCGCATCGGGAACCGGAGTCTGCGCTGTCAACAGAGAAGCAATCATCAACGCGGCAACTGAATTCGCAAACATGGCCAGTCTTCCTTTCTTGGTGCCGTTGCGAAAAACGCGGCCCGCTACTTCGCCGCGGCGGGTTGGGAGGTGGACAGGGTTTTACTCTTCACGATGGGCGTGCACGAGATCACCAGAGGCGCCGGCGGGCAGGCGATTCCCGGCGTCCCCGGCGTGCCGGGTAATCCCGGGATCACCGTCGGCGGTGTCGCAGGTGTCCCCGGAATTGTAATGTCCGGCATCCCAGGTCCGCCCGGAATCGTCGTCGATGGCGTGCCCGGACTCCCCGGAATCACCGTGTCGGATGTTCCCGGCGTTCCTGGGCTGCCGGGAATGTACCGGCACATCGTCGCCGACTTAAACGGCTGCGGCCCTCGTTCCAGCGCAATGTCCCGCGCCACTTTGTTCGCGTCCAGCACCAGCGGCGCCTCCAGCGTCATTTCCACCTGCGCGCCGTTGTCCAGCAACAGATCGTTCGCCACCGTCACCTGCAATTTGATCGCGATCAGCGATTCGCCTGCCGCATCGCGGACGGGCGCCGCCGCTGACGCGGTTGCCGTATCTGCTACCGGACCCGCCGCACCCGGCAGCTCCACCGTGTACCCGTTTGCGAAAACGATCTTCGTGAAGAGCACGTCGATCTCGCCGCGGCTCGTTCTCCGCGTCGGCCGCGTCACATCTTCGATCGATCCCTGCACGTAGGCGCCCGCCGGTATCGCCACTCGATCGTCTGCCACCGTAGGAAACGAAACCTGGGCATAAAAGGGATCGCCCGCCTTGGCCGAAATGGCCCACACCGGACGTGTGACAACCAACTCAATCTTGGTTCCTGGTGGAAGTGTGACGGTGGCAGAGGGCTCCCCAGCGGGGGGTTGGGCGGCGGAGGGCTGGCTCTGGCCGGCCAACACGCCTGTTCCAAGGCAAAAAACAAGCAGCGAAAGCAAGATTCTTGCAGAAACTCTCACGATACCACCTCCACGTACCGCGGTATCACTCGACTGGGATGCAAACGCCCGCAGTTGGTTGCCTCGACCGGTGATTCTCATCCCGAAGACTACCAAGGTCAGCCCCCAATCCTGCGAGGTACGAAAAGCCTGAGTTCTCTTCCTAAAACGCCCACTTCCGAACAGACACCCCCCGAAACCCTCTAGAATCTCCGTGAACGCGTCGCAACGCCTTATAAGGATTGGATCGGGCTCGTGCCTAGTGTAGTGCGTCGTTGTTCCCGGCGATTATGTGTTGTACCGACGCAAAGCCCGCTTGAGCGGGCGGGAGACGGTAGCCCCAGGCGCGAGCCTGGGGAACGGTGCGATAGCCTTCACCCCAGCCCCCGCAGGAGGCGTAAGAATAGATCCTGGCATTCCCGACAACAGAGAAATAACCGGCCACCTGCATGACGCACCACTCCAACGACTTTCAACGGCTTGCCTTCGACCCGGCCGACCCCAAAGCCGCGCTCGCCCAATTGCCGCAGTCGCAGGCGGTCTTCGCGCTCTATGGCGCCGACTCGCGCGCCGAGCCCTATATCGGCCGCACCCCCAATTTGCGCGCGCGTCTCGAACGTCTGCTGCAGCCCTCGGCCAGCCATCCCCGCCGCCTGCATCTGGCCGGCCTGGTCCGCCGCATCGAGTGGCGCCTCACCGGCTCCGACTTCGAGTCTCTGCTCCTCCAGTTCGATCTTCTCCGAAAACTCTTCGGAACGAAATCCCTCGAACGCATGCATCTCCGCCATCCCGCCTTCGTCCGCTTTCTCGGCGGCAATCCCTACCCGCGCGTTGTCGTCACGCACCGTCCCAGCCAGCGCGAGGCCGGATGGGCCTACGGGCCCTTCCCCTCGCGCGCCGCGGCCGAGCGCTACGCCGACGAAATGCTCAAGCTCTTTCTGCTGCGCCGCTGCACCTTCGAGCTCGATCCCGATCCCAGCTATCCCGGCTGCGTCTACTCCGAGATGAAGATGTGTCTCGCGCCCTGCTACAAGGGCTGCACCGATGAGCGCTACGCTCAGGAAGCCGCAGCCGTCGAAAGCTTCCTCTCCACCCGCGGCGAGAGCCGCCTCGTCGCCCTCCGCTCCCAGCGCGACCAAGCCTCGGCCAATCTCGAATTCGAGTCCGCTGCCGCGCTCCACGCGCAGGTGCAGCGCGTCGAGGCCGTCCGCGCCCTCGCTTCGGAGCTCGTTCGTCCCATGAGCCGCCTGCGCGCCGTCTTTCTTCAACCCTCTGCCAATTCCGGCGAAGTCGCCGTCTTCCTCTTCGAAAACGGTACGCTCCGCGGCCCCGCCGCTTTCTCCACGCTCGGCATGCGCATCCAGAACGAGCAGACGCGCTCCACTTCGCTCTTCGTGCAGCCCATGGCCCTGGAACCGGTGCTGGAAATGCAGGGACCGAGGGAGCAAGGGAACGAGGGAGCGAAAAAGCAGGGAATAGGGACCAGGGAACAGGGAACAGAAAACCAGGGAGCTCAGATCACGGATCACGGATCGGAGACAGCCTTCGCTGCCCACGAAGTGTCGGAGCACGCAGCCCCAGCAAACCAAACCAAGCTTCAGGAAGAGCAGGAAGTGTCCGGAGACGAACCCGCAACACAGCAAACCAAGCTTCAAGAGCAGCACGAAGTGTCAGGGCACGACTTTAGTCGTGCCGCAGCAGACCAAGCGGAAGTTTTGAAAGGGCACGACTTCAGTCGTGCCGCAACAACCCCCCAAAAAGAGGAAGGGGCTTTAGCCCCTGCCGCCCTCACAGCTCCCGCAAAGATCTCCCATAGCCGTCTCGAATCCCGGCTCGAAGCTGTCCTTGCCGAACTCTCCGCGCCTTCCGAATCCCCCAACTCCGCTGTCCGCCAAGGCTCTCTCGCCCTACTTAGGCGTTGGTACTACCGGCCGGAAGCGAAACGTACCGGCGAGATTTTCTTCCCCGCCGCCGACGACCATTGGCCGATCAAATCCATCCTCCGCGGCATCGGCCGCATCGTCGCAAAGGCGCTGCCCCACTCCGCCTCCTGATAACCCTGTCTGCCAGCCGCATCTCCCTCTTCGTCGATCCTGTCCCAATTCCGTACACCGGATGCGCGTCGCCGCGCCCTTTTGACCCAAGGCATCGCGAAGAAACCCGCCGCCCTCCCTGTCGCGCAGAACGATCCTAGCCGATGAATTGAAGAAAGACCGATTTCCAGGCCAGGGGGAATTCGGTGCCGCTGCGCAAGCCGCCCAGCGGTACGCCGCCGCGCTGCGCCGATGTGCGGAAGAACGCGAGGCGGCTGTCCACTCGAATTCCACGCTAAGGAGACCCGCTGTGAACGACCGCGTTCTCTTCGTAGACGATGAGAAAGACATTCTCGATGGTTACCGGCGGCTCCTGCACGGGGAATTCGATATTCAGACCGCGCTCGGCGGCGGGCAGGCGCTGGCTGAGCTTCATCTCTTCGGCCCCTATGCCATCGTCATCTCCGACATGCGCATGCCCGGCATGAATGGCGCCGAGTTTCTCTCTCAGGTCCGCCAGCTCGCGCCGGCGACCGTCCGCATGTTGCTCACCGGCCACAAAGACATCGCCCAAGCGATTGCAGCGGTCAACGACGGGCAGATCTTCCGCTATCTCTCCAAGCCCTGCAAGAAACCCGATCTTCTCAAATCCATCCAACTCGGCCTGGCCCAGTACCACATCAATCTCGAGGAAAAACAGGCCGTAACGCGAACCAAGGAGATGAAACTTCGGGCAGCCATCCTCAACCAGGAGCCGTTCTCGCCCAAACGGCGATAACCGGTGCACCGCAATCGCCGGCGTGCTCCGCGGCCCACGCTGCGCCAGAATCAAGTTTGACATTAGAAAAGACGCCCTCCAGGCTCGCAGCGAACCGGGCGCGTGCTAGTTTGAAGTGACCGGCAAGCGATGTCGAGGGCGCAAGCATGAAATCGCTTTTTGCCGCCGCCGGGTTGGTCCTGGCATTTCTTCTCTCTCCCCTTGCCTTAAGAAGCCAACCCGCGGTGAACCCATCCCAAGGCGTTGTTTCCGATTGGTCGCACCATCACATCCTCTACCCGGCATCCGGCAATCTCGCGATCACTACGCGCATCGCAAACGATCCGCGCTGGCGCAACAGTTGGTATCTCCGCCATCGCCAAGCCAGGTGGCGCGAATGGCGGCGCGGTGGCGCGGGCGGCCAGGGCAGCGGCCGCGACTGGAGCGAGCCTTTGGGGAGCACAACGTTCCAGCCGATCTTCGATTACATCTTCGACATCGCTCCGGAAACGGGCTACGGCAGCCTCAACACCTTAGACCAGTTAAATGGCGTGTATCTTGCCACCGCGGGCTCGCTGACGGTGACGGGCGGAAACGACCTTGGGACGTACTCGCTTTATCCTTCTACCGGCGGGTCTCCCTACTCCGCGCTCAGCCTGGGGTCGGTTACCTTTGAATACGACGATCTGATCACCGCCTATCTTCCGTCAACCAGTCCTCCGCTCGATTATTGGGGTTGGCTGTTCACCGCTTCCAGCGTGGGGGTCAATATCTGGTACAACACTCCGGGAGAGCCGAACGCTGGGGATTACTCGTTTTACGACCAGACGAATACCGGTGTGGACAACGCGGCGGGAACGGTCGACGTGTATATCGATCCCGGCGGAGGCCAGACCTACCCGGCCAAGTACGTGTTCGACGTGACTGCGCCGTTGACTCCGGCGAACTGTACCAACGATTTCGTGGCGATTGGCATTCCCGCCACGCCTGCCTCCGGCGGCCAGGCCAACATTATTGGCTTCAATAATCTCTATACGTCGCCTTCGGGCGGCTTTTGCAACACGGCCACAATCAAGGCGCCAACCGTGCTTTTTGCCTATGCCTCCGGTAGCGGCGAGGTGCCTGGGAACGTCTCGATCTCGATGAATGGCGCCGAAATCGCCTATGTCGAGAATCTCCTCACCGACAGCTCGTACTTTCATGTCCTGACGATCGGCACCACCGGGACCAATGGCGCGAGCGCCACAGCCGCAGCCATCCCGGGAACTTCCGGCGGCAACAACGCGGTGGACCAGCGCCTGCTCCTCTCTCCCGACGGCGGCACGACCAATCAAAGCTCCACTTCGTCCCCGTTCATCGATTACACCTCCAACGCCGCCTACGTCACAACCTACAGTTGGGCGTCTGGAGGGTCCGGTTACCTCTACAAGATCGGCAATGTCTTTAACGGCGGCACGCCGGTGATCGCGTGGGTCGTTCCCATCTCGGCCGTTCCTTCCAGCCCCGTCTACGACACCATGTCCAACAAGGTCTTCTTTACCGACAGCAACGGCCGCATCGACTACGTCGTCGATTCCGGCAGCTCGCCGTCCGTCACCTATGGCGCTGTGCTGGCTCCCGGCGCAACGTCGCTCAATCCCGTCATCGTCGATAGCGTCCACGAGATGGTCTATGCCACTTTCAACACCAACGGCGCCAATGCCCTGGTCGTGCAGGCTCCCACCACCATGGCGAGCAGCGTTTCGGTTTCCGTGGGTACGGGATCGACCACCTACACTGGCCCCTACGGCGTGGACTTTAACAACGCCTGGTACACGGGCTCGGGAACGCCGCTGCTGTTCGTGGCCGGGACCGGTTCGGGCACGGTTCCCACTCTCTATAGCGTGGGATTCAACGGGAGCGGCGTGCTGAACTCGACCGCCAACAACAACCCGACCCCGGCGGCGCTGGCCACCGGCATGGCGGACGCGTCCCCGGTGACGGAGTTTTACAACACGACAACGAGCACGGACTATCTCTTCGTGGGCGTGACCGACAACTGCAGGGCCACGACAAACGGGGGAACCGCCGGGTGCGTCATGAGCCTCAACATCACCGGCGGCTATCCCACCGTCAGTGCCTCCACCGCGGCGATCCCTGCGCTCGGCGGCTCCTCCGGCATCATCGTCGACAACGACAGCAGCGATGCGCAGGCTTCGAGCTGCTATTTCGCCACCAAGAACGGCGTTACCCCTGGCACTGGGGTGGGTAGCGGAGCGTCCACTCTTGCCAAAGCCACCCAGTCCGCCCTCGAATAAAGCGGCCTGGTAGAGCCGCCTGACAAGCGGGCGCCATCTTCGCTCCGATTCTTGTCGGCGCGGCGGGGGAATTGCGCCTCGGGCCGAGACGCAAACCTCGCGAACACGCCTCCCCGCTCCATCCCGCTATCATGGGTTCACCGATGCCATCGGTTGCGCCGTCCACGAACCCAGTCATCTTCGTCTCCGCAGGCGAGGCCAGCGGCGAGCACTACGGCGCGCTCCTGGCCGTCTCCATACAGCAACAACTTGCTCCAAAAGCTGAAAGACCGGAGGTCTACGGCATGGGCGGCCCACGCATGGCAGCCGCCGGCGTCGAGATCGTCGTCCGCGCCGAAGACATGGCCGTGATGGGCCTCACCGAAGTCCTCTTGCATTTGCCCCGCATTTATCGCGAGTTCCAAAAGCTCAAACGCGCCATCCGCGCCCGCCGCCCCGCCGTCGCCGTTCTCATCGACTTTCCCGAGATCCATCTCCGCCTTGCCCGCTTCCTTCACCGCCTCGGCGTGCCCGTCATCTACTTCGTCAGCCCCCAGCTTTGGGCGTGGAAACAGAATCGCATCCGGCTGGTCCGCAAATTCGTCCGCCGCATGATCGTCATCTTTCCCTTCGAAGAGGCCTTCTATCGCGAGCGCGGCGTCCGCGCCGAATTCGTCGGCCATCCTCTCGCCGAGCTGCCCCCGCCCTCGATCACCCGCGAGCAATTCGCCGCGGAAAACCGCCTCGACCCCGCGAAAACCTGGATCGCTCTGCTTCCCGGCAGCCGCCTTACGGAGATTCGCAATCACCTGCCCACCATGCTCGAAGCCGCGCGCATGTTGCTACTCCAGGCCGCGCGCAATCCGTCCCATCCCGACCCCGCAGCCGCCGCGCTCTCGCCCGCCTACGAATTCCTGCTCCCTCTCGCCCCCACGCTCGACGCTCCCCAGCGCGCCGCCGTCGCCCGTCTCGCTGCCCGGCACTCCGCCGGCCTCACCGTTCGCCTCGTCCCCGATGCCCGCGCCGCGCTCTTCCACGCCCGCGCCTCTGTGACGGCGAGCGGCACCGCCACCGTCGAGGCCGCTCTCATCGGCAACCCCTTCGTCGTCGTCTACCGCGTCTCCCCGGTGACTTATGCTATTGCCAGGCGGGTCGTGAAGGTGCCGCACGTGGCCATGGCCAACCTCATCGCCGGCAAGCGCGTCGTCCCCGAACTCATTCAGCAGGACTTTACGCCCGGAAATATCGTCCAAGAGCTGATGCCGTTGCTACCCGATGGCCCCGCTCGCGAGTCAATGAAAATGGAGCTAAGAGGCACTGCCAGGGCGCTGCTCAAGTACACCGCTGGAGGCAGAAGGCGAGGGCCGGGCGCAATTGAGCGCGCCGCTCAAGTCGTCGTCGAAGAGCTCGCTTCTGTTTCCTCCGCGGCCGAAAAACCAAAAGAAATTGAGACTCCCCAACCATGAACACCGACGCAAGAACGGCGGCAAGACAATGATGACTGCGAAAGGCGGATCCCAACTTGGATCCCGACTCATCCTCCGACAGGAGACTCGCATTGAAAGGGCACGGCTTCTAGCCTGCCCTGAGCTTGCCGAAGGGTGCCGTACGATGGCCAAAACGATGCGGGCTTCAGCCCCTGAGGGACGTTTCTCCACTTGCTTTCGATTCTTGCCGGCTGTCATCGGCTTTCTGCGTGGGTGCCCCACCCTCGCCGGGTTCTTGTTTTTCCGGCTAGGGTGGGGAACCACGCTCGCCTTAGCCTTTGCTCTCCTCGGCGCCGCTTCCGTCCCCGCCCAGCCTCCCACCCGCCCCGCCCTCGACATCACCGGCTACGTCATCGACGCCGAACTCGACACCACCGCCCACCACCTTACCGCCACAGCCCAGGTCAGCTTCATCCCGCCGCCCAACGTCGACATCGTCAACTTCGGCTTTCATCCGGCGCTCAAGGTCACCAAGATCGTCGACGAATCCGGCAAAGTCCTCGATGGCGAGCGCACCGCCGACGGCGGCATCCGCGTCACCCCCGCAACCGCTTTCACTGCCGGCCAAACCTCGCGCTGGACCTTCGTCTACGACGGCACCATCACCGGCAACGAAGACGGCCCCGTCGAGGGCCTCAAGCTCGCCGCCATTCAGGAGCCGATCAGCTACCTCCTCTACCCCGCGCGCTGGTTCCCCATGACCGGCTTTATGATTGATCGCTTCACCGCCGAGATGCACATCCGCGTGCCGCAGGGCATGACGGTCCTCGCCAGCGGCAGCCTCGGCTCACCCAAGCCCGTCGTCCTCGCCAGCGGCGCCGCAGGCGACCTCTACGACTTCAAATGGACCAAGCCCGGCTTCCCCGGCACAGTCATCGCCGGCCGCTTTGTCGAGCCGGTCTCCGTCGGCCCCGGCAACGTCAAGGTATACCTCACGGTCAGCCACCAAGCCTCCGCCAACCAACTCGCCCAAACCGCCAACAAGGAGTACGACTTCTTCACCGAAAGCTTTGGCCAGGCTGGGACCGAGCGCCTCAACGTCGTTGAACTGCCCGACGACACGCTCCCCGCCGTCTATGCCCCCGAGCTCGCCGCCATCATGGGTTCCCGCGTCGGCGACAAGTCCGGCATCCGCCTCCTTGCCAACACCATCGCCCATCAGTGGTGGGGATGCGAAGTCAGCCCGCGCGCCCTCAACGACGCCTGGATCACCAACGGCATGTCCCGCTACGGCGAGCTGATGTATGTCGAAGACGACAGCGGCAAAAGCGCCCTGCGCGCCGCGCTCGACGATGTGGCCGCCGGCGCTCTCGCTTACGACACCACTCCCCTTTCCAGCGTCGGCCGCCTCGATCCTTTCACCCCCCAGTTCCAGTCCATGACCCTCGAAAAAGGCGCCATGATCTTCCACATGCTGCGCTGGGAGGTGGGCGACAAAGCCTTCCTCGACATCCTTAAAGGCGCACTCAGCCAGTACGCCGACCAGTCCATCCGCACCGACGACTTCGAGCGCGTGGCCGAGGCGCAGAGCCAGCAGCAGCTCACGCCCTTCTTCGCCCAGTGGATCGACGGCACCGGCGCCCCGCGCTTCACAGCCAAATACGCCGTCTATCGCCTCGGCAATAACAAGGGCTTCCGCACCATCGGCGAAATCAATCAGGATCTCGATCTCTTCCGCATGCCCGTCGAGCTGCGCATCGAAACCGACGGCAAAACCGTAAACCAGCGCATCGACGTGGTCGGCACCGACACGCAGTACGTCGTCGACACCTTCGGCCGCCCCCGCCGCATCAGCATCGATCCCGGCGGCTGGGTCCTCAAGTCCTCGCCCGACCTCCAGGTGCGCATCTCCATCCTCAAGGGTCAGCAGCTCGTCGCCCAGGGCGACCTCCTCAACGCCCTCACCGAGTACAAAAAAGCCCTCGACGCCAACCCCAATAGCTCGCTGGCCAGCTATCGCATCGGCGAAGTCCTGATGACCCAGTGCAACTACCAGGCCGCCGTCAACGCCTTCCGCGACGCCCTGCGCGGCGACGACGAGCCCCCCTGGACCGAGGTCTGGAGCCACATCGCCATCGGCAAAATCTTCGACATCACCGGCCAGCGTGACCGCGCCGTCAACGAGTACCGCCTCGCCGTCCAGACCAACGACAACACCCAGGGCGCCGTCAACGAAGCCCGCCAGGACCTGCAAAAGCCCTACACCCAAGCCGAAGGCGCCTGCACCCACTGAGGCCGCGAATCTGGGTGCCCCACCTTCGCGACGCTTTTGTTTTTGTCGCTAAGGTGGGAAATCGCCGGAGGGAGCAGGGGCCTTCAGGCCCCTGAAAGCCCCCAATCTTCACGTTGTCATCCCGAGCGACAAGTCGGGCGGCGCAGCCGCCGGACGTGAAGTCGAGGGATCTGCGCTTGTTGCTCGTTTCGCGTTTTTACGCCAGGCTCCCGTAAGGAGCGCACGACGTTAGCCGGGTGCCCCACCCTCGCCACATATTTGTTTTCCGGCTCGTCTCCCACCGGCTATGCCAGCAAGCGATGGATGAGATTTGTCATCGAACCACGGAAGGAGCAGGGGCCTTCAGGCCCCTGAGGATCCCAGAAAGGAATCAGCACGGCCTTTAGGCCCGGGCACGGCATATTTCTTCTTAGGGTTGGCCGGGTGCCGGGTGCCCCATCCAAGCTCTGCTTGGGTGGGATGGAACTCCGCTCAGAGGATCGATTCCGGCGTCGTCCACCAACCCTCGCCAACCCGCCTCACAGCCCGAAAAACACTCCGATCATCGGCTCGGCCGTGTGCGTAAACGCGTCGATCGACGTGAACGCGTCCGCGAGCGCAGGCGCTTTGTACACGTTTCCCCGATACTGCATGCGAACGCCGAAACGCGGCGCCTGCTTCCACCGGTGAGTTGTGAAAAGATTCCAATCCACGCCGGCCCCGTAAACAATCACTCCCTCCGCCGAAGTGCTCGCCGACGAACTGAGAATGGTGCACGTAGATCCAACTGGACAAATTGAGTCGTGGGGAGGACTCGACACTGGCACGTCGATCCGAACCCCTCCGCCGGCCAGAAAAAATGGCGTGAAGTGTGAGACCCGGAACGACGCCACCCACGTGCCGGTGATCTCGTGCGCATTATTCGAAACCGACTCCAAGGCTTCTAGCGTTTCCGGCCCCTCGCAGGGGAGGCCGCAAACGGGATTGTTGAAACTTTGCGTCTCACTATACGTCTGGTCTGCGCGATTGTACGAGTACGCGGCCTCGTACCCCACAAACGGATTCTTGATCTGCCGGAACTCGACCAGGCCGCCGAGCGCATTCGCCGGCGTCTGTTGCACGCCATTGCCCGAACCCGATTCGTTGAACGCCCCCAGCAGGCTTGCCGATAATGTGGTTTGTCCATGAGCTCGAGCGGCAGTGTGCACCGTCGCCATCGCACACACAACCGCCAGAATGCGTAACTGTACCCTTTGCATCGCGGTCTCCTTTCAAGTCTTTCAGCCGGATCAGTAGTTGCACAAATTACAGGCGATTGTTCTTCTATCTTCTTTGACTCCAGGAACTTGGTTTCGTTTACCGCTGGGCCGGCCACTGACCGCCGCGCCGCAACCCCAGCTCCCGAAGGGAGCGCAAGAAGGTAGCCCAGGGCAACCCTTCGCCGGGTGCCCCACCCTCGCGACGTCTTTGTTTTTGTCACTAGCGTGGGAAATCGCCGGAGGGAGCAGGGGCCTTCAGGCCCCTGAAAGCCCCAGCCTTCACGTTGTCATCCCGAGCGAAGGTCGTCCGCCGCCGCGGACGACCGCAGCCGAGGGATCCGCGGTTGTTCTTGGTCCGCAACCGCGCCAAACTCGGATGCCCGGGTGCCCCACCCTCGCGACGTCTTTGTTTTTGTCGCTAGGTTGGGAAATCGCCGGAGGGAGCAGGGGCCTTCAGGCCCCTGAAATCCTCAAGCTTCACGTTGTCATCCCGAGCCAAGGTCGTCCGCCGCCGCGGACGACCGCAGCCGAGGGATCCGCGGTTGTTCTTGGTCCGCAACCGCGCCAAACTCGGATGCCCGGGTACCCCACCCTCGCAACGTCTTCGTTTTTGTCACTAGCGTGGGAAATCGCCGGAGGGAGCAGGGGCCTTCAGGCCCCTGAAATCCTCAAGCTTCACGTTGTCATCCCGCGCGAAAGTCGTCCG